>Ga0209011_1000766_pt1 | contig 11816 bp, 11 predicted proteins | sample BlaSpr_A8_OM1_M3_FD_187986 | JGI IMG/M metagenome (GOLD analysis project Ga0209011, IMG submission 187986) | Forest soil microbial communities from Thunder Bay, Ontario, Canada - Black Spruce, Ontario site 2_A8_OM1_M3 (SPAdes) (version 2) | ecosystem: Environmental > Terrestrial > Soil > Boreal... | reverse complement strand
CCGTCAGGAGGGGTGGCGGCTTCCTGCGCCCCGACGTGCCCCGCAAATGGGAACGGCTGGGTCGGAGCCGGCCAGTACTGCTGGGACCAGCCGGGAATGGGCTTCGCGGTTGGCAATCACCTCTATAACTGCACCGGTCCTGGCGCGCTCGCGCAGGACTGGGGAGTCTGCGGGGAGGGCTGCCACAAGATGCCCAGTGGCCAAAACGACAGGTGCTACAACGCGACCTGCGGCGCCTATTCGCCGTGGGATGTGTGGGCGTGCGGTTGGGACAATGTGGGCGACGGCAACCCAATGATCAACTACCACTGCTCCTACGGCAGAAAAGTCGGCTGGCAATGGTGCACGAACGGTTGCGCCTGGGGCTCTTGGAACGACTACTGCTATTGATCTGATCGCTGAGCGTCCGGCCGGCTGATCAGCGCAATGTTGATCAGCCGGCCCGGCATCGCGACGTGCGGCGAACTGAAACGGTGCGGCCCCCATCATGCCGGATGCACCGCAGTCTTCACACCCGGCGCAAACCGAGTCCTAATTCCTTTCTCGGAAGTCGTTCCCATCGGTGCCGGCGAGGGATGGGAGTTGGACAGGCGATCGGTTTTCGATCGGCATCGCACCTCGCGTTGATGTTCTCGTCGGCAGCGTGAGGACGTGGGCGGTCAGCCTTCTGACCTGCCCCCCGTTTCCGTCCACCTATTGTGCCAGTCCTCGACAGCGGTTTGAGTACTCGGTTGGCGTCGATCCGAACAGCGAGCTGTGGGGCCTCTCGTCGTTGTAGTGGCGTCTCCAGATTTCGATCTTGGTTCTCGCGTCGATCAAGTTGGCGAACCAGTTCTCGTTGAGGCACTCATCGCGGAAGCGGCCGTTGAAACTTTCGACGAAGGCGTTTTCGGTCGGCTTGCCCGGCCTGATGAAGTGCAGCTTCACGCCGGCAGCGTGCGCCAGGTGTCGAGGGCCTTGCTGGTGAACTCCGGGCCGTTGTCCATCACGATGCGCTCAGGAAGTCCGCGCTGCGCCGCCAGCCGCTCGAGCACGCGCACCACGCGCGCCCCGCCGAGTGAAGTGTCGACCTCGATGGCGACGCACTCGCGGCTGTAGTCGTCGATGATGTTGAGCGTGCGGAAGGCGCGCCCATCAGCGAGCGCGTCCGAGACGAAGTCCATGCTCCAGCGCTGGTCAGGCCTGGCCGGCGTGTCGAGGTGCAGGCGCCGCGAGCCAGCGATGCGCTTGCGGATGCGCCTGCGCACGGTGAGCCCCTCCGCTCGGTAGAGGCGGTAGACGAGCTTGTGGTTGATGGCCCAGCCCTTGCGCTTGAGCAGCCCGTGCAGCATCCGGTAGCCGTAGCGCGACCGCTCCCCTGCGAGCTGGCGGAGGTCCTTGCGCAGCTGCGGGTCCTCGACCATCACGCTCTGGTAGCGGCAGGTCGCGCGCGGCAGCTCGATGACGCTGCACGCGCGGCGCTCGCTCACCTCGAAATCCGCCTGGAGAAAACCCCTGGCGGCGTGTGGCGGGCGTCACCATTTTTTTGCGTTCACCGCTTTCAGCATCTGCACGTCGAGCGTGAGGTCGGCGACGATGTGCTTCAGCCGCCGATTCTCCTCCTCGAGCGCCTTCAGCTTGCGGGCGTCGCTCACCTCCATCCCGCCGTACTTCGATCGCCAGCGGTAGAAGGTGTGCTGGCTGACCCCGAGCTTGCGGCACAGGTCGGGAACGCGGGCGCCGGCGGCGTGCTCCTTGAGCGCGGCGATGATCTGCTCTTCGGTGAAGCGGCTCTTTCTCATGGCAGTCCTCCTTGTACAGGAGGACCAGCACAATTTCTGGATCAGGATTCGGGGGCTAGGTCACCGTCAACGAGGAGACATGATCAGCGGCGCCGATCGCGACACTCGTTGATCGCGCAGCCGTCGGATCGACTCTTGGCCAACGACAGGCTGCTGACCAGCCTCGGAATCCCGCGCCCGTAGCGCAAGGCCGCCCGCCCAGCACGAAAGATCTCTGAGCAGGCGAGCGGGGGGCCTTGTGGATGGATAACCTGAAACAAGGCTGGCCCGGCACGCGTCTTGATCGTCGACGACAACGAGGACCTGCGCGATGCGCTGGCGTTTTCTGCTTCAGTCCAAAGGCCACTCCGTCACCGAGGCTGCCGATGGTCAACTCGCCCTGGATGCGCTGGGGTCGGGAGCCCAAGCTTCGGCGCGATCCATCCTCGACCTGATGATGCCGGTGATGGATGGCGCCACCTTCCTCGAGCACAATTCGTGAGGCGCGCACGCCGACGTCCCGGTCGTTATCTTCTCTTCTTCAGCCTTCAATGGGCTGGAGAGGATCGCGGGCGTCACCTCGGTGGTCCCCAAGGTCGACGGGATCGAGAGGCTGCTCGCGGCCATTCAGTGCCATGAAAAGGGCGAACGAGCGCCCGATCACCCCCGAGCCGCGCAAAGAGCGAGGAGCCCTATGAATCCCAACCCCGAGAACCGCCCAGAACGCGAGTCGACCGACGACAGCCTGCGGGCCGAGCGGGACAAGACCGACTTCGAGCTTGTCCGGAAGCAGGCTGCCGTCGAGGAGAAGGCCGTCGATGTCGTGGACCGCGCCAGGGACAAAGCCGACGAGGTCGTGCAAACGGCTCGCGACCGGGCCGACCGTAACGCCGAGGAGCAGACAGCGCCCGAGGCGAGAATCCTCGAGAAGGAGCGTGCTGGACAGGACGACACCCTGAAGGCCGAGCGCTTGCAGGCCGACGAGAGCGTGCGCCGCGAGCGCGAGGAGCGGAAGCGTGCGTTGGCCAATCTTCTCCGCTTGGAGCGGGAGGAAACCGACGAGCACCTCCTCAGCGAGCGCGGCCGCTCCGACGAAGCGCTCAGCACGCGGGACATCTTCCTCGCCATGGTCAGCCACGACCTGCGGACCCTGCTCGGCGGAATCGCCATGACGGCCGAGGCGCTGGCGCGGGAGTTCCCTGCGGACGAGGGCGGCAAGACCAGCGTCCGTTCGCGCACCGAGATGATCCAGCGCTTTACGGCCCGGATGAACCGGCTCATCGGAGACCTGGTCGATGTCGCCAGCATCGAGTCGGGCAAGCTCGTGGTGCAGCCGGTGCTGCAGGATTTGACCGGGCTGGTCAAGGAAGCGATCGAGACGCACCAGGTCTCGGCTGCTGCGCACGCGATCACGCTCGGGTCAGACAGTCCCGCGCAGCCTGTGTTGGCCCTGATCGATCAGGACCGCATCGTCCAGGTGCTGGCCAATCTCCTCTCCAATGCGATCAAGTTCACCGCCAAGGGCGGACGAATCTCGGTGCGCGTCGAAGCGCTGAAGGACGAGGTGCGCGTCTCTGTCGCCGATACAGGCGCCGGTATTCCTGCCGACCACCTCGAAGCAATCTTCGGCCGGTTCTGGCAGGTCGGCCGCAGCGACCGCAGAGGGCTGGGCCTCGGGCTCTACATCTCCCGCTGTATCATCGAAGGTCACGCCGGACGGATCTGGGCCGAGAGCGTCGTCGGCGTCGGCAGCAGGTTCTTCTTCACGCTGCCGGTGGTCCTGACTTAACTTAGTAGAAACCGATCTTACGTTGCGTTCTTCCCGGGCGGCCGGAAGGCAGGAGGCCGAGCCCTCGCAAAAGCATGCGCGCGGCGATGCCGGCCCGGCGCTCGATGGACAGCTTCTTTTCCGTGAACAACCACACCCGCACCCTGTCCGGCCTGGTCGCGCTCCTCCTGGTCCTCACGGCGATGCCCGCCCTCGCCGTCGAGCTGCGCTATCCGCAGGGCGACCTGCACGGCTTCCCCTCGATGAGCGACGAGAGCGGCAAGCTCATCGCCGACGGCGAGCTCACGCAGAAGCGCAAGGGCGACCGCCTGTTCGTGCACGCGGTGTGGCGCTTCAAGGACGGCCGCGTGGCCGAGGAGGACGACGTGCTGCGCACGCGCCCCGAGCTCTCGCAGGAGAGCTTCCGCTGGGTGGAGCGCCGCGGGAAGGAAGAGCTGCGCCGCGCCCAGGTCGACTTCCGCACCGGCAAGGCGAGCTTCTCGCGCCGCGAGGACGGCAAGCCGAAAACCTGGGAGGAAGAGCTCGACCTGCCCAGGGGCAAGGCCTTCACCGGCTACGCGACGGCGCTGGCGGCTTCCCAGCTGCGCGATGCGCTCTCGGAAAAAGACGCGCGCCGGTCGCTGACCTTCGTCGCCTTCACGCCCAAGCCGCGCACGGTCGAGCTGGAGATCGCGCGCGCGCCCGGCGCGCGCATCCGCGCCGCTGGCCGGGAGCTCTCGGCCGACCTGTTCACGCTGCACCCGAAGATCCCCTTTCCGCTGAGCATCGTCGCGAACGCCCCGGACTCGCATCTCTGGTTCACGCACGCCTCGCCCCCCGCGCTCCTGCGCGCGGAGCAGAACCTGCTTGAGAAGGATGATCCGCGGATCCGGATCGACGTCATCCCCCGTGGCGCGGCGCTTCCCCTGCCCGCCGCGCGCAGGGGAAAGCTCCCCCGCTAGGCCGGTGTGTCCCTACCGAAAAGCCCGTCCGCGCTCCGAACTCGTTGCGAGCTGAACCAAACCGGCGCGGTTTGCTCTTACGCAGGCCGGCAATCTGCCCGCTGGCCCTGCTCGATGAAGGACCGGACGGCGAATCGCCCGGCGCTGCCGCGCCTCCTAGTCTTTCGTGTTCATGCAACCGTTGCCGCGAAGAAGCGCCGGCCTCGCGCCGGGTCTGACGTTCCTCCTGGCACTCGCCACCGGGACGGCGGTCTCCGCCATCTATCTCAATCAACCGCTTCTGAGCACGCTCGCCAGGAGCCTGGGCGCCCCGCACGAGATGGTCGGGATGATCGCCACGCTGACCCAGGTCGGCTACGCGCTCGGCATCCTCCTCCTCGTGCCGCTCGGCGATGTCTTGCCCAAGAAGCGGCTGGTCACGACCAAGCTGGCGCTGCTGGCACTCGCGCTGGCGGCGAGCGGCGCCGCGCGGAACGTCGGCGCCCTCTGGGCCGGGAGCCTGCTGGTCGGAATCCTCGCGACGGTGGCACAGGACATCGTGCCGCTCGCCGCCGACCTTGCCCCCGCGGAGCACCGCGGCCGCGTCATCGGCACGGTGATGAGCGGGCTGCTCCTCGGGATCCTCGGCTCGCGTACCTTCAGCGGCGTGGTGGCCGAACACTGGGGCTGGCGCGCAGTATTCGTCGCGGCGGCGGCCCTGGTGGCGCTGGTCGGCGCCATCTTGACGTTCGCGCTGCCGGCACCGGCGCCGCACTCCTCGCTGCGATACGGCGATCTGTTGCGCTCGATGGCTGCGCACGTGCGCGACCAGGCTCAACTGCGGCGCGCCGTGCTGACCCAAGGCCTCCTGGGCATCGCCTTCAGCGCGTTTTGGACCAACCTCTCGTTCCACCTGAGCGCCCCGCCATTCGGACTCAGCGACGGGCAGATCGGCCTGTTCGGCCTCGCCGGCGCGGCCGGCGCATTGGGAGCGCCGCTGGCCGGACGGCTCGGCGACCGGCGCGGACCCCATACCGGCGTGCTCATCGGCGTGGCGCTGGTGGCGATCGCATTCGGGTTCATGCTGCTCGGGCCGGGCTCGGTCCTCATCACCATCGCCGGCGCCGTCGTCTTCGATCTGGGCGTGCAGATGTCGCTCATCTCGCATCAGACGATCATCTACGCGCTCGACGCCAACGCCCGGGCGAGACTCAACGCGCTGTTCGTTTCGGGCATGTTCCTGGCGTTCTCGCTCGGTTCGCTGATGTCGGTTCAGCTCCAGACGCGATTCGGCTGGCCCGCGGTGCTGCTCCTCGGATTGGCCGCTTCGCTCGCGGCGCTGGTCAATGCGGTGCGCGCCTCTCGCGCCGGTGCATCGGCGGTGACAGCCACCGCCTGATACCCCATCCTTCCCGTTTGTGCCTTCGGTCGTCTCTGGTCGCTTGCCCGACGCCGTCTCCAAAATGTCTCCAAGACTGCGGCGGAACTGCGGGGTCTCGTGCGAAATCGTCAGGAGTCGGTCCTGGTCGGGATCACCGCGACACTGTCGTCGCGGGTTTGCCGTCCGGGCCCTCGCCGACCAGTTCCTTCAGCCATGAGCGCGTCGTCTCATACCAGAAGAGGGAGTTCTGCGGCTTCAGTACCCAGTGGTTCTCGTTGGGGAAGTAGACCAGGCGGCTGCGCACGCCGCGGTTCTGTAGAACGTTGAAGAGCGCGAAGCCTTCGTCGACCGGAACGCGGTAGTCGAGGCCGCCGTGGATCACCAGGGTCGGCGTTGCGTACCTGGCTGCCTCGACGTGCGGCGAGATTTTGTGAAAGAGCGCCTCGTCCTCCCAGTACTCGGCGAAGCGCTTGCGTTGCCCGCCCACGTCGGAGGCGTACTGCGCGTAGAGGTCGGACACCCCGGCGTGCACCACCAAGGCCTTGAACGGGTGAGCGCGGCCGAGCAGCGCGCTGGCGAGGTAGCCGCCGTAGCTTCCGCCGCCCGCCGCCATACGCGCGGGGTCGATCCACCGCTGCTGCGCGAACCACTTCGCGGCGGCGAGCGTGTCCTGATAGGGGCTGGTCACCCAGTCGGGCTCGATGCTGCCGTTGAAGGCCTCGCCGAAGCCCGACGAGCCGTGGAAGTTGTGCCAGGCTGTGACGTAGCCCCAGCCGGAGAAGACCTGGGTGTTCCAGCGCCAGGCGAACCCTTCGGTGATGCCCAGGTGCGGCCCGCCGTGCAGCAGCAGATAGAGCGGATACTTCTTGCTTGGGTCGAAGCCCGGTGGGTACGTGATCCACATCTGGATCGATGCCCCGTCCGCGCCCGCGAAGGTCACGCTCTCCTGCGCGCCCATCTCGACCCCCGCGAGCAGCGCGTCGTTGAAGTGGGTGAGCTTGGTGGCCTGGCCGCTGCGCGGATCGAGGCGCACCAGCGTGGGCGGCTCGTCGAACGCCTCGCGGAGGGCCACCAGGGTACGACCGTCGCGGGAGAGGGAGAGGCCGGAGAAGCTGCGCTCCTGGGTCAATGCCGTGGCCTTCCCCGAGGGCAACTCGATCCGGTACACCCGGCGCGTGCCGGCATCGTCGATCGATGCGACCAGCGAGCGGCCATCGGGCATCCACACCAGCCCGGAGGCGGAGCGGTCCCACGCCTCCGTGGCCACGCGACTGGTCCCTGCCGCGCGGTCGTAGAGCGCCAGCCGGGCGCGATCGTAGTAGGCGCGCCGGATAGCGCGACGCTCGTAGGCGATGGTGCGGCCGTCGGGCGAGTAAAGCGGCTTCGAGTCCCCTGCCGGGTTGGCGGCAGTCAGGTTGCGCGCCGGCCCGCCCTCGGCCGCGACGGTGTAGAGGTCGTGGTTCGGTTCCACGCCCGAGCGATCGCTGTCGGCGGTGAACGCAACCTCCTTGCCGTCGGGGGAGATGTCGTAATCGTCGCGTTCCGGATCAGCGGTGACAGAGCCCAATGGCAGCGACAGTCCGGTGCCCAGCGTGATGGCCGACGGCTCGCCGCCCGAGAGCGCTACCGAGAACAGGTGCGGCCGCCGCTCGTCGAGCAGCCGGTCCCAGCGGCGCGCGGGGGCCTTGTCGTAGACCCGCGCGGTCATCTTCGAGTCCTTTTGCTCCTTGGCCCGCTGCGCCTGGTCGTTCCAGCCCTTCCAGTCGGGATACACCCAGGTGGCGAATGCCAGGCGCCGCGAGTCGGGGAACCACTTCGGCGCCAGCGCGCCCGCCGGCACCGAGGTGAGCCGCCGCGGCTCGCCGCCGTCCACCGGCATGGCATAGAGTTGTGGGGTCTCGTCATCGCCGCGCTTGCCGAGGAAGGCAATCCACTTGCCGTCGGGACTCCAGGCAGGGTTCGAGTCCGGTCCCCCGCGCGCGGTGAGCTGGCGCGCGTCACCACCCGCGGTGGGAATCAGCCAAAGATCGGAGTGCGGCTTGTCGGCCTTGAGATCGAAGTTGGTGACGGCGATGACGGTCTGCTGGCCGTCGGGCGAGGTCTCGGGCAACCCGAGGCGCGCGAGTTGCCACATCCACTCGGCGGTCAGCGGCTTCTTGACGGTGGGCGGCGTCGCTCCGGCGGCGAGGGCACGCGCGAGGACGAGAGCGGCGAGGGAATAGACCAGGCGCGGCATCGTTTCTCCGGGGCGGTGCGGAGGCGCAGCATGCTCGGCGGAGGGCGCACAGGTCAACCTGTTCTGCGAGTCGCAGTACCAGGGAGGTGATCCCGCCGACCATCGAGTCGCAGCATCTCCGCAGTCGTTGAGTCCTCCTTCGTCTAGACGATGGCGTACGCGCGGACCGGGAAGGTTCCGATCGCCTTCACCTTTACCGGCGCCGCATGCAGCCGCGCTCCCCGCGCAGGCAGCGCGCCGAGATTGGTGAAGTGCTCGCCGATCGGGATGCCCGCGGCCAGAAGTGTGCTGTGCACCGGCCGCGAGCCGTCCGCGGTGCCGTCAATGTTGAGCGAGTCTATCCCGACGAAGGTCGCGCCCGCGCGCGCGAGCAGCTCGGCCGCGGCACCGGTGAGGTGCGGATGACCGGTGAAGTACTCCGGCGTGCGAAAGTGCCGCGACCAGCCGGTGTGCACGAGCACCGCCTTGCCGCGCAGCTCGAGGCCTTGGAACGCTTCCGGCCCGATGGCGGACGCCTTCGACGAAATGACGACGGTGTCGAGATGCGCGAGCTGCTCGAGCCGCAGCCCCGCCAGGTCGGTGCCGTCGGCATACCGATGGAACGGGGAGTCGACGTATGTCCCCGTATTGGCCACCAGCTCGATCTTGCCGATCTGGAATTCAGTCCCTGGGGCGTACTTCGAACGCGACGCCTCCCTCGAGAGAAAGTCGCAGATCACCGGACCGGGCAGGCCCGGATAGGTCTGCATGCCGGCCTCGACCACATGAGACAAATCGATGAGCGTCATTGCTGTCCCTCCAGGGTGGGCGGTCCGGTCGCCAACATGACCTCCTGCGCAGGTCGGCGCACGCAGCGCACGAGGAACCCCAGGAGGATGCCCCAGGGGAGAAACGTGAGCAGCCCCGCCATTCTTGGGAAAGGTATGAAGGCGGAGCTCAGCGGGATGGTTCCGGTCCAGAACGAGGCATAGATGAAGCCGATGTAGATGCCTGCCGCGATTCCGTACGCCACGCCCCAGGGGACGCTCGCGGCCAGCAGCAGCGCCGCCGGGTAGGCCGTGTACTGCACTCCAAAGCCCGGCGTGACCACCAGGAAGAGGGCGTATGCGGCTGCGCCTAGCTGATAGGCATTCAGCCGCTGGACACGGCGGTTCCATAGCGAGAGCGCGATCACGCCGCCGAAGATGAGATAGCGCCCGGCGGCGACGTAGAGGTCCTTCGCCCGCGTAGCCGCGAGCTCCAGGATGGGCACGGCGAGGCCCCAGCGGTCGAAGTTCGAGTTGTAGGAGAAGATATTGCGGATGATGACGGCCGGGTTCAGGACCATCAAGGGCAGGAAGGGGATCGCCGCGAGGCTCGCTCCCCCGAGGAATGCGACGAGGCGATCGCGTCCGCGCAGCGACGGGTGGAAGATCAGCGCCACCGCCAGCACCAGCGCGATGATCTTGACGTTGATGGCGGCGGCGAGCGCAAGGCCTGCCCAGAACGGCCTCTCCCGGTGGAGCAGATGGCACGCGAGCAACGAGAACGCAGCACAGAGACAATCGGTGTTGCAGTGGTAGGCGCTCACCAGGAAGGCCACCGGGCAAAATGCCATCGCCACGGCGGCCCACGGCCACAGCGCCCAGCGCCCTTTCCAAGCCAGCCCGACAAGCACGATCGCGAGCGCGTCACCAGCGATGGGCCAGAGCCGCATGCAGAAGGGAAAGGGAATGTTCGTTGCGCGGTACATCAGGAACGAAGCCGATGCGGCCAGGCCCATCAACGGCGGGTGGTTGAACGTCGGCTGGCGAACGTACGTATCGAGCAGTCCCACCTCGGACACGTGCCAGCCGAAGATCCCCCAGGAGTTTGAATCGTCGGTGCCGTAAGAGATGGCGCTCAACAGAAGCCGCGCGGCGACGCCCAGGACGCACAAGGCGATGGGCAGAAAGAGCTTGCCGCCGGTCGCCGACGTCCGGTCGCTTTGTGGTGCGTGCATGAAGTCTCTCGCCGCTCTGGCGCGCGCGTCAAACAATGAAGCACTTCAGCGATCACTTGCCGAACGTGAAGCGTGCTTCGCCCTGATCGCATTTGACGGCGACCGAGTCCACCGGTTTGTCGAACTCGGGGCCGTCCTGCTTGAACCTGAGCAGCATGATCGACTCGGAATCGCCCGCGTCGAGCTCATCGAGAACGAAGCGCTTGTTCGTCGGAAGGCGGATATCGCATTGGGTCCAGGGGGTCGTACCGTCATTGCTGACGACCACCTTGTGCGTTGCCGCAGGACCGATGCCCCCGAGCGAGGCGTGGCCCTTCAGCCGCCCTCCCGCGGGGGCGGCTGTGTTCGGGGGCGAGGGCGATGAGCCCGTCGGCTTGGAAGCTGCTTCCGGCGGGGAAACCTTGGGCGTCGCCCGCTCCGCCGGCGTGGTGCGACTCTGCTGCTCCTTCTGCTGCTCCTTCTGCTGCGCCGCGTCCGCTTGCGCCAGCAGTTCCCTCGCCATCGGCGCATTTGGACTGTCCGGATTGAGCCGCAGGAACGATCGATAATTCAGCGCCGCCTCGCGCGGCTCCCCAAGCTTCCGATGACACTGCGCGATGTTGAAGAGCGCGCGTGCGTCTCCGGAACGCCGATAGATCGACTCGAACCGTGTGAGCGCGTCCTTGAAATAGCCCATGTTGTACTGCGCGATGGCTTCGCGCATCTCGGTCCGGAGCGCCTCCGCATCGTCGCCGCGCGCGGCGGAGGCGAGCAAAGACACTGCTATCGCGGCAATCACAGCAGCCATCACGTCCCTCGATTCGCCCACGGGAAAGCAGACATTTCTGCTCTGCGCGTGTCAAGCCGCAGGTCTCACTCCCAATGAAAGGCCTGCTGGACCGGGTCAGCGGCGGGCCTTTCGGTGTCGGACACCAGCGACTCCCTTTCGGTGCTCGCGCCCACCTGCCAAGGCCAAGCGACCGGAAACCGCGAGGAACTCTTTCACGCTGGCCGCCTCCGTCCAACTTTTCGCCCGGGGCGGCGGCCGCGACGAATCGGATTCTATTGATTCAGGTTCGTGTATCGCGCCGGCTGCGGCGTCGTTGCGCCCGTTCCCCAGGCCTTGACGTTGAACATCCCGTTCATCGGTTGCCCGATGAACGGGATGTTCGAGGTGAGGGTGCGGCCCTGCTCGACGAAGGAGACCCCGTCCGCGGACGTCTCCCAAAGGAGGGCATTGCCAGAGTGGCGGAGCCGCCAGTAAGCATGGGCGGTGGTATTATAGGAAATGACGACCGGGTCGAATTCAATGCCGTTCGAAATGCAGTACCCGTAGAGCATTCCTCGCTCGTACCACCAGCCGAGTTGGTTCGACCAATCGAGGACGAGGACGAACTTGTTGTTGATGCTCCCGGCGGGGTCCACGGTGCCGGCGACCTTCACGGTGGCTTCCGACCCGATCAACGAGTAAGCGTCCTTGCTGGTGACGAACAGTCCTGCCGCGGCCGTTCCAGTGTCAGGCGTCAATGAAAGGACGCCACCCGTCGCATTGGCCGTACCCGCAACGAGGTTCGTCGACCACTTCGCGGCGTCGATCCCGTTCGTGAAGGAATCACGCAGCGTGGAAACTTTCGGGGGTCCCTGCGGCGTGCTGTTGAGGTTCTGATAGAGGGCCGGAGTGGCGGCGAGCGCCCCGCCTCCGTAAGCCTTCACGTTGAACTGGATGCCGGCCGCCGCCGCGAAGGCGTTCGGGGTGAGGGTGAGGGTCCC
>Ga0209011_1000765_pt1 | contig 11819 bp, 8 predicted proteins | sample BlaSpr_A8_OM1_M3_FD_187986 | JGI IMG/M metagenome (GOLD analysis project Ga0209011, IMG submission 187986) | Forest soil microbial communities from Thunder Bay, Ontario, Canada - Black Spruce, Ontario site 2_A8_OM1_M3 (SPAdes) (version 2) | ecosystem: Environmental > Terrestrial > Soil > Boreal... | reverse complement strand
ACACTCCGTTCCGTTGACGTGCGTCCGGTCGTTGTGCCGCTTAGGCGACCGATCGTGTCCAAAATCGGGGTGTTCCATGCGTTGGGCGTAAGTAACTTTGACTTCGTGCCTTCGCCTGCGGCCCGCGGCATCGGTCCCACCGGGCAACCGACGGTCGCACAGATATGTGGCCCCGTTTTCCCGGTTCTGATGGAGCGGCACAGTTTCGTGCGGCGAGTGCCGGCGCAATTTTTGCTCCCGTGGCGACAGAAGTGTTATTGCTCCGCACTCAAAGCGCAGAGTCTGAAAACCGTTATTTCTTTGTAGCCAGCGCGCGAACGTGTTTCACCAGCGCTTGAATCTGATCCGCGCTGAGCGAATTCTTAAAGGCTGGCATGCCGCCCTTGCCGTTGGAAATTACTTGAGCGAGTTCCGCACTGGCCTGCCCCTGGATTGCCTGTGAGCGAAGATCCGGAACGTTCATGGTTTTTCCAACTTCAGAGCCTCCTCCGTCTGGCCCGTGGCACACGGCGCATTTCGTTCGGAACGTCGCCGTGATGGCGGCGCTGGCTTGGGTGGCATTAGCGTGCGCAATCGAGATAGGAAAACCCGTTAGCCCAGCGATAAGTGCCGTGAGAATAGAAGAACTGAAAACCAAATAGTGTCTAATTTTGTCGCGTGACATAACTGTTCCTTTCCTTGCAAGTTTTTCGATTTAACCGTGGCAAATCTCCGCTTTAGGCGCAGTGGACGTTAGGTTAGGCCAAGTTTTGCGATCGGCAGGTCCCTTACCCTCTTTCCGGTTGCTGCGAAAATCGCATTGCAGAACGCCGCCACAAACGGCGGCACTCCTGGCTCGCCGACTCCTGCTGGAGGAGTGTCGCTATCGACGATGTATACGTTTGTTTGAGAAGGGGCCTCTGCGATTCGAGCGACCGGATAATCCTGAAAATTTGATTGGTCGATTGCACCCTTCGTAACCGTAATCTCGCCGCTTCGTACGACGCTGGCTCCGAACACTGCGGCGCCCTCGAATTGAGCGCGGGTCGCTTCCGGGTTTACCACCAAACCGGCATCGAGAACCGTATCCACGCGAGGGATCCGCACCTCACCCTGATCATTGACTTCGACTTCAACGACAGTGGCAACGTACGATAAGAAACTTCGGTGCGCCGCAATCCCGACGCCACTGCCCTTGCTGTGTTTGCGTTTTCCCCACCCGGATTTTTCCGCGACCATTTCCGTAACGTGTCGCAGACGACCGGTTTCCCATGGATAGGCATCAAGCGAAGCCCCATAATTCGGGTACTCCACACCCTTGAAATCAATCGTGCGCGGTTCCCCGATCAGATCGAGCAAATAATCGAGCGGATCACGCCCGGCCGCATGTGCAAGTTCATCCGTGAAGCATTGAATAGCAAACGCGTGATAGATGTTCGCCACCGAGCGTAACCAGCCGATGCGGACGTGAGCCTTCGCCGGGCCGTTCTCGACGCGAAGATTTGGAAGATCGTAAGGAATGTCCGTCCAGCCTTGCTGCAGGTGCACGGGATCGCCATAGACCGCGTTCACATCAAATGTTGAAGTAATCGGAGGGAAGGCCGACCGTTGCAGCCACGCCGTCGGTTTGCCGTTCGAGCCCAGAGCCGCCTTCATGTACATGGCTGCGACGGCGTTGTAGTAGTCAAACTTGATGTCGTCCTCTCGCGTCCAGACCACCTTCACCGGCCGGCCCACTTTTTTGGACAAAACTGCAGCCTCGGCCACGTAATCGGGCTTCGACTTGCGCCCGAATCCCCCACCGAGCAGGGTCACATGACAAATTACGTCTTCCTTTGCGATTCCCAGCTGTTGCGAGACGATATCTTGCACAGCTTGTGGATTCTGCGTCGGCGCCCACAGTGTCGCTTTGCCGTCCTTGAATTCAGCGAGGGCAACCATGGGCTCCATCGAAGCGTGGGCCAGAAGCGGAACATAGTAGTCCGCCTCGTGGACCTTCCCGCCTTTGGCGAACACCGCGTCCGCATCGCCAATATTGCGCACCACTTTCGCAGGCTTGTGGGAGGTCTCTCGCAACTCGTTCTTGTATGCATCGGAGTTGTAGGTTTCGTTTGGTCCGTTGTCCCATGTAATGTTCAGCTTCTTGCGTCCCTGAAACGCCGCCCAGGTGTTATCTGCAATCACCGCGATGCCGCCGAGCGGCTGAAAAGCGGGTGGAGGCTGGAATGGGTCGATCGCGACAGTCTGGTGCACTCCTGCGACCTTCAAGGCTTCCTTGTCGTCGAACGATTTCACTTTTCCGCCGATGACGGGTGGGTGCTCTACGGATGCGTACACCATGCCATCGGCACGGGCATCCATGCCGTAAATGGCTTTCCCGGTCACGAGCGCTTCAAGGTCGTAGCTTACGTGTCCCTTGCCTACGTACCGCCAGGCACTCTTTGGTTTGAGCTTCAGCTCTTCTCTTGTGGGGACTGGAAATTTCGCGGCTGCCCTCGTAAGGTCACCGTAACCCGCTCTGCGGTTTGTCGAGCGGTGGACAACGACGTGCAATTCGGTTTCGCACTCAGCTGGAGGAACTCCCCACTGCTTGGCAGCAGCTTGAATCAGCATGAATCGCGCCGTTGCTCCGGCTTCGCGCATCGCGTCGTAGAATGAGCGGATCGAGTGCGATCCATCTGTATTCTGATCACCGTAGCGCTTGTCGCCGACAGCCTGCTCGATCTTTACTCGATTCCAATCTGCGTCCAGTTCATCAGCGACAATCAATGGAAGGGTAGTTCGACTTGTCGTGCCCATCTCCGAGCGACCAGCAACAATCCACACGGTCCCATCTGGGTCAATTCCGAGGTAAACGCTCGGATTTAATTTCGCATGATCCGCATTTGTATTGCGGAGAAACGTGGTACCAGACAAAAGCTTAGGATAATAACGCACACCAAGCACAAGGGCCCCCGCCACGACAACGCCTCCGGTCAAAAATTTGCGCCGGCTCACGTTCTCAATCGAGCTCATGTCATTTCCTCCGCAGCTGCTTTAATCGCCGCGCGAATCCGCTGATAAGTTCCGCAACGGCAGATGTTCCCGGACATGGCCTCATCGATTTCTTGGTTGGTCGGATTCTTTTTGGTGCTTAGTAGAGCTGCCGCTTGCATGATCTGTCCCACTTGGCAATAGCCACATTGCGGCACGTTGATTTGCATCCAGGCTTTCTGAACTGGATGTAATCCATTCATCTCAATACCTTCGACTGTTGTGATCTCTTTTCCAGCCGTATCGCGCATGGCTGTTATGCAGGATCGCTTGGCTTGTCCATTTACGTGGACTGTGCATGCGCCGCATAGCCCAACGCCGCAGCCAAATTTGGATCCGGTCATCCCCAAAACGTCTCGCAGGTACCATAGCAACGGCATTTCAGAGTCGCCGCTAAACGATTGGTCAGCTCCATTCACTTTCAATTGAATCATTGCCACTCCTCACTTCGAACGCGGGCAACGGGAATAGACTGCATTCCGTAAAACCGCTTCTCTCGGATTAACTTCAGTGCATGACTGCCGCAGCTGGCGGCAAGACGACAGCGCGCCCGGTAGAATGCCTCACGCCTGGCTTGTGAAATGTTTCCGCCACCGGCCAGTTGCTCGGGACGATTGCTCCTTCTGCCTCCTTCGAAAACACAAGGCGCGGTTCGCTGCCGCTCCAATTAATCGAAATCACATCCCCCCACGAAACCTGGTCGGTCGCCAGCAACGTCGCCAGCGGGCACACGACGTGCCGCTCGATCGCCCGCTTCAAGTGGCGCGCTCCATATTTCAAGTCCGTGCCTTCGCGCAGCAGAAATTCCCGGGCGGCCGGCATGACGCGGAACAGAAAACGTCCCTTCGCGGTGTCCAGCACCCTCTTCTGCACCATCCCGAGCTCGATCTCGAGAATCTTCTCGAGCTGCTCGCTTCGCAACGGATGGAACACCACCACTTTGTCGATCCGGTTCATGAACTCTGGCGCGAATTTCCGCTTCGCCGCTTCCGCCGCCGTCTTCTCCACTTTCTCGTCCAGCTGCGGCCTGGTATCCTCCGCCTGAACCGCAGGCGCAAATCCCATTCCCCCAGCCATTAATTCCGTAATCTCGCTTCCGCCCAGGTTCGACGTCATGAAAATCATCGTTTGCGACAGGTCGACACGGGAGTTGTCGCCCAGCGTCAGCGTGGCCTTATCGAGAATGCCCAGCAGCAATTGCCAGAGCGCGTCACTCGCTTTCTCGATTTCGTCGAACAGCAGAAAGGAAATCTTCAGATTGTCCGTGTGATATTGCTCAAGCGCTTTCTGCGTAATCAGCGGATGCGTTTCCCGGTGACCCAGATATCCCGGAGGCGAGCCGATCAGCTTCGCAATCTCATGCGAGTGCTGAAACTCGGCGCAGTCCACCTTGATCACTGCGTGCGGGTCGCCGAACAGCGCTTCCGCCGTCGCTTCCACAACGCGCGTCTTCCCCGCACCCGTCGGCCCCAGGAACAGCAGATTCCCCACCGGACGCCCGGGCGAGTTCAGCTCCGCGCGGAACACCTGGTACAGATCCACCACCGCCTGCACCGCGTCGTCTTGCCCCACAATCTTCCGCCGCAGCCCTGCCTCGAAATCTCGCGATTCCATGCTGCGTTGGGTCAAGTCTAGTTGTACTGTTTGTGAGCTCATGGTCATCCTCCCTGGCCCTCGCTCCGAATCCATGCGACGAACTCGCCATGCGTTTGGCCTTGGTGAAGTCACTGCCTGACAGAAGCACGTCCCGTTCCATTCAGGAGCTGGGTTTATTCTCTACTCGCAACCGCTTCGGACCCTGTTGGTTAGAGCGTCGCGTGCGAGACTAAGACTCACTCGCGTAAAGGGAAATGATGATCGGTGTCAGCATCTGGACAGTGCTTCTAGCGGGGGAACATTCAGTCCCGCTCCGCACTCCAGGGGAACTGCGGGTATGTTATTCCGCCGTGAATCCGATTCCATTCTTATGAGGGGGCATTTGAAGGTACACAAGGTCTATCGAAAAGAATTGGAGATTATGATGAATCCTTAGCCTGAGGCGCCTCTCCTTGCAAGACGCCCATCAAAATCAGCGTAAACTCGTTCGTCTTCTTCTTCAAGAGAGATAGCCAGTGCTAGAATTTCTCGCTCAGTCAGGCTATTGAACTTCTTCACGGCAGCCACTATCGTGGCGAACCAGAGCTCACGCTACCTGAGCCGGCGCTGCTAACAAGCTTGCCGCAGCACTCGGGTCTGTTCGGCAGGCTTGAGCGGTCCCATCCGCCACCGAGAGCCTGAATCAGCAAAACGGTGTTCGCCATCCGGCGGCCCAGAAGATTGACCGCCGTCACCTCGTCAGAAAGCGCGGCGCTTTGCGCGACGGTCACCTCCAGGTAACTGGTGACTCCGCCTGTATAGCGCGTGATAGAAAGATCGAGCGAACGCTGTGCGGCCACCACTGCCTCATCCTGCACCTTGGCCTCGTTCTCCAGGATTCTCACAGCCGCCAGATTGTCTTCCACCTGCTGGAATCCGGTAAGCACACTTTCCCTATAGGTGGCGACCTGAAAATCGTAGGCGGCGCGCGCCTCGTTAGTTAGTGCGTGGCGTCTTCCTACGTCGAAGAGTGTCCCCACGGCTGACAATCCAAAAGACCATAGCCCGCTCGGTCCGTTGAGCAAGGTCGTGATGCTGGAGCTTTCAAATCCTCCTGCACCTGTCAGGCTGATCACGGGATAGTAGGCCGACTTCGCAACTCCGATCTGGGCATTGGCCGCCGCCACACGTCTCTCCGCAGCAGCGATGTCTGGGCGTCGTTCCAACAATTCCGAGGGCACACTGACAGGAATGGGCGGAGGCGGAGCGGTAAGAGGCAGCGCGGGAAGAGTGAACTCCGCCGGAGGTTTTCCAATCAGAATCGCAACCGCGTGTTCGTACTGCGCGCGCAGCACACTTACATCGATGGCCAGCGCACGGGTCGTATCCAGCTGAGTCTTTGACTGCTGGACTTCCACCTCCGAAGACAATCCCCCTTGGTAACGGCTTTGGGTCAATTCCAGAGCATCTTCATACTGTTTCACTGTAGAGGTTAGCAGCTGCTCCTCGGCATCTAAGCTGCGCGCCTGAAAGTAATCAATCGCCAAATCAGCGTGCATGCTCAGATTGACCGTCGCCAGGTCTGCGGCACTGGCTTGCGCCTGTTCTCGATAGGACTCCACTGTGCGGCGAACTCGTCCCCAGACGTCGGCTTGATAGGAGAAGTCGAATGGCAACACGAAATCGTTGTAGGTGATGCCATTAAAGATCGAATTCGGGGGCGGCCGATGGGAAGATACCCGCGTCCGAGACGCCGACGGCCCGGCCGTAACGGTGGGGTAGTAATCAGCCCGATAGTAGAGTAGAATGGCCCTCGCCTGTTGATATTGCGCCTCTGCGGCCTTCAGATTCTGATTCGACACGTTGACCTGCAATTCAAGCGCATCAAGTTGCGGATCTTGAAATATCGTCCACCAGTTCCCACCAAGATTTTGGTCATTGGGTTGGGCGGGCTTCCAGTTCGCGGCCTCTTTATAGGAGGGAGGGACCTGTGTCGCTGGAGTGTTGTACTTCGGTCCGACCGCGCATCCACTAAGCTGGAGCAATGCGCCTGCCAGTATGGCGTGTAGCCAGAGTGCTCTCCCACCTTTTTCAACGAACACAACCTCTCGAAAACGTTTCACTTGGCGTCTCCCGGCAGCGTCGCTTTAACAATTTCGACTTTCTGTCCCGACACAATCGAGTCTGGTGGATTAATAATGACTTGATCGTATGCGTTGAGGCCGGAGACGACCTCTATCTGATTTCCAAAATCGTGGCCGGGAGTTACGGTTGTGAGCGCGACGTTCCCGTCTTTGACGATGCCTACCTGTAAACCTTCTGAGCGGAATATCAAAGTATTGACCGGAAGCAAGTAGGTGGAGGCCTGCGTCGGGACCTTCAAGTGGACCTCTGCATAAGAACCCGTGAGCAATGTGCCTTTGGGATTGTCCACATCAACTTCGATAAGCAAAGTCCGGGTTGTCATATTAATGGCGTCCGCAGTGCGTACCAGCTTCCCTTGGAATTTACTTCCGGGAAACTCGGCGAGAGCCAGATCTGCAGTCATGCCTACTTTGATCCCTTGCGAATATTCCTCTGGAACGTTTACGTAAACACGCAACTTACCGGGTTGAGCGATATGAAAGAGATCGGTTTTCACCGCGGTATTGCTGCCGGAGCTGATCAGGTCGCCGATATCCGTGTTACGTGCCGTCACAACGCCGTCAAATGGAGCGTAAATCTTTTCAAAGGACTGCAGCACCTGAAGCTGTTTGACGTTGGCTTGGCCGGCATCAACGATCGCCTGGTTCGCGTTGTAGCTACCAACAGCATTGTCGACATCCTGCTGAGAAACGGCATGGGATTTCAGTAACCCCTCGTAACGGTTCTTGGTAATCTCGGCAAGCGCGAGATTTGCTTTCGCGGTGTCAAGGTTGCTGAGCGATTGCTCCAGTTGTTGGTCGACTTCCGGAGTCTCGATCACCGCAAGCAGCTGCCCTTGCTTGACGCGCGCGCCAATGTCGGCATACCACTTCTGCAAATACCCATTGGTGCGCGAATAAATCGGTGACGTAATGTATGGTTGGACATTTCCAGGAAGAATGATCTCCTGGGCGGGGGTAGTTCGAGCTGGCGAAACAACCGACACTGCGGTCAGCGCCACTTGGGACGTTTCGGTACGCAGCTTCGCGCTGGCCCTAACACGCGACCAGATCCCTGCTATCAAGAGCGCGGCAGTCACGATCACCGCAATCAACAATGCCAGCCATTGTTTGTAAGAGTGTTTCCCTACCCCTACATCATTCGATTGGAGTGATTGCCCGGCGGTCTGTTTTACATCTTCAGTTTGAGACGACATAGTAGCTCCATGTAATGGTGCCTAACGCTCGCTTCCACTTTTGGCCGGATGCCGGCGCGAACCCTGGAGAACGCTGAAAAATGCCGGAACAAAGAAGAGCGTCGAAACCGTCGCGAAAAGCAGTCCACCAATGACCGCGCGGCCAAGCGGAGCGTTTTGTTCACCGCCGTCCCCCAGTCCCAGAGCCATTGGCACCATGCCGATGATCATTGCGAGAGCAGTCATCAGCACGGGCCGAAAACGCGTAAAGCCCGCTTCCAATGCGGCGCTGACGGAATTACTTCCCTCTCCCATTTTTTCCGTAGCAAAGCTCACGACCAATATGCTGTTTGACGTCGCGACGCCCATGCACATCACGGCTCCCATGAGTGCGGGCACGCTCAAAGTCGTATGCGTTACAAACAAGAACCAGGCAATCCCGGCGAGCGCCGCGGGCAGCGCGGAAATCATGATGAAAGGGTCCATCCAAGATTGGAAGTTGACTACGATCAATAGGTAGACGAGGACGATCGCGAATGCCAATCCACTAAGAAGGCCGATGTAGGACGACCGCATTGTCTGAACCTGCCCGCGGACAATGACTCGAGAACCGCGCGGTAACTGCTGGCGTGTGGCGTCAATAATTTTGTTGATATCACCCGCTATGCCACCCAGGTCGCGTCCCGCAGCAGCGCCAAAGATGTCGATCACCGGCGCTACGTTGTAATGAGAAACCACTGCCATTCCCGTCCCCCGTTGCACCCCTACCAGACTAGCCAGCAACGACGGCGGGGCCGTTGGATTGGTGCCTGTGACCGGAATGTTCTCTAGACCCTGCAAAGTGTCCGTATGGTATTGGGGCGTCTGAGTAGCGATTTGATAACTGACATGATTCTTTGGATCGACCCAAAATGTGGGCGAAGTTTGGAAACTGCCACTCAGTGACACGAGGAGATTTTGCGCAATGTCGCGGGCACTGAAACCAAGCTCTTCTGCTTTCGTACGTTCGACTCTGAGACGCAGATATGGCTCATCGAAGGGCTGTTGAATTCGCAGATCGGCCGTGCCAGAGACGGTTCTGATTTTCTCGAGCAGCGAGTCTGCATAGCGCCGGTTTCCCTCCAAGTCGTTTCCCACAATCTGAATATCGATCGGAGCCGGCAAGCCAAAATTCAGAATCTGGCTGACCATGTCAGCCGGCAAAAAAGCGAATGTAACGCCTGGGAACTGCTTCGGCAGCGCCAGACGAAGCTGCTGAACGTAATTGTCCGTAGGGTGGTGATTGGCGGACAGGGTCACAAGAACGTCCGCATCCGATGTTCCCACTGGGGCCGAGTTACTGTAAGACAGATTGATGCCGCTGTAGGGCAGACCTATGTTATCAATAATGCCCTGGATTTCGCTTGCTGGAATCTTCTGTCGAATCGACCGCTCCACCAGATCACACAGGTTGGCAGTTTCTTCAATCCGCATTCCCGTCGGTGCTCTTAGATGAAGTTTGAAACTGCCGCTGTCTACGCTAGGGAAGAAGTCCTGGCCCAGCCAAGGGATCAGAATTGCCAGGGAGCCGAGGCAGGCCACGAAGAACGCGATCAGGAAAACCCGCCGGTGTTGGAGACATCTTTCCAGCAGCCCGCGATAACTCACACGGAATCTCTCGAAGGCTGCCTCAAAACCTTTTTGAATTCGTACCAGCGGGTTGCGGCTGGGGGCAGAAATATTCGCTTCTTTTTTTTCACCGCGCAGAAGGTACTTCGCCATGGTCGGGACGATCGTGCGGGAGAGCAGATACGACGCCAACATAGCGAAAACCACTGCTTCGGCGAGCGGCACAAAGAGGTAACGCGCCACGCCAGACAGTAAGAACATCGGAGCAAACACAATGCAGATAGAAAGCGTAGCTACGAAAGCGGGTGTGGCGATTTGCGACGCGCTGTCAAGGATAACTTCGTCCAGGCCCTTGTCTGGTTCTGCTTCACGATTTCGGTTGATGTTCTCGACCTCAACCGTGGCATCGTCCACCAGGATGCCGACCGCGAGAGCGAGTCCACCGAGTGTCATGATATTGATCGTTTCTCCGATCGCGCTGAACACAATGATGGAGCTGAGGATGGCCAGTGGTATGGAGGTCGCAATGATAATCGTGCTTCGCCAGCTGCCCAGGAAAGTGAGAATCATGAATGCCGTCAAACAGGCAGCAATCAGGGTCTCCCGGACAACGCCGCTGATAGCGCCACGGACAAAAATAGATTGATCCGCCAAAGGACTCATCTTTAGTTGGGGTGGAACCGTCGTCTGAATTTGAGGGAGAAGGGCCTTGATGCCGGAGATCACATTCAATGTCGATGCATTTCCCGCTTTTTGAACCGTCAGCAATACCGACCGCTGCCCGTCAACGCGCACGATATTGGTCTGCGGGGGAAATCCGTCGCGTACCCAGGCGACATCTTTGATATAGATGGTAGTGTCGCCAATCGTCTTGATCGGGATGCGGTTCAGGTCCGCAATCGTTTGCGGTGCCGCGTTTGGGATGGAAACATCATATTCCTTGGACCCAATTTTTGACGTTCCAGTGGGCAGGACCAAATTCTGAACGCTAAGGGCATTCACTACGTCCAGTGCAGACAGGCCCTTCGACTGCAACGCTGTCGTATTCAGATCCACCTGCACCTGACGTTGTTTACCGCCATAGGGATAGGGAATGGATGCACCCGGCACCGTAATGAGCTGCGTCCGAATGAAATTCAAGCCGTAGTCATTGAGCTCTTGTTCCGAAAGATTTTGGCCTGAAAGGGCTAACTCCAGGACGGGCACGCTTGATGCGCTATAGGCCAGAATGAGGGGCGCCGTCGATCCCGCAGGTAGCTGCTTGAGCTGAGTCTGAGAAACCGCGGTGATCTGTGCGATGCCCTGCTGAATGTTCGCGGTCGGCTGCAGAAACACTTTGACAACGGCTATTCCGTTAAGCGACTGCGACTCGATGTGCTCGATGTTGTCAACGGTTGTGGTAAGCGATCGTTCTGTGACGCTGACGATTCGGTCGCTCATATCCTCAGGCACGAGACCGGTAAAGGTCCAGATGATGCTGACAACCGGAATGTCGATATTCGGAAAAATATCGGTTGGAGTGCGAACGATTGCTAACGCGCCCATGATGAGGATGAGTATGGCCGCAACCACGAAGGTGTAGGGCCGTCGTAATGCAAGTCGAACGATCCACATGGGATTTGTTCCCCGTCTTTCAACTACTGTCGATGGCCTCGATTACGACACTCTGCAAATGCACACGCCTCTCCAAACAAGTCTAGACCGGTAGTTCCTGCGTATCTTCCTTTATGCGAGTCACTTAGGTGGCCGGGCGCCGCTTGAGATCCAATGAAAAAATGTCCTTGGGCTGGACACGACGTCAGCATTCGGACAGGTCTCGAATCCTAACGGGTCCGCCCAAGGACAGAGTTGGGGTCGGAGTTGTTAAACCAGCATGCACGCGACAAATATCGGGAACTCCAACTCGCCCCCGACAGGTGTCGTGACATTACAACCTTTAATCTAAGGATGCCAACATGGAAGAGGACACTCTGTTAGGTTAAGCCACTGTTTTGGAAGGCTGGAGATTTCCATTCTGCCTAAGCCTTCTCAAATCGCGGCGCGCTCGAACAGACTGAAAACTAACAACATAAGGGCGGGCAGCAGCAAGCCCCATACGGCTAAGCGAGACCCCAATGCTGGTCCAAGCACGGCTTCCATGAAGAAGGCAGTCCATATCCCTGCCAATAGCGCGGAGCGCCACCGATGCCTGCTTGCGCTGGCTTACGCGCGATCACCCCGATCTGGAAGAGGCGCGCGCGGCTGCGATGAGAATCGTCAAAGACGGAAGACGTGCGGCGGAAATCATCAGCCGGATTCGCCTGCT
>Ga0209011_1000764_pt1 | contig 11827 bp, 13 predicted proteins | sample BlaSpr_A8_OM1_M3_FD_187986 | JGI IMG/M metagenome (GOLD analysis project Ga0209011, IMG submission 187986) | Forest soil microbial communities from Thunder Bay, Ontario, Canada - Black Spruce, Ontario site 2_A8_OM1_M3 (SPAdes) (version 2) | ecosystem: Environmental > Terrestrial > Soil > Boreal... | reverse complement strand
ATGCTGCGGATGGTCGTAAATGTCGTTCCGGCCGGCCGTCTCGACCACCTTTCCGAGGTACATGACCGCGATCCGGTCGGACAGGTGCCTCACCACCGCCAGGTCGTGGGCGATGAACAGGTACGTCAGGTTGAACTCGCGCTGCAGGTCTTGCAGCAGGTTGATGATCTGCGCCTGGATGGATACATCCAGAGCGGACACCGCCTCGTCGCAAACGATGAACGACGGGTTGACCGCCAGCGCCCGCGCGATCCCGATGCGCTGCCGCTGCCCGCCCGAGAACTCATGCGGGTAGCGGTTCGTGAAGTTCGGATTCAAACCCACGAGCCGCAGCAGCTCCTGCACGCGAGTCCGGCGCTCCTTCCCGCGCGCGAGCCCGAAGTTGTCCATCGGCTCCGCGATGATGTCGCCCACGGTCATCCGGGGGTCAAGGGACGCGAACGGGTCCTGGAAGATGATCTGCATCTCGCGCCGCACCCGGCGAAGCTTCCCGCCATGCAGCTTCGACAGGTCCTGCCCGTTGAAAACGACCCGCCCGTGGACAAGTTGACTGACGAGTTTCCCATCAGGCTCACGACTGGGCGCCGGCTCGACTCGTTCAACACGGGCGTCCAGACGAACGAATACACATCTCCGCTGCGCACGAAAGAGGCACTGCTGATCTCACCGGCAGATGGAGAGCGCCTGGGTGTTGCGGACGGGGAGAGGGTGCGGGCGAGCTCGCGTCGCGGGTCGGTCGAGGTGCCGGTCCGTTATGACGCGACGCTGAGGCCGGGCCTGGCGTTCATGACGCTCCACTTCCCGGACCAGGTCGCGACCAACGTCCTCACGATCGACGCGACCGACCCGAAGTCCGGGACGGCCGAGTTCAAGGCCAGCGCGATCAGGATCGACAAGGCGTAATGGACATCCGGACCACGGGGGGGCCGGCGACCGTGGAGGAGGTCGCGGCAGTCGACGGAGTGCTGGGGGACCCGACATCGCTCTGGGAGGGAGGCACGCGCCACGCGGCCGACGACCACATCGCGTTCGGCGGGCACGCCACCCGAGCCCGGCGACCGCTGCTCCTGCCCGTGCTGCACGCGATCCAGGACCGCGTCGGATGGGTCAGCCGCGGCGCCCTCGAATACGCGTGCCGACGGCTGTCCGTCCCGCCGGCCGAGGCCTACGGAGTCGTGAGCTTTTATGCCCGCTTCGCGCTCGAGGAGCGGCCGGCCCTCGCGCTCCACGTTTGTGATGACATCGCGTGCAAGTGCGCCGGGGCCGATGAGCTTTGCTCGGCCCTCGAGCAGTCGGCCGGCCTCGCCGGGACGAGCTGGCATCGCAGTCCGTGCCTGGGTCTGTGTGACCGAGCTCCGGCGGCACTGGTCGAGCGCGCCGGCGTGGACCACGGGGAGCTGCAGATCGCGCCGATCACGATCGGGGATGCGCAGTCGATCCTTGGGGGCGGCGCGTGGCCGGCGGCAGACCAGACCAGGCCGATCTCGCCGACCCTCTTCTCTCCGAGAGGAAATGCCGGATTGTTGCGACGGGTGGGCGAGGTGGACCCGGAGAGCATCGACAGCTATCGCGCGCACGGAGGTTATGCGGCCCTGCGCCGGGCGAAGGAGCTTGGTCCCGAAGGCGTCATCCGCGAGGTGACCGAAGCGAAGCTCCTCGGCCGGGGAGGCGCGGCGTTTCCAACCGGGCGTAAGTGGGACTCGGTGGCAAAAGCTGCGGTTCGCCCTCATTACCTCGTTTGCAACGCCGACGAGTCGGAGCCAGGGACCTTCAAGGACAGGGAGCTGATGGAGCGCGATCCGTTCGCCGTGGTCGAGGCGATGACCATCGCGGCCTTCGCCACCGGATGCGAGAAGGCGTTCCTCTATGTGCGAGGTGAGTACCCGCTCGCGAGGCGAAGGATCGAAAACGCCATCGAGCAGGCGCGCGCGTACGGGTTTCTCGAGCTCGAGGTCGAGGTGCGGCGTGGCGCGGGAGCGTACATCTGCGGCGAGGAGACTGCCCTCTTCAACTCGATCGAAGGCAAGAGGGGCGAGCCGCGGAACAAGCCTCCCTTCCCGGTCCAGGTCGGCGTGTTCGGCAAGCCGACGCTGGTCAACAACGTCGAGACCCTGGTCAACGTGCTCGAGATCCTCGTCGACGGAGCCGCGGCGTTTGCGGCGACAGGCACGAGAGATTCGACCGGCACGCGACTGTTCTGCCTGTCGGGGCATGTCCGCCAGCCAGGCCTGTACGAGGTCCCGATGGGCACCACGCTGCGCGCCCTGATCGACCTCGCGGGCGGCCTGCGCGAGGGCCGCGCTCTTCAGGCGGTGCTCCTCGGCGGGGCGGCGGGCTCGTTCGTGACCGAGCAGCAGCTTGACGTGCCGCTGAGCTTCGAGGGCACGCGCGCCATCGGCGCGACGCTGGGCTCGGGCGCGGTCATCGTGCTGGACGACACGGCGGACGTAAAGCAAATCCTGCTGCGCATCGCGCGCTTCTTCCGCGACGAGTCCTGCGGCCAGTGCGTGCCGTGTCGCGTAGGAACCGTCCGGCAGGAGGAGGTGCTCGAGAGGCTGCTCAATGAGCGCGGCAGCGCTCGGGATGTCACGCTTTTGGGCGACATAGCTCAGGCGATGCGTGACGCGTCGATCTGCGGGCTGGGTCAGACCGCGGCCAACGCGATCGCGTCGGGCTTGACCCAGCTGAAGGTGCTCTGATGGCACAGGTCAACGTCAGCGTCGACGGCCACGAGCTGCTGGTCCGCGAGGGCACCACGATCCTCGACGCGTGCCGGCAGCTTCGCATCGACACGCCGACCCTGTGCCAGCTCGACACGCTGACGCCGGTCAACGTGTGCAGGGTCTGCGTCGTCGAGGTGGAGGGTTCGCGCGTGCTCGTCCCCGCATGCTCGCGCAAGGTCGAGGCAGGGATGAAGATCCAGACCGATTCCGAGCGGGTCCGTCACAGCCGGCGCCTGGTCCTCGAGCTCCTCGCGTCGTCGGTCGACATGTCCCTCTGCTCGCCGCAGGTGCACGGGTGGATGGCTCGGTACGGCGCCACCCCAGAACGCTTCGGAGAGAACGTCGCCACGGTCGCGCAGCCCGTGAAGGTGGACAACGACCTGTACGTGCGCGACTACTCGCGCTGCATCCTCTGCTACAAGTGTGTCGAGGCGTGCGGCGTCGACGCTCAAAACACGTTCGCCATCGGCGTCGCGGGTCGAGGTTTCGACGCGCACATCTCCACCGAGTTCACCACCCCGCTGCCGGAGTCGGCCTGTGTGTACTGCGGCAACTGCATCGGCGTGTGCCCGACGGGCGCGCTGATGTTCAAGAGCGAATACGACATGCGCCAGGCCGGCACCTGGGACGAGTCGAAGCAGGCGGTGACGGAGACCGTGTGCCCGTACTGCGGAGTGGGCTGCATGCTCGAGCTCCACGTGCAGGACAACTCGATCGTCAAGGTGACCTCGCCACTGGACCACAGCGTCACCGCAGGGCACCTGTGCGTGAAGGGGCGCTTCGGCTTTCAGTTCGTGCAAAGGCGTAAGGGATGAAAAAGAGCCGGGCTGGGGAGCCCGGCTCTGACGATGTTCAGCGCTGGAGGCTAGTCGTCGCCGCCTGAGTCGTGGTGCTCGGGCTTGATGGCCTTGACGGTGGTCGTGGCCGGCGCGGTGTCCTGGTCGGTATCGACGTCGCCCGTTTCTTCGACGTTGACGTCGGCGTCCGTCTCGGCGGCCTCCGCGGCCTCGGCGGCTTGCTCCGCAGCCAGGGCGGCCTGCTTGGCGGCGAGCTCGGCGGCCTCCTTCTGCTGCTCGGCTGCGATCTTGGCGGCAAGAGCGGCGGCTTCGGCCGCGTCCTGCTCAGCCTCGAGGGCGAGCTCGTTCGAAACCGACTCCTTGGTGAAGTCAGGGATGGCGGCGCCGTTCGCCGCGCTCACGATGCTGCCGACCAGCGAGGCGCGGGCCGTGCTCGGCGCCGTGTGCGCGAACACGGTTGAGATCGCCAGGATGGCGCCCGCGGCAGCGGCCGCCGCCGCGATCCCGATCTTGAACATGTTGTTCGTGGGCACGCTTGTCCTCCTTGATTGACGGTAGGGAATGCTTAGTAACGCCCCGCCGGAAAAAAGTCGGAAGGCGGCCTAGTGGTCGTCAGGTGGCGGGGATGGCCTCGGCGATGGGCCGTGCGAACCTGGCCCCGAGTTGTCATCGCCAGGGCTGGGGCGCGGCGACTCATGCGGGTGATCGGTCGGAGGTGCGGGCTTCGGCGCGGCCTTGGGCGGGGACGCGCGTTTGGGGGCCGGCGCCGGGACGCTGTGTGCGGTGCTGGGTGAACCCTCGGTGCCGGCCGCCGGGCTGGGGGAAGGGTCGGGCGCGTGCCCGACCGACTGGATCGTCGACGTGGCGCGCTCGCTCCACACAACCGGGTTCGCGCTTCCGGTGGCCGCGACGGCGGTCAGAGCGAGCAGCACCGTCGCCGCGCCGGCGAGCGCAATCGGCGCAAGGCGCCACGGCTTGAAGGCCGGCCGCGCCATCGCGTAGCGCGGCATCACCGATGGCGGCGTGATCCGGTCGAGGGCGATCTTCAATCGCCAGTCAAAACCCGGGGCGATCGGATGCTTACGGTTCCACATATGAGCTCGCGTCCTGTTCTGTAGACAACGCCGATCTCAATTCAAGTGAGAAGCCCGCGTTGCCGGATTCTTCGAGCACGACGCGCAGCCGCGCGGCGGCCTGGTTGAGACGTGTGCCGATCGTTCGCTCCGAGACACCCAGCGCGGCCGCGATCTCTCGGTTGTTGTAGCCGTGGTAGTGATGCAGCACGATGGCTGCGGCGAGCTTCGGCGGGATCGAGCGCAGGGCCGTCAGCAGGTCGGGCTGCGTCGCGACCTGCGCCGGGTCGGCGCTGCCCCTCGGCCTGCCCAGCCGCCGCAGCAGCTCTCCGACGGATCGCAGCTTCGTGGAGCGCCGGTACGAGATCGCCCGGTTGACGGCGATACGGTGGATCCAGGCTTCAGCGGGGGCGTCCGGCCGCCAGCGGCTCCAGGCCTGGAATGCCTTGACGAAGGCATCCTGGGCGCAGTCCTCCGCCTCGGCCGAGTCCCCCAGGATCGCCGCCAGAGTGCGATAGACGCGCGGATACGCGCTGCGGTAGAGGCGATCGAAGTCCTCCCGCGAGCCTGGCTGGTACGTCTCCTGCCCCCGATCAGGCACAGCCGCCACGTTGGATATAACGGCAAAGGGTACTCAAGCCGGTGCACCAATGCCAGCGCTAGAGTTCAGTCATGCCGATCCTGTGGACCGACGACCCGGCCGCGAACCAGCTCCTGGAAACCGACCCGCTGGCCCTGCTGATCGGTCTCGTGCTCGATCAGCAGGTGAAGATGGAGAAGGCGTTTGCCGGTCCCTACGAGCTGAAGCGCAGGCTCGGGCACCTCGACGTGCGCAAGATCGCGTCGATGGACCCCGACAAGCTGAATGCCGTGTTCCGGGAGCGCCCGGCGCTGCACCGGTTCCCCGGCAGCATGGCGGGCCGGGTCCAGGCCCTGTGCAAGGCCATCGTCGAGGACTACGGGGGGGAGGCGGGGTCGGTCTGGACGGGGGCGGCGGACGGGGACGACATGGCGGCGAGGATCAAGAAGCTGCCGGGCTTCGGGGACATGAAGGTCAAGATCCTGGTCGCGATCCTGGCCAAGAAGTTCGGCGTCAAGCCGCGGGGCTGGGAGAAGCACGCGGCGAACTGGCACACGGTGGCGGACGTCGATTCGGTGGAGTCGATGGCGCATGCTCGCGAGGTGAAGCGCGAGATGAAGGCGAAGAAGGCAAAGCCGGCGTAGCGGGAAAGTTCTGATAAGGTTGGGCATCCGGCGCGGCCGTAGTGAGTCGCGCGGATAGATCGAACAAGGGGAGACGAGTTCTAGTGAGAGAGTGCACACCCACCCGGGATGAAGCCCGGGCGCTGGCTAAAGACCATTCGCTGATCCCGTTGTACCGCGAGGTCCTGGCCGACATGCTCACCCCGGTCCGCGCTTACACGTTGTTGTGCCCTCCGGGCACGCCCGGCTTCCTGCTCGAGAGCGTGGAAGGCGGCGAGCGACTGGCGCGCTACTCGTTCATCGGCTCGGAGCCGAAGGCGCTCGAGCTGGACGCGGAAGATCCTCTCGCTGCCTTGAGGGCGGTGGCGGCCGAAGAGACCGCGCCGGTGAAAGGCGTGCCGCGGTTTCATGGTGGTGCGGTCGGCTACCTGGCCTACGAGACGGCGCGACACTTCGAGCGCCTGCCAGTCGCCGCGGGCGCGCCGCCTCCGATGCCGGAGAGCGCCTTCCTCCGCGCCGAAGATCTCGCGGTCTTCGACCACGTCACGCGCCGGCTCAAGCTCCTGACCATCCATCGCCCCGACCGGGAGGACTACGACGCGGCGATGGCCCGCATCGACGAGATGGAGGAGCGCCTCGCGTCCGACCAGGTCGCTTCCCATGCGCGTGGTGTGGACGGGACGCCCTGGGAGTCCAACGTCACGAAGGGCCAGTACGAGGCGATGGTCGACGCGGCGCGCGAGTACATCCTCGCCGGTGACGCCTTCCAGGTGGTCATCTCGCACCGCTATCGCAAGCCGCTCGAGGCGAGCCCCTTCGACGTGTATCGCTGCCTGCGCGCGATCAACCCATCGCCGTACATGTACTACCTGTCGCTGGGGGGCGATCGCCATGTCGTCGGCACCTCGCCCGAGAAGCTCATCCAGGTCGAAGGCAAGCGCGTGGAGACGCGGCCGCTCGCGGGCACGCGGCGTCGCGGAGTCGACCCGGCCGACGACGTGAGGCTCGAGAAAGAGCTGCTGGCCGACCTGAAGGAGCGTGCCGAGCACGTGATGCTGGTCGACCTCGGACGCAACGACGTGGGTCGCGTCGCGCGCCCCGGCACCGTCAGCGTCGAACGGCTGATGGAGGTGGAGCGCTATTCGCACGTGATGCACATCTCCTCGACGGTCAGCGGCCAGCTGCGCGACGGGTGCACGTCGATCGACGCGCTGCGCGCCGCGTTCCCGGCGGGCACCGTCTCCGGCGCGCCCAAGATTCGCGCCATGGAGGTGATCGCCGAGCTCGAGCCTGACCAGCGCGGCGTTTACGCCGGCTCGCTTGGCTACGTGGGCTTTGGTGGAAACCTCGACATGGCGATCACGCTGCGCACCGTCGTGGCCGCGGAGGGAGTCGCCTACGTCCAGGTCGGGGCCGGCATAGTGGCCGACTCGCGACCCGAGCGCGAGTACGAGGAGACTCAGGAGAAGGCGGCGCCGATGTTCAAGGCGATCGAGATGGCGGAGGAGATGCCGTGATCGCGGTCGTCGACAACTACGACTCCTTCACCTACAACCTGGTGCAGTACCTCGGTGAGCTGGGCGTCGAGCCTCGCGTGTTCCGCAATGACGAGGTGACGGTGGAGGAGCTGGGCGCGTTTGAGGGCATCGTCATCTCGCCGGGGCCGGGCACGCCGGACGATGCCGGCGTTTCGACGCAGGCGATCCGCGACCTCACAGGAAAGGTCGCCATCCTTGGGGTTTGCCTCGGGCACCAATGCATGGGGCAGGCGTTCGGGGGCCGGGTCGTGCGCAATGAGCCGGCCCACGGCAAGACCTCCTGGATCAGGCACGACAACTCGGGGGTGCTTGCGGGCGTCACCGATCCTTTCGAGGCGACGCGCTATCACTCGCTGATCGTCGCCCGTGACTCCGTGCCGGACGAGCTGGTGATCACGGCGTGGACGGCGGACGGCACGGTGATGGGGCTGCGCCACGTCAAGCACCCGACCTACGGCGTGCAGTTCCATCCCGAGTCGGTGCTCACGAAGGAGGGCAAGAAGATCCTGGCCAACTTCGTGCGGCGTGCTGAGAAGAAATCGTGATCGACGCAATTGCCAGGTTGGTGAGGTGCGAGAACCTCACCGAAGACGAGGCGGCGTCGGCCTTCGCGGAGATCATTCGGGGCGACGCGACTCCCGTCCAGATCGCGGGCTTCCTCGTGGCGCTGCGCATGAAGGGGGAGACACCCGACGAGATCACGGGCTTCGCGCGCACCGCCCGCGCGATGGCGACGCCCATCGAGGTCCAGGGCAATCTGCTCGACACGTGCGGGACGGGGGGCGACGGGCTGGCGACCTTCAACATCTCGACGCTCGCCGCGATCGTGGCCGCCGCCTGCGGCGCGAAGGTCGCCAAGCATGGCAACCGGGCCGCGTCCTCGATGTGCGGCTCGGCCGACGTGCTGGAGCAGCTGGGCGTGAAGATCGACCTGGGGCCGGAAGGCGTGGCAAGGTGCATCGAGGAGGGCGGCATCGGCTTCATGTTCGCCCCGGTCTTCCACCCATCGTTCCGTTTCGCGGGCGTTCCGCGCAAAGAGCTGGCTCTGCGCACGGTCTTCAACGTGCTCGGCCCTCTCTGCAACCCGGCCGGCGCGAAGTACCAGGCGCTCGGCGTGGCGGACGGGACGATGGCGGGGAAGATGGCCGACGTGTTGATGCGCCTGGGTCTGGAGCGGGCGATCGTCTTCCACGCGGGTGACGGGATGGACGAGCTGTCGGTGAGCGGGCCGTCGTTCGTGATCGAGATCGACGGCGAGCGCAAGGAATATGAGCTCGATCCTCGCGAGCTCGGCCTGGCGCCGGCTCCCGTCGAATCCATGCGGGGGGGCGGCCCGGAGGAGAACGCCCGCATCGCGCGCGAGGTGCTCGAAGGGGCGAAGGGGCCGCGCCGCGACGTGGTGCTGTTGAACGCCGCCGCCGCGCTTCGTGCGGCTGGGATCGCCGGCAGCTGGAAGGACGGCATCGGCCTTGCCGCCGGCGCGCTCGAATCCGGACGTGCCGGCCAGGTGCTCGAGCGGTGGGCGAAAATCTCCCAGGAGTGACTCAAGAGGACACCGATCTTTTGGCTCGGCTCGTCATCGAGGCAAGGCAGGATCTTCAGCGACGCCGCGCTCTGGTCGGACAGGACCAGTTCGAGCGCGCGGTCGCCGCGTACACGCCGAAGGACTTCGCCGGCGCCCTGCGGCGCCCGGGGCTGGCGGTGGTCGCCGAGATGAAGCAGCGCACCCCGACGATGGGAGTCCTGGCCGAGGAGTACAGCCCGGCCGACCTCGCTCACGTCTACACGGACGGCGGCGCGGCGGCGATCTCCGTGCTCACGCACATGGCGAGCTTCGGCGGGCGGCCGGAGCACGTGATGGCCGCGCGCGCGGCGACCGGCTTGCCGATCCTGCGCAAGGACTTCGTCACCGACCCCTTCGAGGTCGCCGAGGCGAGGGCAGCCGGCGCGGACGCGGTGCTGCTGATCGTCGCGGCGCTGAAGCCTGAGCAATTTGCGGATCTGATGGCGGTGGCACGCAGCCGTGGATTGGCCGCGCTGGTCGAGGTCCATGACGAGGAAGAAACCAACGTGGCGCTCGAGGCGGGTGCGCAGGTGATCGGCATCAACCATCGCGACCTGCGGACGTTCGCCGTCGACCTCGCCCTTACGGAGCGCCTGCGCAAGGTGATCCCGACCACCGTCGTGGTCGTGGCCGAAAGCGGCATTCACACGCCGGACGACGCGCGAAGGGTGTACGAGGCGGGAGCGAACGCCATCCTCGTCGGGGAGGCGCTGATGCGGGCGGACGACCCCGCGCGGCGGATCAGGGAGCTGACCGCGTGGTTCGAGTGAAGATCTGCGGCATCTGCGACGCGGCGGGCGCCGAGCTGGCAGCCGAGTCGGGAGCGGACCTGTTGGGCTTCCACTTCTGCTCCTCCCGGCGGCGGGTCACGCCCGAAGAGGCGAAGGCGATCATCGACGGGCTCGCTGTCCGCCCGAAGATCGTCGGCGTCTTCATCGACCAGTCCGAGGACGAGGTGCGCCAGGTCGCGGAGTTCGTGGACCTGGACATGGTGCAGCTGCATGGCTCGGAGCCCCGCGGCTTCGACGCCGGCAAGCCGGTGATCAAGGTGTTGAAGGTGAAGGACGGTTTGATCCCCGGCGCGGACGGCTGGCCCGACCCGATCATGCTCGACTCCTGGTCGGCGGACCAGCGTGGCGGGACCGGCCGGACCTGGGACTGGGAGCTGGCGCGCCCGCTGCTGTCACGCCGGCTCGTATTCATCGCCGGCGGTCTTGAACCGGGTAACGTGGGCAAGGTCGTGAGCGATCTCAAGCCTTACGGAGTCGACGTCTCAAGCGGAGTGGAGGCCTCGATTCGGGTCAAGGACCCGGTCAAGATCCGTGCCTTCATTCGCGCGGTGCGGCTGGCCGAGGTGCTCACCTGAGACATCCAGTGGGCGGGCGGTTCGGGGCCTACGGCGGGCAGTACGTGCCCGAGACGTTGATGGGCGCATTGCAAGAGCTCGAGGACATGTGGCACGAGGCGAAGGCGGACACGCAGTTCCAGCTCGAGCTCGCCGGCCACCGGCACGCTTTCGTCGGACGCCCCACGCCGCTTTATTCAGCGACCCGCCTCAGCGAGCATTTCGGCGGCGCGCACATCCACCTCAAGCGCGAGGACCTGTGCCACACCGGAGCGCACAAGCTCAACAACGCCGTCGGGCAGGCGCTGCTCGCTGTGCGGATGGGGAAGAAGCGAGTGATCGCGGAGACCGGCGCGGGCCAGCACGGCGTGGCGGCGGCGACGGTGGCCGCGAAGCTCGGGCTCGAGTGCACCGTCTACATGGGCACCGAGGACATGCGCCGCCAGTCGATGAACGTCCGACGCATGAAGCTGCTCGGCGCCGAGGTCGTCGAGGTGACGAGCGGGACCAAGACGTTGAAGGACGCCACGTCCGAAGCCATCCGCGACTGGGTGACCAACGTGCGCACGACCCACTACATCATCGGGTCGGTGGTCGGCCCTCACCCTTATCCGGAGATGGTGCGCGACCTCCAGCGGGTGATCGGTGACGAGGCGCGCGAGCAGTACCTGTCCGTCGACGGCAAGCTGCCCGACGTCGTGGTCGCGTGCGTGGGCGGCGGCTCCAACGCGATCGGCATCTTCACGGCCTTCCTCGACGACAGGGAGGTGGTGCTCGTCGGAGTGGAAGCCGCGGGCAAGGGCATCAAGACCGGCCAGCACGCGGCTTCGCTGAACGGCGGGCGGCCGGGCGTGCTGCACGGCAGCTTCTCCTACCTGCTGCAGGACGGCGACGGCCAGGTGCTGCCGACGCACTCGATCTCGGCGGGGCTCGACTACCCCGGTGTCGGCCCCGAGCACTCGTTTCTTCACGACACCAAGCGCGTCGACTACGTCTCTGTCACCGACCAAGACGCGCTCGCCGCTTTCAAGCTCTGCACGCGCCTCGAGGGCATCATGCCGGCGCTCGAGCCCGCGCACGCGCTGTTTCACGCGGGCGAGCTGGCCCGCGAGATGGGCCCGGGCGGCCGGCTGCTGGTGTGCCTGTCCGGCCGTGGTGACAAGGACATGGACTCGGTCGAAACCCCCGCGAAGGCGGAGACCTCGCGCGGGCCCCTGAAATGATGGTGGGTGAAGTGCTTCGGCTCGAACAGGCGGTCCGCGCGAACGGCGACCTGAAGCTGGTCGCCTACATGATGGCCGGGCATCCGAACAAGCAGAAATCGATCGAGGTGGGAAAGAGGCTCGCCGGCTCGGGCATCGCCGCGCTCGAGATCGGCATCCCGTTCTCAGACCCGCTCGCCGACGGACCCGTGATCCAGCACGCGGGCCAGGTCGCGCTCGAGCACGGCATGACGGTCGCTGGCGCCCTCGAGGTGGCGAGCGCAATCGCGGGCGAGGGCGTGCCGGTCGTCCTGATGACATACATCAACCCGATCCTGTCGCACGACCCGCGACGCTTCGCGGCCGAGGCGGCGCAGGCGGG
>Ga0209011_1000761_pt1 | contig 11844 bp, 9 predicted proteins | sample BlaSpr_A8_OM1_M3_FD_187986 | JGI IMG/M metagenome (GOLD analysis project Ga0209011, IMG submission 187986) | Forest soil microbial communities from Thunder Bay, Ontario, Canada - Black Spruce, Ontario site 2_A8_OM1_M3 (SPAdes) (version 2) | ecosystem: Environmental > Terrestrial > Soil > Boreal... | reverse complement strand
TCATCCCAGATCCTTTCGGCGCGGGCGTCGGCATCGTCGTCGGATTTCTTGAAGCTCTCGTCGAACCAGCGGCCGTCGTACTCGCCGCTCGCGGCGCGAAACGTCCCGTGCACTTCCCAATAGCCACGGGCGCGAAATGCGCGGATCTTCTCCTCACGCTCAACCAGGATGGCGAGTGTCGGAGTCTGAACACGGCCGACCGTCGTCAGCTGGAAGCCGCCCGACTTGGAATTGAACGCGGTCATGGCGCGGGTGCCGTTGATGCCCACCAGCCAGTCGGATTCAGACCGGCACACTGCCGCGTCGGCAAGCGGACGCATCGTCTCGTCCTCGCGCAGGTGGCCGAATGCGTCCCGGATCGAGCCCTGAGTCATCGACTGCAACCACAAACGCTTGATCGGTTTCGTGGTCTTGGCGTACTGCGCGATATTGCGGAAGATCAACTCGCCTTCGCGGCCCGCGTCGCAGGCATTCACGAGGGCCGTCACGTCCTTGCGCTTCAGCAACTTCAGCAGCAGGCGCAGGCGGGCCTCCGCCTTTTCGATCGGCTTGAGCGCGAATTTCGACGGTATCGCCGGCAAGTGCGCGAACGTCCACTTGCCGCGCTTGACCTCTTCCTCCTCGGGCATGCCGAGTTCGAGCAGATGGCCGATCGCCGACGACAGCACGTACCGATCACTTTCGAAGTAGTCGGCATGGCGCGCAAAGCCGCCCAGAGCACGCGCGATATCGGCGGCAACGGAAGGCTTTTCGGCGATGATCAGGCTTTTGGCCATCGGGTCGTTAGGGGTTCGGTGCGCGAAGGAGGGGCAGATAATAGCAAGGACCGCCCCGAGGACAAGGCGAGCGTAGCCCTAGATGGGGACGCTTCGCCTTAACGCACGCGCTGGAATGCGCCGCCTGGAAGCGGTGTGATGCGTCCGGAGAGTTCCAGTTCCACCAGCGCGACGGAAACCGCCCCGGCGGCAAGACCGGTGCGAGCGGTCAGCGCATCGACGCCGGCCGGATCGTGCCCGAGCGCGTCGAGCACCCGTCCGGCATCGCCTTGAATGTCCGGTTCGGGCGTCTGCGCTGCGACAGCTCCCGCGCGCGCCACCCCGCCGAGTTCCTCGAGAACGTCCTGCGCGGTCTCGACCAGCTTGGCACCCTCCTTGATCAGGCGATGGCTGCCCTTGGAGAACGGAGAATGAATCGAACCCGGAATGGCGAATACCTCGCGACCCTGCTCGGCAGCAAACCGCGCGGTGATCAGCGACCCGCTGGCGAGCGTGGCCTCGACGACCAGAACTCCCCGGGAGAGGCCGCTCAAGAGTCGATTGCGGCGGGGAAAGTTGGCGGGCAAGGGCGGAGTGCCGAGGGGAAACTCGGATAGCAGCCCGCCTTCGGCGGCAAGACGATGGCCAAGATCGCGGTTTGCCGCCGGATAGATCCGATCGGGGCCGGTCCCGATCACCGCGACGCTGCTCCCGCCGGCGCTCAAGCCCCCTCGATGCGCCGCCGTGTCTATCCCCAGGGCAAGTCCGCTGACGATGGTGAATCCTGCGCCGGAGAGCGCGGCCGCAAACGACCCGGCATTGTCCATTCCCTGCGGCGTCGCGTTTCGGCTGCCGACGATCGCAATCGATGGCCGGTTGAGGAGCTCGAGCCGGCCGCAGTAGTAAAACGCCGGCGGTGGGTCGCTTATCGTCAGCAGCGCGCGAGGATAGTCAGCATCGTCCCACGCGACGAGGGCGTGTCCCGGCTCGGCAATCCAGGATAGCGTTCGTTCGAGGAGCGCCGGTTCGGGTCCTCGTTCGATCGCCGCCGCGACCTCGGAGGGTACGAGCTTGGCCAGACTGGAGCGAGAGGCGCCGCGCACCTCCTCGGGTCCGCCAAGGGCTTTGAGCAGGCCAGCCAGCGCGCGGGCCGACACGCCCGGCAGAAGCTGCAGCGACGCCCATGCCTCGACGCGGGCGTCGATCTCCATCGGTCGCGTTCCGACGCGCCGGGATTTAGGGCTTGCGCACCAGGTCGCCGATGACGACCGGCTCGGCCGCGTTCAGCACCAGGGCGTAGGCGACCTTGTCGAACGTCCGGAACACGAAGAGCAGTCCTGAACGCTCGGGAGGAATGTTGAGGTAGCGCTGCGGGGGCACAATGACCTGCGTCCGATCGAAAAACCGGGCAAGGATGTCGGGACCCTCGTAAGGCCGCGGATCGGCAATGACCGGCGTGGGATGATAAATCGCCAGCACGTGGCCGACCTCAAGACCGTCGCGCGTTCCCCGGTCGAGGGTGACGATGAATCCGCGGCCGGCTTCCGCGGCATTGCTTCCAAGGGAGATGATGCGGCCGTCGACGACCTTGTCCGGGGCGTGAGGCACATAATTGACCAGTTCTTCCCGGGGAGCCGGAAGGAGCAGATCGTTGAGCAGAATCTCCTCGCGCGCAGCGGTGATCTCCATTCGGGTGACTTCGCCGACGTCGCCGAAGCGATCGACGCGGGCCGTGCCGAGGTAACGCATTTCGTAACCCAGCGTTTCGTTGCTGTCGAAAGAATGCAGTTCCTTGCCCGGGCGATAGATGTACCACTGCGTGCCCGACTTCTCGTCGACGTTGAGCGCGTAGACGTAATCGCCTATGCCGCGCACGACGCGATTGTCGCGGGCGGCAATGATCTTGGCCCCGCCCGGAATGCCGTCGCCGTCGGTAACGACCGGCAGCGACAGGAAGGGAGCGAGGTCGCCCGGCGGGATGCTCGGAATCGCCTCGCCCTCGAGGCTGTCCACGCGTATGGACGGCGACAGCCGCACATCGGGTCGCGGGCCGACGGGCCCGCCATCGCGGCGCGCGAGGGAAAGACGCCATTCGCCGTTGACCTTGTCCAGCGCGATAACATCACCTGGATAGATCAAGTGCGGATTTCTGATCTGGTCGCGGTTCATGCTCCAGATTTCGGGCCAGCGCCAGGGCTGCTTCAGAAACTTTCCGGAAATGCCCCAAAGCGTGTCGCCCTTTTGCACCGTGTAGCGGTCGGGTGGGTTGTCCTGGAGCTGGAGATCCTGTCCCCGCGCGGGCGACGCCGAGAGCAGAAACGGCAACACGCAGGCCGAAAACAGCAGGGGCGCTATGATAGACTTTAGGCGCATGAGGCCTCTCCAAAAGGCGGCGTCCGGTGGACTTGCAAGTGTCCTAAACCGCCGCAAAATAAGGGTTTAGGGGTGATTCTGCATCCCGAGTATCCATTTTGCAAGCATTTATGGTTCTGGACATTCTTGAGTACCCTGATTCCCGGCTGAGAAAGATCGCCTCGCCGGTCGCTGCGGTCACCGCCGACATCCGCAAACTCGTCGCCGACATGGCCGAGACCATGTACAGCGCGCCCGGCGTGGGGCTGGCCGCGACCCAGGTCAACGTGCACAAGCGGGTGCTGGTGATCGACGTCAGCGAAGCGCGCAACGATCTGCGGGTTTTCATCAACCCGGTGATCGTGGCGGCGGAGGGCGAGGCGGAGTGCGAGGAGGGCTGCCTATCGGTGCCGGGGTACTACGACAAGGTCACGCGGGCGGCTAAAATCACGGCTCGCGCACAAAACGAGCGTGGAGAGATGTTCGAGCTGTCGACCGACGGCATGCTCGCGGTGTGCATCCAGCATGAGATGGATCACCTGATCGGCAAGGTCTTTGTCGATTATCTGTCGCCGCTGAAACGCGCACGCCTGTCGGCACGACTCCGAAAAAAACAGCGCCTCGCGGGCTGATCCCCCCGGCCTTTAGCCGCCCCGGTTCCCAACTCGTTCCCACCCTTGGCATCCGCTCTGCGAGTCGGGTTCGCCGGCACGCCGCCGTTTGCCGCAACGGCGTTGACGGCGATCCTCGGCGCCGGATTCCGTGTTGTGACCGTCTTGACCCGGCCCGACCGGCCGCGCGGGCGCGGGCTCAAGCTCACGCCCAGCGCGGTGAAGTCGCTCGCGCTCGAACGGGGTTTGGCGCTGCTGCAGCCGGCCACGCTCAACGATCAAGCCGCCCGGGCAGAGCTAGCCGCCGCCGCGCTCGATGTGCTGGTGGTTGCGGCTTATGGCTTGATCCTGCCGCAGCCGGTCCTCGCGGCTCCACGGCATGGCTGCATCAACATTCATGCCTCGCTCTTGCCGCGCTGGCGGGGGGCGGCGCCGATCCAGCGCGCCTTGCTCGAGGGCGATCTCCAAACGGGAGTCAGCATCATGCAGATGGACGCCGGGCTCGACACCGGCGCGCTCATCTCGGCGCGCGCGGTGTCCATCGGCCCACGCGACAGCGCGGCAACCCTCACCGACAGACTTGCGGCCGTGGGCGCAGAAGCGATCGTCGATACGCTGATCCGGCTTCAGCGCGATGGCCGCGTCGAGGCTCTCCCGCAGCAGGAAGACGGCGCGACCTATGCCCGCAAGATCTCCCGCGACGACGCGGCCATCGATTGGCAGGCAACTGCGCTCGCCATCGATCGCCAGGTGAGGGCGCTCAATCCCGTCCCCGGCGCTTTTACCGTTCTGGGCGGGAAGCCGATCAAGATCTGGTCGTCAGAGCCCGCAGCGGGCCACTTCGGCTCGCCGGGCACCGTCGTCCGGGCGGGCGGCACAGCCCTGGTGATAGCTTGCGGCGAAGGGGCGCTCGCGGTGCGCGAACTGCAGCGTGCCGGCGGCAGACGCCTCAACGCAGCCGATTTCCTGTCCGGCAACCCGATCGAGGCAGGAACCCGGGTCGGTACGACATCCCTCAATTGAGAACCATCCAGGCGCGGGCAAGGAGAAGCCGAGAGCGGCGCGAGCAAGCGAGGGAGCCGTTGAATCATTACCCGTCCGCTACCATCTAATGGAACAGGAAACCCACACCCGCAAACTCGGGTAGAAAGGCGACGATGTTCGGCAACTGGTTCAAAACGAGCTTGTTGATGGCTGCGATCATGGCCTTGTTCGGCATGGTGGGTGCGGTGCTGGGCGGAGCACAGGGAATGCTGCTGGCTTTGGCGCTCGGTCTGGCCACCAATCTTTGGGCGTACTGGTACTCCGACACGATGGTGCTCAAGCTGTACAACGCCCGCGAAGTCGACGCGACATCGGCGCCCCAGCTTTATGCCACCGTCCAGGATCTTGCCGGCCGCGCCGGATTGCCGATGCCGCGTGTCTACTTGATCGACGAAGCGCAGCCCAACGCGTTCGCGACCGGACGCAGCCCGGAGCACGCGGCGCTTGCGGCAACGACCGGAATCCTGCAACTGCTGACCGCGCGCGAGTTGCGCGGCGTGCTGGGCCACGAGCTCGCGCACGTGCGAAACCGCGACATATTGACGTCCACCATTACTGCGTCGATCGCCGGCGCGATCTCGACGCTGGCGCACTTCGGCATGTTTTTCGGGCGCAGCGACGACGACCATCGCAATCCGATACTTGCGATCCTGGTGCTGATCCTGGCGCCGATCGCGGCGCTGCTGATTCAGCTTGCGATCTCGCGCGGCCGTGAATACGAAGCCGATCGCACAGGCTCGGAAATCTCCGGCGATCCGCGCGCTCTCGCCGACGCGCTCGCGAAAATCGATCGCTATGCGAAGGGCCTGCCGCTGGAAACAGCCGAAACGCATCCGGCGACTGCGCAAATGATGATCATCAATCCGCTGCACGGCGGCGGCATCGCCGGACTTTTCAGCACGCATCCGCCGACCGAGGAGCGTATTCACCGCCTGCTCGCGCTAGTACGGTAACGAGGCGGTTCGCCTCACCGCGATGGAGCAGGCGCAACGCATCGCGGCCAAGGCAGTGCGCAGGGTGCTCGCCGGTGTCGCGCTGGGCGCCGCGCTCGAAGAGGCCGGCGCATCGAAATCGGGAGAACGCGCTCTCGCCACCGAGCTCGCGTACGGCACGCTTCGCTTCCTGGGTCAGGTACGCACAGCGGTGCGGATGCTCGCGGAGCGTCCTCTGACCGACCCGAGCATCGAAGCGTTGCTGTGGGTGGCGCTCTATCAGCTGATTCACACAACAGCGCCGGCTCATGCGGTGGTCGACAGTGCGGTGCGGGCGACGGGTCAACTGAAGCGCACGTCGGCAAAGGGCCTCACCAACGCTATTCTGCGCACTTTTCTGCGCCGCCGCGAAAGCCTTCTCGACGAGATCTCGAGCGATGCGGAAGGACGCTATTCGTATCAGCGGTGGTGGATCGATCGCATATTCGCGGAGTATGCGGCCAGCGCTCCGGAGATTCTCGATGCAGGCAACGACCGGCCGCCACTGACGCTGCGCGTAAATTGCCGCGAAACATCGCGCGAAGCGTATCTCGACGCGTTGAGGCTGGGGAACATTGCCGCAAGTCCGGTCGGTACGTCCGGGGTGATCGTTGCCGAGCCGCGGCGGGTCGAGGATCTGCCAGGCTATGCCGAAGGTTGGTTTTCCGTGCAGGACGCCGGAGCGCAGCTTGCCGCGCCCTTACTGGATGCGCATGACGGTATGCGAGTGCTCGACGCCTGCGCCGCGCCCGGAGGCAAGACGACTCATCTCGCGGAGCTCGCCGAGCTCGAATTGGTCGCACTCGACCATGACGAGGCGCGGCTCGAGCGGGTAGCCGGCAATTTCTCGCGATTGCGCTTGACCGCAAAGCTGCACGCCGCCGACGCAGCCGACACCGGTGCGTGGTGGGATGGCATCGCGTTCGATCGCATCCTGCTCGATGCACCGTGCACCGCATCGGGTGTCGTACGCCGGCATCCGGATGGCAAGTGGCTGCGGCGCGAAAGCGATATCGACGGATTCGTCGCACAGCAGAAGCGTTTGCTGGATGCGCTCTGGCCCTGTCTGAAGTCAGACGGCAAGCTGCTCTACGCAACGTGTTCGATCTTTGGCGCTGAGAACAAGGGTCAGATCGACGCATTTGTCCTGGACCACCGCGACGCATCGCGCGCGCAATGTGCGCTCTCCGCCGAAGTCGGCGCTCACGGAGGACAACTCTTGCCAGCCGGGGCCGGCGCAGCGCACAATCACGACGGGTTTTTCTACGCCCTCCTCCAGAAAACCTGATTGCTTCCGAAAGAGCCTGTGCGCGGCCCGACGCCGCTCGCGGCATGTCGCCAATGTCCCGTCTTGTATTCGGCCTTCTTTGCGTCGCGCTGTCGCTGCTGCCGCCGATCGTCGCGGCGGCTCGCGCCGACACGATCGGTGTGCAGTCGGCCGAACTGATTCCTGACGACGACGACTACGTCCTCACCGCACAGTTCGACGTCGCCTTCAATCCGACACTGGAAGAGGCGCTGCAGAATGGCGTGTCGCTCTATTTCGTTCTGGAATTCGAGCTTGGACGGCCGCGCTGGTACTGGCTCGACGAGAAGGTCGCGCAACTGACGGTTCAATATCGATTGACGTATTCGCCGTTGACGCGTCAATACCGCCTGACCACGGGGCTTTTGGGCCAGCAACTCGAGTCTCTCGATGAGGTGCAACGCCTGCTGTCGCGCGTCGGCGCCCGCCCCGTGGTTCGCAAGGATGCTCTGGTCAAGGGCGCGCGCTACGACGCCGCCGTGCGCTTGCGTCTCGACGTCGCGCAGCTTCCCAAGCCATTCCAGATCAATGCGCTGGCGTCGCGCGACTGGTCGTTGCAGTCGGAATGGTATCGCTGGAGCTTTGTCCCGTGAGCAGCGTGCTCGCGCCTCGTCTTATCCGCTACGTCGTGCTGGGCTGCGCCGTTCTGGGCACGGTTTTCCTGTTTCTGCTCGCCACGGCCAGCGCCAACACTTCGTTGTTTGCGGGGAACTACACCTTGCTGGTGGTCCTCAATGGCGTGCTGGTCGCGGTGCTCATGGCGCTCGTCGCCTATCAACTCTGGCGGCTGCGCAAGAATCTCAAGGCAGGTGTCTTCGGTTCGCGCCTGGCTGCCCGGCTGGTGCTGTTGTTCGCCCTCGTCGCCGTTTTGCCGGGAGCTTTGCTTTATGGCGTGTCGATACAATTTCTCGGCAAGAGCATCGAGTCGTGGTTCGACGTGCGCGTCGATCGCGCGCTCGAAGGCGGGCTCAATCTTGGCCGTAATGCGCTCGAATATCTTCTCAAGGAGACAACCAACAAGGCCACCCAGCTTGCGCTGACGCTGGAGGAAAGCGAGCGCGGCGGACTGGTGGCGAATCTCAATCGTGCCAGCGAGCAAGCGGGCATCTACGAGGCCGCACTGTTCTCGTCCACGGGTGGCGTTCTCGCTGTCGGCGGCATTTCGGGGTCGATGGCCACACCGGAGCCCCCGCCGCCGCAGGCCCTGCTACGCGCTCGCGTGCAGAAGACGTTTGCCGCCATCGAGGAGACCCCTGACCAGGTGCTGCTCCGGGTGGTGGTGCCGGTAAACAGCTCGGACCCGAACGGGCCGTTACGAGTATTGCAGGTGGTCGAGCAAGTGCCCAAGCAACTGCAGGAGGATGCCAAGAAGGTTCAGGCCGGATATCGCGATTACCAGGAAATTTCATACTCCCGCGGCGCGCTGAAACGTTTGTATGCACTGACGCTTACGCTGACGCTGCTGCTGGCGCTGTTCTCGGCGCTTGGCCTCGCCGTCGTGCTCTCGGAGCAGTTCAGTCTGCCGCTGGGGCTGCTCGCCGAAGGCACCCGGGCGGTCGCACAGGGCGACTTCAGCCGCCGTCATCCGGTCCAAAGTCGCGATGAGCTGGGCGTGCTGACGGAATCGTTCAACACCATGACGGCGCAGCTTGCGGAAGCGAAACAAAAAGGCGAGGAGAGCCACCGCGCCGTCGAAACGACGAGAGCTTATCTCGAAAGCATCCTGGCCAACCTTTCGGCGGGAGTATTGGCATTCGACAATGCGTTCCGGCTACGAACGGCGAATCCAAGCGCGGCTGTGATTCTCCAGCAGCCGCTGACGGACCTGATCGACGTTCCGCTGGCCGATTGGGGCCGGCGCTTGCCGGCTCTCGACGCGTTTGCGAACCTTATCGCCGAAGGCTTTCGCACCGGTCGCGACGGACAGTGGCAACGTCAGGCCCAGCTTGCGGTGTCAAATCACACACGTGTGCTGCTGATGCGCGGCTCCGGGCTTCCGGGCGAGCCTGCACCGGGGCGCGTCGTGGTGTTCGACGATGTGACCGAGCTCGCCGACGCGCAGCGCGACGCCGCGTGGGCGGAGGTCGCGAGACGCCTTGCTCACGAAATCAAGAACCCGCTGACGCCGATCCAGCTTTCCGCCGAGCGCCTCGCCGTCAAGCTCAGCGGCAAGCTGGATGCGTCCGACGAGGAGACGCTCTCGCGGGCGACCCAGACCATCGTGGCGCAGGTGGCAGCGATGAAGCACATGGTTGACGATTTCGCCATCTACGCCCGGCAGCCTCGGCCTGGGCGAATGCAACCGGTCGACATCAACGCGCTGTTGCTCGATGTGCTCGGCTTGTACGAAAATCTGCGGCCCCATGTTTCGCTCAAGCTTGTCGACGACAATCCCATCATTCAGGGTGAGCCGACGCGATTGCGTCAGGTATTTCATAATTTGCTGCAGAACGCAATCGATGCTCAGGCAGACTCCGCTACTCCCGCGTACGATATCGCGGTCGAGATCCGCGGCAGCGAGCTTGCGCTCTCGATAGGCGATCGCGGCAGCGGATTCCCGGGAGACATGATTCGCCGGGCGTTCGAACCTTACGTAACAACCAAAGCCAAAGGCACGGGCCTTGGCCTTGCCATTGTCAGAAAGATCGTTGAAGAGCATCACGGCCGCGTCACCGTCGAGAACCGTCCGCAAAATGGGGCGCTGGTGACGCTCTATTTCCCGCTTGAAGGAAACACGAATTGATAGCGCAGCCGAACGAAATCCTGATCGTCGATGACGAAGTCGGCATCCGCGACTTGCTGTCCGAAATTTTGCGGGACGAAGGCTACCAGGTCAGCGTGGCAGAAAATGCCGGCCAGGCCCGCACCTATCGCGCGCGAGCGCAGCCGTCCCTCGTCTTGCTCGACATCTGGATGCCCGACACCGACGGCGTGACGCTGCTGCGCGAATGGGCGGCCAACGGGCAGTTGACGATGCCGGTGGTCATCATGTCCGGTCACGGCACTATCGAAACGGCGGTCGAAGCGACCAAGATCGGCGCGTTCGACTTTCTGGAAAAGCCGGTTGGCTTGCAAAAGCTCTTGTCGACGGTGACGCGGGCGCTCAAGGCTGCGGCCGGGCAGGCGCCGCGTCGTGTGTCTCTCATGGCTCTTGGCACCAGCGCGCCGGTGATTGAAGTCGAGCGCGCGATCGAACAGCTGTTGCGCGCCAACCGGCCGGTGCTGGTCGTAGGCGAGCCCGGAGCGGGACACGAGATCGTGGCGCGGGCGATGCACACGCCCGATACGCCGTTTGTCACGCTCGTCAACGGCGGTCGTCTGGCGACGAATCCCCTGCCGCTCCTCGAGGAAGCGCGCGACGGCACGCTGTATTGCGCGGAGATCGGCGGCTACACCAAGGCCGAGCAGAAAGGCCTCGCATTTCTGCTGCCCAGGATCGAAAAGCACAACACGGTTTTGGTTTGTACCAGCAGCGAGCAGCTGGGCAATCTCGCCGCGGAAGGGCGCTTCGATGCCGGGCTGCTCGCAAGTCTTTCGGTCGGGGCGGTCATGCTTCCGCCGCTGCGGCAAAGGCGCGAGGATCTTCCCGCGCTCATCGACCGGTTCTGGCGCGACATTACGGCGAGTCAGCGAACGGTCGGCAGATTGCACTCGGCTGCGGTATCGGCGCTTTCAGCCGCGTATTGGCCGGGAAATCTCGACCATCTGCACAACGTCATGGCCAATCTGGCGCTCACCGTCGAAAGCGAGATTACCGCCGAGCACGTGCGCCGCCTGCTTGGCGAGACTGCGCTGGCCCCGGCTTCGGCGATCTCGCCCGAAGTTACCGCGCGGTTTTTCGAATTGCCCCTGCGCGAGGCGCGCGAGGCTTTCGAACGAATCTACTTCGAGCACTTGCTGGGCAAGGAGCAAAGCAATATGAGCCGCGTCGCCGAGCGCGCGGGTCTCGAGCGGACGCATCTCTACCGCAAGCTCAAGCAGCTCAATATCCGTTTTTCGAGACGCTCAGACGAGGGAGCATGCTGAACTCACCCGGCGCGGTCGCGCCGGATTTGGCGCCGCTCGTCCGAAAGCCCCTCGCACCGCTAGTCATCGGAGCGATCGGCATCGTCTTCGGCGACATCGGCACCAGCCCGCTGTACACCCTTCGCGCGTGTTTCACCGGTCCGCACGGCTTGCCGCTGACGCCGGACAATGTCCTCGGCATCTTGTCGGTGGTGTTCTGGGCGATCATGATCGTTGTCACGCTCAAGTACGTGACGCTGATCATGCGCGCCGACAATCGCGGAGAAGGCGGCATCATGGCGCTGACCGCGCTGGCGTCGCGGGGTCTCGAAAACAGCCACATGCGGTGGTGGGTGGTCGGGCTCGGTATTTTCGGCGCCGCGATGTTCTACGGCGACGGCATGATCACGCCGGCGATCTCGGTGCTCTCCGCGGTCGAAGGACTCGAGATCACCGCGCCGGTGCTGACACCTTATGTCGTGCCGCTCACGCTGGTGATACTGATCGGATTGTTCTCGATCCAGCGTCACGGCACGGCAAGGGTTGGCGTTTTCTTCGGACCGGTGATGTGTCTCTGGTTCGTCACGATCGCAGTGCTGGGAGCGATCGAAATCGTTGCCGAGCCGGGCGTGCTGGCGGCGCTCAATCCTGCATACGCTATTGGATTTCTTGTCGGCAGCCCGATCGCCGCATTCCTGGCGCTGGGCGCGGTGGTTCTGGCGGTTACCGGCACCGAAGCGCTTTACGCCGACATGGGGCACTTTGGCGTGACGCCCATCCGCCGCGCCTGGCTCTTCTTC
>Ga0209011_1000760_pt1 | contig 11865 bp, 9 predicted proteins | sample BlaSpr_A8_OM1_M3_FD_187986 | JGI IMG/M metagenome (GOLD analysis project Ga0209011, IMG submission 187986) | Forest soil microbial communities from Thunder Bay, Ontario, Canada - Black Spruce, Ontario site 2_A8_OM1_M3 (SPAdes) (version 2) | ecosystem: Environmental > Terrestrial > Soil > Boreal... | reverse complement strand
CGCCGGCGATCGCCTCCCGACATAGCTTTCGGAGCTTCTCGTCCGAGTAGCCAAGCCATCCCGCCGAGGTCGTGTAGGCGGGGTACCCGGCGCGAAGCATCTCCGCCTCGCGCTTCGCGCGCGTCGGCTGCATGCGCTGGAGGATGGCCAGCGCCTCACTGGGCGTCAGCGCGTCGCTGATGTAGCGGAAGTCGATGCACGCGACCAGCTGCTCGGGGCTCATGTCGACGAGGAGCTTCCACAGCGGCTTGCGCTCCACCTTCGCGTACAGGTCCCAGACCGCGTTCACGAGCGCCGCCGTGGCGAGATGGATCACGCCCTTCTCGGGTCCGAGCCACCTCAGCTGCTGCTCGCTGGTGATCGAATGCCAGAACCCGCGCATGTCCGAGGTGAGGGATTCGAGCGTCTTCCCGACGATGAGCGGCGCCAGCGCATCGATCGCGGCCACGCACACCTCGGTGCCGCGCCCGGCGGTGAACGTGAGGCCGTGACCCTCGAGCTGGTCACCGGCGTCGGTCCTCAGCACGACGTACGCGGCCGAATAGTCAGGCGCCATGTGCATGGCGTCGGAGCCGGCCAGAGTCCGGGAGGTGGGAAACCGGATGTCGTGCGCGGTGGCGCTGATGATGCGGCGCATGTTCTATCCCTTCACCGCGCCGACCAGCAGGCCGCGCGCGATGTAACGCTCGAGCGCGATCGCCATCGCGATCACGGGCCCGATCATGATCAGGATCAGCACGGACATGTACCACCACTGCGGCCCGCGCGTGGCGTTCTGCGCCGCGACCGTCAGCGGAAGGGTCTGCGCGTTCGCGCTCGTCAGGAACAGCGCGATGAGGTATTCGTTCCATGCGAAGACGAGGACGAAGAGGAACGTCGCGACCAGGCCGGGCACGGCAAGGGGCAGCACGATCGAGCGGAACACCCGGTACGGCGAGGCGCCGTCGATGGCGGCGCTTTCCTCGAGCTCGACCGGCACGCTCTGGAAGTAGTCGCGCATCAGCCAGACCACGATCGGCAGGTGCGCCGCCGTGTAGCTGATGATCAGCGCCCCCCACGTGTCGAGCAGCTGGAGCTGCTGAAAGAAGATGTAGATGGGGATGATCGTCGCGACCGGCGGCAGCATGCGCTGCGAGATCATCCAGAACGCGATGTCGTCGTTCCCCACGCCCCGCCTCAACCGGCGAGCGACGGTTTGCAGGAGCAGCACGAACACTCCGAACCCGGCCACCAGGCCCAGCGGCCAGGGCCCGCCCGCGACCACGACGACCACCGCGATCGCGACGCCGACCACGAAGGACCCGATCGCGCCGGCGCCGACCTGGTAGCGCATGCGAACCAGGCCGTAGGCCGCCATCGAGCCGAGCAGGACGGTGATCGCGGTGCTCGTGAGGCCGACCACCACCGTGTTGAAGTACGGGCGGAACGTGTCCTCTCGAAGGTCGAAGAAGATGTAGTGCCAGGAATCGAGCGTCGGCTTGAAGTCCCGCCAGGGGATGTAGAAAGGTCCATCGTTGACCTCGAGGGGCGTCTTGAGCGCGGTGATGGCCAGCCAGTACAGAGGGAACAGGACCACGAAGGTCCAGGCCAGCAGAGCGATGTACGAGAGCACCATCGCCGGAGGCGACACCGTGTTCACCGAGACCGAACCGTGACGCCTGCCCATGATCGCCATCGCGCTCAGACCGCCGCCGTCGCGCGACGGCGGAACAGGTTGACGTAGGAGACGCCGACGAAGGTCACGACGATGAGCAGGATGTAGGCGACCGCCGCGGAGCCGCCGATGTCCAGCGCTCGCCAGATCGTGTACGCGTGAAGCGTCAGTGATTCGGTGGCGGTTCCAGGCCCGCCGTTGGTCAGCACGTTCGGCAGGTCGACGATCTTGAAGCCCTCAATGATGCGGATCAGCACGACGGTCGTGGTCGCCGGCAGGATCTGCGGAAACGTGATCCTCCAGAAGACCTGCCACCTGGTCGCACCGTCGACGACCGCGGCCTCGGTCAGCTCGTGCGGCAGCGTTTCGATCGCCGCGAGCAGCACGATGAAGATGAAAGGCGTCCACTGCCAGACGTCGCCGACCATCACCGCCAGCCGCGCGCCCCAGGGATTGATCACCCAGGAGACGTCCGTCAACCCGAAATGCGCATACAACGGATACAGGGGACCTTTGCTCGTGTCCACGAGCATGCGGAACAGGTACGCCACCCCGACCGGCGTGATCATCATCGGGAGCAGGAAGACGACGCGGAAAAAGCGCCTCCCCGGCAGGTGCTGCACCACGAGCAGGGCCAGGCCGAGGCCGAGCAGGTACTGGACGGACACGTCGACGGCGACATAGACGAGCGTCACGACCAGCGTGCCCGGGCGCCCGCTGGTCAGGATGGTGTTGACCGTCAACCAGACGAGCGCGCCGGCGATGGCCGTCGTGATCACCCGGCCGATGAGCCCGCCGATCGTGCGGTTCGGCCCGCGCGCGTAGCGAAAGAGCAGGTAGGCGAACAGGCCGTAGATCGCGACCAGCACGGCGATGCCGATGGCTGTGAGCGGCCCGGCCACGCCCAGCAGGTGAGGTCGGTCGATGCCGAACAGCAGCTTCGCGTAGTTGTCGAAGCCGACGAACTTCAACTCGACGCCACCTGCGACGAACTTCAGCCGCGAGAGCGACACATAGAGGGACGCGAGCAGCGGAAAGACGGAGAAACCAAGGATCACCACCACCGCGGGCAGGATGAACACCGCTCCCGCGGAGCGGTCCAGCCTGGCGCCGAATGGACGCCATGTGGCGGAGACCATGCGCGAGGCGCGCGAGGACGCGAGGCTGCTCATAGGGGCGCCTTCCTTCTCCTTGCTTGGGGGCACTGAACGAGGGGGCGGCGAGGTGGGTGTCACCTCGCCGCCAGGGTCTCTACTTCGTGATGCTGAGGCTCGACCTGTAGGCGTCCAGCTGCGCCGTGCGGCCGATCTCGTCCGTCTTCTTGTTCCATTGATCGGTGATCTGCGCCATTGTCTGGCTTTGCGAGAGCTCACCCGCGAGGAACTGCGCCAGCGCGGTGTCGAGGGCAGTCTGCTGATAGAAGGCCGTCTGCGGGATGCGCAGGTCGAGCACCATGTTCGGGCTCTGCAGGCTCGACTGGATGGCTCCGAGGTAGTCCGAAGCCGCCGAGGCGCTCATCCCAGAAGAGAGCCATGGGCCCTGGTTGGTGAAGTGCGAGGTGCGATACGGGTTGAAGCCGGTCTTGCCGATGGTTACGTCCTGGCTCGACTGCGCGGGCTGCGACATGTAGGAGAGGAACGCGAACGCGGCGTCCTTGACCTTGGCCGGCGCCGCCTTGTTGATCGCGCCTGACCAGCCGCCGAAGGCGGCGAACGGAGCGTGGTTGACGCCGTTGGTCGCGTATGGGCACAACGTTGCGTTGCAGTCGGCCAGCTGGTTCGTGCTGCGGTCGAACACCTTCTTCGATCCGGGCAGGATGATGGCGCCCACCTTGTCCTGGACCTTGGACTGAGTCGGGTCGACGGCGAGCGGGCCGATGTCGCCCCAGTCCAGAGAGAGGGCGCACCGACCGGTCACGAACAGGCCACGGGAGTCGCCGACGTCCTGGTTGAGCTGTTCTGGCGGACCGATTTTCGACAGCTGCTTGTAGACGTCAAGCGCCGCGGCGGCGCCGGCGGAGCTCGTCAGCGGCTGCATGGTGTCCGTGTTGAAAAACGCGCCTTGCTTCGTCCCCTGGCTCTGCAGGTATGCCGACGCGATCGAGATCCACGCCCAGTACGACTGCGCGCTGCGCTTCATGGCCAGGCAGGAGCCATAGTCCGCCTTGCCGTCGCCGTTGAGGTCCTTGCCCTGGAAGTGCTTGGCGGCCGCGATGTAGTCATCCCACGTCGCCGGCGGCGCAATGCCGTCCTTCGTGAACAGGTCCTTGCGGTAGTAGACCATCTGGAAGTCGCCGTCGAGGGGGATCGTGTAGACCTTGCCCTTGAACGTGGCGCTGAAGTCGCGGAAGAACGGCGCGATGTCGTTCCACTGCAGCGCCGAGTCAGCCTGCACGCGATTGGTCAGGTCCTCGAGGTAACCCGACGGCACGTAGTCGCCCATCCACTGAGGGTCGAAGACCGTCGCGTCATACGAGTTGGTCTTGGTGGCAAAGTCGGTGAGGAGCTTCTGGTAGAGGTCGGAGAACGGGACGGTGATGATCTGCACCTTGGCGCCCGTGGCCTTCTCGAAGTCCGGTGCGCGGCGCTGCAGCGGCTCGGCGATCTGAGGTCCGGTGAACGTGACGACGCGGATCGTCGTACCGCTGAAAGACTGGTTCGAGGAACTGCTCGAACCATTGGTGCACGCAGTGATCGCAACCACTGCTGTCACCAGCAGGACCAGCGCTCTCGCCAGGTGTCGGCTCATCTGATTCAACTCCCTCTAATTTCGACCAGGCCGTTGGACTCGGCTGGGCGGCGCGTCGGCCTGAATATGGGATGTTTAGCCGGTCAAAGCGCGTTTGTCAAGGCCTGAGATGGCTGTTTGGCACAAAGTCATCGGATGTATCAGCCGATTTGAGTGTCGAGCCGGAAGCGCTCCAGCAGGCGGTGGAAGACCGCCACGAGGAGGGCCAGGGGAGCCAGCGAGACGATCAGCGCGGCGGCCGCGGTCGGCCAGTCGAGCTCGCGTTCGAACGTGAAGAAGTCCATCATCCCGACGGGCACGGTCCTGACCTCTCCTGAGGTGAGCACGAGCGGGACGAGCAGCATGTTCCAGTCGATCACGAACAGCACGATCGCCGTCGCGGCCACGCTCGGCGCGACGAGCGGAAAGACCACCCGGCCGAGCACTCGCAACAGACCCGCGCCATCGAGCACGGCGGCCTCCTCCCACTCCGGCGACAGCTGCGCCAGCGCGCCGTGCAAGACGAACACCGCGAGCGGCGCCGTCACCGCAGCCTCGGCCAGGACCACGCCGGCGAAGGTGTCGACCAGGTGGGCGCGGCGCATGACGTCGCTGAGCGGGATGACATAGGCCATCACGGGCAGGCTGGCGAGGACCAGGAATCCCTGTCTCAGCAGGCGTCCGGCGCGGAGGTGCGAGCGCGCCAGGCCGTAGGCCGCCAGGAAGGAGACGCTCACTGTGAGCGCGGCGGCGCACGCGGCGGAGGCGGTGCTGGTCGCGAGCTCCTGCCAGAACGCGGGCTCGGCGACTCCGAGGTCAGAGAAGTGGCTGAGCGTCGGCGGGCCGTTCAGCATGCCGAGCGCCGCGAGGACAGTCCAGGCGAGCGGCAGGAGGAAGGCGGCCAGCGCCGTGAGCAGCAGGATGACGCGGGTCATCTCGCTGGGCGCTCCCTCGCGAGGCGGAGATAGACCAGGCCAACCGCGATCACACCGCCGGCGATCAGCCATCCGGACGCGGCGCCCACGGGCCAGTCGTTGGTCTGGAAGGCCCGGCCGTAGCTGTACAGGGCAGGCGTCAGCGTCGCCGTCCCCGGACCGCCACCGGTGAGGATGAGGATGGTGTCGAACGTGCCGAACGAGAGGCCGACCAGCAGCATCGCGACGGTGAGCAGAAGGGTGCGCAGCTCGGGGATCGCCACGTGCAGAACCTGCTGGATCCATGACGCTCCCGCCAGCGTGGCCTCCTCCCAGCGCTCCTTCGGGATGGAGATCAACCCCGGCAAGAGCAGGAACGTGACGAAGGGCGCCACGCGCCATACCTCGACCGCTATGGCGGCGAGCAGGGCAAAGCGCACGTCACCAACCGGCGAGAAGTCGAGGATGCCGGCGGCGCCGCCAAACAGGAAGTGCCACATCACGCCGCCGGCGATGGGGCTGACGAGCCAGGGCACGAGCAGCAGCACGCGCCACAGCGCCCTCCCCTTGATGGGAGTGCGGAGCAGGTGGGCGATCCCAAAACCGACCGCCAGCTCTAGCGGCACGGCGACGATGGTGAAGACGGCGATGTTCCGGACCGCCGCGCCGAACACAGGGTCCTGGACCACGGCGGCGTAGTTCGCGAGGCCCGAGAACCGCACGACGGTCGTGAACGGCGAGTACGTCGTGAAGCTCGCGAGAAGTCCGAGCACCGCCGGCAGCACGAGCCACCCGCCAACGAGCACGGCGAGGGGCGCGAACAGGACGATCCGGTCGCGGCGGGTCAGCCGCACGTGCTACCTGGCGCCGGTCATCCCGCCGTCGATGACCAGACCGGAAGCCATGACGAACTTCGACTCGTCCGACGCCAGGTACAGCGCCGCCCCCGCCACGTCTTCCGGCCGGCCGAGCTCGTGGCTGAGCTGGCGCTTCCGGATCGACGCCATGCCCTCCTCCGGGTCGGCATAGGACTCTTTGAGGTAGCGCTCGACGAACGGGGTCAGGATGGTGCCGGGCAGCAGGGCGTTGACGCGAATTCCGTGCTGGGCGACGTCGACCTGCATCGACTTCGTCATCGAGAAGACCGCGCCCTTTGACGCCGCATAGGACACCCGGCGCGCGAGACCGGTCTCCGCGATGCCCGACGACATGTTGATGATCGACCCGGCGCGCTGCTTGATCATGTGGGGCACCACCGCCCGGCACATCAGGTAGACGCCCCGCACGTTCACCCTCATCACGCGGTCGAACAGGTCGGGCTCGGTCTCGAGCACGTCGCCGACGCCGGCGATCCCGGCGTTGTTGAAGAGGACGTCGATCCGGCCGAAGCGCTTCACGACACTGTCCGCAAGGGCGACGGTCTGGGCCTCATGGGTCACGTCGACCTGCTCGGCGACCGCCTCTCCCCCATTGGCGGCAATATCGTCGACGGTCGCCTGCGCTGCTTTGAGGTCGACGTCGGCCACCACGACGCGGGCGCCCTCGGCGGCGAAGAGCCGCGCGCTGGCCTGGCCGATGCCAGACCCCGCCCCTGTGACGATGCACACCTTGCCGGCCAGCCTGCTGCCCATCTCGATCCTTACCCTAATATCTGAAGCTCCGATGTTTGCCACCCGAACCGGGCCTTTACGCGCATCCCGACCGGCATGAAGGCCGCGAACCTCCGACCTCTGGCCCGCAAACGAGGCACCGCGCGCGCCCCGAGCGTCACCGACGACGCGATCGACAAGATCCGAGAGCGCATTGTGTCAGGTGCCTGGGGTGCGGGCGACCGGCTGCCCAAAGAAAGCGAGCTGGCCGCCGAGCTCGGCCTTTCCCGCAACTCGCTGCGCGAAGCCGTCCGCGCGCTCTCCCAGCTGCGCGTGCTGGAGGTCCGCCAGGGCGACGGCACCTACGTGAGCAGCCTCGAGCCCGACCTGCTCCTCGAGAGCACGGGCTTTGTCAGCCACCTCCTCCTTGGGGAAACCGCGGTGGCGCTGTCTGAGGTTCGGCGCATCCTCGAGGCCGCTGCCGCATCTCTTGCCGCCGCGCGCATAGATGAAGACGGCAAGAAGCAGCTCGAGTCCAGCCTCGATGAGATGCGAGACGCTCGGGTGGTGGAAGAGCTGGTGGAAGCCGATGTAGCGTTTCATGCCGTGATCGCGCGGGCCACGGGGAATCCGGTCCTGGTTTCACTGCTCGCCAGCCTTTCGACTCGAATGATGCGAGTGCGGCTGTGGCACGGGCGGACCGCCGACAACGCCCTCGACGACACGCGGGAGGAGCATCGCCTGATCTATGAGGCGATCATGCTGGGCGACCCCGAGCTCGCGCGCGCGGCGGCGACCGCGCACATCGCGAGCGGCGAGCGCTGGCTGCGCAGGCAGGTCGCGACGGGAGCGTCGGACTGAACCCGACAGAGCGGGTCAAGCTCGGGCGAACGCCGCTCGAGGTCACCCGGCTTGGCTTCGGCACGGCGCCGCTGGGCGGACTGTTCGAGGCCCTCTCCGATGACGAGGCGCACCGCACGGTCGAGGCCGCGTGGTCGGCGGGCATTCGCTTTTTCGACACCGCCCCCCAGTACGGAAACGGCGTGGCGGAGCAGCGCCTGGGCGCCGTCCTGGGCACCAAGCCACGCGACGAGTTCGTGCTGGCGACGAAGGTCGGCCGCCTGCTGCGGGCGGGCGCGCCGCCGCAGGGCGACGCGTTTCCGGGCGCGCCGCCGCTGAATCCCGTCTACGACTTCTCGTACGACGGCGTCATGCGTTCGGTCGAGGAGAGCGTTACGCGGCTGGGCATCGACCGGATCGACATCCTCCACATCCACGACCCCGACGAGCATTTCGCCGAGGCGCTGTCCGGCGCGTACGTGGCGCTGGACCGGCTGCGTGCGGAAGGAACGATCAAGGCGGTCGGCGCCGGCATGAACCAGGCCGAGATGCTCGCCCGCTTCGCGCGCGAGGCGAACTTCGACTGCTTTCTTTTAGCCGGCCGCTACACGCTGCTCGACCAGGTTGGATTGAAGGAGCTGCTTCCGCTCTGCGTGGAGCGTGGGATCGCGATCATCGCGGGCGGCGTGTTCAACAGCGGCATCCTGGCCGACCCTCGGCCCGGCACGCACTACAACTACCAGACGGCGCCCGACGAGCTCGTGCAGCGCGCCGCTCGGATCAAAGCCGTGTGCGAGCGCCACGGCGTGTCGCAGAAGGCCGCGGCGATCCAGTTTCCGATCGGCCATCCAGCGGTGCAGACCGTGCTCACGGGGTGCCGGTCGGTGGACGAAGTCAACGAAAACGTCGCGGCGTTCCAGGCGCCGATCCCGCTTGGGGTGTGGCAGGAACTGAAGGCCGAGGGTCTCCTCGCGGTAGAAGCGCCTCCGCCCTGATGGTCGTCGACGCCCACCACCACCTCTGGGATCCCGCCCACCGCAGATATCCATGGATGGCCGGTGATGCGCTGGCCCCGATTCGGCGGCGGTTCGACGCCGGCGACCTGAAGCCGCTCCTCGACGCCAGCGGGATCGACCGCACGGTGGTGGTGCAGACGGTGTCGAGCCTGAAGGAGACGCGCGAGTTCCTGCAGACCGCGGTGGAGAACGACTTCATCGCCGGCGTGGTGGGCTGGGTGGACCTCACCGACCGCTCGGTGGCGAAGACGATCGCGGGATTGAAGACGAGCAAGGGGGGCAGCTTCCTGGTAGGCATACGGCACCAGGTCCACGACGAACCCGACCCCGAATGGCTACTGCGCGAGGACGTGCAGCGCGGGATCGCGGCCGTGGGCGAAGCAGGGTTGGTCTACGACATCCTGGTCCGGACCCGCGAGCTGCCCGCGGCGGTGGAGACGGTGAAGCGCCATCCGGGCGTGTCGTTCGTCATCGACCACGCCGCCAAGCCACGAATAGCGGCGGGAGCGTGGGATGCGGAGTGGGAAAAAGCGCTCGCTCCGATGGCCGGCCACGCGAACGTCACGTGCAAGCTGTCCGGTCTCGTCACGGAAGCCGACTGGAAGTCATGGGCCCCGGGACAGCTCGAGCCGTACGTGAACCGGGTCCTCGACTGGTTCGGCCCTGAGCGATGCATGTTCGGGTCTGACTGGCCGGTGTGCCTGCTCGCCGCGTCCTACGCAGAGGTGGTGGAGACGATGCGCTCGATCGTGGGCGACGACGCGAACGTCTTCGGAGAGACCGCGACCCGGGTCTACGGGTTGGAAAGGGGTCACCCCACTTAGCGGTTGTCAAGCAAACCTGGCTCGTAGCGGGAGATCGGCGTTTAGTCATCAGTTACCCGACGCTTGACGAATTACCTATCAAGGTGGATGCTTCCTTACGATCTCGACGATCCGTTCCGAGGCGGCTGGGAGGAAGAAATGGGCGGTCATCATCGGACTTCGGTCGCGCTGTTGGTTGGAGCCTCCGTCGTCGTGGGCGCCATGGCCGTGGCAACGGCTGGCCGGCCGACCATCGCATATGCAAACGTCACGTTGCCGATCGGGCTGAGCGAGTTCCAGCCTGACGTCTCGAGAGGCGGCCGAGCTGTATCGATCGATGTGGATCCAGTCAATGCGAACGTCGCCGTGGTGGGCAGCGAAAGCGGCGGTGTGTTCCTCACGCTGGATGGCGGCACAACCTGGTCCCACCTTGCCGGTCTGCTTCCGCCCCAGATCAACGATGTCCGCTTCGCGACCGGGGACCCCACCGGCAACACCATCATCGCCACCACTCTGATCGACAGCCAGGTCGTCACTCCAGGCGGCGGGATCTGGGTTAGCAAGGACCGCGGAACTACGTGGAGCCAAGCAGCTCTCACCGGCTGCTCCAGCCTCAACAACAACGGGCAGGGAATCGCGATGGTGCCCGGGGGAATCGACCTGTACGTCGGCACCGACTGCGGCCTGGCTGTCAGCCACGATCTTGGCGCGCACTGGTCGATAGTCTTCGCGTTTCGGACAGTGGCGGTCGTTGCTTCATCGCTCGCGATTCCACTGGACATCTGCGCATCCGGGCCGCAGGGCCTCGGGCATTACCGCTCGACGAGCATTCCCGTGAGTTTCACGCTGTCGTCCGCCGGGCCCGATTGCCAGAGCATCCACTCGATCGTCCAGTCACCCTTCTCGACGAACACCCTGTTCGCCACTTCCGGCGGCACCGTCCTCGAATCCGACAATGCCGGAGGTGCCTGGACCGACCTGCAGGCCGCGCCCTTCAACGAGAGGCCGCGCTGGGTAAGGACCCGGAAAACCGGTCTCACGACTTTCGACCTCTACGCTCCAGGTGAGCGGCAGCAATGCACGAACGCCATCACGGGTTTGAAGTGCAGCACCGCCGCCGCGGCCTGGGTTCGCGTGCCGGCATCGAGTCTCAACCACGACTTGAATGACGTCGCTTTCAGCCCCGGAGGCAATTGCCCGCAGTTCATGGCGATCGACTTCGGCATCGTGAAGGGGGATCCGATCGGCGCCACCACCTGCACGGATGGGTCGACCTGGAACCTTACCGGTGGGGGCAGCCATGGCTATGACGCGCTTCAGGTCTATGACCTGGCAGGGCAGATCAACCTGCCCGTGCCCGGCGGATCCGCCGGGTATACCGATCTCTACTTCGGCACCCAGGACAACCACGTGTGGGCCTCGCCTGACGGCGGGGTGACCTGGCCGCAGGCCTGGGGCAACGAGGGTCTCTATATCCAGGCAGCACACACGAACGCAAAGCCAGATCTGGGCCTCACGTTCGTCGAGTGCTCACCATGCAGCAGCGTCAAGGCACCACGCGCCGGCGCGCTGAACGGCGGTGAATCAGCCTGGCCGACCCATTCACCACCCGGCACCTTTTCCCCCCAGGGTGCGCCCTTTCTCATCGAGCCCAACGTGTACGTCCAGTGGTCCGGCCCCAGCACGCTCTACATGACCGCGGACAATGACGCCACCGCATGGACTGCGGTCGCGACGTTGCCTGCCAACCTGACGGGTCGCTGGGGCTGGCCTCAGGTTTCTGGAACCGCTGTGCCCACGATCTACCAGGCGGTCGATTACACCAACGGCCAGCGAGGGCTTGTTCAGATCACGGGCACCAGGGTGAACGGAACTCCGACTGCCGGCACGGTCACAGAGGTGCCCGGGACGGGACTGAGCAGCATCGACCTCTACTGCCGGCAATGGCTGGAGTGCCGGCCTGCAGTCGCCGTGGACAACGCGCACCCATTGCACTTGATCGCTGCTGACAGCGGCGCCTCGAAGATGGTGGTGAGCACCGATGGGGGCAACACCTGGACTGCGGACGCCCAGCTCACGGCCCTCGTCCTGGACGGTGGCAGGCTGCGGATGGCGGACCAGGTACACCAGATCGCGTTCGATCCCACCAACTCCAACCGGATCCTGATCGGGACCGAGCAATCAGGCGTCATCGCGTCAATCGACGGCGGCCAGACATGGGGCCGAATGATCAATTCCAGGAAGGCCACCGACGTCAGCGATTTCTTTTTCGACGAGCAGCAAGGTCTCGTGTACGTCTCGAGCTGGGGACGGGGGCTATGG
>Ga0209011_1000759_pt1 | contig 11881 bp, 12 predicted proteins | sample BlaSpr_A8_OM1_M3_FD_187986 | JGI IMG/M metagenome (GOLD analysis project Ga0209011, IMG submission 187986) | Forest soil microbial communities from Thunder Bay, Ontario, Canada - Black Spruce, Ontario site 2_A8_OM1_M3 (SPAdes) (version 2) | ecosystem: Environmental > Terrestrial > Soil > Boreal... | reverse complement strand
TACGCGCCGCATCTTTTCCTGGTCGCGGGAGGGGGGTTCGACTTCTCGCCCTACCCGCGGCTGCGCGCCTGGCTGGACCGCCTCATGGCGCGGCCGGCATGGCAGGTGGCGCAGAAGCTGATCTTCTGACCGGGGTTCGCAAATGCGTGCTGCGCCCTTCCTGCTCCTCACCGCCGCCTGCGGGATCGGGCTGAACCCCGGCGAGACGGGCGCGATGGACGCAGGGCCGGTGGACGGCGGGCCCGAGGCGCGCGGTCGCCCACCAAAGGAGGCGCGCGCTGTGCATGCCGTCTATCCTCTCTAACTCGAGGCCTTCCAGCGGAGCAGGCGCGCTCCGGAGCGTGGGGTCACCACCGAGGGGGCTATAATGTATGAGCGAAAATAGCCCCACCCGTCCGCACCGGAAGACCGGCCAGCCGCGAGGCCGACCGAAGGGCGTGCCCAACAAGATCGCTGCCGAAGTCCGGCGCGCCTTCGCCGGGCTCTGGGACGACATCGGCCCGGAGGTGGCCGGCTGGATCAGGGCGGCCGCCGCCGAGGACCCCGCGAAGGGCGCGCAGCTTGCGATTGCGGTTGCCGAGTATTTCGTGCCGAAGCTCGCACGCAATGAGACGCGGGTGGATGCGGGGAAGTCATTCGCCGACCTGGTGCTGGCGGCGCAGCGGCAGCGCGAGGGCAAGCGATAGAGGGTCGGGGTTGCGTACTTTCGAGCCCCGCGAAAGCGGCGCTGTTAGCGATCGCGGTGACTGCCCAGGCTGCGACGCTCATGCTGGGTGGTCGAGATTAAGGACGAGGAACGCACGGCCCGACCCGTTCACTAAAGTAGCCCGAAGTAGCCAATGCCTAGAGCGCCGAACGGTTTGATTCTACCTCTCATGCAGCCTGCGCGCGCTGGATGGTCTCGAGGTTCTGGATAGATTGGAAACCATCATCGAATATTGCCCTCCGATGCTCCCGCAGGAACGCGAACAGCTTCCGCGTCCGCCCGAGTCGCTTGAGCAGAAATTCTTCCTGCCTCGTCCGTTCCTCGCGCGGCTGCCATTGCACCGAGCCCATGTCCACCTCGTCGAGCGGCATGCTCGTCGCTAAGGTGGATCACGACGCCCCGGCCAAGTCGATCACGAAGTCGTAACCGATCTAGTTTGTTGGGGTGCTGAACCGATCGGCGCTCTAGAGAGGAGGAGCGAAACCAGGCGAGCGCCGCACGGGCGCACGAAGAGCACGCCCAACAAACGCCGACTCGGCGGGCACCGGAAGGCCGCTCGAGGGTGTGCGGGCCATGGCGGGTGTTCATCGCTGGCCGAGGTAAGTCAGTCGACGATCGTCAGCTCCCGTCGTCCCCGCCGCCGCACTCTCCGTCGTCATCTTCAGATCCGGCGCAGATCCCGCGGAGCACGTCGCTCGCTTGTGCCGCTTGGATGAACATGGTCGCGTCCTCCTGGAGGAGGAATCTTTCGCGGATGAGCTCTTGGGCGGCTTTCGCCACCGCCTTAACGAATCCGGCGTGACTCTTGTAACGCTCCTGGAGCGACTTGCGCGGGTCACCGTTGGCGAGCCGCTCCGCCTTCGTAGTCGCGAAGGGGATGAACGATCCGGAGAGGCCGCACAAATTCGGGGAGCGGTTTCCTGGCGCGCGCACGTTCCACCCCGTGTTCGTTCCGAGCGGCGCGCGGGTCTCGATCGGCCGGATACCGGGCGCGTCAATGCCGTCCCGGTCGGGCTTCGGCACGAGCATCTGGTACGAAGCCCCTCGCAGCGGCGGCAGGACGCTCAGGAAACCTCCCACGGGTCCGAAGCCCGGTCCGTAGTCGAGCTCTTCGAGCTCGTTCATCACGGTCGGGAACTCCACGCCGGGAATGCGGGGAAAAGCCTCGCGCGCCTCCTGGAGAGTGACGAGCGTGCCGTCGTGCACGCTGGGGGCCTCGCTCCTGGGCGGCTCGATCCCGCGGTCCGCCCAGCCATCGAGCGCGAGAAGCAGCGCGCGAAGTGTCGGGCCGTGGAAGTTCGGGTTGGTCGGGTACCGGCACATCCCCGGCGCACCGGGGAAAGGCGTGGGGTTGTTGCCGCTGTGCTGGAAGCTCGACAGGTGGTACACGCGCAGGTTCTTCGGAAGCTCGATCGGCCGGCCGACCCCGTCCGCCAGGTAGAGGGACGCCTTCATCTCCCAGAACTCGTTCGACGTATCGGTCTGGAAGACGAGCGGGTCCGACGCGGGGCGTTTGAGGATGCCGTCGCGGACGCCGCTGATGGGGTCGGTCGTTACCGCGTGCGAGAACGGCGGCCCGCTGGTCGAGAGGAAGTCGTGCCGGTCGTCCTGCCGCGAGTACGTGTTCGGGTCGGCGAACTGGACGTTGGCGAAAAGCCGATGCGTGCCTGGCTTGTGGATCCATGCGGCGTCGAAAACGCGGCGGTGGCTCTCGTCCTCGTTGAAGCCGAGGTAGAGGAATTCGCGCTGATACATGCCCGTCGACGACGAGCCGAAGGAGTACGAGCGGCGGATCCCGACGTTGCTGGCACTGAGCGCGACCGGATTCGGGTTGCCGGCGTCGTCTTGCGTCTGGTAGCGCAGGAACGAGCCGATGTCGCGGGTCACCGCGTAGGCGAGCCCCATCACCTTCGGGTCTCTGGCCGGGTAGATCAGCTCGTAGAGCCGGTCGGCGCGGAAGCCGTCGAACAGGCAGATGTCGGTCGTCGAGGGCACGAGGCTCGCCGCACCCGCCGGGCAGCGACCGAACGCCCACCGGTTGGAGGCGATCGGCACCTTGGCTCCGTCGAGGCTGTCTCGCACCGTCAGGCTCGAATGCGCCGTGTTCGTGTCCGCAGTGGGCCACGAGGTGAACGCGGTGCTCCCCTCGAGCGTGAGCGTGAATGTCCCGCCCGCCGGGATCGTGCGGTCGGAGTACTCGATGCGGACGCGCGCCACGATCGGGCTGCCGTCCGGCTGCGTGGCGACCGGGAACCTGGGGAACATGCGGGCGGCGCCCGGCGCGACGTCGCCCTGCCAGCCGGCGTCCACGATGGTGTAACCGAGCCGCATGAGGAATCCATCGCCCGCGTCGGCTCGCGTGATGGGATCGTTGATGCCGGGCCCGGAGGGGACGAAGTTCCAGTACCCCAGGGTCTGCTTGTTCCCGCGGTTGTTGATCCCGTAGAGGATCTTGTGGTTGCCGCGCCGTTCATCGACGGGCTTGAGGATGAAGAACGGCGCGCTGAACTCCACCATCCCTCGGGCATTGCGTGGCGCCTTGTCGAGGTCGACGACGACGGTGTTCAATGGATGCGACGGGCTCACCTCCATGTACGCGGTGCCGTCCAGCCGCTCATACGCGCCAACGCTCCCGAATTGCATGCCGCCGGCGAACGACCGCCGCTGCTCGACGACGAATGCGACGACCCGGCCCTCGCTCGGCCGCGGCAAAGCAACAGCGCAGATCGATCCGATGAGGAACGACACGAATGGACTGAGTCTCGCTCGCGGTTTCATCGCATGCTCCTTTGAGTTGAATGGCATTGGCTGCAAAGCAGATTTTCGCGGGCTCGGCTCAGTCGTCCGCGTCGTCGCCGTCATCATGTCGAGACGAGACGCCTAGCAGAGACAGCACCGAGTCCCGGATCAACCGCCCGGCCGGCTGAAGCGCGGGGTCGGGTGACTCGAAGTGGCCACCAGCGACAGAGATCACCTGGACCGAGTCTCCGGCGGCCCTGGCCAACGCCGCGTAATCGCGAACGACCTGGATCGGCACCGACGGGTCGTTATCGCCATTGATGAAGATCTGCGGAACGCCGAGCGGGAGAAGCTCTTTGGGCGAGCCTTCCTTCATGTGACGGGCGATGTCGGCGTTCGATCCGCCTCCGAGCAGCTGCTTCACCGCGCTCTCGAAGCGCGGGACTGCCACGATGAAATTGGCGAGGTCTGCCGGCCCGGCGAGTGGCACCACGCCGCGCAGAGGCAGGGGATTGGGCACGTACAATTCGTCACCTGGTCGCAAGCGATGGCGCGCAGCCAGCCAGGGCGAAAGGTGCCCGCCCGCCGAGTGACCCGTCGCCACAACGCGACTCAGATCGAGCGGGAACCGCGTCGCCAGATCGCGCAGAAAGTCCGCCGCGGCACCCACGTCCTGGAACGTCTGCGGCCAACCCCCACCGCCGCCGAGGCGGCGATATTCGATGTTCCAGGTCGCCACTCCGGCGCAGGTCAACGCAGCCGAGAGCGAAGCCGTGTAGTGCAGGGAAACGGACGAGCCCCAGGCGCCGCCGTGGATCACGATGGCGACCGGATGCGGACCGCGACCCTTGGGCAGCCGAAGATCGCCGAACTGAGGCAGCTGACTGCCATAGTAGAACCGCTTGGCGGGCGTCTCGAAGGGCTCCCGCATGACCATGTGGTAGTAGTTTGCGCTTGGGTTATTGCCCGGCAGGATTGACATCGTCGCCGGGAAATCGGCGACGTTTTGCAGCTGGCGCGTTACGATCTCAGCCGCTTTGTGGCCGTCGCAACGGTCGGCACCAGACCGCGCCTCGGCCTGCACGGGTAGGACTGCGAGACCCAAGGCGGTGGAAAGCACGATTCCTCTTACTCTGCGCGGGTCGTGTGGGGATCTCACGAGATCCTCCTCTCCTCAATCGTCTCCGCCCATCCGTGAGCGAAGGCTGGAAGGATTGTCGGCCTAGCCGACACCGAATTGCATAGTCAAGGGCGGCTGCGACACCCACCAGCGGGCAGCGTCGTCGATCACCGCGCACAGGTCACTTTTCGCGGACTGCTCAACCTGCTGAGCTCCAGTTTTCCGGCACCGGCCGTAATTGGGTCGCCATTGAGCGGTGCACTGCCTCGCCTGATCGATCGCGCACTGTTTGGTTAGCTCGTTACGGGAATGAGGATTCCCGCAATCGAGAGGCCACCGTCAGCCGGCGGCGCTGCGCCTTGGGCATGGGGCGCGGTCCTTAGGCCCCCGACCCCGAAGAGCCCACGACGGGCCGGCCGCGACAGAGAGAAGCGCCGAGTCAAGGAAATCCGAGGCACAAAGATCATCAGTCACCGCGACAACGCAGCTCCTTCGCTCCAAGCAAGAGAGGCACACCCTCACTTCCTCGAACTGGCAACGCGCGGCAGGCCCCCAGGTCGTTCGCGACTACGGCGGCATCTTGATCGGCGCCGTCTATCTCGAGCCTCGCGCAAGGGCGCGGACTAGATGGCGTGCATCTTCCGCATCGCCTTTACCATCTCGGGTGCGGCCGGTCCCGGCCTTGCCTTACCGATTGCGTCAGAAATGTCGTCTGAATAGGTCTTATGCTGAGGAGGGTGGAACTCGCGAAACCTCAAACGGTGCCGGTAGCCGAGGTGGGAGTGGCTGTTGAAGATCAGCTGCGTGAGCTCGTCCTTGGTGATCACCATCTTCCACGCGAGCCGAACAGCCTCGCGCTTCGTCACCGCCTCAAAGAGCTCCATGATGTGCGGAGGGATACCCTTGGCTCGCATTTGTCGTTCGAATTCCTTCCAGTACACTCGCGCCTCTTCTCGGAGTGTTTGCTCGAACTCCGGAGTGACCTCGAGTCCCTTGCGCCGAGCCACCCAGGACATCGCATCGACCTGCATCTCGACGCACGCCTCCAGGGACTGACGGGAATGACCACCCTCTGAATCAGGCGCCGCCTGCAGTACGTAGACGGCGGACTTGCCGTCGGGAGAGTCGAGGCGGGTGAATCCCTTTCGCTCTTGGTCGTCAGGCTCCGGCATAGTCCAGGGGGTCAGGCCAGCCCGCTGCGGAGAGCGGCCGCCTGCCTCTGGAGAAGGTCCGCCGCCATTTCTGTGGGCGGCGCAGGGTCGATCTTCCCGCCGTGAAACACCGCGTACCTGCCTTTGAAGACCTCGTCCGCCTTAAGGTCGAGCACGACCTTCTGGTAGTCGACGCTCACCTTCTCGGCGGTCCACTTCACGAACGACTCGTAAGACATCGGAACTGCCTTCGACATTTTCGAACCCTCCTACACGCGCATCTGGCATGATTGTGGACTTCCTTCTACATAACGAGACGGAGCCCGAGGCTTGGTGCCGAATAGTGCTGGCGGAAGAACGCCGGATCACACCGTAACAGATCAACCAGTTGCTGCTCCGTAAAGCCCAGCTGTTTGAGATGCAGGTCGATAAGCTGCCCGAGGAGTGTAGGCTCCTCAGGTGGAAGCGGATTCGGTTCGACGGTTCGATAAGGAGCCATGCGCTGCCACATCCGCTGGTATTGAGATTGACTCAGAAGTCCAAGTGAGTGCGCTCGGACGAGCAGAGCAGCCATCGACGTCTTCCAGTACGGCTTCATAGTCGCGAGCCGCTCGACAGAAACACCAAGAAGATGTCCCTTTATGTCGGAACTCGGCATGAGAAGCTCAGCGGCAAACTCGTCAGCTTCATCCTCAATATCTCTCGATTCCGCAGTTACAAACGGAAGGTGAACGTGTGCAACCAAGTGCGCCAGTTCATGGGCGACCGTGTACCTGTATCGGTCTGTCGGGAACACCTGGTTCACGAAAATAATCGGCGGCAGATCACCGGCTGTTTCGTAGAAGCTGAAGCCATCCACTCGGGCGGTCCCGAAGTCCCACCGAAAAATGAGCACACCGGCGGCTTCAAGAACGCGCGTCAGGTTGTCGATTGGTCCCGGTGGGAGGTTCCAAGCTCGTCGGACCTCTCGCGCAGCCATCGCGGCGCTCATGTGACGCGCTTGAAGATCCAATACCGGAAGGCGCACTTCTGGGAGTTCGGCCGGTGCCACAAGAAGGCGCAATTGCTGCCTGAAAATGTTGAGCTTCGCCCGCAATGACCTGACGATCCGCTGGCTGAGCCCAGTCACGCGCTTCCGGTAAAACGTGGCCGGGAGCTGCCGATAATCCACAGCCTGGTAGAAGAACGTCACGGGAAAAGAGACTGCGCCGGCCAGTTTCTCGATGACCTCCGGGGTCGCTGCCAGTTGGCCGCTCTCGATCTTCGAGATCGTGGCCTGGGAAACCCCAGACTGCTCCGCGAGCGCAGATTGGGTAAGACCACGCGCTTCTCGCGCGATTGTAAGGGCAAGATGATTGGCGGGGTCCGCGGCTGACGTGGGCATGGGCACCTCGAACGCTATCCATCGCCTTCGGTTTCATCTTTGGAGGAAGGCTTCTTGAGCTTGACGACCGGCTGCTCGAGCTGGAGGGTCCCCTGCGCGGGCAGCGGCAGGACCTGCGCGCCGGGCGCGGGCAGCTCGTACTTCCAGATGACCGTGTCGACTCGGAGCAGCGCGATGAAGACGCCGAGAAGCTCGGTACGGTCGGGGCTCAGCTGGTATGCGAGCGTCAGCCGAGGAACGTCAGGCACTCCGGGAAGGGGTCGCTGGTCGTTGAAGCGCTGCGCGGTCCGCGTCCGGTAGTTCCGGACGCGGAAAAGGCTGTCGACCTTCTTGATGCGGAGCAAGATCCCTTCGGGCTCGATCAGGGCGTAGAACCGGTTCGGCGCTTGGTTGTTGGAGAGCGTGACCCGCTGGTGGCCTCCAATCCGGGTCGTCAACTCGCGCATCGCCAGGTCATGGAGGTTGCAGCACTGCGTCCGCCCGAAGAAGCGAGGGAGCTGCGGGGCAAAGTCCGCCTGCCAGGTAGCCCAGGCGGCATAGATGGCGGCCGACAGCTCGCTGTGAAAGTCAGAAAGCGCTGCAATTGCGGCATCCTGCGTGATCAGCTGCGGCACGTTGCCCTCCGAAAGGCCGAGTAACGTCCGAAGGATAGCACGCCTGCTGCTGGAAATGTGAAAAAAATATTCCTAATCTTATTCCGTTGTCTCTACCATGGCTTACGATGGCCCAGGGACCCATGGCGACTCCCGCCTGCACGATGCGCCAGCCAGCAGGGGGCAGCTCTCGGCCGGCTGCTGCTCGCTCGCCGGCCGCCTTGGTACAGATTTGGTCCAGGCGGGCGCGGGGCCAAGGGGCTAGATCCGCCGACCTGTCGGAAAGAGTGGTGGACCTGTCCTGGCGGTGCTGGCTCTGGGGATTTTTTCTCGTGCGCACCGTCGATCGCGGGGCGCGCTTCCGGCGCCGGTTGGTCCATATTTGGTCCACGCGCGAGTCAGCGCCGGCCGCTTCTGGTTGCCGACCTCTCGGAAGATGCCATCGAGATCGACCCCGTGAGCCCTAGACCGCTGGTCCAGTGGTAGAGGCGACGCTGCCCCTGGATCCGACGGGGCCCGCCAAGGCTCGGGGCAATCCGATGGCTCGGGGGGCGCCGCGGCCATCGAGTCGATGACCACCAAGTCGACGGCTCCCGAGCGGACCAGCGTCTTCCGTGATCCGCATGATCCCGATCACTTCACTTCATGGATTCACGTGTATGCCGCAGCTTCCTACTCTTCTCGTCTTCTTGCGTGACCTTCGCCTCGATTCCTGCACGCTCCTTGAGCATCTTCACAAGCGCTTTCAGCCAGTACGCCTTCCGTGACGAGAACACGCTTTCGAAATAGGGCTCCACGTCAGCAGGATCGCGATGGTGAAGGATGACCAACGAAAGGTCGTTCTCATCAACCCATCTAGGCTCAGCATCGTCCGATACGTCGGGCATCAGGTAGACCTCGACGCTCAGAATGTCTGCCTTCTCGAACACAACCGTCTCATCTACGTCCGTGTTCATGCCCATCAACTGACCGAACGTGCCTTGGCGGACTGCGTGGACGCGAAGCGAGTCCGGCGTGACGTTGAGCCAAACGCTGATCGGAAGACTGAAGGGCATCATCTCCCCCGGTGCAGTCGTTCGCTCCCAATCGAACGGCAGATCGGACAGTTCGCGCCTCGTTCCCTGCTTCGCCGGTAAATTCTCAGCCATGGCCGGCCACAGTAGCGTGCCCCCCTGACATCGGCCACACCACCCGGAAGCGCGGAGGGCGGCCCCGTGACGTTCTGCGCGCTGCCTGCTACGATCAGCGATCAACCGAACCCAACGGGGAAACGATGGCCTTTAAGAGTGGCGATGTCGTGGTGCTGAAGTCGGGCGGACCGAAGATGACCGTCGAGAGCACGGGTCCAACGGCGTCGGGGCAAGAGTCGGTCTGGTGTGTGTGGTTCGAGGGCATGAAGCAGAAGAACGGCGTCTTCGCGATAGAAGCTGTCAAGCTCGCGGACGAGAAGTAGGGCTAGCGCTCGCGCCGCGTGGACGAGAGTGAGCGGAACTAGGCGCCCATCCCCGACCGATACTGCAGCCGCCGGGCTCGTGGTAGTGGCCCTGCTTCCACGTTCATTGCGTCGCTCGGCGTCCCCTCTGTTCGACGCCTTTTGCAGCGGTGCGACCCGTGGTTATCCCCGTGCCTCGGGGTTTTTTCCCGCTGTGCTCAAAAGTTTGGTCATAGGGCACCTCCTTGTTTTGAGCGCGAAGCAGTTTAACATGCAGCGCCCGAGCCGCTTTCACCTGCGGAAAATTTCGCGCTTCATATCCGGCCCCTGACCTGCCCTGCGGCTGCTCGAACCAAAAACGCCCGTTTCTGCGAGCGCGCTGTGAGGGTCGAGACTCGCCGTTCTACAGGGGATCCACGGGCCGTTCCTACGACCCGTTTTTGCGTGCCTGATAGCGGCGCAGGGTGCTGAAGTGGATCCCGGCGCGCCTCGCCGCGCGCGGCCGTGCTGTCGCCAGCCGCCACGCGGGCCAGTGCAGAGTCGATCAACGGGCCGTAGAACCGGGGCCGCCCGCCGACACGGCCCTCGGCTCGTGCACGGGCGAGCCCCGCCAGCGTGCGCTCCACGAGCCGCGCCCGCTCCTGCTGCGCGCACCAGCTCATCACCGCCACAGCAGATAGGGCACCGGGCCAGAGGTGTCGGCCCAATTCTCTCCGGCACGTTGACGAGCGCCATCCCGGCAGCGGTCCGGCTTGGCGACGATGCACGGCCACCTCGGCGATGCGGCGCCGCGAGAGTCGATCCAACGCCCAGACCACCAGCACCTTGAACCGGCCGGCGTGGGCATCAGGCCGCGGTGTGCGGCCGGCCACCGTTCAGCTTCCCATCGACTTCACCGGCTCGGGCTCCCCGGATCCGGCGGCCCCCAAGGCGCGGGGCGATCAGATGGCTAGGGGGGCACCGCCCGAACCCGGATCGAAGCGGGAAGGGCCGTTTCCGTTCGCCAGAGTCGGCCTCTCAACGGCGAGTCGCCCTCGTGGTCCCCACCGGATGAGGTTGGGAAGGTCCGCCGCATGGCCTACACCAAGAGCCAAATGGCCGCAGTGGTCGAGCACGTGGGCAGGCAGTTGGAATACCGGACGGCACCGAGCACCAAGACCGCGGCAGCGTTGCTGGCCGCTCGGCGCAAGGTCGCCAGAGTGTGCGGCGGCAAGGGCGATGGCGAGATCCTCGACAGCGTGCGGATTCTCCGTCAGCACCTGCCGGCCGACCCTGCTCGGGACCGCAACCCCCGCGAGCAGCAAAGGCGACGCAAGTAGCGCTCAGTCGCTGGGGCTTGCGGCCGCCGCCAGAGAATTTTAATGGACTGTTGCTGGCGGATCCTATCCGCGGCCCTGGCGAGTGCGGTGCGGGAGTCGCGCCTGGATCGCCTTTGCGAGGATTCCGGAGAACGCGATGCACAACTCGATTCCGTTCGGTCTCCGGGCGAGGTCGAGGAGCATCTCGCCGATCATTTTCGGATCGAAGTTCGACTGGATGACGTGCTGGGTTAGTTCGTGCAGACCAGCGTCCACTGCGGGCTGCTGCTGCCACACCTGCACTGAATCGAGAGACTCTGCCTCCGGGTCTCTTCGGCGCGGGAACATGGACGTCTGTTCGATTTTGGTGTCGGCCACGTTTCGGTGTCCTCCTGAGAGTCTGACCTTCGCAAGAATGTGCTGCCCGAACCGCAGTGCGTACCATCGATAAGCATACCGCCCGCGGTGATCTTGGAAAAGGTCGCTCGATGGCTCCCCTTTGCCGAGCCCGAGGATCTCGTTCGACGAATTCTTCGCGATGATGTCTGCCTGCGTGCGTGGCGCCTCCCAATGAATGAGATCGGGATACTGAAAGCTGCTGCTCTTCTCGCCGCTAGCGACACTCGCGAGTCGCTGAGCCTCGAACGAGATGTACTCACAGTCCATGGGCAACTCAGGCGGTGGCGTACCTGTCGCGGCGCCTACGATCGCCCCGACCATCGACCCGATTGTGTCGGTGTCGGAGCCCAACAGATTGCAGGCGGTGATCACCTTCTCGACCGGGCGCTCAGCTCCGAGACTCGCCCAAAAGGATGCCAACAGTGCCGACTTCGTGCCGGATCCGCGTTGGTCTGGTTCCAGGGCATCGATACGCTTGGCCAGTTCGGCGTAGCTGGCGCTCGTGGGCGCTGACGCGAGCGCCTTTAGGTCGTGCTGCATCTCACGGACCGTCTTGTCCAGCGCCGTCGCGAACGGCGTTCCCGCATTTGCGTTCTGCCACAACGGCAGCCACAGATCCTTGAACGGCTCTTTCCGCAGCGTATTTGAGATCAGGGCACCAACATCCGCGAGCAGACTCTCCAACGTCGAGAGGTCTGGGAACCGGGATTCCCTCAGTACGTGAAACACCGTGAGCGCGTGAAACATGGCGCCAACTAGCGCGCGAGGATGGCCGTGCGTCGTAATCGTGTTCGCTGCGACATCTGCTGCCATCTGCTGCACTGAGACAGCAGCCCATGCGTGCGGTTGGACGCGCATCGCCGCGCCGTTGCCGCCGCCGTTCACGTAAGGAGCCTCCCCGGCGAAGAAGTTCGTGTTCCAGTTTACGTCGCTGCGGGCGAGGGCAGAGGCGGCGGCCTTCGTGACACGTCCGCCGCCCAGCGAGTATCCCAACCACACGGGCAACTCGACCTTCGCGAACGCTTCTACGTCGAAGTGACCATCTCCACGGATCGCGCG
>Ga0209011_1000758_pt1 | contig 11885 bp, 9 predicted proteins | sample BlaSpr_A8_OM1_M3_FD_187986 | JGI IMG/M metagenome (GOLD analysis project Ga0209011, IMG submission 187986) | Forest soil microbial communities from Thunder Bay, Ontario, Canada - Black Spruce, Ontario site 2_A8_OM1_M3 (SPAdes) (version 2) | ecosystem: Environmental > Terrestrial > Soil > Boreal... | reverse complement strand
CGATCAGGGCAAGGTGCTCGAGGGCCCCTGCACCGGGAACCTCTGCATCTCGCGGCCGTGGCCCGGCATCATGCGCGGGGTGTTCGGCGATCCGGACCGCTTCCGCAAGACGTACTTCAGCACCTTCCCCGGACGCTACTTCACCGGTGATGGCTGCCGTCGCGACGAGGACGGCTACTACTGGATCACCGGCCGGGTCGACGACGTGATCAACGTCAGCGGGCACCGGCTCGGCACCGCGGAGGTGGAGAGCGCCCTGGTGTCGCACAGCGCAGTGGCCGAGGCGGCGGTGGTGGGCTTCCCCCACGACATCAAGGGGCAGGGCATCTACGCCTACGTGACGCTCAAGCAGGGCGTGGAGCCGACCGAGTCGCTGCGCGCGGAGCTGGTGCTGCACGTGCGCAAGGGCATCGGCCCGCTCGCCCAGCCCGACATCATCCACTGGGCCCCCGCTCTGCCCAAGACGCGCTCGGGGAAGATCATGCGCCGCATCCTGCGCAAGATCGCCGCCAACGAGTTCGACGCGCTGGGCGACATCTCCACGCTGGCCGATCCGTCGGTGGTCGAGACGTTGGTCCGCGAAAAGCAGGGGCGCTCCGGCCCCTGATTCGAGTCCGACGGCGGGCGCGGTGGCGCGCTTACTTGGCCTGCTCGTCCGACTTCTTCACGTTCTCCTCCGCCTGCTGCTGCTGCTCGCGCTCCAGCTCCTTGGCCCGGGCGCGGACGTTGTCGAGCTGGCGCTTGGGCCGGCTCTCCTTGGCGGGATCGGTGTCGCCCATCGTCCCGGTCAGCGCGTACTTGGCTGCGAACGCGACCGCCACCAGACCCATGAGAAGCACCAGCAGCTTGGTGAGGCTCATGGCTAGGCCTTGGGCACCGACGGCGCCGCCGCCTGCTGCTGCTGGCCCGAGGAGCGATTGCCGTCGCCGCCCTGCTGCTCGGCCAGCGCCTCCTTGCGGCTGAGCCGGATCTTGCCCGAGCGATCGACGGAGACGACCTTCACCAGCACCTCGTCGCCTTCCTTGAGCACGTCCTCGACCTTCTTCACGCGCGAGTTGGCCAGGTCGGAGATGTGCACGAGCCCGTCGGTGCCGGGGAAGATCTCGACGAAGGCGCCGAACTCCATGATGCGGCGGACCGTGCCCAGATAGGTCTTGCCCACTTCCGCTTCCTGGGTCAGCGCGCGGATCATCTTGATGGCCTGCTCCACGCTCTCGCTGCTGGCCGAGGCGATGGCCACCTGCCCGTCGTCCTGGATGTCGATGCTGGCGCCGGTGCGGGCGATGATGTCCTTGATCACCTTGCCGCCCGGCCCGATGACGTCCTTGATGCGGCTCGTGGGGATGCGGATGGTGGTGATCTTGGGCGCGTACTTGGAGATGTCGGTGCGCGGCGCGGCCAGCGCCTTGGTCATCTCGCCGAGGATGTGCAGCCGGCCCTCGCGCGCCTGGGTGAGCGCGTCGGTGAGGATCTGTTTGTCCACGCCGGTGATCTTGATGTCCATCTGGATGGAGGTGATGCCCTTGGCGGTGCCGCACACCTTGAAGTCCATGTCGCCGAGGTGGTCCTCGTCGCCGAGGATGTCGGAGAGGATGGCGATCCTGCCCTCCTCCTTGATGAGGCCCATGGCGATGCCGGCCACCGGCGCGCCGATGGGCACGCCCGCGTCCATCAGGCTGAGGGCCCCGCCGCAGACTGTGGCCATCGAGCTGCTGCCGTTGCTCTCGAGAATGTCGGAGACGACGCGGATGGTGTAGGGGAACTTGTCGTCCGCCGGCAGCATGGCCCGCAGCGCGCGCTCGGCCAGCATGCCGTGGCCGATCTCGCGCCGGCCCGCCCCGCGCAGCGGCTTGACCTCGCCCACCGAGTAGGGGGGGAAGTTGTAGTGCAGCATGAACTTGCGGAAGGACTGGCCTTTGAGCGACTCCATCCGCTGCTCGTCGTCGCTGGTGCCCAGCGTGGTGGTGACCAGGCCCTGCGTTTCGCCGCGGGTGAAGAGCGCCGAACCGTGAGCGCGGGCCAAGAGGCCCACCTCGCAGGAGATCTTGCGAACCGTCCTGGTGTCGCGGCCGCCGATGCGCCGGCCCTCGTGCGTGATCATGCGGCGCATGTACTCGTACTTGAGGTCCTCGAGCGCCGTCTTGACGTCCTTCTCCTTGCCTTCGAAGGGAGCGCCGGGAGCGCAGAGCTGCGCCACCAGGTCCTTCTTGATCTGCGAGAGCGTCCCGTAGCGCTCGTGCTTCTCGTTGAGCGCGTAGGCCTGCTTGACCTTCTCCAGCACCGCCTCGCGGACCTTCTGCGACACTCCTTCGGCCAGCGGCACCTTTTCGACCTTGCGCTTCTCCTTGTTGGCTTGCCGGGCCAGCTTCTCCTGCGCGGCCAGCAGCGGCTCGATGGCGCGCTGGCCGAAGAGGAGCGCCTCGATCATGCTGGGCTCGTCGACCTCCTTGCCGCCGCCTTCCACCATGAAGATCGAGTCGCGGTTCGCCGCCATGATCACGTCGATGTCGGACTGCGCCCGCTCTTCTTCGCTGGGGTTGGCGATGAACTTTCCGCCCACGCGTCCGACCCGCACGCCGGCGAACTGGAAGGGGAAGGGAATGTCGGAGATGGCCATGGCGAACGAAGCGCCGGTCAGCGCCAACACGTCGGTGTCGTACTGGTTGTCGGCGGAGAAGACCGTGGCGATGACCTGGGTGTCGTTCTGGTAGCCCTCGGGGAAGAGCGGCCGCAGGCTGCGGTCGATGAGGCGCGAGATGAGCGTCTCGCGCTCGGTCAGGCGTCCCTCGCGGCGGAAGAAGCTGCCGGGGATGCGGCCCGCGGCGGAGAGCCTTTCCTGATAGTCGACCGTGAGGGGGAAGAAGTCGAAGCCCAGCTTGGGCTCCTTCTGCGAGACGGCAGTGACCAGCACCATGCTGTCGCCGCTGCGCAGGACCACCGCGCCGTCGGCCTGCTTGGCCAGCTTGCCCGTCTCGATTGAAATCTGCTGGTTTCCGACCTGCGCAGAGGCCGTCATCGCGTCCATGTGCAACGTCCTTTCGCGCGGCCCCTGGCCGCGCCGTCACTGCTCTCGGTTGTGGGAGGGGGAGGATCCGGGAGCGGCGTTGGATCCTGATCGCAGGAGCGAACCGTGTTCGCTGCTCCGATGAGGGTCCCACTGGCGCTCTCGGGTCCCGCCTCCTCGCCTTTGAAAAACAATCGGGGGCACCTTCCGATGCCCCCCAGGGTCAAAAAGCTACTTCCGGATCCCAAGCCCGTCGATCAGCTTGCGGTAACGGGTCGAATCCTTGGTCTTCAGATAATCGAGCAACCGCCGCCGCTGCCCGACCAGCTTGAGCAGGCCGCGCCGCGAGTGGTGGTCTTTCTTGTGCGTTTTGAAATGCTCGGTGAGGTAGTGGATGCGCTCGGTCAGGAGCGCCACCTGCACCTCGGGGGAGCCGGTGTCTCGCTCGTGCGTCCGGAACTTCTCCACCACGCCGGGTTTCTTGCTCTCGTAATGCAAAGGCCCTTGCGACATCTTTTGATTCCTTGTGTTTTCCCCCCGCTCCTCCGCCGGCCGGGCGGTAGGGCGAGCAGGCGTTGGTTTTAGTACCTTCGGTTACCGGCTTCCCGCACAGCGGGGCTGGATTGCTCGAAGGGGGCGTGAACCTACAGGCTGGAAGTGCGCTGGTCAAGCCGACTTGCCGCCGAAAGTGTAACGACCACCGACTTGGACGCCGGTGTATTGCTGGTATGCGCGACCTGGCGGGCGGGAACGAGCGCGTTAGCCTCGGGAAAGTACGTGCAGGCGCAGCCGCGCGGAATGTCGTAGGCGAGCGCGACGAAGCGGTGCGCCGTGCGCGTCTCGCCCCGGAAGTGGCTGGTGATGTCGACGATCTGGCCATCCTCGAGCCCCAGTTCGGCCAGGTCGTCGCGGTTGACGAGCACGACGCGTCGGTCGCCGGAGAGGCCGCGGTAGCGGTCGTCCAGGCCGTAGATGGTGGTGTTGTACTGGTCGTGGCTGCGGACCGTCATCATCAAGAGCTCGCCCTTGCTCAGCTTGCGTTCCGGTAGCGCATGCACGGTGAAGCGCGCCTTGCCGGAGGGGGTGGTGAACTTTCCCTCGCGAGGGCCGTTGGGCAGGTAGAACCCGCCGGGTTTCCGGACGCGCTCGTTGTAGCTCTCCGCGCCGGGCACGACCTGCGCGATGAGATCGCGGATGCGGTCGTAGTCCTCGGCGAGCCAGGCCCAGCGCAACTTCGTGTGCTGCGCCCTTCGGGCTCCGCCCGTCGCCGGCGAAGCCGGCTCCTCCAGGCTGCGCGCTCCCAGCGTTGCCTGCGCCAGCCGCGCGACGATGTCCGGTTCGGAGAGCAAATGCTCGCTCGCGGGCCGCATGCGGCCGCGCGACATCTGCACCACGCCCATCGAATTTTCGGTGGTGACGAAGCGGCCGCCGTCGCGCTCGGTGCGGCCCAGGCAGGGGAGGATGAGCGCCGTCTCTCCCGTTATCAGGTGTGAGCGGTTCAGCTTGGTCGAGACGTGCGCCGTCAGCTTCGCGCGCCGCAGCGCCGAGGCGGTATATTCAGTATCCGGCGTCGCGGAGAGGAAGTTTCCGCCCAGCGCGAAGAAGATCTTCGCTTGCCCTTGGTGCAGCGCGTGGATGGTGTTCACGGTGTCGAGGCCGTGCTCGCGCGGCGCCGTGATTCCGGTCGCTTTCTCGAGAGCGTCGAGGAACGCCGGCCCGGGCTTCTCCCAGATCCCCATCGTGCGATCGCCTTGCACGTTGCTGTGGCCGCGCACCGGGCATACGCCCGCGCCCGGCTTGCCGATGGCTCCGCGCAAGAGCAGCACGTTGACGATCTCGCGCACGTTGTCGACGGCGTTCTCGTGCTGCGTGAGGCCCATGGCCCAGCAGAAGATGATCCGCTCGTTCCCGGCCAGCAGCCGGGCCGCCTCGCGGATGCGTTGCTCGGGCACGCCGCACCCCTGGACGATCTCCGCCCAATTCAATCGCTGGAGGTTCTCGACGTACGCGGGCGCGCCCTCGGTGCGGTCGCGCACGAACGACTCGTCGACGGCGCCCGCCTCGACGATGGCCTTCCCCAGCCCTTGCAGCAGGGCCACGTCGCCGTTGATGCGGAGCTGCAGGTAGAGATCGGTGAGCGGCGTGCCCGACCCGAGCAGCCGCAGCACTTCCTGCGGGTGGCGGAAGCGCATCAGCCCCGCCTCGGGCAGCGGGTTGATGCTGACGATGCGCGCGCCGGCGCGCTTGGCGCTCTGCAGGGCCGTGAGCATGCGCGGGTGGTTGGTGCCCGGGTTCTGCCCGATGACGACGATGACCTGCGCCTTCTCGAAGTCGTCGAGACGCACGGTTCCCTTGCCGGCTCCGATGGTCTCGGAGAGCCCCGCGCCGCTCGACTCGTGGCACATGTTGGAGCAGTCGGGCAGGTTGTTGGTCCCGTACTCGCGCACGAACAATTGATAGAGGAAGGCCGCCTCGTTGCTGGTCCGGCCGGAGGTGTAGAAGACCGCCTCGTCGGGCGAGGCCAGCGCGTTCAATTGCCGCGCCACCAGCGTGAACGCCTCGTCCCAGCCGAGCGGCCGGTAGTGCGTGGCGCCCGGCTCGAGCACCATGGGAGAGGTGAGGCGGCCCTGCTTCCCCAGCCAGTGGTCGCTCTGCCGCGACAGCTCGGCGACGGTGTGGCGGGCGAAAAAATCGGGCCCGGCGCGGGCGGAGGTCCCCTCCTCGGCGACGGCCTTGGCGCCGTTCTCGCAGAACTCGGCCAGCGAGCGCCGGTCGTCGGGCTCGGGCCAGGCGCAGCCCGGACAGTCGTAGCCGTCGAACTGATTCAACCGGAAGAGCAGCCGCGCGCCGCGCAGCGGACCCGCTTCGCCGAAGGCGTGCTTCAGCGACGCGGCGATGGCCGGCAAGCCTCCCGCGGCGCGGGGCGGCGCCGAGCGTTCGAGCGGTACCGGATCCTCGGGTGGCTGCGCCCGCGCCCCGCGAGGGTCGGCCAGCTCGGGCGGCGCGGATTTCTCGAGATGGAGGCTCATTGCCTGCGCACGTCTTTCTTGAGCGGGACGAGCTGCGCGTAACCCGTGTAGCGCTCGTCGATGTGCCGCACGTAGTCCACCGGCTCGATTCCGCGGCAGAACCCGAAGCGCGCCTGCCTGGCGTACTTGCGATCGGAGAGCTTGAGGAGGAACGGCGCCACCTCGCGCCAGCGCGTCGCGTCCTTCTTCGCCGCGCGCGCGAGCTTGCGCGCGTCGTCGACGTGCCCGAATCCGCTGTTGTAGGCCGCCAGCGCGAAGCGGTAGCGCTCGATCGCGTCGGGCACGTTTCGATAATGATCGGAGAGCTGATGCATGTACTTGAGCCCCCCGCGGATCGACTGCTCCGGGTCGGTCGGGTCGGTGATGCCCAGCCCTTTGGCGGTGGCCGGCATGATCTGGAAGAGCCCCAGCGCCCCCATCCAGCTCTTGCGCTGCGGCTCGAAGTGGCTCTCCTGGTAGATCTGCGCGGCGACGAGCCGCCAGTCGAAAGCGTGCTCCTCGGCGTACTTGCGCACCATCGGGTCGTAGGGCGAGAGCGTCCCCGTCTCCGAGGCGTAGAACTTGTCGGTGCGCTTGGAGCGCAGCGAGCGCTCTGCCTCGAAGTACTTCCTCCTCAGGATGTTGAAGTCGGGCTTCTTGCGCAACTCGTGAAAGACGTCGTCGATGGCCTTCTTCAGCTTCGCGTCGCCCGGCCGCACCGCCCACGCCAGCGCGCGCTCGTCGCTGATGGGCGGCCCCACGACCAGGTTCTCCCAGTAGGCGGTGTGGACGTTCGCGAGAAGCTCGTCGGCGATGGTGTAGCTCATCGCCCCTTTGGAGACGGCCTGGAGGACGGTGTCCGTCTCCCAGTCCTCCGGCACCAGCTTGATGTTCACCGCCGCCTTGCCCGCCGCCTCGAGCTTCTCGTTGAGCGCCCGCAGCGACCCGTAGTAGGAGGAGCTCTCGCGGACGTGCACGTCCTTGCCGGAGAGCCCTTCGGCGTTCTTCACCTCCGGCGTGCCGTCCTTCCACAGCACCACTTCGCGCGTCTTGCCCCACGGCTCGGCGAAGAGCACCTGCTTCTTTCGATCCTCGGTGACCGTCACTTCGGCGGCGATGACGTCGCCTTCTCCCTTGAGCAGCGCGGGGACCATCTCCGCCCAGCTCTGGGTGATGATCATGTCGACGCGGATGCCGAGGTGCTGGGCAAGCTTCTTTCCCAGCTCGTAGTCGAACCCCATGCGGTGGCCGCGGTAGATGAAGAAGCTGGTGTCGTTGTTGCGCGTGAGGACGCGAAGGTAGCCGCTCTTGACGATCTCCTCCAGCGTCCGCGGATGGTCGGGGCGGCCCGAGGCGCGCGAGACGATGCCCTCGGGCGCGGCGTCCTCGTTCTCGGGCCCCGACTCGGCGGCCGGGACGTCATGCTGTCCCGCGGTGGCGATCATGGGCGCGACGCCGTCGGGCCCTCGAGCGGCCGCTGCGGCGGCGATCAGGGCCGCAGTGAAAAGCAAGCGCTCCTTCGGCATCGCGGCGAGGGTAGGAGCAGGTCGCAAGGACGGTCAAGCGGCCAATCGGCCGGCCGGGGAACTCGTTTCTTGCCCTGAGACAGCCCGACAGGCGAGCATGGGGCCGTGCCCTCCACGCAAGAGATGACCAGCTTCCTTGGCGCCGTCTTGCTCTGGCTGTGCGTGGGCTACCTGCGCCGCGCGCTCGACCGCCGCCGGGCGCTCAGGCCGGCTGTGAAGCAGTTCTTCCAGGAGCTGGGTGTTCCTCAGCGGCTCTTGTTCCTCTACATCGCGGCGCGGCTGGGCATCTTCCTCTTCGGGGGCGTGGCCCACCCGGCGGTGGTACACGGGCTCGACACCGCCTCGAAGTTCTTCGGCGTCACGGGCCTGATCCGTCTCTTCGACTCGCTCGTCTTCGCTTTCATCCGCTGGCGCGGGAAGCAGGGCATGCCGCGCATCCTGCGCAGCCTGATGGACTGGGCCATCACCTTCCTCTGCGCGGCGGTGCTCCTGAGGGTCGAGTACAAGCTCGATCTCAGCAGCATCTTCGCCACCAGCGCCCTGCTTTCAGTGGTGCTCGGTTTCGCCCTTCAAGAATCGCTGGGAAACCTCTTTGCCGGACTCACGCTGCACGCCGAGCAGCCTTTCGAGGCGGGCGAGTGGGTGACGTTCGGGAAGTACTCCGGAAGGGTGCTCGACGTCGGTTGGCGCTCGACGCGCCTCATCACCGCCGACGAGGACGAGTTGCTCGTCCCCAACAGCCTCATCAGCCGCGAGGTGGTCATCAACCACATGCGGCCGCACGTCACCGACGTGATCGAGCTGATCATCGCCGTCGACCTCGACGTCTCGCCCCCGCGCGCCAAGGCGGTGCTGCTCGAGGCGGTCAAGTCGTGCCCCCTGGTGCTGACCGCGCCCGAGCCGGTCGTGCAGCTCGCCTCCTTCATGGACCACGGCGTGAACTACCGCATCAAGCTGCACACCGAGGGCATTCACGTGGAGCGGACCGCGCTCGACCAGGTGCAGCAGGCCATCTGGTACGCGCTGCGCCGCGCGGCCATCGAGATGCCTTTCCCGCAGACCACCATCTCCGTGCGCGAGCGCGGGCCCGAGGCGGAGGAGCGCCGCCGGCGCGAGCACCTCGCGGAGGCGCAGGATCTGTTGGGGCGCATCGATCTGGTCCAGGCGCTCAGCGCCGAGGCGCGCAAGACGCTGGCCGAGCGGGCCCGCTTCGTCGAGTACGGGCCGGGCCAGGCCGTCGTGCGGCAGGGGGAGCAGGGCGATACGCTCTACCTGGTGGCCCGAGGCGAGGTGGGCGTGCGCATCGACATCGAGGGTAGCTCGGCGCAGCGCGAGGTGGCCCGGCTGGGCCGCGGCGCGGTCTTCGGCGAGATGAGCATGCTGACGGGCGAGCCGCGCACGGCCACCGTGGTCTCGCTGGGCGACGCGGCGCTCCTGGCGCTCGATCGCGACGCGTTCGATCGCATCCTCATGAAGGAGCCCGAGCTCGCCCAGACCATCGCCGAGGTCATCGCGCGGCGGCGCACGGCGCTGGACCAGGCCCGCGCCGAGACGACGCCCGCCGTGGAGCAGGAAACGTCGAATCTCCTCAGCCGCATCCGCTCCATCTTCGGGTTCCGCCAGAAGTCCGAGCGCGCAACGGGCACATGATCGTCGACGCGCACGTGCACCTCTTTCCCGACCGCCTTGCGCAGGCGATCCGGCGGTGGTTCGACGAGCACGCCTGGAGCATCGAGTACCGCACCGGCGTCGAAGAGAGCCTCGCCACGCTGCGCGCCGGCGGGATCGATCGCGTCGTCGCGCTCCCCTATGCGCACAAGCCCGGCATGGCGCGGGCGCTCAACGACTTCACGGCGGACATCGCGGCGCGCCATCCCGAGGTGCTGCCGTGCTGCACCGTTTTTCCCGGCGAAGAGGGCGAGGAGGCGATCCTCGACGAGGCGCTGGCTGGACCGTTCCGCGGCGTGAAGATCCACTCGCACGTGATGAAGATCGCGCCGGACGATCTACGCCTCGATCCGGTGTGGCGCGCCTCGGCCCGCCATCGCAAGCCGATCGTGATCCACTGCGGACCAGAGCCGTCGCTGCACGGCTACGGCGTCGACACGCGCGCCGTCTCGGGCGCCGACAAGCTGCGGCGCGCGCTCGACCGGCACCCCGAGGCGATCGCCATCGTGCCGCACCTCGGCGTCGACCAGACGGCGCAGTTCGAGGCGATGCTCGGCGAGTATCCGGGTCTCTACCTCGACACCACCATGGCCATCACCGGCTATTTTCCCTATCAGCCAGACCCGGCGGTGCTGCGCCGCCATCCGGATCGAATCCTCTACGGCACCGACTTTCCCAACATTCCTTACTCGTGGGACCGCGAGCTGAAGGCGCTGCAAGCCTTGCAGCTCCCAGCGGCCGACGAAGCAAAGATTCTCTCCGGCAACGCGCTGCGACTCTTCAGTAGCGCGGAACCGACGGGTCGATGAGTTGCGACCAGCGGTCGATCCCGCCCGCCAGCGATACGGCGTCGGGAAAGCCGGCTTGTCTCAGGAACGCCGCCGCCGAGAGGCTGCGCACGCCGTGGTGGCAGTAGCAAACCACCAGATCGCCCCGCGCGGGCTGCACCTCGTCGAGCCTCTGCTGAAGTTCGTGCAGCGGGATGAGCGCGTCGCCCGGCAGGCGCGCGAGCTGGTGCTCCCATTCGTGGCGCACGTCGAGCAGATAGACGCGCTCTCCGCGCCTCAGCTTCTCGGAAAGCTCGTCGGGTCCGATTTCCATCAGTGGCCACGCAGCCTTTTCTGCATGGTGCGGCGGACCGTCTCGTAGCCCAGGTCCTTGTACAGGTCGCGCGCCCGGCGGTTGTTGCCCGCGACCTCGAGCGCGATCATCTCGATGCCGCGCTCGCGCGCCTCCTGCTCCGCCTTGGCCATGAGCAGCCGCCCGAAGCCCTGGCCACGCACGGCGCGCACGAGGCCCATGGTCGTCACCTGCAAGGTGGGCGTGCCGTGGCGCGCGTCGTCGCGCTCGGTCAACCAGAGGTGGCCGAGGTACTCGCCGCCGTCGCCTTGCAGCACCCAGATCTGCGCACCGGGCCGGCGGAAGCCTTTGCGGCTGAAGCCCATCTTCACGTCGAGCAGCGCGGGGAAGCGCTCGCGCAGCGTAGCGCGCTCGACCTCCGTCGACTCGCCCAGCGAGTCGAGCTGCGTCTCCAGCTCGAGGTCGAAGAAGTGCTGCCAGTCCTTTTCGGCATAGGGGCGCAGGTGGGGCATGACCGGCCCTGTAGCGAAAACGACGCGCGCCAGCAAGGTGGCACTTGCATCCTTCGTCGGTTTCCGCTTGAAGGTGCGTCGGAATTGCGGAGGAGCCGTGTCGAGAAAGCAGCGGAGCAAAGGCAAAGGGCCGGGTCCGGGCGCGCTGTCGCAGCCACCGCAGCAGAAGCCGGCGGGCGGCGGCGGGTGGGCGCCGTTGCGCGACGCCATCCGGCGCGACGTGGAGCAGGCCGTCACGGCGCTGGCGTTCGCGGAGCGCATGTACCAGAAGCTCGACACGCAGCGGCGGCTGTTCATGGACTTTCCCCGCGTGATGGAGCAGGTCCGCTCGGGCGCGCTGGAGCGAGTCGGGGCGGCGTTGTCGCGGCTTTACGAAGGCGGGCAGGGCTTCGATCTGCAGCGCTTCCTGCGCGACCTGCCGCTGGCCCTGGCGCAGCTCGCTGCTGCGGAGAAGAAGACGACCGCGTCGGAGCCGCCGCCGCCCGCGGCGGAGTCACCCGCTGCCGCTGCGACCGAGCCGCCCGCTGCCCCTGCGACGGAACCGCCCGTTGCCGCTGCCACCGAGCCGGCCCCGGCTGAAGCCAAGCCCGCCTCCGAGCCTCCCCCGGCCGTGGCGGCCGCCAAGCCCGAAGAGAAACCCACCGGGGCCGCCGACGGCGCCCAGCCCGTCTCGCCGCGCCTCGAGCTACGGGCCAAGTTGCTCGTGGCCGCCCCCCAGCTGGCCAGGGCCGCGCAGGGTTACCGCCGCAACGTCGCCACCGTGAAGCGGGCCGCGCAGCCGCGCCGCTCGCCGGGGCCGTGGCGCGCCGACCGCGAAGTGCTGGAGGAAGCGCGCCGCGCCGTCGAATTCGTGCAGAAGCTCTACGACGCGTACGCCGAGGCGTGGGCCGACCAGCCGCTCGCGCCCAACCTCGACGAGGCGACGGCGGGCGAGGTGGACCGCTTCCTTGCCTGGACACAGCTCGACCGCTACGTCGAGCTGGCGGTGCTCGCGTCGACCAATGCGCCGCGCCCGCCCAAGCCGGGCCAGCACTTCGTCGGCGCCCACAAGGAAAGCGCTCCGCCGACGCAGCCGCCCGTCACCGAA
>Ga0209011_1000757_pt1 | contig 11892 bp, 8 predicted proteins | sample BlaSpr_A8_OM1_M3_FD_187986 | JGI IMG/M metagenome (GOLD analysis project Ga0209011, IMG submission 187986) | Forest soil microbial communities from Thunder Bay, Ontario, Canada - Black Spruce, Ontario site 2_A8_OM1_M3 (SPAdes) (version 2) | ecosystem: Environmental > Terrestrial > Soil > Boreal... | reverse complement strand
TCGGAAGTGTGACACTGCCCGAATCGCGCGGCATCTTTCCGTGCACCAGGGCCAGATAAATCTTTCGGACGTTTCGCGACCGGAATTGCTCGGCGAGATGTTCGTGCGCCGCGTCATTCCGCGCCACCACCATGGCTCCCGACGTTTCGCGGTCCAGGCGATGCACGATACCCGGACGCAACGCGCCGCCTGCGCCGGAAAGTTTTCCCAGGCGATGCAGAAGCGCGTTCACCAGAGTTCCGCGCGCGTGGCCAGCGCCGGCGTGCACAACCATCCCGGCGGGCTTATTCACGACTACGAAATCGTCTTCAACGAGTAGCAACTCCAGCGGCAGATCTTCCGGCGCGGCGACCATTGCAGGCCGAGGCAGGACTGCTACTTCAATGGCTTCGCCCGCCGCAACCCGGTGTGAAACTTTTGCAGTGCGTCCGTCGACGCGTACGCTACCTTCGCGAATCAGCTCCTGGATGCGCGTGCGGCTCAATAGCGGGATCCGCTCGGCTATGAATAGGTCCAGACGCCGCCCGGCGTCTCCCGACGCCGCGGTCAGTTTTTGTCGCGCTGTGGGATTTTCCGGCATGGAAGTAGCACAGGCTTCAGCCTGTGCGGGTTTTCTTTGGGTTTTGATTAAAGCTTCAATTTGAGCAGAACCCAAATAAAAGCGCACAGACTGAAGTCTGTGCTACTGCAACCGACACGCGGCCTAGCCACGATCCCTTTCAGCGGAATCGGAACGATGCCGGCCGCCGAAAAGCAGCTCGATGAGTACCAGCGCCGCACCGATGGAGATAGCCGAATCGGCGACGTTGAACGCGGGCCAGCGATAAGTACCGAGCCGGACTTCCAGGAAATCGGTTACGCCGCCATGAATCAAGCGATCGAGCGCATTGCCCGCAGCACCACCCAGGATTAGCGCGAGTCCGGCATGTGCAAGCCGTCCGCCCGCCCGGCCGGTCACCAATAGCCACACGAGCAGCACCATGACCAGGGCCGCACTCACGAGCAATATCGGTGCAAGCCATGCGGAGTTAGAATCTGAAAATACGCCGAAAGCGATGCCCGGATTCTGATTGTGAACCAGGACTACGACGTCCGAAAGTATCGGGCGGCGGAAGAAGACGCTCGTGTAACGCTCGATTGCAAATTTCGTGCCGCGATCCGCGGCCAGCACTCCGACGGACAACCACAGCCAACGAGAGCGCATTCCGCCGCTCATCAGGACGCGGCTCCGAGGCCCGAAGCCCCACGCTGGTGATCAATTTCATCAAGCGCTTTCACGCAACGCTCGCAAACGGTCGGGTAGTCGGCATTCTCGCCTACGTGCGTCGAATAATTCCAGCAACGCTCGCACTTGGTGCCATCCGCGCGTTGCACCGCGACACTCAGGCCTGGAAGCAACTCGGATTTTTGCCTATTTCCAGACGCAGGATTCCCAAGTTCGACCTGAGACACGATGAACATCGCAGGGAGCCAGTTCTTGTATTGTTCAAGCAGTGGGGCGAGGTCGTTCCCAGCGCTCAATACTACCTTCGCTTCGAGCGCTCCCGAAATCGTTTTCGCGTTACGCGCGGCTTCAAGAGCGCGGAGAACTTCGGTACGCACCGTGAGTAGCTTCTCCCAGTTCGCCGTTTTTCCCGCATCCAAGAGGGAACCTAGATTCTCAGCCGAAGGAAATAAGGCAAGGTGTGCGCTCTCCGGATCGCCTGCCACATGCGGGAAATGTCTCCAGATTTCCTCGGCTGTAAATGCGACGATGGGTGTCGCGAGACGCAGCAATGCGCTCGCGATGCGGTACACGGCGGTCTGCGCCGAACGCCGAGCGCGGTTCCGCGGCGCAAACGTGTAGAGCCGGTCCTTCAGCACGTCGAAATAAAACGCGCTCAAATCCACGACGGCGAAATCGTGCAAGGCGTGGAAGACGCGGTGAAATTCAAACGCCTCGTACCATTTGCGGCATTGCCCGACCAATTCGATCGTGCGCGAGAGCATCCAGCGATCCAACTCTTCCATCTCGGAATCGGGAACGGCATCGCGCGCGGGATCGAAGCCAGCGAGATTGCCGAGCGCAAAGCGGAACGTGTTGCGAATCTTGCGATATGCCTCGGAGAGCTGCGTCATCACGTTGTCGGACATGCGCACATCGGCGGTGTAATCCTGAGACGCCACCCACAAGCGCAGCAGGTCCGCGCCCCACTTCTCGCAAACTTCGGTAGGCAGCACGGTGTTGCCGAGCGACTTCGACATGGGCTGGCCCTTCGCGTCGAGGGTCCAGCCGTGCGTGAGCACATGCCGGTACGGCGCGGCGTTGCGCACGGCAACAGCCACCAGCAGCGAGCTATGAAACCATCCGCGATATTGGTCCGGCCCTTCGAGATACATGTCGGCAGGCCACGGCAGCTTTTGCCCGTCGGCATCGAGGCGATCCAGCACGGCCAGGTGCGAAGAGCCGGAATCGAACCACACATCCAAAATATCGGTTTCCTTTCGCCAGCTTGACGCACCGCAGGAACAATGCGTCCCCGCGGGCAGCAATTCTTCGACGGTGTGTGTAAACCAGGCATCCGCGCCTTCACGAGTAAACCATTCACGCACGAGCGCGTGCAGCGCCGCGTAATCGTCGAACTGCTTGTTGCATTTTGTGCAATACAGAATTACTAACGGCACGCCCCAGAAACGCTGCCGCGAAACGCACCAGTCCGGCCGCTCTTCGATCATCGAAAATATTCGTTGGGCGCCCCACTCCGGCGTCCATTTCACTTTGGAAATTTCCGCGAGCGCGCGCGGCCGTATGGCGCCACCTCCATCGCGTCCCTCGCCATCGAGCCCTCCGTGATCAAGATCGATGAACCACTGTTCGGTGGCGCGGAAGATCACCGGATTGTGGCACCGCCAGCAATGCGGGTAGCTGTGCGAAAGTTTCTGTTCGCCGAGGAGCGCGCCGCGATCGCGCAACAGCGTGACGACAATCGGATTCGCCTCGAATACTGTTTTCCCCTTGTATTCAGGGAGACCTTCCAAGTACCGGCCATGATCGTCAATCGGCGCGTAGGCCTCGATGCCGTATTTCTGCCCGGTCTGGAAGTCTTCGATGCCATGTCCGGGCGCCGTATGCACGATGCCCGTACCCTGATCGAGCGTGACGTAGTCGGCCAGCACCGCCGGCACGCTCAAATCCAGGAACGGATGCCGGAACTTCAAGTCCGCAAGGTCTTTTCCCTTCCACGGCCCGCGCACGCTCCCCGCCTCAAGCTTTACGGCGTCGAGCGCAGGACCGACCAGATCGGTGGCCAGCAGCAACGCGCCGGCAGCGGTCTCGACGACCACGTAGTCATACTCCGGATGAAACGCGAGCGCGCGATTGTGGGGCAGCGTCCATGGCGTGGTCGTCCAGATGACCGCAGACACGTTTGAACCGAGGCTTTCCGCCGCAGCGCCAGGCTCGACCGCAAACTTCACCCAGATGGACGGGCTGGTATGATCTTCGTACTCGACTTCCGCTTCGGCTAGCGCCGTGGTATCCACAATGCACCAGTACACGGGCTTGAGCCCGCGATACACGTAGCCTTTTTCAAGGAACGTGATGAAAGCATCCGCAATCGTGGCCTCATACTGCGGGCTCATCGTCAAGTAAGGGTCTTCCCATTGCCCCAGCACGCCCAGGCGCTTGAAATCCCGTCGGTGCTGATCCACGTAACGCGATGCGAATTCCCGGCACATTCGCCGGAATTCTCCGGGCGGGACGCTTCCCTTTTTTCCGCCCAGTTCCTTCTCCACCTGCGTTTCAATCGGCAACCCGTGGCAATCCCACCCGGGCACGTAAGGAGCGCGGAAGCCCGCCATCGTCTTCGATTTCACGACCATGTCTTTCAGAATCTTATTCAGACCGGTGCCAAGATGTATCGTGCCGGTCGGGTATGGCGGCCCGTCATGGAGGACGTACGTGGGCGCGCCGGCCCGCGCCTGCTGGATTCGATGATAGAGTTTCTTCTCCTCCCATTCGGCGAGCTGCTTCGGTTCGTTCTGCGGCAGGCTGGCCTTCATCGGAAAATCCGTGTGCGGCAAATTCAGCGTGCTTTTCAAGTCAAAATTTTTGGGCATAAGTTAGGTGCGGGCAGGCGCGACGGAGAAACATCCATCCCCTGTGCTCTCGCCTGCACTACTCGATCCGGAAACCATCTTCCTCAGGGTAACGTCATAATGTTACAATGGATTCGTCGGCATGTCAGCCGCGCGCCGTTGGGCATCCATTCGTGCCGCGGTTGAATCGTACGTTTGGTACGACTTTGCCGGCGAATAAGGCAGGTGCTGTTGAGTACGCTAGAGCCCAAATGGAGTGATTCGGGCACACCGCCACCCAAGGTGACGTTGCCGTCGGGGGATTCTGCCCCGCGCCTTACAGGCGCTCAAAAACCTCTCTCCCGCGGTTTTTTTTCCAACCTACGAGATTTCCTCGCCGAGCGCCCGGTAAAGGTTCCCAAGAACGGCAAGGGCGGTGTTTTCACGACGGAAGGGTTCGGCAGCGGTCTCACTGAAAATCTGAAGGAATGGTTCAAGCCGGCGCCACCCGCGATCCGTGGCGCAGCCGTTTCACGCATGACGGTTGAATGGCAGCCATTCTATAAGGTCTTCTTTCAGAATATCCGCGATCTGATTTCTCCTCCGAAACTGCCACCGCTCAAAGTCACCAGCCAGCCAGTCAAGGTCAAGGAGATTTGGAGCAAAGATAAAGCGTTCGGGCCATCGCAGGCGATTGCGTTGGCTGTGCACGCCACAATGGTTCTTCTGGTCATGTTTCCGCTCTACCACACTTTCATAAAAGCGGCACAAACGCCCGTCACCAACAACCAACTGGTTACGCCGCTCGATATTTCTGACTACGCCATGAAGCTGCCTCCCGGCAAAGACAAGGCCGGAGGAGGCGGTGGCGGCGGTGAGCGGGCGGCTCTTCCGGCGACGAAGGGTAAATTGCCGAAATGGAGCATGACGCAGATTGCTCCTCCCATGGTGCATACGAAACCCGAGTCGAAGATTGAAGCAACGTTGCTTGGGCCTCCTGATTTGAAGATCCCCAGCCCGAACCTGGACAACTTTGGTGACCCTCTCGCAAAGATGGTGAATGGTTCTGGTGGTCCCGGCGGTGGCAGCGGGATCGGCACAGGCACGGGCACTGGAATCGGAAGTGGTGAAGGCGGCGGCCTAGGTCCTGGCGCGGGCGGCGGCACGGGCGGCGGTTATTTTCATCCGGGTACGGGAGGCGTCGGCTATCCGTCCTGTGCATACTGCCCTGACCCCAAATATTCCGAAGAAGCCCGCAAAGCAAAATATCAAGGCACGGTGGTGTTGCAGGCTGTCATCACTCCGGACGGTCGCGCGATTGAAATCCAGGTCGTGAAAGGCCCGGGTCTGGGCCTTGAAGAAAAGGCCGTCGAAGCAGTGAAGCAGTGGCGATTCAAACCCGCTCTCGGCCCCAGCGGCAAGCCCGTTGCCGTTGTTGTTCCCATCGAAGTCACTTTCCGTTTACTCTAGTTTTTGTTTGCGAAGAGACCCGGCAACGCATCTGAAACAGATGTCGTGTTGCGGCAACTCCGTGATGGCGGGAGCCGTTCTGGCTTGCATCTTAAACGTTCAGAACTCCTTGGATCGCGAGCGGAGGAGAAGTCTTGAAACCGAGAAGGTCGGAATTCACACAGTCATTTCTGGTGGAATCACAGCGCTCCCTCGCGGCTTACCACATGCCCCGGCTCATCCGGTGCCTCAAAATGCTGCCCGAAAAAGAGATTTGGTGGAGACCGAATGCCGCGTCGAATAGTGCGGGCAATCTTGTGCTCCATCTTTCCGGAAATGTCCGCCAATGGATTATTTCCGGATTGGGAAATGCGCGGGACCATCGTGATCGAGACCGGGAGTTTGCGGAACGCGGGCCCATTTCCCGCCGCGCGCTCATTGCATTGATTCGCAAGACGGTTGACGGCGCTTGCAGGGTCCTAGGCCGCTTATCAGACGATTCTCTCGTACGAATTTACGATATTCAGGGCTTTCGAGTCTCCGGCATGTATGCCGTGTCCCAAGTCGTCTGGCACTTCGCGTATCACACGGGACAAATCATATTCATAACGAAATGGAAGCTTGGAAAGGATCTACGGTTTACACATTTACCAGGCGAGAAACGCACGAAGACCATCGCCCGAGTTCCTTGATTTGAACGCCGTTTCAATCGACACGCCGTTCGGCTCATGTTCAAACGGAAACTGGCGCGTGAGGAATCATTCCCAATCGCACCACGGCGGAGTACACTTTGCCGGGGACATCATGAAAATGAAATTGTACATTCGCAGCGCCGTAATTGTTTTTGGACTGCTGCTCGTTGCCGCGCCGGGATGGCTTCCAGCTCAGTCCACGGGGAGCATCGAATTCACCGCGCAAGTCGCCCCTACGGACGGACGGCCTGAGCCTGTCCGCCAATTGACATTTTACCTCCTGCGCAAAAGCCTCGACGACATCCGCCAGGAGGCACTGCAGCTTGAGCCGTCAGCGGATCTCGATAAATTTATCGATTCACTTACCGTTTCGTCGAAAATGAAAGCCTGGATGAAAAAGAATCACACCGTGCAACTGAGCGGAACGAATTTGGCAAAGAGCCTCTCCGCGGACGATATTGTGGATATACCCGAATTTTACAATGCCTACATGTTGCGCAACTCGGGCTACGAAGGATCCGGCTTCCCCAAACCGAAACTCAAACTGAAGGACGAGGTTTCCAATCCCGAGAAATTCATCGAGCAGAAAGCAGAATATAAGGAAGCTGTCCGCAAATTCGTTGGCACGGCGCCCGAGAGTGTCCCAGGAATTGAGACTGAACTAATCGATGTCGACCCGTCCGTAAAATGGGAACAAATTACGGCCGACCAGCGGCGCAAACTCGAGAAGCGTGCTCTGGACCTTGCCCAAACTCGCTACCTGGTTGCGCAAACAGACACAAATCTCGATGGCCGCGGCGTTTTTGCCGGCCTAGCGCCCGGCAGCTATTGGATTGGGATGCTTGGCATGCAGGCTATGTCGGGGGACGTGCGCGTTCGCTGGGACGTCCCAGTTGCGGTCCGTGCGGGCGAATCGACTCGCATAGAACTGACGAACCTCAACGCCGCGAAGCCCTACAGTGCGGCCCAGAATTCAAACCACTAACGACTGGTTCTTTACTGCCTCCCCTACAAGATGCGAGCATAGCGTAGATGGGCACCTGGACACTGTGGATCGCCTTCAACGCCGGCATTGCGCTGCTCCTGCTGTTGGACCTGGGTCTTTTCCATCGCCGCGCCCACGCGATTTCGATTCGCGAGGCGGGGCTCGAAAGCGCGCTGTGGGTCGCGCTTTCCGTGGGGTTCGGATTGTGGATTCTTGCGTCCCATGGGCGTGGCCCCGGCCTCGAGTTTTTTGGCGGATATGTAATCGAAAAATCGCTCAGCGTGGACAACGTATTCGTCTTCATTCTTATCTTCCAGTATTTTCGCGTTGACGCCCGGTACCAGCATCGCCTGCTTTTCTGGGGAGTTCTGGGCGCGCTCGTCATGCGCGGTGTAATGATCGGCGTTGGCACCGTTCTGATTCAGCGCTTCGATTGGATCCTCTATCTTTTTGGTGCGTTTCTGTTGTACGCGGGTTTCAAGCTGTTCGGCGCGGACCACATGGTGCATCCGGAGAAAAATCCGGTTCTTCACTGGGTGCAAAAGGTTCTACCCATGTCGCAGACCGGCTCCGGGGCGCGATTGTTCGTGCGGGAAGCGGGCCGCTGGTTGGCGACACCTCTCCTGCTTGTCGTCATCGTCCTCGAAACGACGGACTTGGTTCTCGCCGTGGACTCGATTCCCGCGGTGTTTGGCGTAACGCGAGATCCTTTCCTGGTCTACACCTCAAATGTCTGTGCGATTCTGGGCTTGCGCGCGTTTTATTTTTTGTTGGCCGGAATCCTGCCCTATTTTCAGTATCTCGACGAAGGACTCGCTATTGTTCTCATGTTTATTGGCGCCAAGATGCTGGCCGACCCGTGGATACACATTTCGACGGGAATTTCTCTCGGAGTCGTTGGCAGTATTATCGCCATTTCGATCGCAATCTCGATCATCGCTGTGGAAATCAGCAAACGCAAAAATGGGCGCCTGCAACGCCGAGGCCAGATCAGGACGGTCCCCCCGCCAACTCCAGAGGACATACACCGTCTGGCGGACCCCGATTCGGAGACACGAGCGGAGATTGCGCAGCGCCTCTTCAGATTTGGAGCCACACGGACCCTGACTTGGTTCGATGATTGGTACAAGGACCAGGATTTTCGAGGTCTCGTCGTCCAAGAACAATTCGTGCCCCCTTCCGGAGAGATAGTTTCTTCTCCCAGATTGACGATTGGAATTGCCGTGCTACCGGAAACCTTCGATAAGATTCGTACGGCCAACGGCTCTCCGCCGCTCGCCGACGCTCCTACCGACCAGGACGTCCTCGAGTTCGAGCTTGAATTCGCGGGACGCTTCATACCAACTCCGTGCTTGGACATCCTCACGACGAAGGCGCCGGGCGGCGACGGCGCAATTGCGCGCTTTCTCAATAAATTTGGCGAGGGAATTCAGCAAGTGGAAATCGACGTGACCAATGTGGACCGCGCGACGGAAATCTTGCGCACGCGATACCAAGTCGAGCCGATTTATCCGGCGACCCGGCCTGGCGCAAATGGCACTCGCGTGAATTTTTTCCTGGTCACTTCCTGGAACGGCACCAAAGTGCTCGCCGAGTTGGTGGAACAGCCGGAAATCGCATCTCACATAGATTCCACGTCATACGAAAAGCCTTAGTAGCCAAAAGCGCCGCAATCGCTTCCGTGCGGCGCAAACTCCTGAAAATTCACTTGGTGTCGAAGAGCGCAACGTAGGCGCCGAGGCCGATCATGCCAACGCCGGAGGCAACCCGTTGGCGACGACGGAATGTGGCGTTGGTCTTGAGCTTGCGTCCGAGCGGAGCGGCTAGCGAAACCACGAGCAAGTCCGCAGTCGTATTCAGGGCGACGGAGATCGCTCCAAAAATCAAGAATTGTAAAAAGATATGACCGAGCTGGGGTGAGATGAATTGCGGGATGAAGGAGAGGAAAAAGAGGGCAGTCTTGGGATTGAGAACTTCAGTGACGATGCCCTGACCGAAAGCATTGCGAGAAGGAGCGAAAGTTTCAATGGGCAATTCCGCGTTGCGGGTTCGGATCATGCGAATGCCAAGCCAGACGAGGTAAGCGGCGCCAGCGTACTTGACCGTGTGGAATGCGACCGCGGAAGCGGCGAGGATGGCGGAGATGCCGAGAGCCGCGGCGAAGACGTGAAACATGCCGCCCGCAAAGGTCCCTAGCGACGACAAAATTCCTTCGCGACGACCTCCGGCGAGCGTGCGGGCGAGGACGTAGAAAATTCCGGGACCGGGAGTCACAGCGAGAACGAGAGCTGCAATGAAAAAGAGAAAGAAACGGTGAGAGTCAAGCATACGGAAATTGTAAAGGCAAAATTAATTTTTGCAACACCTCTGCTCATTAAGTCTTCCCGTACACCGGAATCGCCGCGCCATGAATTACACGAGCCTCTTCCGAACACAAAAACAAGATTACGCGCGCGATTTCTTCGGGCTTCGGCCACTTGGAGAAATCCGCGCCCGGCATCGCTTTCCGGTTCGCAGCCGTATCGATGATGCTTGGCAGCACGGAGTTCGCGTTGATGTTGTACGGCTTCACTTCGGCGGCGAGTGAATCAAACAAGGCCAGCGCGCCCGCTTTTGACGCCGCATAAAGCGCCCCACCCGCTGCGTGATCCAGCGCGGCCTTCGACGCGATGTTGACGATCCATCCCCGGTTCTGCCGGATCATCACCGGCACGATGGCGCGCGCAAGAACAAACCCTGCCCTCAGATTGAGCTGCAGCATCTGGTCGTAGGTCCGAGGATCCACCTCCCAGAGATTTGTCCCACCCACGTACCCGCCGACCGTGTTCACCAGGATGTCGAGGCGTCCGTGCTTCGCCACAACACCTGCAACAAATTGCTCGACAGCCGCCGCGTCGGTCAAATCCACCGACGCACCTTGGGGTGGCGTCGCTCCGATTCGTTCCGCCGAAGACACCACTGCGGCAAACTCCTCCGCGCGCCGGTACGTAGCCACCACGCTCGCGCCTGCTTCGAGAAAGGCCATGGTGACTTCGCGGCCGAGCCCTCCGGTGCCGCCAGCAATCAGAACGATTTTGTCGTGGAAGTTCATCGTGCCCCCTATGCGTGTTCTAGTGAAAAAAAGCCCCGCCTCTAAAAGGCGGGCTACAACTAGTTCACACGAATATTGCTGTAGTCCGGGTCTTCAGACCCGGGGATTTTCTGGTCAAGGCCGCGCCGCAAAATAACTACTCCCTGGTTTGTTCGAGGAGCTTTGCCACCAGGCCGGTCCATCCGGTCTGATGACTGGCGCCCAGTCCGGCTCCCGTGTCGCCGTGAAAATATTCGTAGAATAAAATCAGGTCTCGCCACCAGGGATCGTTCTGAAATTTCTCAAGCGAACCGTAGACCGGCCGGCGGCCGTTGTCATCGCGCAGAAAAATGTGCGTCAGCGAACGCGAAATTTCAGTGCCTACATCCCAGAGCGACATTTGCTGGCCGGAGCCGGACGGACACTCCACGCGGAAACTGTCTCCATAGAAATGGTGGAACTTCTGCAGCGACTCGATCATTAGAAAATTCGTGGGAAACCACACGGGCCCGCGCCAATTTGAATTCCCGCCGAATGTGCCGGACTGCGATTCCGCGGGCTCATAATCCACCCGATGTTCGCTGCCGTCGACCGCCAGAATATACGGATGCGCCGCGTGAAATTTTGAAAGAGCGCGAATGCCGTGCGGCGAAAAAAATTCTTCCCTATCGACCATGTAGCCCATGATGCGCACCAATTGTTTGCGGTGGACCAGCGAAAGCAGCCAGCGCGTTCCGTTTGCCGAGTCTTCGCTGCGGTCGACATGCGACGCGAAGTCCGGCATGTTGTCCAGAAACCATTTCATCCTCCGTTGAAATCCAGGCAGGCGCGCAATGATTTCCGGTTCGAGCGTCTCGACCGCGAATAAAGGAATCAGGCCGACCATGGAGCGCACCTTTAGATAGTGCTGCTCGCCGGTCGGTAAATGAATCGCATCGTAGAAAAAGCCGTCTTCTTCATCCCAAAGCGCGAGGCCCTCGGCTCCGTGAACGTTGATCGCGTGCGCGATGTGCACGAAGTGCTCGAAAAATTTACTGGCCACATCCTCGTAGGCCGGGTTTTCGCGCGCCAGTTCCAGCGCCATCGCCAGCATGTTCAGGCAATACATCCCCATCCAACTGGTGCCGTCGGACTGCTCGAGATGCCCTCCGGTGGGCAACGGCTGCGAACGGTCGAACACCCCGATGTTATCGAGACCCAGAAACCCGCCCTGAAATACGTTCATGCCATCCGGATCCTTGCGATTTACCCACCACGTGAAATTCAACAGGAGTTTATGAAATACACGCTCGAGGAAACCGCGGTCGGCGCGCCCGCGGATGCGTTTTTCGATTTTGTAGACGCGCCATGCCGCCCAGGCATGCACCGGCGGGTTGACGTCGCCGAACGCCCACTCATAGGCGGGTAATTGCCCGTTCGGGTGCATGTACCACTCGCGTAGCAGGAGAATGAGTTGTTCCTTGGCAAAATCGGGGTCCACGAGCGATAGAGCGATGGTGTGGAATGCCAGGTCCCAAGCGGCGAACCAGGGGTATTCCCATTTGTCGGGCATCGATAGCACATCGGCGTTGTAAAGATGCGTCCAATCGTGGTTGCGCCCCTTTTTGCGTTCGGGTGGCGGAGGCGGCTGCCCAGGGTCT
>Ga0209011_1000756_pt1 | contig 11909 bp, 10 predicted proteins | sample BlaSpr_A8_OM1_M3_FD_187986 | JGI IMG/M metagenome (GOLD analysis project Ga0209011, IMG submission 187986) | Forest soil microbial communities from Thunder Bay, Ontario, Canada - Black Spruce, Ontario site 2_A8_OM1_M3 (SPAdes) (version 2) | ecosystem: Environmental > Terrestrial > Soil > Boreal... | reverse complement strand
GTCGCGGCCGCCGAAGAGGTGCAGAACAATCCGGTGAGAAAAGCCGACGAGCATTCGAAGGCCGCCGAGGCCGAGCACGACAAGCTCTCCAAGGCGCACGACGAGGAGAAGGACAAGCACGAGGAGCAGACGAAGAAGTTCCTCGGCCAGCTCAAGGACCAGTACCAGCATCTGCACGAGATGGGCGGGAAGATGCAGGGCCCGCTCGGAGACACCATCAAGAAGAGCGGCGTCTCGATCGACAAGAGCGCGGGCGTCCTCATGTCGCAGGCGCGCGGGGCCATCGATCAGGTGCGCGACGCGTACGCCGGCGCCAAGGCCGCCTACGACGAGGCTCAGAAGCACCGCGGGAACCTCAAGGACCTGGTCTCGCGCATGCCCGAGTTGAACGGCCACATCGAGGGCGCGTTCTCGCAACTCAAGAACGCTTACGACGAGGGGAACAAGGCGTTCGAGCAGGCCCAGGCCACCGTCAAGGAGCACGAGAAGGAGATCGCGGTCGAGGCGGAGAAGCTGACCCGCGAGGCCGACGAGGCGGTCAAGAAGGCCGAGGCGGCGCTGGGCCGCGCGAAGCAGCAGATGGAGAAGAACAAGGCCATGTTCCGATCGCTGCCGCAGCGCGAGGGGACGAGCGAGAACGCCGCTGCGTCCGATGGCGCGGCGCAGAGCGCGGCGGGCGCGGCCCAGTCGGCAACCGGCAGCTCCAAGGAAGCCAAGGGGACGGCGACGGGGGCGTGCAAGGTCCCGGACGACGAGCGCGTGCGCGACTCGGCGATGAACTCGATCGGCGAGTGTGAGAAGGCGGCCAAGAAGGCCGAGCAGACGGCCGACAAGGCGCAGGAGGCGGTCGACAGCGCCCGCTCGGGCGATACGGCCGGCGCGCAGAAGAGCGCCGGAGCGGCGCAATCCTCGGCGGCGGCGACGGCCAACGCATCGGCCAGCGCCAACGCTTCGGCGCAGCAGTCGCAGCAGAGCGCCGAGTCGGCCGCGGGCAAGAAGGAGCCTCCGAAGGAAGAGCCGCCCAAGAAGGCCGCAGCGGAGCAGAAGCAGCCGCCGGGCCCGGGGGCAGAGAAGCCGGCGGGCTCGGTTCCGCAGGGCGGCGCCGAGAAACAGAAGGCCGCCGCCGGCGAGCAGCAGGCTCCCACCGGCGAGACGCCCAAGCCGCCAGACGCGGGCGCCGCCGCCCAGGCCGCCGGCGCGGCGGGCCAGGCGCAGGGCGCAGGGGGAATCGCGGACCAGGCAAAGGGCGCGGCAGGCCAAGGCGCTCCGGGCGCGCCAAGTGGGATCGTCGATCAGGCAAAGGGCGCCGCCGGTCAAGGCGCTCCGGGCGCGCCAGGTGGGATCGTCGATCAGGCAAAGGGCGCGGCCAGCCAAGGCGCCCCGGGCGCGCCAAGCGGGATCGTAGACCAGGCAAAGAGCGCGCAGGGATCCGTCGGCTCGACCAAGCCGGGGGAGAAAGTGCTCGAAGCGGAGAACGCCGCCGCCTCGGCCGAGAAGCAGAAGGAGCTTCGCGAGCATGACGTGAAGGGCGCGAAAGACGCGGCGAAGAAGGCCGACGACAAAGGCGGCGGCGGTAACGTGAAAGAATGATCCGTCAAGGGGGGAAACGTTGATCCGCGGATCTTCAGAGCTTTTCCAACAGGGTCGCGGTGCAGCGATGGATTCTGATGTGCGTTGCTTGACTTCATTCTGCGTTCTGCCAAAATCGCGAAGCCCCGTCATCCAAAGTTCACGCTTCGGGATACCAATCCTGACAAGGTCGTAGACCGTCTTCATGCCCAAGCATCGGATCATCCGCGATGTCGGCCAGACGCTTCTCGGCGTGTTGCGCGCCGAGCTGTCGGCGGCGAAGAGCAAGGCCAAGGTCTACCTCGCCGCGCCCTCGGCCGAGTTCCTGCGCAAGAACTCGCCCTGCCTCCTGCTCTATCTCTACGACCTGCGCCCCACCTTCGACGTGCGCTCCGGCGAGAACTGGCAGCTCGAGGAAGAGATCACCGACGACAAGGGCGACAGCTACCTGGTCCGCTACGGCCGTCCGCTCGAGCTGGGCCTCAGGTATCTGCTCACCGCCACTGCCGACGATCTGGCCGACGAGCACGAGATCCTCGCGCTCGGCCTGCGCGCCTTGCTCGACAACGCCAGGCTCGAGGGCGACACGCTGCAGGGCGACTCGTTCTCCAAGGACGACGTGGTCACCATCGACCACGACACTGAGTTCACGCTGCAGACCGCCTCCACCGTCTTCGGCGGATTCGGCGCCGGCCCCAAGCTTGCAGTCGGCTACCGCGCCGAAGTGCGGCTGCTTTCCGGCAAGGAACTGGGCCGCACCAAGCGCGTGCGCCAGCGCCATATCGACGTGTTCGATCAACTCCGTCCACCCCCGGGCAGTGTGAGCGCCAAGGAACTGGGGTTGGAGTCGAAGCCACCGAAGATCGTGTCTTCGCCGCGCAAGTAGCTTCCTTGGCAATTCAACCAGCTGTCGTTCGAGATGTGGTCATCATGAAAGCAAGCAAATGCAATCCCCCACGCGAGACCGCCTCCCTTGTGCGGCCTCCAACCACCGAACGGAATAGGAGTTAGTCAATGGCGACGTCTTATCTATCCCCTGGCGTTTATATCGAGGAGGTCGACCGCGGCTCGAAGCCCATCGAAGCTGTGGGCACTTCGACCGCGGCGTTCATTGGCGAGTCGTCGGTAGGCCCGACCAATGAGGCCGTGCTGGTCACCAACTGGGCGCAGTACACCCGGACCTTCGGTGACTTCTCGAACTCGACCCTCCTGGCGCACGCGGTGTACGGGTTCTTCAACAACGGAGGAACCAAGGCCTTCGTCTGCAACGTCTCCCCCAAGACCGTGTCGGCCGAGCAGGCCGCCAAGGAGGTGGAGAAGAAGGAGGCCGAGGCGAAGAAGGCTGCCGAAACCGGCAAGCCGGTTGCCGCTCCCGCCGTTGCCCCGACGGCTCCCGCCGCCGCGAACCCCGCGCTGTACATCGGCAAGGACGAGGGCCCCGGCCGCCGCACGGGCCTGAACGTGTTCAACGACATCCCCGAGATCTCGCTGGTGCTCGCACCGGGCCAGTCGGATCCGGCCATCCAGGATGCGGTCATCTCGCACTGCGAGAACAACAAGTACCGCTTCGCGATCCTCGACTCGGCTGAGGAGCTGGGCAAGGATGGCATCGCAAAGATGCCCAAGCCGCGCGACTCGCAGTACGCGGCGTATTACTTCCCCTGGATCCAGGTGTACGATCCCGAGAAGGGCAACATCTTCGTCCCGCCCTCGGGCCACATGGCCGGCATCTACGCCCGCAGCGACAGCGAGCGCGGCGTGCACAAGGCTCCCGCGAACGAGATCGTCCGCGGAGCGTTGGGCCTCAAGTACAGCATCTCGCGCCCAGAGCAGGACTTCATGAACCCGCGCGGGATCAACTGCATCCGGAACCTGGGCGACCGCGGCATCCGCGTGTGGGGGGCCCGGACGGTGTCGAGCGATCCGTCGTGGCGCTACATCAACGTCCGCCGCCTGTTTCTAATGATCGAGCAGTCGATCGAGATCGGCACGCAGTGGGTTGTGTTCGAGCCGAACGACGAGACCCTCTGGAAGCGCGTGAGCCGCAACATCACGGCCTTCCTGCTGCGGGTCTACAACTCGGGCGCGCTGATGGGGAAGACGCCGGAAGAGGCGTTCTTCGTCAAGTGCGACTCCGAGACCAACCCACCCGAAGTGGTCGACGCCGGCCAGCTGGTCTGCGAGATCGGCATCGCCCCGGTGAAGCCGGCCGAGTTCGTCATCTTCCGCATCGGTCAGATGGCGGGCCAGGCGAAGTAGTCAGGGAGGGGGAGGGAGGCCCTCGCCCGGGGGCCTCCCGCCTCACGGTCCTCCGGGCGAGGGTTTTTTCAAGGGAAGTTCCGGGCGCCGGTCCGGAGAGCCAACAACAACAACCTGCCCCCGCAGCGGGGCTTCGAGAGGTGGAAGCACATGGCAGACAACATTGTCGCCCATTCGATGAAGGGGAACAAAGGCGGCGACCTGGTCGTCGGACACAACTTCAGGGTGGATTTCGGCACGAAGGAGATCGAACGCGTCTTCAAGATCGACGGCGTCGGGGACAAGAGCGAAGTGGTTTCCTACGGCGAGGGAGTACACCACGTCGGCAATACCCCCGTGCGGCCCGGCCTGACGACGACCGACCCGGTCACCATCGAGCGGTTGTTCGCGGGTGACGGGGTGCTGGCGGAGCTCTGGAAGGATATCCAGGACGCGACCACGGAAAAGGACGGCGAGCGGATTCCGCGGCAGACGCTGACCATCACCATGCTCAACGATGCCGTCGACCCGAAGGCCTTGTGGGAAATCGAGCTGCGCGATGCCTGGATGAGCAGCTACCAAGGGCCGACGTTGGACCACCGCTCGTCGGAGCCCGCCACGGAATCGGCGACGTTCGTCTACGAGAGCATGAAGATCAAGAAGGCCTAACGCGCCCCGGCGCCCCGAAAAAGGATCGACACAATGGCTTCCGCTCGCAGAGATCCTCTGATCGTCAACCAGTTCCATACCCTCATCGACGGCGTCAAGCAGGGCGCCGTGCACAAGGTCGAAGGCCTTCGCCAGTCCTGCCAGGTGATCAAGAGCCGCTCGGGCACGGACAAGGAGACCCATTACCATCCGGGCCGCCTCGAGCATGGCGAGATCGTCGTCACCAAGGACATCGACTCCACGGACGAGTTCTCGACCTGGCGAGATCTGGTCAACAAAGGGAACACGGACCGGCGCCCCATCGCCATCGAAGTGTGGTCCCGCAACAAGCGGGTGGGCACGTACGAGTTGTTCGAGTGCCACCCGATTGGCTACAAGATCGGGACGCTCAGCGCTTCCAACTCCGGCCACGCCACCGAGCAGCTCACCATCGCCTTCGAGAAGCTGCGGTACAAGCACGGGTAAGGTTCTCCTGGCGCGCCGTTCGCCCGGGCCACCCTCGCGGGTGGCCTCGGCGGCGGCCCTGGCTTTTACGGAAATCCGTTCCGCGCTGCGCGCGGTCACATGCGAGGGGATCGAGCCGAAATGGCATTCAAGACCGAGTTCGAATTCACGCTTCCCAAGGGTTACGTCGACGATCAAGGCAGTCTCCACCGCAAGGGCGTGATGCGGCTGGCCACTGCCAAGGACGAGATCATCCCGCTGCAGGATTTCCGGGTGAAGAACAACCGGGCGTATCTGGTCATCATCCTGCTCTCGCGCGTGATCACCAAGCTCGGCGAGATCAAGCAGGGCGAGGTGACGCCCACCACCGTGGAGTCACTCTTCTCCGCCGATCTCTCCTACCTGCAGGAGTTCTACCGGCAGATCAACGAGAGCGGCACTGCCAACGTCGGCGCCAAGTGTCCCAGCTGCGGGCAGGAGTTCCAGGTCGACATCGGAACAGGAGCCGTCGCGCTGGGGGAATCGTAAGCTACCCGTTGGACAAGCTCTCCGGCGAGGTAGCCTACATCGCCTACCACTTTCACTGGGGCATGGACGACATCCTGGAGATGGAGCACAGCGAACGGCACATGTGGATCGAGAAGATTTCCGACATCAACAAGCGCATCAACGAGTCGTCCAAGGGGTCGGGCAGGTGAGTCGTCGAAACCGGCAAGGCGATCGACAAGGGAGCGCGTCGTGAGCAGCCTGTACAAGTCACCCGGCGTCCACATCGAGTCGGCCGGCGACCGCTACATCTCTCTCGACCGCGTCGAGACGGGTGTGACCGCGTTCCTCGGGGTCACCGAGCAGGGGCGGCGCAACGAGCCGATCCGGGTCGGATCGTACGAGCAGTACAAGAAGGTCTTCGGGGCCATCGATTCGTTCATGAGCATCGCGGTGCGCGGCTTCTTCGACAACGGCGGCCGCACCGCCTACGTCGTCAACGTGGAGCCGGAGGGCGGCCTCGATCCGACGCCGGACGATTTCATCGGCCTGCAGGGGACGGAGCCGCGCGGGCTGTTGGCGCTGGAGAGGATCGATGACGTCGACCTGGTGGTCGCGCCCGATCTGATGCATCACCACCGGCGCTCGGTCGGGTTCCAGGATGAGTCGCACGTCCTCGCCGTGCAGCGAGCCATGGTCGAGCACTGCGAGAAGATGCACGATCGGTTCTGCCTGCTCGACTCGCTTCCCGGGCACGGCCTGCAAGAGGCCATCGCCTGGCGGGAGCGATTCGATTCCTCCCACGCGAGCTTCTATTTCCCCTGGATCAAGGTGCGGCGTGGCGAGGAGGTGCTGAGCCCGGCGCCGGCTTCGGGTCACATCGCCGGCCTGATCGCCCGCACGGATCAGGTCGAAGGCGTGCACCGCGCCCCCGCCAACCAGCCCATCGAGGGGCTCGTCGACGTGGCCCAGACCGTGCGCAAGCGCGAGAGGGACGCCGCCTTCGACCGCCGCGTGAACACGCTCATCGGCTTCCCCGGGCGCGGCATCCGCGTCTGGGGTGCGCGGACGCTCTCCAGCGATCCCGCCTTCGTGCAGATCAACGTGCGCCGGCTCTTCATCCTCATCCGCAAGAGCATCGAGAAGTACGCGCAGTGGGTGGTGTTCGAGCCCAACGAACCAGCGCTGTGGAAGCAGATCGTCCGCTCCTGCGAGGTGTTCCTCGACGATCTGTGGAGCGAGGGCGCGCTGGTGGGCGGCACGAGGAACGAGGCCTTCTACGTCAAGTGCGACGAGGAGACCAATCCGCCGGAGGCGCGCGACGCGGGCGAGCTGATCTGCGAGATCGGCATTTCGCCGGTGAAGCCGGCTGAGTTCATCGTCGTCCGCATCCACCAGTGGACGCGTGAGCACACCGAGGCTGCAGCGGCCGACGCCGAGGCGCCGTCCGCCGCGGCGGTCTAGAGCGCGCCTTCTAGCCAATCCGGCAAAATTCTGATAAACTGAACAAGAGATATGGTTCTGTGCTGCGGGAGGGGCCGCAGCGAGAGGGTCTCGAAATGGCCAGAGCAGCGACCGGGTCTCGCAGGGACCCCCAGTTGGTTTCGTTCTTCCGCCTCGAGTTGGACGGGGTGAAGGGGTCGGCGTCGTTCCGCAAGTGCGCGGGCGTCAAGAGCGAGACCGAGGTGTTCGAGTACCAGCAAGGCGGCGACAACGAGACCGTTCGCAAGCTGGTGGGCCCGTCCAAGGTCTCCAACCTCGTCCTCACCAAGGGATACGTCACCGACAAGGATTTCTTCAACTTGCGCGAGGAGATCGCCTCTTCGCACAACAAGCCGATCAACCGCCGCAACGGGTCCCTGGTGGTTTTGGCGCCAGATGGCAAGACCGAGGTGCGCCGCTGGAACTTCACCAAGGCACTGCTGGTGCGCTGGGAAACGAGCGATTGGGACGCCTCCAGCGGCGAGATCGCCTGCGAGGTGCTCGAGCTGGCAGTGGAGAAGATCACCGAGGGTTAGCTGCTCGATCTGCGGGAGCGAGGAATGTCCGAGAGCGCCATCGAGAGGAGCGGCCCGTCGCTGGAGCAGATCCTCTGGCGGGCCTTCGATCGCTTCGAGGAACGACCCGCGCTCACCGACGCGGAGGAATTCGCCGAACACATCGCGGCCGCCACGGTGATGTCCCCCGCGACCGAGCGCTGGACGGAGAAGTTCTTCGAGGGGTCGGAGAAATTGCACCGGCCGCCGGCCGACGTCGCCGGGATCATCGTCGCGGCGACCAGCGAGCGGCTCCACGTCCATGAGTTCGATCTGCGCCGCCTGGAGTACGTGGTCCTCGAAGAGAAGGAGAAGATCGTCGTCGTTTCCAACTTCGGCCAGTTCACGGCGCCCAACGACGACTTCGTCACCCGCGCCATCGAGGCCGCAGTGATTCCCGATGGCGGCCGGCGCGACCGTCGCGGCACCGAGCCGCGCGCCTACTTCGTGCGCGCGGGCGGCGAGATCGCTGCGCTCGACGTTCGCAAGGTGGCCGGTGCCTTGGCGAACCTGGCCGTGCGGCAGGTCTCGGCCCCGGCGGTCGATCGCGTCGCGAAGCGCATGCTTCCCTTCGCTCCGCGGCGCGTCTCGCTCGATCCGGGGCGGGAGAGCAGGGTCCTGCGTCAGGATCGGCGCGCGCGAGAGACGGTGCCGCCGCCAGTTCTCGAGAGAGAGCGCAGCGGTCCTCCCCCCACGGCCCAGACCGCCGTGCTGGTCGTCCTTCCCGACGGGACGGTGGCGCGACCCGAGATCGGCTCTGCTTCCCGCTGGCAGGAGATGCTGAGCCACTGGGCCGCTCGCGCTGCCACCGCCGGCGCCACGCCCGAACCGGTGCGCTCGCGCGTGACCGTGCAGGCTGGAGTCGTCGTGCGGCAGGAGGCGCGCGGTCTGCCGGGCCAACTCGGCGAACGCGCGCTGCGCTTCGCGCCAGCGGCGACACTGGACGAGGATGCGCTCCAGGAGGCGCTGGCGCGGGGCGCGCTGGTGGTTCCCGGGCGGGCGCAGGCCGCGCGTTTCTGGATCCATCCCGAGGCGGCCTTCAGACCGGATGCACGCCCGCTCGGCCAAGGCGGGCAAGGCGCCGTCTCCGGCACGCTGGTGAAGTCGCCCCAGCTCGGCGAGGTCACCGGCGATTCCTGGGCGGACTGGGCGCTGCTCGCCGGTGGGCTTGCGCCGCCGATGATGGCGCTCCGCGGCCGCTCGCGCCAGCCGGCGCTCGATCAGACCGAGGCGATGTCCTTGGCGCCGCTCCTGGCGCAGCGGCTGCGAGCCGTGCGCCCGGACGAGGCGCAGATCGCGGGGGCTCGAGTGGTCGCGTTCCGCGACGCGAACGGCAATCTGATCAGGCAGCAGCCGGAGGGCGCGGTGGGCCTGGCCGCCGTCGGCCACGAGCGGCCGGGTGGAGTGCGCCGCAAGATCGCGGATCTCGCGCCGCGCACCGGGGCGCTGCCCGCCACCGCGCTGGCGATGCTGCAGATGGCGCTGGAGCGGACGGCGAGCGCCGGCGGGTACAAGCTGCCCTTCCTTCGCCTCGGCTCGGCCTCGGACGCGCTCGAGGCAGGCAGCGCAATGCAGCTCGACGTTTCCGATCCGCGGCGCAGAAGCGCCCGGCTCGCCGGCCCTATCTCCTTCTCCGAAGGTCCGAGCGGTCAGGTGGCGCAGCTCGTGCTCTCGATGCCCTTTCCCAACCAGTCCGAGCTGCACGTCGGCGACGATCTCAGCGAGGCTCTTCAGGCATACCTGGGTGGACCGGTCCAGCCCGCTCGGGCAGCTTCCGGCGGGGCAGTGTTTCGCTTGCGCGCGGGTCAGTTGGATTCCTCCGGCGAGGACCGGGCCCTCGACTGGAGCGCGCTGAACTCGCAAGCCACCCGGCGGGCGCAGGACGCGGTGATCACACTCGAGCTTCCCTCGGTGCAGCCGCTGGTCAGGGGGGCATCCTCGGTATCGGGCCTGCCTGCGTTGCTCCAGCGCGCGCTGGAGCAGCGCGGCGATTGGACGCCCGGACCCGGCGCGCCCATGCCCCTCGCCATCCGAGAGCTCGCGTTCAAGGGGCCCTTCGAGGACCTCCCCGCCGACCTGACGGCGGGAGCGCCGGCGCAGGCGCCGCGGCGGCCGATCAGTCCGGGCGAGGAGGAGATCGTCATCCCCTTGCCGCTCTGGGCGCAGATGGGGCGCGGAGCGATGTCCGAGACGGACCGGATCATGGCCGCGCCCCTGGCTGGGAGGGGATACGCGCCGCCGCTCGGCGTGTACCGGCTCGTGGTCCCCGGAGGCGGTCCTTTCGATCTGAGCGGGAGCGTCCCTCCGGAGACGTCGGCGATCGAGCTGTCCGGGCCGACGGGTTTGAGGCTCGCACCGCGTCCGTCGAGCACGGTGAGCGCCACGACGCTGGGCGGGGCTCATTTCCTCGGACGCGTGCCACTCGATCCGGGCGGCCACCCGGCTCGAGGCCGCAGCCGCATCCGGGTCGGAGCGCCCGTGCAGGGCATCGACCTGAGCGGTCTCGTCTCCAACGCGCCCGCCGCCGCCGAGCCGGCTGCGCCGACATCGCGCGCCTCCGTGCCTCAGCCGACCCAGCGCGCCGCGGCGAACGTCGCGCGAGGCGTCGCGTCCAAGTCGTTGCTGGCAGCGACGCCGGGCGCAGGGCCTGCGGTCTCCCCCGCCGCGGCGGTCGTGCCGGAGACCGCTCGTCCGTCGAGTGCGGCCGTTTCCGAAAGCCTCGTGACCGGGCTCCCCCCGGGGACGTGGAGTGGCCACCGCCCGACCGCCACTGCTGACCACCAGCCGTGGACGTACGCGTGGCGCCATCGGGACGAGCCACAGGCGATGGGAGGCGTGGTCCTCTCGGGGCTCTCGCGTCCGGCATACGGGCAGCTGCCGATCGCTCTGCGCTTCCGTTACGTCGGTGCACCGTTGTGGTGGTCCACCGGCGCGCGTCATGCGCCGTTCGAATCCGACGGCGAAACCCCGACGGCTTCCGGAGCGATGGTCCTGGGGCTTCAAGCGGCAAACTCCGCGGCCTCGATCTGGCGATCGATCCTCGTCGCCGGCGCCGGGCAGGAAGACGTCACCGGGGGCATGGATAGCGGCCGCGACAGATCGGCCGATGCGATGAGCAGCGTCGTTCGCAAGCTGGACGCGGCGCCCGCTCCAGTCGTCATGGCGTCTCCCGAGCCGTCAGGTTCAGCCCCGGCCTATATCGCGATGAGCAGCTCCGGCCGGGCGGGGCCGATCTCCGGCACCGCCGCGGCGCGCGCGCGGGCGCAAGCGGTGGAGATGTCCATCGTGGCCGCCATCCCACCCGCTCCGCCGCCGCTCGAGAGCATGTCGTCCGCGACCCGAGGCGCCGAGGCGCCCCACGCCCGCGGCAGGGGGCATGGCGATCATGCCTCTCAAGGGCAGGCAAAGGACACGGACGACGTGAGCCATTCGAAGATCGAGGGTTCGGTCGACGCCATCGCCCAGCGCATCTACCATCGCATCCGCCGCCGCATCCAGAGCGATCGCGAGCGGTTCGGCGGGTAAACGGAAGGAGGGTGTCGCCATGGCGACGCTCGAGAAGGCCAAGCTGATGAACGTGGACACCAACGACTCCTGGGACGTCCTCTTCAATCCCAAGGAGTACTCGGTCCAGAAGAGCGTCCAGTGGGAGCCGCACAAGGCCCCGGGCCTCGACACTCCGGAGCACGAGTTCACCAGCGGGAACCCGGCGGTGCTCAACGTCGAGCTGTTCTTCGACACCTACGAGGAGAAGAAGGACGTCCGCACCGAGCACACCGCGAAGATCCTCGGGCTCGCGGCGGTGAACGAGGACAAGCACCGGCCACCCAAGGTGATGTTCACCTGGGGCGGGTTCAAGTTCACCGGCTTCATCGAGACCCTGACCGTGCGCTACACGATGTTCCTGCCGGACGGGAAGCCGTGTCGCGCCACGGCGAACGTCTCGCTGAAGGAGCTGCTGACGGCGAAGGAGCAGCTGGAGAAGAAGCCGCGCAACTCCCCGGACCACACCAAGCGGCGTACGCTGAAGACCGGTGAGACCCTGGCCCTCATCGCCCACGAGGAATACGACGATCCGGCCGAATGGCGCCGGATTGCCGACGCGAACGGCATCGTCGATCCTCGCGACGTGAAGCCCGGGACCGTGCTGACGCTGCCGCCCATCCTCTAGCCGCGGGGAACCCGTGTCCGACAACCTGTACAAGCTGATCGAGAAGGCGCACGAAACCGCCTCCACCGCCGACGCCAAGCAGTTCGGCGTGGAAATCGCAATCGTCACCAACGTCAAGGACCCGGACAAGCTCGGACGGGTGAAGGTCTGCTTTCCCAGGCTGCCGGGGAAGCCGGAGTCGGACTGGTGCCGCGTCGCGCAGCCCGCGGCCGGCGCGGGGCGCGGGTTCTACTGGCTCCCGCATGTGAGCGACGAGGTCCTGGTCGCGTTCGAGCGCGGCGAGGCGCACCGCCCTT
>Ga0209011_1000755_pt1 | contig 11921 bp, 8 predicted proteins | sample BlaSpr_A8_OM1_M3_FD_187986 | JGI IMG/M metagenome (GOLD analysis project Ga0209011, IMG submission 187986) | Forest soil microbial communities from Thunder Bay, Ontario, Canada - Black Spruce, Ontario site 2_A8_OM1_M3 (SPAdes) (version 2) | ecosystem: Environmental > Terrestrial > Soil > Boreal... | reverse complement strand
GGCGCGGCATCGTACGCATCGAGCGGCTGCGCCTCGCGACCGCGCATCCCTTCGGTTTGTTCCGCGCCTGGACCTGGGTACACACGCCGATTGAAATGATGATCTATCCACGGCCCCACGGATCGCTGCCCATGCCCGCGCACGGCGGGTACAAGAGCGGCGCGCGCGCCCGGGGTGGGTCGGACGCGGACGAGTGGATGGGGCTGCGGCCGTTTCGCGACGGGGACTCGCCGCGCCAGGTCGACTGGAAGGCCTACGCGCGCGAGGCGCCGCTGCTGGTCAAGGAGTACAGCCCGGCGGGATCGGAGTTGCACCTGTTCGACTTCGCGCAACTGACCGATCCCGACACCGAGGCGCGCCTCTCGCAGCTGGCGCGCTGGGTGGTCGACGCCGAGGCGCACGGCGAGCGCTATGGGGTGGTGCTCCCCGGCGTGCTGCTGCGTCCCGACCGCGGCCCCGAGCACCGGCATCGCTGTCTGGCGGCGCTCGCGGTGTTTGGAATCGATGACCGCCGCTGACAGCCAGGCGCGGCGGGCGCTCGCGTGGGCGTGCGCGGCCTTCGCGGGCGGGGTGCTGTTGAACTTCGATCGCGTGCCGGCCTGGACGACAGCCGCCGCGCTGCTGCTCATCGCGTGGCGCCTCACCGCCGAGCGCACCCGCGCGAGGCTTCCGGGGACCGTGGCGCGCGCGCTGCTCGCGCTGGTGGTGGTGGCGGTGGTGCTGTTCAGATTTCACACGCTCAACGGACTCGCCGCCGGCACCGCACTGCTGATGCTGATGTCGGCACTGAAGCTCCTCGAGACGCGCGCGCGGCGCGACCAGTTCGTGATGGTGGGCGCCGGGCTGTTTCTGCTGCTGGCGGCGTGCCTCGACCGGCAGAGCCTGGTGCGGGTGCCGCTGTATGCGCTGCAGGCGTGGTTGTGCTGCAGCGCGCTCGCCGTGGTCGCTTCCGCCGGCTTCGGCGGCCGCGCGGCGCTGCAGCTCGCGGGACGGGCGCTGCTGTTCGCTTTGCCGCTGGCGGTACTGCTGTTCCTGTTCTTCCCGCGCCTGCCGGGCGCCTTCTGGGCCATCCAGCGCGGGGGACAGGCGGTGACGGGGCTGTCCGACACCCTGAGCCCCGGCAGCATCGTGAAACTCGTCGCCAGCTACGACCCCGCCTTCCGCGTGCAGTTTGCGGGTCGCGCTCCGCCGGCCGAGGAACGCTACTGGCGCGGTCCGGTGCTGCACGACTTCGACGGTTACACGTGGCGGCGCTCGCCCGGGGTGTATCACCTGCGCCAGCGGTTGCAGTATCTGGGCACGCCCTACCGCTACCGCGTGGCGCTGGAACCCACCCGGCAGCGCTGGTGGTTCGCGCTCGACACGCCCGCGCAATCCCCCGACACCAACGTGCTCCTCACGTATGACAACCAGCTGCTCGGCAGCGAGCCGCTCACCGAGCCGGTCAGTTTCGACGCCGTCTCGTACACCCGCACACGGGCGCTGGAGCCGCTGGGCGCCTTCGACCGGCGGCAGGACACGGCCCCCCTGCCGCCGGGAATGAATCCGCACTCGGTCGCGCTGGCGCAGACGCTGCGGCAGCGCGCCGGCTCCGATGCCGGCTTCGTGCAGGCGACTCTGGAGTACCTGCGCACCGGCGGCTTCGAGTACACACTGACACCCGAGCCGCTCGGCGCCGACCCGGTGGACGACTTGCTGTTCCACACGCGCGCGGGCTTCTGTGGGCACTACGCATCCGCCTTCGTCACGCTGATGCGCGCCGCGGACGTGCCGGCACGGGTGGTGACCGGCTATCTCGGCGGGGAGTGGAATCCGATCGGCGGCTACTTCGTGGTACGCCAATCGGACGCCCATGCGTGGGCGGAAGTCTGGCTGGAAGGGCGCGGCTGGACGCGCATCGATCCGACCGCGGTGGTCGCGCCCGAGCGGCTGCGCCGCGGGGTTTTCGACCTGCTGCCCGATGCGCTGGCGACGCCCGAGCGGCTGCTGCGCGGCTCCGCCTGGCTCACGCGCCTGCTGCAGCGATGGGATGCCGCCAACGCCTGGTGGAGCGATCACGTCGTGAAGTTCGATTATTCCGCGCAGCTCGATCTGCTCGGCCGCTTCGGGATCCGTTCACCCGACGTGCGCGACCTCGGCTGGGCCTTCACGCTCGCGCTGCTCGGGTGGCTCGCGGTCATCGCCTGGCACATCGGCCGCAGCGCGCGCCCCGCCTCGCCCGATGCGCTGGCGCGCGCCTACACACGCCTGTGCCACAAGCTCGAGCGCATCGGTCCGCCGCGCGCCCCCCACCAGGGTCCGTTGAGCTTCGCCGAAACGGTGACCGCGCAGCGGCCGGACCTCAGGCACAGCGTCCACGCCCTGCTGGCGCGCTATGCGCAGCTGCGCTATGGACCGGCGGCGCCCGGCACCCGGTCGCAGGACATCGAGGAGTTCCGGCGGGCGGTGGCGCGACTGTCGCTGTCACGCGCCGTCAGCGGCTAGTCGTCGGACCTGAAGCCGATTTTCGTGTGCGTGCCGTCGCAGAAGGGCTTGTTGGCGCTGCCGCCGCAGCGGCACAGGTAGGCTGAAGTCGCCCGCGCGACCACGCGGCCGGTGCCGCTGGTGATCTCGAGGTTACCGCGCACCCTCAAGGGTCCGTTGGCCTGCGGATCAATCGCCAATACGCCATCCCGCAGCGGCAGCATGTCGGTCTTGCCACTCGGCGGCTCGCCCGTGGCGTTGAAGCCGATCTCGTGATGCGAGCCGTCGCAGTACGGCTTGTTCCTGGACGCCCCGCAGCGGCATAAGGTGGCGCGAAAGCCGGCCGGCACCCCGTCGATCTGCAGCGCCGCGCGAAACGCGTAGGGTCCCGCCTCACGCACGGTGGCGAGATTCACCTCCGGCACGGGCTCGTCCGGCGCGCCATCCTTGCGCCGATACCGGATCGCGCCCGAGGGGCAGGCGTGTGCGACCTCGACCAGGCGTTCCACCGGCACGGCATCCGGATGGAGCCAGGGTCCCTGCACGTTGGCGAGGAACACCCTGGGCGCCCAGGTGACACAGAAGCGCGAGTGAATGCAGCGCTTTGCCTCGAACTGAAGCTCGATCTGCCGCCCCTGCACCGTCTCCACACCCGCGTTCACGCTCGAGGGTGGTGCCGCGGCGGCCGCCGCCTCAGACGCCGCCGCAACCGCTGCGCCCTCGGGCGTAGCGGCGGCCGTGAGATCAAAGCCCTGGCTGGCCCGCGAGGCGAGCGCGGCCAGCTGGTCCGCAGCCGCCACCGCGCGGGCATTGCCGCTGGCGCGCAGCGCCGCGGCCCCTTCCGACAGCTGTGCGAAACGCTCGACGAACAGGCGCCGCGCGGCAGGTCCCGGCGGCAGCGCGGCGGAGTCCCGCAGCGTGATGAACGACATACCGGCGTTGCATTGCGGGTTCGACGGCCCCGCCGGCAACCGCGCCGCGCGCTCGGCGAGCGGCATGACCGCCTGCATGAGACCGATCGCAAGATCCACCGCCAGGGATTTCTCCGCACTCGGGCCGCGCACGACGTAGGCATAGGCGAGCAGCCGCAGCATCAGACCGTAGCAGGCGTTGGCGAGATCCACGGTGGCCACCGCGTCCGGGTGCTCGAGCCACACGCGCCCCTCGGGCCGCGGTGGACGGCGCAGCACCGGGTTGGTGGCCGCGGGATGCGCCGGCGCGAAGTCCGGGTTCTTCGCCATGAGTGCGCGCAGCTCAGTGCGGATTCCGAGGAACTTCTGGTAGTGGGAGCCGACCGTATCGCGCGGCGCACCTTCTCCCTGCTCGACGATGGCCGCGAACGCAGCGAGCGCGGTCTTCAGGCATCGCACCTGCTTCGCGCCCGCCAGACCCACCTCCTCGGGCGAGAGCTGCAGCGCCGGATCGCCGTCGAACGCGTTGCTTTCGCCGTAGCGCGCCACCAGCGCGCGCAGGCCCTCTGCGAGTGCGACGTAGAAGTCACCGACCGTGCTGTAGTCGACGCCCATCGGGGTGAGGCGGGCACCGCTGCTGCCGCGTACGTAAGTGCGCTCGTAGGCAAAACCGGCGCCGTCCTGCTCGGTGGACCCGTGCGGGCGCTCGAGAAACACGAAATGCTGCAGGGTGTCCGCGGTGAAGGGCGCGAGCTTCACTACCACGCATGCGGGCAGGTAGCCCGGATCGAGCGGAAAGTTCGTGCGCCCGAAGCGCGGGCTGCCGCCGAGCGCCGAGGTGATGTTCCACACGGCGGCCAGGTGCCCCATTTCCTCGATCGCCACGCCGAGCAACACCTGGCGCCAGCGCTTGACCGCCGCCGCCTCCCCGGCACTGAGCCCCTCCGCTTCCCCGTCTTTCAGGCTGACGGCGGCGTAGAGGTAGGTGCACATGAGGTTGTGCTCGAGCTCGGCAGCCTCGTAAAGCGCGTGAATGAGAACCTCGCGCTGCGTGAGGGCGGCGGGCAGGGAAACGTCGTTCATGGAGCCTCCATCGTGCGCCTATGTCGCACAAATCCGCGCGGCGCACCATCCCCCGAACGGGGCCTCAGGTCGCGGCGTGTTCGCGCGTCTTGCGGAAAATGATGCCGGGCCAGCGCTCGAGCGTCAGCTCGAGATTCACGCGCGAGGGTGCGAGGTACACCAGTGCGCCGCTGTGATCGAGGGCCAGGTGCTGCTGCGCCCGGTTGCGGAACTCCTCCAGCTTGCGCGCGTCCGCGCTCTCGACCCAGCGCGCGGTGTAGATGGTGACGGGATCGAACACGCACTGCACGCCGTACTCGTCCTGCAGCCGGAACGCCACCACTTCGAACTGCAGCGGCCCCACCGCCCCCAGGATCAGATCGTTGCTGCGCAAGGGCCTGAACAGCTGCGTGGCGCCCTCCTCGCACAGCTGCGACAGGCCCTTCTGCAGCGCCTTCATCCTCAGCGGGTCCTTGAGCACCGCACGGCGGAATATCTCCGGCGCGAAATTCGGGACACCGGTGAACACCAGCCGCTCGCCCTGGGTGAAGGTGTCGCCGATGTTGATGGTGCCGTGGTTGTGCAGGCCGATGATGTCGCCCGCGTAGGCTTCTTCGGCCTGCGCGCGCTCCGCCGCCATGAAGGTGAGCGCATCGGCGACGCGCACCTCCTTGTCGAGGCGCACGTGGAACAGGCGCATGCCACGCGCGTACTTGCCGGCACACACACGCAGGAAGGCGACCCGGTCGCGGTGCGCAGGGTCCATGTTGGCCTGGATCTTGAACACGAAGCCCGCCAGCGCCGGTTCGCCCGGCTCCACCGTGCGTTCGCGTGCGCTGCGCGGCAGCGGCCCGGGAGCGTGCCGGATGAACGCCGCGAGCAGCTCCTCGACGCCGAAGTTGTTGATGGCGGAGCCGAAGAACACCGGCGTCTGCCGGCCGGCCCGGTAAGCGTGCGCATCGAAGCTCTGCGTGGCGCCCTTCACCAGCTCAATCTCCTCGCCGAAGGCGGGCGCCTGATCACCGAGGAAGTCGCGCGCCGCAAGGCTGCCCAAGCCGTCGATGATGCGGTTTTCACCGACACGACCGCGCTCGCCCGCGGCGTACACATAGATGCGATCCTCGGGCAGGTGGTAGATGCCACGCAGCTCGCGTCCCATGCCGATGGGCCAGGTGATCGGCGCGGTGTCGATGCGCAGCACGCTCTCGATCTCATCCAGCAGCTCGATGGGCGGGCGGCCATCGCGGTCGAGCTTGTTGATGAAGGTCATGATCGGCGTGTCGCGCAGGCGGCAGACCTCCATGAGTTTGATGGTGCGCTCCTCGACGCCCTTGGCGCAGTCGATGACCATGAGTGCCGAGTCCACGGCGGTCAGCGTGCGGTAGGTGTCCTCGGAGAAATCCTCATGACCGGGCGTGTCGAGCAGGTTCACGATGCGGTCGCGATAGGGAAACTGCATCACCGAGGAGGTCACGGAAATGCCGCGCTGCTGCTCGAGCCGCATCCAGTCGGAAGTCGCATGGCGCGCGGCCTTGCGGCCCTTGACGGTGCCGGCCATCTGTATCGCACCGCCGAACAGCAGCAGTTTCTCCGTGAGAGTGGTCTTGCCGGCGTCGGGGTGCGAGATGATCGCGAACGTGCGTCGCCGAGCGATTTCGGCAGCCAGATCAGTCATGTCGCTTGGCTGGGCTCAGGGCGAGGACGCGTGGGAAGCGCTCAAGGCGAGCTTGAGCACGGCGGCATCCTCGCGACCGCCCGCCGCCTGATAGTAGCCGCGCCGGCTGCCGATGTGCTCGAAGCCCATCGACAGGTACAGACGGATCGCTGCGGTGTTGGAGGGCCGCACCTCGAGAAACGCGGCTCCCATGCCGGCGGCGGCCGCGCGCTCGATCAGGGAGCTGAGCAGGCGCTTGCCCACGCCGTGGCAGCGGAACGCCTCGACCACACACAGATTCAGAATGTGGGCCTCGCCCGCACCGACACTCATGACTCCGTAACCCATCACGCGCCGGCTTATGGTCACCACGCGGCAGACGTATCCCACCCGCAGGCAATCGATGAAGATCCCGTCGCTCCAGGGGAACTGGTAAGAGGAGCGCTCGATCTGTGCCACCTCCGCGACGTCGGTGGCGCGCATCGGTCGGATCACGGCCTCGGGCGAGGTCTTCAGCAGCTCAGGAGCGGTTGCCATCAGTCCCTGCGCCTTGGCCCAGTTGCTGGTACACGCTGCGGGCAAATTTCAGGTCTTCCCATGCCTTGCGCTTGTCCGCCGGCGTGCGCAGCAGGTAGGCGGGATGATACGTCACCACCAGCGGGGTGTTCAGCTCACCGAAACGATGCACCTGGCCCCGCAGCCTGCCGAGCGGCACGCCGGTGGCGAGCAGGTTCTGCGCGGCGATCCGCCCGACCGCGAGCATGATCTTCGGTTGCAACAGCGCGATCTGCCGTACCAGGTACGGCAGGCACGCCGCCACTTCCTCGGGCCTCGGGTCGCGGTTTCCAGGGGGCCGGCTCTTCAATACGTTGGCGATGTAGACGTTGGTCCTGCGATCGAGACCGATGGCGCGCAGCATGGCATCCAGCAGCTGGCCGGCCACGCCCACGAACGGCTCGCCGCGCCGATCCTCTTCCGCTCCGGGCGCCTCGCCGATCACCAGCCAGTCGGCGCGGCTGGGCCCCACGCCGAAAACCCCTTGTGTGCGCGTGATGTGCAACGGGCACCGGGTGCACCTGAGGACCTCGGAACGCAGCGCTTCCCAGCGCGCCGCGGTCTCGCCGAGCGGCGGCGGCGGATCAGGCGCCGCCGCCCTCGCGCCGCTGTCCCGGCGGGTCACCCAGAGGTCGATACCGATCGCCTCCAGGTACTGCATGCGCCGCTGCGGATGCATGCGCCCCTCAAGCGCCGGCCGCCGGCGCGCCCCGGACGGCGCGCCGCAGGCGGCGCCCCGCCCACAGCAGCGGCGCCGACAGCGCGTAAGTGCCGAACATCGACAGCAGCATCGTGGGCGGATCGATGGCGATGAGCACGAAGAACAACGGCACCAGCAGCATGTAGACGAACTTGATGCGCCGGTCGAGATCGAACTGCTTGAAACTCGGATAGCTGAAGCGGCTCACCATCAGGGCGCCGGCGCTCGCGGTCACGACGAAAGCCGCGATCAGTCCGGTCAGCCCGGGCTCGTGCCAGTCGCTGACGAACCACACGAACGCCGCCACGATCGCCGCCGCCGACGGGCTCGGCAGCCCCTCGAAGTAGCGCTTGTCGGCGCTGGCCGCGCGCGCGTTGAAGCGCGCCAGGCGCAGCGCCGCCGCCACCGCGTAGAAGAAACAGGCGAGCCAGCCAAAGCGCCCCCAGTGGTGACCGAACTCGGCGATGCGCACCACGCCCCACTGGTAGGCGACGATGGCCGGCGCGAGCCCGAAGGCCACCATGTCGGCGAGACTGTCGTATTCCTTGCCGAAGAAAGTCTCGGTGCGCGTCAGACGCGCAATGCGCCCGTCGAGCGTGTCGAAGATCATGGCCGCAAACACCGCCATGCCGGCGTGATCAAAGTGCTTGTCGATAGCGGCCACGACCGCGTAGAACCCCGAGAACAGGCATGCCGTGGTCAGAAGATTCGGCAGCAGGTAAATGCCCTTGCTGCGGGGTCTTGCGGAATCCTGAGGGTCGCTTGCCACGACGGCAATCTTAACAGGGGCCTCCTGTTAAGATGCCAGCGACGCCAACTTATCAGGTAAGCGCGCGCCGATGAGGCTGTCCCGATACCCCATCAACACCATGAAAGAGACCCCCGCGGAAGCGGAGGTGGTGAGTCACCAGCTCATGCTGCGGGCCGGGCTCATCCGGCGCCTGGCGGCGGGCCTGTACAGCTGGCTGCCGCTGGGACTGCGGGTGCTGCAGAAGGTGGAACGCATCATCCGCGAGGAAATGAACCGCGCCGGAGCTCTGGAGCTGGTGATGCCGGTGGTGCAGCCGGCGGAACTGTGGCAGGAGTCGGGCCGCTGGACCGAGTACGGGCCGGAGCTGCTGCGCATCAAGGACCGTCACGAGCGCGACTTCGTGGCCGGTCCTACCCACGAAGAGGTGATCACCGACATCGCGCGGCGCGAGCTGCAGAGCTACCGGCAGCTGCCGGTGAACTTCTATCAGATCCAGACGAAGTTCCGCGACGAGGTGCGGCCGCGCTTCGGCGTCATGCGGGCACGCGAATTCATCATGAAGGACGCGTACTCCTTTCATCTCGACGAGGCGTCGCTGCAGACCGGTTACCGCGCGATGTACGACGCCTACACGAGAATCTTCACGCGCACCGGGCTGACCTTCCGCGCGGTGCGCGCCCACTCCGGCGCCATCGGCGGGGATGTCTCGCAGGAGTTCCACGTGCTCGCCGCCTCGGGTGAGGATGCGATCGCGTTCTCCGATGCCGACGATTACGCCGCGAACCTGGAGGCCGCCGTCGCGGTGCCACCCGCCCAGGCGCGTCCCGCGCCGCAGCAGGGGCTGCGCAAGGTGCCGACTCCCGGTGCGCGCACCATCGCCGAGCTCGCGCGCTTCCTGCAGGTGGACCCGGCGCGCTGCGTGAAGACCCTCATTGTCGAGGGCGGTAAGGACGAGGTCGTGGCCCTGGTGCTGCGCGGTGATCACGAGCTGAACGTCCCCAAGGCGCAAGGGCTCGAGGGCGTGGCGAGCCCGCTGCGGATGGCGAGCGCGGAGCGCGTCCTCAAGGCCACCGGCACGGAGCCCGGATACGTCGGCCTGGTGGGACTGAAGTGCCGCGTGTATGCCGATCACAGCGCACTCGCGCTCGCGGACTTCGTGTGCGGCGCCAACGAGAAGGACACGCATCTGACGGGCGTGAACTGGGAGCGGGATGTGACCGGCGCCATTGCTGCGGACCTGCGCAACGTCGTCGAGGGCGATCCCAGCCCGACCGGCAAGGGGCGCCTGAAGATCGCGCGCGGTATCGAGGTGGGTCACATCTTCCAGCTGGGCCGCAAGTACAGCGAGCCCATGAAGGCGCTGGTGCTCGATGAGGCGGGCCGCGAAACCGCCCTGTACATGGGCTGCTACGGTATCGGTGTGACGCGCATCGTGGCCGCGGCCATCGAACAGAACCACGATGAGCGCGGCATCATCTGGCCCGCACCGATCGCGCCCTTCCAGGTAGTGCTGGTAGCCTTGAACCTGCAAAAATCCGCGCGTGTCCGCGAAGTCAGCGACCGCCTGTATGCCGAGCTCACCGCCGCCGGAATCGAGGTCCTGTACGACGACCGTGACGCACGCCCGGGCGTCAAGTTCGCCGATGCCGAGCTGCTGGGCATCCCGCACCGCCTGGTGGTGGCGGATCGCGGCCTCGATGCCGGCAGACTCGAATACCGCCAGCGACGCGACAGCGCGAGTACCGAGTTCCCCGCGGATGAGGCGCTCGCCTTCATGCGCGCGCGTCTCGGGACCTGAGCCCGCAATGCGGGCGCCGCGCGTGCGCCCGCTGCTGGTCATCGCGCTCGCCGCCCTGGGCGCCGCCGTGCGCCATCCGGCGCGCGCCGACCAGCAGCGTGACCCGCAGCTGCGGGCGGTGATCGCGAAGGCGATCGCCCAGGCGCAATGCTTCACCGACCAGTACGACTCCGCCGTCTGGTACACGCTGATGGAACCGCGGCTGCGGCGCATCGTCAGGGAGAAAGACGAGCGTCTCGATATTCTCAAGCAGGTGTATTGCGAAACGCACCGGCGGGGGGAGGCGCGTTTGCCGCCGGGCCTGGTCATGGCGGTCATCGATGTCGAGAGCCGCTTCGATCGCTGGGCGGTATCCCCCGCGGGCGCGGTGGGTCTCATGCAGGTGATGCCGTTCTGGCCCGAGCGCCTCGGCATGCGTCGCTACGAGCTGATACACGTCGCGCCCAACATCCGCATGGGCTGCGCGATCCTGCGCTTCTACCTCGGCTACGAGCGCAACGACGTGCGCAAAGCGCTGGCGCGCTACAACGGCAGCCCCGGGCGGCGTAACTACCCGGACCTGGTCATCAGCCAGTGGACGCGCTGGAACGGCGCGGATGATCTGGGGTTCGGCAAGACACTGCCCGCGCCGCGCTAGTTCGCGCCGGCGTGCTTCCGCGCCACGCCTTCACGGCGCGAGTCGGCCGCCCCCTCATAGCTGCCGTCGGCGAGGCGCACCACGCCGTGCACTCCCGAGTTTTCCGCATGTCCGGCTTTCAACTCGATGCCGCGCTCGCGCAGCCCGGCGAGCAGCGCGGGAGAGAACTTGCCTATCTCACCGCTGAAGGTGTCGCCGCGTGCGATGAGGTTTGGCAGCTCGATCGCCTGTTTGAGGGACAGCTTCCAGGCGAGTAATCCCACCAGGGCCTTGGCATTGTATTCGAGAATCGCGGAGCCGCCCGGCGAGCCGAGGGCGGCGACGAAGTTGCCGGCGTGATCGAGAACGATGATCGGGGACATCGAGGAGCGCGGACGCTTGCCGCCCTGCACCGCATTGGCGACCGGGCGGCCGGCGTCGGTGGGCAGGAACGAGAAGTCGGTGAGCTGATTGTTGAGCACGAAACCACGGACCGTGCGTCCGGAGCCGAAGATCGATTCCACGGTGGTCGTCATCGAGACCGCATTGCCGTCCGCATCCACGACCACCAGGTGGCTCGTTCCCGCGGACTCGGCGGTCGCATCCCGGCCGCGCGGCACGGAGATCTCGCCCGGCGGCGGCGCCGCGCCGGCATGTTGGCCGATCAGCTGCAGGCGCAGCCGTACGTAGGCGGGATCGAGTAAGCGCTCCACCGGCACCTGCACGAAGCGCGGATCGGCGACGTAGCGGTCGCGGTCGGCGTATATGAGACGACTCGCCTGCGCGAACAGGAACCAGGCCTGAGGGTCCGCGGGGTGGCGCCCGGCGATATCGGTGCGGTCGAGTATGGAGAGCATTTCCAGCAGACACACGCCGCTCGAGGGCGGCGGCGGCACGCACACCGAGTACCCGCGGTAGGGCCGGCACAGCGGTTCGGCCCAGATCGCGCGATACGAGGTCAGGTCCCTGAGCGTCATGGTCCCCGGAAACGGCGCCTGGTGGGTGGTGGCGACGATCTCATTCGCAATCGCACCCTCGTACAGCGCACGCGGACCGTCGAGCGCGATGCGCTCCAGTGTCTGGGCGTATTCGGGATTGCGAAACAGGTCGCCCTCCTGGATGGTGTCGCCGTCGGGCCGCGCGAACAGCGTGCGCACCTCGTTGGTGGGCGGAAAGGGCGATCCCTCGCCGAGAAACAGCGCGAGCCGCGCTGGAACCTTGAAGCCCAGGGAGGCGGCACGAATCGCCGGCTGAAAGAGCTCTTTCCAACGCAGCGCACCGAGCTTCGCGTGCGCGGCGTACAGCATGGCGATCGCGCCCGGCACTCCGGTGGAGCGTCCGCTGCGCACCGCCTCGACAAACGGCAGCGGCTTGCCGTGCTCGTCCAGAAACATGTCGGGCTGCGCGCCCG
>Ga0209011_1000754_pt1 | contig 11936 bp, 12 predicted proteins | sample BlaSpr_A8_OM1_M3_FD_187986 | JGI IMG/M metagenome (GOLD analysis project Ga0209011, IMG submission 187986) | Forest soil microbial communities from Thunder Bay, Ontario, Canada - Black Spruce, Ontario site 2_A8_OM1_M3 (SPAdes) (version 2) | ecosystem: Environmental > Terrestrial > Soil > Boreal... | reverse complement strand
GTATATACCTCGGTCCTGTTCGTCCAACTCATCAGGGGTGACGTTTGTTCGCACCCGCTCGAAGGCGACCGGCCGGACCGCAAGCAGCTGCAGCAGATACCTGCCTACCGTCAGTTTCTTCCCCACCAGGCGGGATGCCAAACCGCCTTTGCCGTTGCTTCCTTCCTTGCCCCTCTCCCTGGCCCTCTCCCCTGAAGGGGAGAGGGAACCTGCCTGCTGCGTCAGGAGGTGCGGTTGGACGCCGATCCAGCCGGCGGCCCTTTCGCGATACGTCTCCCGAACGGCCGGATCGGGGATCTTTTCGAGCACCTCGCGGGCCTTGCTGGCGGCCAGTTCCAGGTGGTTTGGGTTGCCGGTGTTGAGGCCTGTCAGCGCGTCCTTGATCCAGAACTCCCAGCCCGAGGGGGCGCCGGACGCGAGCTCCTCCCAGCGCTGCGGAGCCTCGGCGCCAGCGGCCCTGAGGAACTCATCCGGGTCCTTGGCCGGCGCGGTGACGGTGGCGACCCGGGTGCGCATCTGGTGCTGTGACGCCAGCTCGACAGCCTTGAACGCGGCGGCGCGGCCGGCCCGGTCGGCGTCGAAGACCAGCAGCACCTCGTCGGTGAAGCGCTTGAGCAGCCGCACCTGGTCGTCCGTGAGGGCGGTGCCCGAGCTGGCGACGGCGTTCTGGACGCCGAACTGGTGGGCCGTGATGACGTCGAACTGGCCTTCCATCAAGACGGCGTGACCGCGCTTGGCGATCTCGTCGCGCGCGAGGTCCAATCCGAAGATGACTCTTCCTTTTATGTAGGCGGGCGTTTCGGGGGAGTTGATGTACTTGCGCTGCTCGTCGGCTCGCACGGTCCTGGCCGTGAAGGCGAGCGGCTGCCCGCGCTCGTCCCGGATGGGGATGACGAGGCGCTCAGCAAAGAAGTCGCTGCCGTCGCGGCGCATCAGCCCCGCCTCCTGAGCGTCCTGGAGCGACTTCTTCTTCGCCCTCAGATACTCGGAGAAGCCTCGTCCAGGCGGCGCGAACCCGAGCTGGAATTTGCGCGCGGTCTCCTCGCTGACCTTGCGGGACTCGAGCAGCTTGCGCCCGGGTTCGCCGGCCGGGTTCGACCACAGCACGTACTCGTAGTACTGCGCGGCGAGCTTGAGCATCTCGAGGAGGCGGCGGCGCGAGTCGGAGCGCTCCTTCTGCTCGGGGCTTAGCTTTTTCAGCTCGACGCCGGCGCGCTCGGCGAGGAGCTGAAGGGCGCCGCGCTTGTCGGTCTTCTCGATCAGCTCGATGAAGGTGAAGACGTCGCCGTGGCGCTCGCAGCCGAAGCAGTACCAGGTCTGCATCTGAGGGTTGACCTTGAAACTTGGGCTGTCCTCCTGGTGAAAGGGGCATAGGCCCCAAAGCTCCTTGTTGCGCTTGGTCAGGCGGAGGTGCTCGCCGACGATCTTGACGAGGTCGAGCTTGGCCTTGACCTCGGCGAAGGCGTCATCGGCTGGGAGCTGGGGCATTGGTGGTCTTATTGTCCGACGGTCCGGGGAGTTAAACAGCCAGGTTCTCCGATTACCCGCATTCGGGGCGGATGCGGGTGTCGCATGGCTGTTCAAACCCGCATTCGGAGCGGATGTGGGTATCGAGGCAGGGCTCACCTGACAATTGCCCCGTGGACTGGGAGAAACTGACTCCGAGCGAGGAGATCGAGGCCGCAGATTGGATCGCCGGGCGGCTGCATCCCTTCGCGCAGGACGTCGGGTCTGTGGTGCCGAGCGGATTCGAAGCCTACGCCCGCATCTTCCACCCGGCCTCCAGGCTCGTAGGCACAGAGCAGGTCGAGATGCGATGGTCGGACGTGGCCGAGTGGAGCGGACGGACGGTTCACCCGGAGATGCAGTTCCACACGATTGCGGTGCCGGTCCCCGGGCGCGAAACGCGGCTGCAAGCCTGGAGCCAGGAACCCTGGCTGGGCGCCCCTTCGCAAGGACAGCTGAAAGCGTTGACTGGGCTGCTGGCCAGGCATACATCGAACCCGGACAGGTGCTGGTTCTGCGTGTGGGAGGGGTACGGGTCCTTCCACCCGAACTCGAGAAGAGAGCTCCGAGCCTACTCAGGCAGTCTTCGCCGAATTCGGTATTGGTGGTGGCGCGTCCGTCTCCGCATGCCAAAGCCCAAGCCGAGGGTGCCGACCTGGAAGGCGGTCAGGTTGCCGCAACGGGACTACATATTGTTCAAGGGCCCGCTCTCCCTCGTCCTGGGTCAACGCGAGGGTCCGAATCTGTGGTGGCCCGACGACCGGAGCTGGTGCGTCGCGTCGGAGATCGACTTCCCGTACACCTATGTCGGAGGCTCGAAGAGGCTGATCGACGAGATCCTCGCCGACCCGGCCATCGAGGCGCTGCCAGCGGAGCTGGACCATGGGATCACCGCGTTCAGCGACACCGTGAATGCGGGCGGGTTTGAAGGGTTTGAGGAATAGTTCCTTCACACGCATCCGTTGCCGGGATCGCCGCGCAGATTGGAGACCAGCTGTGTATTGCCGTCGGGCGTTATTAGATACAGGCCATCGATGCTGCCCATCCAGATCCCATGCCGATCCGCGAGGCTGCCGCTGCCCCCTTCGATGTAGGCGATCCGGCGGGACATGCCCGGAGCCCCCGCGAGCCAGTATTCGTGACGCCGCTCGATGCTCGTGTCCGCGATGCTCGGTTCTACCCACACCAGAAGGCCGCCGTCCACAAAGGCGCCGCTCGGCGCCACGTTGAATCCAGGTTTGTAGAACCAGACCTCCACGGTGCCCGTCTTGAGGTCGCGCCTGCCCACCTCGTTGGGTAGGGGGTCACCGGTCATGCTGCTTCGCGCCGGATGGGGATCACGAGCGTCGAACACCGCCACCCAGGCGTGGCCGGTCCCGTCATCCACGAAGTGTTCCTGTTTGCCGAGATCCGTGAGAGTTCCCTTGATCGGGTCCACCCGCCAGCTTCCATAACGCGCGACCTCCCAGCCGCTCTCGATATAGATTCCCTCAGGCGCATAGTCCGCGACCCAATATGTCTGCTGGTCGGAAAGTGCCAGGGGTATGACTTTGTCCACGCCACTCGCGGCATCGACGACGTGAAGCCGCAGCGGGCCGGGCGTTTGGCCGATGCCGCCCGTCGTGTAGGCGTAGTGCAGTCCATCGGGAGCGACCAAATTTCGGGGCACCGGGAGCCACTTAGAAACGGCGCGGTCGTAGTAGCCCGGGATCCGCGGAGCGCTTGGGTCAGAGGTGAAGACGCCCGACGGAAAGTCGATGAAGCCGCCCCGCCACTGCCCAGGAGAAACGTCCTGAGCGAAGGGAAGGCGGCAGGAAAAGCTCAACGTCGTCACGGCGGGCGGAGTGATCGCGGGACTTGTCGCGACTCGCCCGCTGCTTGCAGGACCTGGAGCCGTGCTCGTGGGCGGCTGGCTCTGCCTCGCGGCCGGCAGGGTATCAGCGCAGGCGACCAGGAACAGGACGGCAAGCGCCCCACTGATCAGTCGCATACGCCTATAACGGGCGGATAACGGCCTCGTTACGAGAGGCTGGCCGGCGGCGCTTGCGCTGCTTGCGTGGGGGTGCTACTCGTGCGGCGCCGATCGTCCACGATCACCGAGATAGACAGGACCAGAACTGGCACCGCGATCAGGGCCGGTGGCACGGTCGGCAGCGGAAAGAAGATCAGGAAGAGGAACGCCAGAGGGCCGAACGAGATGGCCTCGGCCGCCACGAAAATGATGTCGAACACGACACTCATCACGGCAAGAGCCGCCGTGCTGTAGACCGCGAACGGGAGGCCTCGCCAAACGAGCGCTGCGATGACGATGGCCCCGGCGAGGGCGAAGACCTGGTCGAAGGCAAGCTGGTCGTCGGGGACCCGCCACCCGGAGCCGACAATGCCGAGACTCCTGTCCCCGAAGGTGGTCTCGAAGACCGAATAGGTTCCGATTGGGGTGGTCGCGCCGAAAAGAAGTGCCTGCATGAAGATGAATAGCGCGATGAGCTTCCGGCGCTTCGATCCGGCCACCCTGCGAGTCTATGCCCGAGGCGCCTCTAACATCCTCATGTGACCAGGGCCGTAGAGGAATTGAACCGGCGGATGCTCCGGGCCCGGGACGCGATCGACCGTGCGTACTCCCAAGCGCTCGACATCCCGAACCTGGCCAGCGTGGCGAGCGTGTCCGAGGCCCACTTCATCAGGACGTTCAAGGCCACGTTTGGCGAGACGCCGCATCGCTACCTTCAGCGCCGGAGGGTCGAGCGAGCCATGTTCATGCTGCGCGAGACCGAAAAGAGCGTCACCGACATCTGTCTCGACTCCGGCTTCAGCAGCCTGGGCACCTTCAGCCGGACCTTTCACGACATCGTCGGCATGTCGCCAACCGATTACCGAACTCGTCAGGAAGTGATCGCCCTCCCCACCTGCCTTGTCATGCAGTGGACCAGACCTAGCAGTTTTGGAGAAGCCAGGCGGTCGAACGGAACCTAGCATCGATCTAGTTGAAACCCACCGCTTACCAAGGAGAAACCCCGATGTACACCCGGATCAACATGTCCAGCATCTTCGTGCTCGACCTCGACAAGGCCATCGACTTCTACGTCAACACGCTCGGCATGGAGCTCACGAACGACATGGATCTCGGCTTCATGCGCTGGGTGACTGTCGGCGTGCCGGGCCAGCCCGGCCGTGACGTCCTTCTGGAGCTACCCGGCCCGCCCGCAATGGACGAGAAGACGGCGAACCAGGTTCGCGAGCTCGTGTCGAAGGGCGCGACCGGGTTCACGCTAGGCCTGGTTACGGACAATGCCCTGAAGACGTACGAGACGTTGAAGGCGAAGGGCGTCGAGTTCACCTCCGAGCCGCAGACGCACTTCTACGGAACGGACTTCGGGCTGCGCGACCCCTTCGGCAACAACATGCGCATCACCGAGCCGGCGACAAGCGACAACGGCTTGCCCAAGTCGGCCGAAGGCATCAAGCGGTGAGATTTCGAACCAAGATCCTGCAATCCGGTAAGAACACGACGGGAATCGAAGTTCCGGCCAAGGTTGTGGACGCGCTTGGGTCGACCAAGCGGCCGCTGGTCAAGGCCACTATCAAGGGCTATACCTACCGCAGCGCCGTGGCGGTGATGGGCGGCGTGTACATGCTTGGTGTCAGCGAAGAGGTCCGCAAGGGTGCCGGTGTGGCCGGCGGCGACGTCATCGATATCGACCTCGAGCTGGACACCGAGCCGAGAGAGGTGCCGCTGCCGGCCGACTTCGCGGCCGCGCTCGGCCGCGACGCCAAAGCCAGGAAATTCTTCGAGGGGCTGTCCTACAGCAAGAAGAAGGTCCTGGTCACGCCCATCGACGTGAAGAACCCGGATGTCCGCAAGGAACGCATCGCCAAGACTGTCGCGCAGCTGAGGGACGGCAAGGCTTAAAGCACGTTTGGCGTCAGGGGGGCGGAATTCTTCGAGGATTCCGCACCCTTGGCACCGACGGGGCGGAATGGGGCGGCTAGACGCGGGCTTTGCGTTCGGCCTTCTGCAGGTCGGCGCGCAGGCGCTCCCCCATCGCGAGTAGGACCTTCACCAAAAGGCCATCGCTTGACTTGATGGTGTCGCGGAACTGGGAGTGGCTCATGACCAGCAGCTTCGTCTTCCCTTTGGTCTTCACAGTCGCGGTGGCCGGGCCTCGATCCAGCATGCTGATCTCGCCGAAAAAGTCTCCCGGCTTCAAGGTGCGGCGCGCCTCGCCGTCGATCTCCACCACCGCCTCGCCATCGAGCAGGATGTAGAACGACTCGCCCGGATGGCCCTGGGTGGTCAGCTTTCGACCCGCCGGAACGTCGACCTCATCCGCGTTGCTGGCGACATGCTCGAGCTCGCTCGAAGACAGTTTCGAGAAGAGCGGGACCCGGCTCAGCGCCTTCGCTTTGGAATGGGCCATTGGCTGCAGCATATTCTGCTGGTCATGGTCTGCTCTGTGTGCGGTCGCCCCTTGCCCAGCGGGGCCCGCTTTTGCCCCAACTGTGGAGCGACTGTCGGGTCGCTCGTCGGGACCGAGGAACGGAAGATGGTCACCGTCCTCTTTGCCGACATCGTCGACTCGACAGGCCTCGGCAGCCGCCTCGACCCGGAACGGTCCCGCGAAATCCTGGGCCAGTTCTTCAGCGCGACATCCGAGGAGCTCCTCGCGCTGCGCGGCCGGCCCGAGAAGTTCATCGGCGACGCCGTGATGGCGGTCTTCGGTTTGCCTGTCGTGCACGAGGACGACGCCTTGCGAGCAATCCGCTCCGGCCTTGCGATCCGTTCCCGCACCCGACAGATCGGCCGTGAGGCAGGGCTGACCGAACCGCTCGAGGTCCGGATCGGGATCGAATCCGGCGAGGCGGCGATGGGGCGGAATCCGAGCGGGCAGGTGCTGGTGACGGGGCAGGTCGTCAACGCAGCGGCACGGCTCCAGGCCGCGGCCCGGCCCGGCGAGATCCTCGCCGGCACCACAACCCACGCTCTGACTATCGACAAGGTCTCCTACGGACGCCGCCGCCGCGTCAGGGCCAAAGGCTTCGACTCTTCTTCGCTCGATGCCTTTCCGGTCGAGGGCCTCACTACACGTTCCGCCCGGCGCACGATTCCGTTCGTCGGGCGCACGAGCGAGCAGGCCATCCTGGAACAGAGCCTCGGCCTGGTGAGCTCCACGGGTCGCCCGGTTCTGGTGACTGTCGTGGGCGAGCCGGGGATCGGGAAAACCCGCCTGGCCGACGAGGTCGCGGCCGGCGTGGGCGCGTTGGTCAAAGTCCTGCGCGGCCAGCCGCGGTCTTACACCGACACCGCCACGTTCTCGCCCGCGGCCGCCATCATCGGAGACCTGGCGGGCATCGGCGTGGGCGACCCGGCCGAGAAGATTCGCCGCCTGCTCCGTGAGCTGGTCGAGCGATGGATCGATCCCGGGGAGGCCGATCAGACAGTCCAGCGACTTGCCTTGCTGTTCGGCCTTGCCGAGCGACGCGACGAGACGTCATTCGTCAACGACGTGCAGGCCGGCTTCATCGCCGTCGTGGACGGCATGGCCAAGGATCATCCGGTGCTCCTCGTGTTCGAGGATGCGCACAGCCTGGCGTCTCCGATGCTGGACCTGATCGAACGCCTCGGAGCTCCAGGGCGACGTGGCCCTCGCCGGGCCCTGATCATGGCGCTCGCTCGCAACGAGCTGCTGGAGCACCGACCCAGTTGGGGGTCCGGCAGCGGGAACGCTGTGCTGCTCCGCCTCGATCCTCTTTCACCTGCCGAGTCGATCCATCTCGTCCGCCACGCGGGAAGCGGTCACATCGCCGACCCTCAGGCAACCGAGATCGCCCAGCGCGCCGGCGGGAACCCCTTCTTCATCATCGAGACGACCGGCATGCTGATGCCGGATCGCGCGGGCGTCGCGGGCAGTTCGCGCAGGTCGATTCCTCCAACCGTGCAGGCGGTCATCAGCGCTCGACTCGACGCCCTGCCCGCGAGACTGCGCGACCTGGCCAGGCGGGCATCCGTTTTCATGTACGGCTTCGACAGGGAGGAGCTCGCTGTGGTTGACGACGCCGCGACCGTCGAAGAGCTCCAGGAGCTCGAAGAGGCGGAGGTGATCGCGCGTGACAAGAGCGAGTGGCGGATGCGCCACGCGACGCTCAAGGACGTCGCTTATGCGAGCCTGCCGAAACGGGAACGGCTGCGCCTTCACAACCTGATCGCCGAGTATCTGCTGGACAAGGGGCATCCATCGGTCGCCGCCGACCACTACGAGCTCGCCGCACTGGCTTCGCTCGACCTCGACCCGAATGACCGGGCCGCTCCCGAGCGCGCCGCCGATGCGCTGCTCGTGGCAGGAGATCGCGCGCGCAGGCGCATGGAGATCCGCTCCGCGATTGACAGATACGATCGCGCGCTCATCATGTCCGGCCCAGAGCACGGCTGGGGGGTGCGCGAGGCGCGGATCCTGGCCGGCCTGGGCGAGGCTCGCTACTGGCTGGCCGAATATCGCCTGGCGACCGAAGCTCTGGAGCGCGCGGTCAGTCTGGCCGAGGCGCATGACGACTCATTCGCATTGGCGCTCGCGCTGCGGTTCCTGGGCGACATCGCGATCAACTACGAGGCCGACGTCGACAAGGCAGAGAGGCTGCTCGATCGCTCGCTTCAAGAGGCGGAGAAGCTCGGCGATCCGTACGCCATTGTGCGCACCCTGCTGTTTGCGGGCTGGGTGCCGTGGACGCGCGAGCAATTCGATAAGGCGGAGGTGATCTGGCGACGAGCGCTCGACATGGTCGAGCCCAAGGACCATTGGGCTCGGGTGCGGGCGCTCACCGCTCTATCGATCAACCGGAGCGAGATGCAAGACCACGAGACGGCGCTGGCCCTCATCAATGAAGCGAGCGCGCTGGCCGCGGAGACCGGGGATCTGTTCAGCGTCGGCAACACGTCGGTGCAGAGAGGTCGCGTGCTGCACGACCTCGGCCGCTATGAAGAGGCACTGCCGTGGTTCGATCGCGGCATCGCGATCTTTGCCGAGCTCGGGGCTCGTTGGGAGCTGGCGGACGCGCGGGCCGCGAGAGGCATTGCGAAGCGCGAGCTGGGCCGGCTCGACGAGGCCGAGGAAGACCTGCGGTACGCGATCAGGATCGCCGAGGAGCTTGGCGACCGGCAGCTGCCGGGGTGGACGTGGCGGGCGCTCGCGAAGGTGGCTGAGCTCCGGGGCGACAAGGCGGAGGCCGAGGAGCACTGGCGGCGGTCGCGAGAAGCGGAGTCTCGCGGCCCGCACTAGGAGGTCGGGTCGGCACGGCGCGCGTGCGCCCGATTCTCCGCGAGTGCATGCTCCCGCGGGTTTGCCGGTGCATCCAAACCCGCCGGTGCGTGCACCAGCGGGTTATCCGAGCGCGGCGTCCCCCAGCGCTCCGGCGTTCGCGATCATGTAGGCGGCACAGGCGCCGGCCGCCAGGCCGAGGCCCAGCCCAACCGCGACAGTCTTTCCGCTGCCGCTGAAAGCCAGGAGCGAGATCAGGGCGATGACGATCCCCAGCACGCCAAGGACGTAGTAGGGCCGGACGTTGAAAACCCACCCCAGAGGAATGAAGTGAAGGCTGACCACCAGCGCGATCAGGGGCCAGGTTAGATCCGGACGGCGAAGCGTCCAGCAGATGAAGGCAACGAAGGCTATGCCCAGGAACTGCGCAGTGCTGACGGCGCTGTAGAGGGCGGCAATCTTGCGAATCTGGCTGCCCTTTGGCGCATTGCGGAAGCTCGACCGGGAAATCCCCACGGCCTGACGGCGGAGCAGAGAGCCGCGCCAGATGAGAAGGCCGCCAAGAAGGAGGATCGGGACAGCGGCAAACAGCAGGACACTCAGGCCCGCCGTCCACGCCGCCAGGCCGATCCAGAACGCTGAGGCGATCGCCAGTACGGTGACCCCATCCGCAAGGCCCCAGATGAAGTGCTCCCGGGTCACCATGCCCACGCCAGCTTAAGCGCGAATCGATTCGGCCGCTAGGCAGACATTTACAACCACTTCGGCTAGTGTTATCAGGGGATCGTGAACGTCACCTTTCTTGACCGAAACAAGCTGCAGCCGGACTTCCAGCCGCATCGCGTCTGGATCCCTGCGGCGGCCTCAGCCCGAAGCGGCCACTCGGTCGTCTTCGTCACCGAGCGCCGAAGGAGGGTGATCGGACTACCCATCGCAACCCTGGTCTTGATCGGTCTCTTTGCCGTCTGGCTGGCCCACCTCCCGATGGACTGGATGTTGGCGATCTGGACGCCCCTCGTCTTCATGGGAGCAGGCGCCATCGACTACGCCAATGGCGGCCGGTCCGGGTACTACGAAGTGGCCAGAGATGGCAGCCTGGGCAACTACCTCGGCAAGGCGAAACCTGACCTTCACTCGATGCGAGGGATGTTCGTCCGGTAGCAGGCCCAGAGGTGGGAGCCCGTCACTCTCTAGAGTGACAACCGCAATGCTCGATCGAACCAAAGTCCCGTCTGACTTATGGGTGCAGCGCCTCTGGGTCCCAGACGACTCTGCTCCGGGACGGCGCGCGATCGCCCTGGTCACCGACAAGAAGCGGCTGATGATGGGCGGGGCGATCATGGTGGTGGGGTTTGCGGTGGTGATCGGCGCCAGGATGCTCCATGCGCCGTGGACCTTGGCATTGGTGGCGCTGGCCCTAGAGCTGGTCGGCGGTCTGTATGCCGCCGGCGGACAGCGGTCTGGGTTTTACGACGTGGCGCCGGACGGGAGCCTTGGCGAATATCTCGGCAGGAAGGCGCCGGACCTCCGTTCGATGCGAGGCGCCAAGGTCCCGAAGGCGACCTAGCTTGCTCCGCGCCCCTCTCCCGGGGAGAGGGAAAGTACTGCTTAAGCCCCTCACCCTAGCCCTCTCCCCGAAGGGGAGAGGGAAATATTCAGGGGCGGATGTTCTGGTTCATCCGGAACACGTTGTCCGGATCGTATTTCCGCTTGAGGCCGACCAGCCGGTTGTATTTCTCGTTTCCGTAAATCGCCTTCACCGACGCGACGTCTGATTCGACCGCGTCGTTGACGTATTCGCCGACAGTCGTGAAAGGCCTGATGGCATCCATGGCACGCCGGCTCCACGCAATGTGCGGCTCGTCGTGCTTTGAACCATCCCACTGCGCCTCCGCGCTACACCACCAGCCGGCCTTGCGGCCGGTGAATGCCATCGCATCGTCGGGCACGCGGCCGACCGCTCCTCCCATCGCCCAGAACGTGATGCTGCAGTCTCCGCCCGCAGGAACATTCGCCGCCTGCTCGGCGCAAGCCACGATCAGATCGTCGCTGAGACCCTTGGTGTAGCCGCTCTTCATGTAGAAGCGATGGCCCCACGCGTTTGCATCGTCGCCCATCGATTGCACTGCGAGATACGACTTCCGCGCAAACGTGTCCACCGACCAGTCCAGAGCCTCACGCAGCGGGCGGAGGTCGCGCGCGGCGTCCTCGAGCGACCCGGTGTGCATGGCGCCGACCACCGCGATTTGCTTTCCAGCCAGCTCCGCCGGAAAAGGCGGGTCCGTTGCCAGCCCGAACGCAACGTTGACAAAGACGTGATCTGGCGCGGTCGAAAGGAATTCGCGCACCACACCGGCGACTTCATGCCCGCGCTCGATCGGAATCGCGACCCACCCCTGGGTGACAGTCGGATCTTGCGGATGGAGCTGGTATTCAAATGAGGTGGCGACTCCAAAGTTGGCGCCTGCGCCGCGGAGGCCCCAGAACAGGTCCGCGTTCTCGTCCTTGCTCACGTGCAGCTGCTGCCCATCCGCGGTGACGAGATCAACGGAGAGCACGTTGTCGATGGTGAGGCCGAACTTGCGCATGAGGCGGCCCATGCCACCGCCAAGCGTGAGGCCAGCCACCCCGGTGTGGCCGACCACCCCTACGGGGCATACGAGGCCGACAGCCTGCACCTGCTTGTCGAGCTGTGAGAGATGGGCGCCACCCTGGGCGGTGGCGGTGCGGCGCTCCCGATCGACGGTGACCCGGTTCATGCGCGACATGTCGATCACGATGCCGTCGTCGCAGGTCGAGAAGCCGGCGACGCTGTGGCCTCCTCCGCGCACCGCGATGAGCAGGTCCTGTTCGCGAGCGAAGCGGATGGCGGCGACGACGTCTTCGACGCTTGTCGGACGGGCGACGAGGGCTGGGCGGCGGTCGGCCATCCCATTCCAGACGACGCGGGCCTGGTCGTAGGCGGGGTCGGCCGGGCCGATGAGCTGGCCTTTGAAGCGGTCACGGAATCCGGAGAGCGCGGTCGACCTCATTCTGCTTTGAGCCCCTCACCCTAGCCCTCTCCCCGATGGGGAGAGGGAATCACCTACTGCTTTGAGCCCCTCACCCTAGCCCCTCTCCCCGATGGGGAGAGGGAATCACCTACTGCTTTGAGCCCCTCACCCTAGCCCTCTCCCCGAT
>Ga0209011_1000753_pt1 | contig 11939 bp, 8 predicted proteins | sample BlaSpr_A8_OM1_M3_FD_187986 | JGI IMG/M metagenome (GOLD analysis project Ga0209011, IMG submission 187986) | Forest soil microbial communities from Thunder Bay, Ontario, Canada - Black Spruce, Ontario site 2_A8_OM1_M3 (SPAdes) (version 2) | ecosystem: Environmental > Terrestrial > Soil > Boreal... | reverse complement strand
GCGTTCGTGATTACGCTATAAGCAGCCTGATTCGGATAAATGCCGGCTCCCGCACGAATGACGGTTTTCGAAAGCCCCCAGGGATTCCATGCCACACCCAGACGGGGAGCGAACCGGAAGTTTGCCGGCTCCAGCAGGCTTCTGTTATAGCCTGCGACCGCTGAAGTGACGACTGGAATTGGGATCAGCGAAAGCAGAGGGTTCGGACTCAGCGTGGTAGAGTCGCTAGGGACGATGAACCGGGCCGTATTTACCCCCGGACTCGCATCCAGTACGGAAATCCCGTCAATGATTGACATCCCATTGAGACGGTCAATCATGTTTTGGTTGTATTCGTAACGAATCCCGGCATCTATCTTCAAATTTGGCGTAACCTGCCAACTATCCTGAATGTAGAAATGCGCCCAGTTTGTATACGCATCCAGATTTGCGCGGCCGATGCCCGCCGTCCCGGTCGTGGGGTAACCCAGCAAGAAGTCCGCAAAAGGGCTCCCTGGGCCGTTAGGGCCTGAAGTCCAGCGGTTCGTGAAAGCAAACGTTCCGCGCGCATTAGTCGGGTTTGCAGGCTGGAAATCGAAGTGGAACCAGTAGGCGCCAAATTTTACGGTGTGCGTTCCCCGGTGCCAAACAACATTGTCGTAGAATTCAAAATCGTGGTTGTTACGCGTTGTGAACAGAGCCGGGTCTCCCACTGTGGCGAACGCACCGCCGAAGGAAACATTGGGGTATCCCATATCCAACGCGCTCGGTGCGACACCTTGGAGCCCGCTCAAAGCAACAAAATCAACCCCCGAATTCGGGCTAGTCTGTCCACCGTTGACGTGCATCCATCCAAATCGGAATTCATTCAGCAGGTTTGAGTTGAATACGTGGGTCCAGCCGGCCACCAGATTGATTGTGTGTGTCCGCAGATTTCTCCCGAAGCCGGGCAATAATGTTTCATTCAATACGCCCGACCCGTATGGATCAAACTGATTCGCATCGAATATCGAAACGCGAGCATACGTAGTGTCGTTTTGAGTGAACTGGTGATCCAGACGGGCGCTATACTCATTGACTCCTATGCTCTGCGATGAAGTGGACAGGAGATTACCCTGCGTTGTGTTTCCGGGCCTGTTTTCGCGCGGGATCTTCGCGAGTAAAGCCACGGCTACGGGGTCAAACTTTGTACTCGGGATTATATAATTGCCCTGACTATCGGTCGGAAACGGTATGCGTGTCCCGCTGCTCGGATCGTAGATAATCGTGCCCGCCGGAAAAACTCCCGAGCGCATGGCGTCCGTTGGAACAAAATACGCTTGGGTAATAGCCTTGCGCACCCTCTGCCCCTCATAACTGAGGAAAAAAAATGTCTTGTTCTTGGCAATCGGGCCACCCGCGCTTGCGCCGAAATCATTCTGCCGGAAGGGAGGAATGGGCGCTGTCGCTGAATCAAAGAAGTTCTTGGCATCGAAGATGCTGTTCCGGACAAACTCGAACACGCTGCCGTGAAAGCCATTCGAGCCCGACTTCGTCACCACGTTGATCACCGCGCCGGATTTTCCGCCAAATTCCGGCGCATAGGACGTCTTCGAAATATTAAATTCCGAAATCGAGTCGACGGACGGTGAAATTACCATATTGTTAAAGTGTTGATCGGTAACTGACACGCCATCCACCAGGTAAAGGTTGTGACCGCTGCGTTGGCCGAGCACGTTCACCAGCGTGCCCGCCTGCTGCAGCGCGTCGCCCCGAGTGCCTCCCGGTGGACGGACCACACCCTCGCTGAACATGGCGAGGTCCAGGAACTGACGGCTCCTAAGCGGCAACGCTATGACCTGATCGTGTTGGATCACATCCTTAATCTCTGCCGATTCCAGTTGCACCTCGGAACCAGACGCTTGCACGACGACTGAATCGGACTGCTGACCAACTTCGAGGCTGAAATCGTGGCGCAGCTGGTCTCCGATGTGCACTTCGATATTGGGCAGCACGGACTGCTTGAAACCCTGCGCGCTCGCTGTCAGTTTGTACACTCCGATTGGCAACTGCCCAAATAAATACTGTCCCGAGTCGTTCGCGACCGACGTGTACTTGAGCCCGCTGGCAGTCTGCTCAGCGACGACAGTTGCTCCTGGCACGAATCCACCTGAGGCATCTCTCACCGTGCCGCCAAGCTCACCCGTGTTCATCTGGCCGAACGCGGATGGGCTGTACAACATTAAGAATCCGATGAGGATGATTACAATGCAGGCGTGTTTAGCTGCTTGGCGAAGCGGAATCCCGCATTTAGTGCCTGGAAATACTGAGTCATTCGTTGCATCCAAGACAGCACCCATGAATAACCCCTACGCTACGGCCACTTTCATAGTTTCGAGACTACAGTGGGCTGTCGTTTGCCGCTGTAAGGATGTTGTAAAAAGCCGCGAATTGTGTGGGAATGAGAATTTGTGGAAACCTTCGCATCGACGTGCGACGGACATCTAAATCACAGAGCTGCCTTGGTTTAACGGTGCAGAAATGTCATGAAGAAACTGCCTCGCTCACTGCGGTGTCGGTGTTCCGAATCGGCTGATCCAAACAAGGTAAGTGCAGCGTAAATGTACTTCCGCGTCCCGGCACGCTCCGGACCGTTAATTCTCCCTTCATGGCTTCCGCAATGCTCCTGGCCAGAGGCAGACCCAGGCCTGTGCCATGAATCTGCGCGGCCGCTACGAGGGGACTCCGATAAAACGGCTCGAAAATGTGCGGCAAATCCGCGGAGTCGATTCCCATACCATGATCCGAGACACTGATTTGGATTTCCTTGCCGCCCAATCCGTGCTCGGTGAGTCGTGTTTGAATACCGATCCAGCGCTGTTCGCTGCCGTACTTCAATGCGTTCGTGATCAGATTCTGCAGGCATTGCGAAAGGGCCGGGAGATCGCCGGTAACCTGCGGCAAGTTCGGTTCCGTTTCCTGTTCCACCTTAAACCGGGCTTCTTGAATCAGCCCGGCCGTATTGGAAAGCGCCGAATCGATTATTTCCGCGATTTTGAGCGGCCGCAAACTATACCGCTGATGCCCTTCCCGGATCGCCGCAAAGAGAAGAATCTGCTCCACCATTTCAAAAAGTTTCCTGGCCTGGTTCCCGATGACAGATCCGTATTGCGCCAACTGCTGTTTTCCCTCAACCACGCCGTGAGCGATATTTTCCGCCGCCGAGCTGATGACCGTCAGCGGCGTGCGCAGTTCGTGAGAGACCGCGGTGACGAAATCCATTTGCAGCTTGGCAAGCCTTTGCGCCCGCGTGCTGGTAATAATCAAGATCGCCATGCTGATCACCAGCAGGAAAAGGACGCCAAAACCGATCGCCAGATCGCGGCGTCGTGAGTCCGCGACGAATGCCCCCAACGCTCCTCCCCTCCGATGCCTCACGACCAAACGCCAGTCCTGATCTTCGGCAATTTCGCGAACCAGAGGAAACCACGTGATCCCGACCGATGCGGCAGGTCCGCTATTCTGCGAAGGAGTGTGAAAAATGTGGATCGGCGATCCGAGCGCCTGATCTTGCAGACGTCCAAAAATATCCATCGTTCCATCCGCGTCAGCGACTTCCTGCTCGCCAAAGCCTTGATCCGAGGAATAGATCGGGTGCGCCGGTTTGCTTCCGGCAACAACGGCAACCTGATAGTCGAGTCCTTCGGTTCCGCGGAAATATCGCTGAGCAAGATCTGGAAGTATGTGGTCCTGAACATCCTTGCCGTTCAACGCGACTACGATCCAATCCACAACGCGGCGATCCGCTCGTTGGGGATCGGGGGAACTGGGCGCGTTGCGCGAGATCGGACGCACCAGAGCTGGAATGCCCGGTTCAAACTGCCAGCCTGCCAACGCGCCGCCCGCATAGAAACGATCCGCAAATTCCCTGTCTGAGGCCTGCGAAGGCGCGTCCCGGAACTCACCGGCGCGGGTAGGAGCCCCGGCCGGAACCGGGTTTGCGGAGGCTTGTTGCAGCTCCCCGCGCAATTCCGCAAAATTCGCCGGCCAGTCGCTCGGTTCAAAGCGCTGACTGGATGGATCGAGGCGCAGCATTTTCGGGGCTTCGTCGAATCTCAAAACGTAAAGTCCGGAAACGAGACCGGGATGCGCCGTTGCCTTTTTCCATTCGCCGAATCGCCCCACGTATTGGTTCCAGTCGTTCGGCGCGCCGGCTTCCGGTTCGACCCGCATCGCGATGCAGATCTCGGAAAAGTCGCGAAAGAAATCAAGATGCCAATTGATCATGGACATTTGCAGGCTGTCCGCCAGCCTGATGCTGGTGGCTTCGCTGACCTGGTTGCTCCAGCGGTACTGCAACACTCCCAACACAATCACCACAACCACGGCGACAACGATCATGCCGGCCGTAAAAGTGCGCTCTTTGATCAGTAATTTCATACTTTGGCGAGACGTTCCGATCGCTGAAGTCTAGTTACAATCCCAGAGCGTAATATCAATTTTATACGCCAACAATAGATTCGCCGCAATGCCAGTAAGCGAATCAATTTTCCGACAACTTCAACTCGCAGATGGGATGGTTTCAGTAGCGCCGGCGTCCCGCCGCCTCTTTCGTCCTTCCTGGAACCTCCAAGACCGCCGGCCGTTCCCGCGTCAGCACGAGCAAGATGCGTTCGAACCGGCTACGGTTTGAACTTATATCCAAGGCCCTGCACGGTGAGAATAAATTTTGGCTGTTTTGGATCTTCTTCCAGTTTCTGGCGCAAGCTGGCCACGTGGACGTCCACGGTGCGTGTGTACATGTCCGCGCTGTACCCCCACACCTGTTTCAGCAGTTCGTCGCGCGAAAGTGTTGCGCCGCGGTGCTCGATGAAATATCGAAGAAGTTGAAATTCGCGGGCAGACAGATTCACAACCTCTCCGTCCCGGGTCGCTTCGGTACCAACCAGGTCCACATGAATGGATCCGAAATCAATCCCGCCGGTCTGCACCACAGGCCGGCTTGGCGCGCGCCTGAGGAGCGCTTCCACGCGGGCCATAAGCTCCCGCATATTGAACGGCTTCGTGACGTAATCATCGGCGCCGATTTTCAGCCCATTGACTTTGTCACTGGTCTGCCCGCGAGCCGTCAGCATCAGTATCGGAGTAATGAGTCCAGCTTGGCGGATATCGCGGCACACCACGAATCCGCTTTTGCGCGGCAGCATGACGTCCAGAATAATCAAATCAAATGGAATCTGAGTGGCCTTCTCGAATCCCTCATCTCCGTCGGCTGCGCATTCCACCGCATATCCTTCGTTTCGCAGGCGATCGCCTACCGTCATGCGCAACGCCTCTTCGTCTTCCACAAACAACACATTAGCCCGCATGGTATTACCCCGATCGCCTCGAACAGGCGCCTCGCATTATATGAGACTGGCTTGAATCCGGGCGCTCATTTCGAGTAATCGAGTCTCTTTTCCCAGAGTGTAGACGATTTGCATTTCTCTGAAGTTTCAAACGCCTGTTCCAAAGCGATAGTACTCAGGTGATCCGCATACGACTATGATAGTTTTGAATTGGAAGTTTCTTGGAAAGAGGAGTGCCGGTGGAGATCCACCAGTTGCGGTATTTCGTGTCTGTTGCCGAAATCGGAAGCTTCACTCGCGCGGCCCAGGCCTGTTATGTGGCGCAGCCGTCGCTGAGCCAGCAGATTCGGAAGCTGGAGGAAGAACTCGGCCAGGCTCTCTTCGAACGGCTGGGCAGGCGCGTGCGGCTGACGGCTGCGGGACACATCTTGTACGAACGCGCTGCCGTCATTCTCTCCGCGCTTGCGGAGGCCCAGGATGCGCTGCGCGATCCAACCCGCTTGCGCGAAGGTGAAATTCAGATCGCGGCAATTCCCACGGTCGCTCCGTACCTGCTGCCACAGCTGATTCGGGCGTTCACACGGAAATTTCGCCGAGCGGAAGTTACCGTGCATGAGGATTTCACTGCCGAAATCGTGGGCCATTGCGCGTCCGGCGAAGTGGACCTGGGAATCGTTGCCTTGCCCATCGAGGATGCACGGCTCACCGTCGAGCCGCTTTTCTCCGAGGACCTTCTGGTCGCGATTCCTCCGAAGCATGCGCTGTCTAGGAAACGGCGAATCACGCTGGAGGAGCTTACGCGGGAGCGCTTCGTCCTTTTGAGTGAAATTCATTGCCTCGGCGTCCAGGTAGTTCGATTCTGTGAGCGGCAGGGTTGTACGCCCGCCGTGACGTGCCGCAGCGCCCAGCTTTTGACCGTGCAGGAACTTGTGGGGCTCGGGCAGGGCGTGTCTCTGGTTCCGGAAATGGCTGCGCGAGTGGACCGGAGCCATAAAATTGTCTATCGCAAACTGGCGGGAACCAAGGCTTCGCGTACTCTCGCCATGGTCTGGAACAAACGCCGCTACCAGAGTCCACTCGTCACGGGCCTGATCGATACGATCCGCGCCGAAAGCACTCGCAAAGCGCGTTCTTTGTGAAGAACTTCGTTGGGCATCCCCTTGACAGGCGGATTTCCAGCGCCCTATCGTTATAAACGCGGGCTCCAAGTAGAGCCCTCACCCGAGCGCCCATGAAGATTGCGATTGGATCCGACCATGCCGGCTTCGAGTACAAAGAGAAAATCAAAATTCTCTTGGCTGGACTTGGCCATGAAGTCCAGGACTTCGGCACATTCAGCGCCCAGCCGGTCGATTACCCGTTGTTCATACGGCCGGCGGCTGAAGCCGTGGCCCGCGGCGAATGCGAGCGCGGCATCGTGCTTGGAGGTTCGGGCAACGGCGAGGCAATCGTCGCGAACAAAGTCCGCGGCGTTCGCTGCGCGCTGTGCTGGAACCTCGAAACCGCGCGGCTGGCGCGCGAACATAACGATAGCAACGTGCTTTCGCTTGGCCAGCGAATGCTGCCGGAAGAAATAGCTCTCGAAATTGTGAAGGTATGGCTGGTCACGCCGTTTGCGGGCGGGCGGCACGCCCGGCGTATCGCACTGATTGAATGAAGATTGCCGATTGCGACTACAACTAAGGGGGACTGCTTCTGTGATGCGCTTCATGAAAATTTCGCTGGTCGTTGTGTTTTGCCTCGTGGCGCTGCTGGCCGTTGGAATTACGATGACGGTGGGATGGCGGCCGTTCCTCGGACCCCACGTCCGGCCGCTCACGAACCGCGTGTTCGAACGCACACCGGAGCGCTGGGCGCGCGGCAGATACCTGGTGGAAAATGTTTCCTCCTGCATGGATTGTCACTCTCCCCACGATTGGACCAAGCACGATGCGCCCATCACTTCCGGAATGGAAGGCGCCGGCGGCGATATGTCTGTAGTCAATGGGCTGCCCGGCCACGTGGTGGCTCCGAACCTGACGCCCGACCCGGAAACGGGAGCAGGGAATTGGAGCGATGATGCGCTGGCACGAGCGATCCGCGAAGGGATCGGCCACGACGGCCACACATTGTTCCCGATGATGCCCTATGGGCATTTTCGGCGCCTTCCGGATGAAGACGTGGCTTCGGTCGTCGTCTTTTTGCGTTCTTTGCCCGCTGTTCGGAATTCACTTCCGAGCACCGAGATTATTTTCCCGGTGAAGTATTTGATTCGGAGCGCCCCTGAGCCCATCATGGCGCCCGTCCCGCCACCTGACCTTTCCGATCCGGTCAAGCGGGGTGCGCATCTGGTGGACATTGCGGGTTGCACGGACTGCCACACTCCGCAGGAGCGCGGTCAACCCGTTGCCGGCATGGAGTTTGGCGGAGGACAAATATTCGAAGGCCCATGGGGAAGAGTCGCCACAGCGAACTTGACCCCGGACGCGTCTGGAATTCCATTTTACGATGAATCACTGTTTATTCAGACGATTCGAACGGGAACTGTGAAAGCGCGGGTGCTGAATCAGATCATGCCGTGGTTCGTATACCGGAACATGACGGACGATGACCTGAAAGCGATTTTTGCTTATCTGAGAACTCTTACGCCTGTGAAGCATATCGTGGACAACACAGAGCCGCCTACGTACTGCCCGGTTTGCAAGATGTCGCACGGCGGCGGCGCGCAGAATCACAAGAATTAAGACCGAATTCTGCGCCGAAATTCAAATTGTTCGCAGCGAGCCGTTATTGTCCGACGACCAGGACCGAAAATGTGCCGGGAATGATTGGCGCTCTAGGCTGCGGCTTACTGGGTTCGGCGTCCGGCCGCGGACCTAGATCCGCGACAGCAAGGTAAATTCTGCCGGTTTTTCGATCTACAGCCATGGTCCTGGCTCCAGCTTGCGTCTTCACATTTTCGACGAGCGAGTATTTGTCTGGCGTGTCCTCGTGGAAGATCGAGAGAGCGCCGTCGCCACCGCCTGTTGAAAAATAAATCAATCCGGTCGCGGGGTCGAACTCTGTCGCGTCCACGCCCCTGCCGATCGGCTGCGTGGTGACGACCTTCCCCGTGGTGACGTCCACGACGGCCATTGTGCCGCCGCCCCTGCATCCGATAAAAATACGCTGATGGGCGCGGTCGATATCCATGCTGCTTGGCGCTTCGCATGGAGCCACCGGCCAAGTTTCCAATACTTTCAAGGACTGGGAGTCGAGCTTCAACGTTGTGTTGCGATCTTGCATATTCAGGAATACGTGCCCGGCGTCATCGGAGGCTAGGTGCTCCGTCCTGCCTACCAGATTTTCGATTGTGCCTGCGATTTTTCCCGTCTTCGCATCGATTGCCGTGATGCGTTTGCTGCCGCGATCGGCGGTGAAAATGCGCTGCGTTTTTCGGTCGTAGATAATCCCATTCGGGTCGTCTCCGACTTTTACTTTGCCGATTGTGGCGAGAGTCTTGAGATCGAAGATGGTGACCGAACCAGGGTCAGAGGCGCTGATGAAGCCGCGTCCCAACTCCCGGGCGATCGCCGCGCCATGCGTGTCCTCCCCTCCGGCAATTTTTCCTACGGCAGCGCCGGAATCGAGATCCAGCACGGCGACTTCAGTATTGTGCGAAACGTACAATCGGCGGCCTTCACTATCAGCCGCAACATAATCCCACCCACCCTCGCCAGGAATAGGAATTTTCTTGATCACATGATACGTGCCCGCTGCCGTCACCGTTGATGCGATCATGGTGAACAACATGAGCCAGCGAAGAACCACTCGGAAAGATCTCGCTCTTGTCCTGATCACTTTGTCTCTCTCACGAATTAAATTCGGATCGGCAGCTCAAACCGGGTATCCAAGTGGCAGCATTCTAGTCGACAGGGGGCAGCTTGGAAACATCCCAGCCGCCGCCAAGAGCTTTCACCAGGAAAACGCTGGAAGTCATGCGGCGCGTGAGGAGATTTACGGCGGTTCTTTGATTTGCCAGCGCCAAACTTTGCGCCGTGATGACAGTTAGATAATTGTCAATACCTCCCTTATATCGATTGACAGACTGATCGAGCGAGCGCTGCGCGGCAGCGACAGCAGCGTCTTGCGTTTTGGCTTCCTCGTCCAGAACGCGAAGGTCGGAGAGAGAGTCTTCGACTTCCTGGAAGGCCCTAAGGACGGCCTGCTGGTACGATGCGACGGTGCCATCGTACGCGGCCTTCGCCTCATCGGAAATCGCTCGCCTGCGCCCGCCGTCGAACACAGTTTCAAGCGCGGATGCGCCGACGGACCAAAGCGCGCTCGGCCCTGCCAGCCACGAAGTGAACTGACCGCTCTCGAACCCATCAATCGCGTTGAGTGTAATCAAGGGAAAGTATGCAATCTTAGCCAGGCCGATTTGCGCGTTGGCTTCTTCGACGCGCCTTTCCGCAGCGGCAATATCGGGACGCCGCTCGATCAATTCCGACGGCTGGCCGGGCGATATCGCGGGCGGAGTCACCGGCGAGGGGGAAGGAGGCAAGTTAAAAGTAGAGGCCGTCCGTCCGATCAAGACTGCAACAGCGTGTTCGAACTGGTCGCGCGCGGCGGTAATGTCGATGTCCTGCGCGCGCGTCTGCTCGAGAAGTGTCGTGGCCTGTTCGACGTCCTCTTTCGAAGCAACGCCGCCTTGAAACCGGTTTTGAGTCAGTTCCAGGGCTTTTTCGAACGCGGCCACCGTCGAATCAAACAAGTTCTTCTGCGCATCCAGGCCGCGAAGCGTAAAGTAATCCAAGGCCAATTCGGCGTGGAGACTCAAGCGAACGGTTTCCAGGTCCGCCGCGCTGGCCTGGGCCTCTGCACGGCTCGATTCGACTGTCTTGCGAACCCTGCCCCATACATCGGCTTCGTACGAAACGTCTCCGGAAAGAACGAAGTCGGAATAGTTAGTCGGTGAGGTCGGGCCGCGCAGCGCGCGGTTTGAGGATTGCCGCAGGCGGGAAGCGGCGCCGCCAACACTGATTTGCGGAAACTCACCGGCGCGCGAATATTTCAACGCTGCGCGCGCCTGAAGAAAACGATCCTGCGCAACACGAAGCGTCTGATTTGAAACGGTCAATTTATCTTCAAGCGCCTCGAGCTCCGGATCCTTAAAAACTTCCCACCAATTGTCCTTACGAGCCGCGTCGCTGGGGTCCGCGGGCTTCCAGTTTCCCATCTCTTTATACGACGGCGGGATTTGCGCCACGGGCTTTGTATACTTCGGACCCACCGCGCACCCTTGGATCACGCCGAGTCCAAAACAAAAGATCGCAGCCGCGCTCCACGAGCGGAGTCTTCCACGGGTAACGGCGTGCTTCCAGCCCCCACCGGCAGGCATTACCGATTTCCTCCCGCAGCAGGTTGGGCTTGGGCAACTCTGACAGGCTCACCATTTGTGAGCGAGTCGGGTGGGTTTATGACAACGGATTCATCGCCTTTGAGGCCCGCCAGGATTTCCATTTCGGTCCCAAAGTCACGGCCTGGCGTAATGGAGACCAAATTGATTGTTTTTCCATCCTTCACCGTGGCGACCTGCATGCCCGCCGATTTGAAGATGATGGTGTTTACCGGCAGCGAGAACGTTGTGACGGCGGAGGGCAGGTTGAAATGTACCTCCACATAACCGCCCGGCTTGAGCTCACCTGACGGATTGTTCACGTCGATCTCCGTGAGTAACGTGCGCGTCGCGGTGTCAATCGCTCCGGCGTCCCGGACGATGATTCCATCGAAGTGGCGTCCTGGAAATTCGGCCAGCGTCAATTCCGCGCGCAATCCGGACTTGATATGCGGCGAATACACTTGCGGGACATTGACGTAGACTCGCAACCGGTTGACGGCGGCGATATGAAACAATTCGCGGGCGGGGCCGCCGCCGCTGCCGGAATCGATCAGCGCTCCGATATCCGTATTGCGCGCCGTGATTACACCGTCGAAGGGAGCGTAAATCTTCTTGAAAGATTGCAGCTCCTCCAGCCGTTTCACGTTGGACTTGGCTGACTCAACGGCCGTATTGCGCGCTTCGTAGTTCCCGTTTGCGTTGTCAACTTCCTGCTGCGAGACCGAATCGGTCTTCATCAAATCCTTGTAGCGCGTGGAAGTGATCTCGGCGAGGCGCAGATTGGCCTCGACAGTGGCCAGATCGGAGCGCGCCTGCTGAAGTTGCTGATCCACTTCGGGGGTATCAATCTCCGCAAGCAATTGGCCAGCCTTCACGCGGGCGCCCAATTCCACGTGCCGACTTTTCAAGTACCCTGAAGTCCGCGCGTAGATCGGCGCGTCCGTATACGGCTGCATATCACCGGGCAGAATCATCTCCTGCTGCGGCGCCCCGCGCTTGGGATGCACTACTGTCAGGGTAGGGATCGCGAGTTCGCGGGTCTCCTGAGAAAGTTGAGCGTTCGCTTTTCGCCGGCTGGAAATTCCCAAAATCACGATGACCGCGACGGCCACCACGGTAAAAAGGAACAGGATCACACGCGAGGCCGCACTGCCTGAGGAGGCACAACGGACACGCGCCGTGCGCTTCCTGGCGGAGGGCTCTAAGCTACCGCTCCGATTTGAAAAACCTGCCATCTGACACGCTCCAAAAAAAACGAACAATATTAAATTAAT
>Ga0209011_1000752_pt1 | contig 11943 bp, 12 predicted proteins | sample BlaSpr_A8_OM1_M3_FD_187986 | JGI IMG/M metagenome (GOLD analysis project Ga0209011, IMG submission 187986) | Forest soil microbial communities from Thunder Bay, Ontario, Canada - Black Spruce, Ontario site 2_A8_OM1_M3 (SPAdes) (version 2) | ecosystem: Environmental > Terrestrial > Soil > Boreal... | reverse complement strand
GGGGGGGGGGGGGGATGAACCACCACAGTGGTCGGCGGCCACTCCAGTTTGACACAGAAGGCATGGCCGTGTACACTCGACCACTATAGTAGTCACCGTTCACCATAGGAGATGATCATGGCCGAGACAGAAAGGAACGAGCGAATTCAGGTGCGGGTCAGCTTCCCGATTGGCAAGAAGGGAGCGTACGAGGCCAAGGCGGAGCCGGAAACGACTGTGGGGGTCGTACTGGCTGATGCGATAAGGCACTTCGAAGTCCAGAACGACAGCCAGTTCACCTACGTGCTCGCGTACGACGGCTTGGAGCGAAACGACTCGACGACCATCGGCTCGCTGGCCGGTGAAGAGGATGAGATCAAGTTCACTCTCGTCAAGAAGATCACGCAGGGGTGAGCATCGACGACGAGTCGTTTCTCAACCTCGAAACGGACGAAGCCGCGGTCGCCAAGTTTCTAGCCGAGAACGGAGGCGACCTGATGCGGGACGACAGAACTGAAGGCGGCGCGGACCGCGGCATCTACTGGCTGACGATCCGGCCGAGACCGGTACCGACCGAGAGATTCCTGGCCCGCTTGGAGTGGTTCGCATATCCCTACCAAGCGCCATCGATCAAGTTTGTGCCGGCGATTAGGGGATCGATCACAACTTCGAGTGCGTGGCCTCTCATGACCGGCTATCGACCAGGTAGCTTCGATATCTGTCGCCCGATGTGCCACGAGGGCTATACGACTCATCCGGAGTGGCGCCAGGGCAGCACCGGGTGGCCCACCGAGGGCAATCCGTTTCTGTGGGTAGTGCAGACGATGCAGTTTCAATTCGACAACGACTATCAAGGAAGATCAACCTGAGTTCGCTGACCATGACGCTTGGTGTCGTAGACGCAGTAGTTGATGAGACACGTGCTTACGGCGACCGCAATTTGGAAACTGGCGGGTTCCTCACCGCCGCAACCGATAGCGACGACATTACGGGGGCCGCTGTTGCCGGGACAAGGGGAATCGTGCGTCGTGCGGATCTCTTTCAGATCAGTGAACGCGCACTCGCTCGGCTGTTCTCGTACGCGGATGACAAGGGGCTCTGGATGCCGGTGCAATTTCACTCTCACCGGTTCGGGCCTGGTATGTCACTGACTGATGCACTTCATGGCCTGCGCGTCGAGGGGTTCATCTCGACCATCCTTCCGCGATTCGCAGACCCGCCGAGGGACATCTCTCAATGGGGTTGGTGGCAGTTCACGGACGGGGAATGGTTTCCATTTCCTGCCATTTCCATCGACCGCCAGAAACTGGGTCCGGTAATTGTGTTTGACGAGGATGGGGTCCGTGAGCGTTGAGCACTCTCGGGCGCTCAAGCTCGCTGAAGGCGTTTCAGGGAAGACCGCATCAGCACTTGAACGACATCTGGATTCGTCGGCGGTTGTTGTCAGTGTTGATAGTGAGATGCCTCAAGCTCATCTCACTGCGCGGACTCTTGTAAGTACGCTTCGCCGCGGACCCGGCGAAATTGTGCTCTTGGCAAGCGGCCTAGACGATTCATTCATCACAGAGTTGCAGGAATCATCCGCAGCGATCGACCCAATACGCGGAATCAGCGTCCGGAACGAGTCCGACCGCATCCCCCCAGGGTCGGTACGAGTGCATGTGGGTCCGAGGCTTCAGGCGCCTGCGATTCGCGTAGCGCCGGAGGGTTATGGGGCTCACATAGCAGCATCGTCGGCAGCCGTCATTCGAATCCGGCGTCCTGGCAATGAGATCGGGGCTGTCTACACCGCATCTCTGGGGGCGGCTGAAGTTTTCAAACATACCGCGGTCGTTTCGGCTAACCGGAGAGTGCTCCACCGACATTTGCGATTCTGTCCGATCACGCTCAGCGGCGATCTCCTCGCAGCGCCCGACCTGCCAACTGGACGAGCGTTCGACATTACTTTGGTTGGCATAGGGGCAATAGGGACTGGGATCGTTTATCTGCTTGACGTTCTCGGTGCCGAGGGCCGCATCGTCCTGATCGATCGTCAGCGTTTCGCTCTGGAGAATCTCGGGACTTACTCGATTGGAGGTGTGGCCGACGTCGAAGAGGGTCCATGGAAGGTCGACCTGGCCAAGCGATTCCTCCGCCGTTTCGACGTCGTCCCGGTTCCTGGGGCGGTTAGTGACGCTATTCAAAGTGTCGACGCCGGCAAGATAGCCTGGACGTCGACGGTATTGAGTGCACTTGATTCTCCCGAGGCTCGGCGAGACACGCAACGCCTCTGGCCGGACCGCCTGATTGACGCTCAAACCGGTGACACCATGCTCGGGTTCTGTGACTATCGATATGGGATCGACCCGTGCATGTTCTGTGTTTTCCCGCCAGGTCAGGGACCATCCGGCGCGGAACTCGTCGCTGAGCGGTTAGGCTTATCGGCGCAGGAACTCGCCGATCCTGGCGCTATTCTCACCGAAGCGGATCTCCACGGCAAGACAGCTGAGCAGCAGAACCTTCTTCGTCCTCATGTCGGCAAACCTATGTGTGGACTCGCTCAAGCGACTGGGCTGAGTGGTTTAGATGCTGACGGCTTCATGCCTTCGGTTCCATTTATCTCGCTCCAGGCGGCCTCTCTCTCAGTTGCACGACTCGTTGCCGGCATGAACGGTACGTATACGGTGGGCAGCAACTTCGTTCAGTACGACGGACTCTTCGGGCCGCAGGCCGCGACGATTGAGACGATGAAACGACGACCGGGGTGCGTCTGCAGTGCGCGGGCGTCGTCGATCGAAGCCGTGCGCGCGAGTCGCGGTCGGCAGAAGTAGAGCCCCAGAACACGTACGCAGTCAAGAACCGATCGGCAGTTGCGTTATGCGTCCCGTTCAAACGCCTTGGCAAGCACAGCCTGCCCACAATTCTGCGTCGCGCGGGATGCCGCATCAATGCGCTTCGATACGGAATCGGCTAGGTTAAAGAGCGCCTCCACTTGCTTCAGGATTTCTCTTTGTTCGGTGAGGCTCGGGATCGGGATCGGAAGTCTCTTCAGATCCCTGATATTGATGCCGGTATACGTCACGCCCTTGGTGGCGTTATTGATCCATGACTGGGAACGGGGACTGGCGATCGCAAGGGCCACATACTGCGGAAGGGCTTTGTCGACTGGAATCATCGCTACTTCGCGAGAGATGTTCCACCCGCGCATGTACTCTGGAACAACAGCGACGCCTCCAAGCGAACCTCTGACAGTTACTAGGATCTCACCGCCTTGGAGGTATGTCCTCGCGTAATTGTCAGCAATTGAAGTAGCAATTCGCTTGACTCCGGATTCATCAATGCTGAGCATTCGCACGTCGCTGGACCTTAGTGTTGGGACTCCGCCAGCCAGCTCTGCGCCAAGCTTGATTACCCCATAGGTTATCGGCCGGCCTGGGACGCGAAGCTCATCAGGCGTCGTCCACGCCCACGTCCTTGGTAGCTTTGGCAGAGAATCGGATTCAGCAGCATCGTCGTCTATAGGCGGCGAGGCGTTGTCCGAACCGACTCGGACACGCCAACCGGCCGTGAGCTTTCCAGCGCAGGCAGCGTCGAGAACTGATTGGCGGAAGCGCTCGAGCAAACGCGATGCCCTGACTAGATGCCCTCGTGTTTGGTTGCGTATCTCCGACGTGCGCCGAGCGAGCGTCACAATGCGTTCCTGGACCGGAAGGGGCGGAACTGGCACACCAAAGGCTTTCAGCACGGTCTGGCTGATGTTGGATTGAGTACCACCCTTGCCTTGGGCTATCAGATCGCTCCGTAGAGCTAAAAGTGCCTGAAAGAGGTAGTCCGTCGAAACTTTACGTCGATCGGGGACGCAGAACGCGATGGCCTGGTTTGTAGCGCATTGCATAGCCGGAATCCCAAGTTTTCCTATAGATCCGTACATGGCGATGAGCAGCGTCCCCGGCTCGACGAGCTTCGCGGCGCTGTTGCGAAGCCCCGCCTCACTGATGGACTCTTCGGACGTTGTGACAACTCCGTCGGTGAGATCCCCGATCTTCAACCAGGGAATCGAACCTTTGTAATATCCATCGACGCCGCGCCTAGGTGTGCCTCCGCTGCCCCATTGCCCAAGTTCCCCAAGCGGAACAATTGGCCAGGCATTCGTGCCTGGATCGGTCACTGGGCGCTGCCCGCAGACGCGAGAAGCGACTGAAGGCCTGCTAGATCACTAAGCGCGAGTTGCAACTCTTCGACAGCATTAGCAAGCAACTCCTCTGGCTCGGGAAGATCGTCGGAGTCAGCCTCCTCGTCCCGAAGCCATTTCAGGCCATCGAGGTTATATCGGCGCTCCCTAACATCATCGATATCAAAGGCACGCCATCGATCTTCGGGCGAGTCGGTAGAGCTACGTTTAGCACGACCCAGCGGATCTGGCCCGTAGCACTCCTCGAATTTGGCGAAATGGCTTGAGGACAGCGGGCGATCTTTCTTGGTGATGCCAGGGACATTCGCTCGGGCGTCGTAGATCCAGACCTTCGCCGTAGGTCGCCCCTTCGCGAAGAAAATGACGTTTGTCTTTGTTCCCGGGCTGTAAGGACTGAAGGTTCCCCGCGGCAAGCGTAAGACTGTATGGACGTCGCAGTCTTCCATCAGAACCTTGAACACGTCGCCGGCTTGGGTCGCAAAGAGCACGTTGTCCGGTACAACCACCGCGGCGCGGCCACCTTGCTTGAGAATCGTCAATACGTGTTGGATGAAGTTGAGCTGCTTGTTGCTGGTCTCGACCACGAAGTCATCGCGCGTAGGAGCTTGATTGGCACCCTTGGTTCCGAACGGGGGATTGGTCAGTACGACATCGAATCTGTCCGAACCCGGAGGGTCGTAGATCGAATCGTTGCTGCCGATGTGCGGCTCAACTTGGTGGAGATAGAGATTCATCAATGCGAGACGGCGAGGACGTGCCACGAGGTCGTCGCCGTAATAAGTTGATTTCCGAATGCGCTTGGCTATGGTGCGATCAAGCGATCCCTTTGTTTCTTCCAACAGCCACTCATATGCGCTAACGAGGAACCCGCCCGTGCCGCACGCGGGATCGCCGATCTTGAATTCGTTACTTACGCGGGGATCGGGTTTCATGCAGCGCACGATCGCTTGAATCAATAGGCGCGGTGTAAAGTACTGGCCGGCTCCTTTCTTGCCTTCGGATGCCGCCTTCTCCAACAGGCCTTCGAAGGCAGCCGCCTTGACATCGACATCCAAGGTGGTCCACTCGGTTTCGTCAATTAGGCCGATGAGCTTCTTGAGATTCACGGGATTCGAGAATCGCGACTGTGCCCCGCTGTAGATGTCGCCGAGGATGCCCGGTTGCTTGCCGAGGGTACGCAAGGCATCGACATAAGCATCGGACAGATCGGTGCCGCTGTGCTGTCGCAAATGGGCCCAATCGGTTCCCTTGGGTAGCTGGAGGTCTTTCTCATTGGCCATCTTGAGAAAGAGCAGGTATGTGATCTGCTCGATGTAATCGCCGTAGTCGATGCCGTCATGCCGCAAGGTGTGGCAGAAGCTCCAGAGTTTGTTAGCGACGTCGGTCATGCGGCGGCTACCTCTCGATTAAGGTCGTTGAGTAGATCTGCGAGTTTGCCATTGAAGTCCTTGTTGGCGCGGCCCCAGCCGCCTCGATTCGCCAGAACCGGCATGTCTTCGAAGTCCTGGCGATCGATGGAAAGGTTTGCGACGAGATGCTGCCGGATGTGGTCAAGCCACTTGGTCTGCTCATCGGTCAGGGAGTGCTTCGCTGCAATGGCGCGGAGCGCGCGATCGATTCGCTCCTCGGCGGTGTAGAGCGGCGCAGCTCCCTCGGCACCGCGTTTCACCATCGAGATGATGTCAACCAGTGACTTATGGGTGGTCAAGGCGTACGCGAGTTGAAGGTTCTTCTCGGTGAAATGATCCGGCGACTGGGCCAATGCGGAATGGAGTTGCCTGAGAGCATCAGTTCCCCATCCCTGAGGGCGAGACAGCAGGATCGAAAGAGCCGCAATGTGCTCCTGGTTGGAGCGCACGTAAGCTGAGAACGCAGAGAGGTAATCCGCCGGCTTGTAGTCCTTTCCGTCTGCGCCTTTGATGAGGCGCTCCGACGTTACGGTGTCCTCGACGCCTGGCGCGACGAGGAATGTCCGTTGCCCTCGCTGGTAGTTAGTCAGAAGATCCTGAAAGCCTTTGTCCCTGAGCGTCTGCATGATGCTGGTGAAGCTGGTGTGCAGCAGATTCGTGAGCTGATCAGTGAATTGGCCGATATCACCATCAGGTACATATTTCGCGAACTGTTCGCGCGCGTCGCCTGCCATTTCCTTTTCAACCCGACGCAGACGCCGCACAAGGCGCCGGATGTTGTAGTCGCGGTCGCGGTTATCCCAGATCTCTTCGATGATCTCCACCACCGTCTTGCCGTCGGATTCCGGCGGCTCCGCGGTCATTGCCGTTGCGTTCTTGAAGTACGCCAGCAGTGTGCCGTCGAAGCAATCGAATACAACGAAGTGAGACTTGTCGGGATAGCGGTCGCTCTTGCGCGTACCGCGTCCGAGCATCTGCTCAAACAAGATTCTGGACTTGACCGGCCGCAGGAACACGATGAACTCCAGGTCCTGTATGTCGATGCCAGTCGTCAACAAGTCGACAGTGACGACCACTTTGGGATTGGGCCGATTTCGAAACTCGCGGATCTTCTGCAAGGGTCGATCTACGCGGCCGGTGATCTTTTGGACGAAGCTATCGCCCTGACCGAAGACGTCCCGGGCCAGGTCTACGAGCTGATCCGCGTGCGACGTATGCGGCATGTCGTTATCGGCAAAGATCAGGACCTTGGGGAATCGCTTGAACGCCACCTCATGCTCTAGCGCATATCGCTTGACTTCCTCAAGGATCTTCCGGTTTGAGTCAGGAGCCGTGATCTCTCGCTCGATCTTTGTTGTCTCAAAGACTCGCTCATCCTCGATAAGGTCGAGTTGCATGGTTCCCGTCGTCGTGTCCACTTGCTGGACTTCTTCTCCCTCTTTGAGGAATACGCCATGCATACGTACGCCTGAGCTGATCTTCACAGGGTCGTAATCGACGACGTAGCCCTCGGCGACGGCCCTCGCGTACTCGTATCGGTAGGCGATGTTCTCGAAGTAGCTGGTGGTGTGCTGCGCAGGTGTTGCCGTGAGCCCCACTTTGATTGCATCGAAATGGTCGAGTGTATTTCTCCAGACCGAAAGCTCCTTGGTGGAGTATCCGCGATGGCATTCGTCGGCAATCACGAGGTCGAATGCATGAATCGGAATGTTCAACACCTCGGCGTCATCTTCTGACTCGCCATCGAAACCCGGCAGCACCCCCTTGCCAAAGAGGTTCATGGCCATTCGCTGCACTGTTGAGACATAAACGAATGCTTGGCCAAGCTTGGGCTCGGTGAGGTAGTTCGTGGGCAATACCTGGGGATCGAAGTCAGTCTCTTCGAGATCCTCGCGATGGAAGCGCTGGCTGTATAGCTCGTAGATCTTGTCGAACTTCAATCCAGGCTCGGCTTCAAATGCGGAAAACGCCTGCACTGCCTGTGCTGCGAGAAAACGGCGGTCAACTAGGAACAGCACGCGTCTCGCCACCCCAGATTTCATTAGCCGATAGGTCTCATTGACGAGTGTTAGGGTCTTGCCGGTTCCCGTAGCCATCGCGACGAGGAGCTTTCGCTTGCGTTCGCGTATCGCCGTCTCGATAGCGGCATTGGCTTCGTGCTGATAGGGACGGAGCCGAGAGTGTGCGGGGATAGTGTCGAGTCTTTCGAACTCGGCCTCCAGGTCGCGGGTGAGCATTTCGGAAAGAGCGGTTGGCGTGTGGAAACGAGAGATCTTTCGAGATCGATTGAGCGGATGGCGAACATCGTGGAACCAAATAACCTCGCCGTTGGACGAGTAGAGAAATGGCACACCAAACTCGCCTTGGTAGCGAGGTTCCTGGGCAATCGCACGGGAATAGCGCTCGGCCTGGGGGAGAACACCTTGTGGCCCGAGCGTGAGCTTCTTGGCTTCGACAACACCACGAATGCTGCCGTCGTCGCACAGTGCGTAATCGGCGGGCCCGGCTGTCGTCGGCAATTCCGGCACAGCTGAAGTCGCCAGTTTGCGCGCTTCGAGCTGCTCACACGTCGCGGCGGCTTTCCAGCCGACGGCGGTCAGACGTGGATCAATCCGGGTTTTCCGGGTGCGGGACTCGGATTCTGGCGCTTGCGGCATTCCGGGGATTCTCTCCTTCAGGACCAACCGTTAGGCTGGGCGCTCCAATCTTGGAGGACGCTAAACGAGGATATCGATTCGCCGCAGAACTGTGACCGGCGGGATGACGTGACGGCTTCAAGCCGCCATGTCCGTCTCAGCGGCTGCGGCCCCAGCCGGGCGCGGCCGGGACGAGAGGGAGCGGAGCTCGCTCGCGACGATGTCCAGCATGTAGCGCTCGAGGCCATCGCGGCCGGTCCAAGTGCGACCCTTGAGGCGGCCGCCGATGTAGACGAGCCGGCCCTTGGTCAGGCACTCAGCGAGACGTTTCTCGTTGTCCGGCGCGGCGGGAGTCCGTTCGATACCTGATCCGCCACAGCGGGTGCAGCGATCGACCCCCTTAGGGTCCTTCAGGCTGGAGCCGTACCCGTTGCACCAAGTGCTATAGGTCATGTCGTGGTGTCCTCCCTGCCAGCGGGCTATCGCCCGCCAAGCGCTCCAAAGATGTTAGTGAAGATGCTCTTGATCTGACCTCCCAAAAGGAGCAATACGCCGATGACGACCACCGCAATCAGCACCAGAATCAAGGCGTACTCCACCATCGCTTGACCATCTTGCCTTTTTTCCATGGCTCCCTCCTACTTGACTTATGCCTTGCTACTACTCCATCTCCGGCTTCCGCTGCGGCTGCACGAGCTCCGATCGATATGTCGTCTCGAGTTGGCGGGCGCGAATCATTTGCCCTGTGTCCCGATACGCGGCGGTCAGGATTTGGGCGACATCATCACGTTCGGGCCGCCTACGGAGAACCTCTTCAAGGAGCGGTATGGTCTGCGGGCTGTCATGCCGTGCCTCGTGATGACGGGCGAGCCGGACTAGCAGTTGAGTGTGGAGATCATCCGCAAGCGTGCGGACGGCTCGAATAAGATCTCCCGCCGATCCCCGGCCGCTCGTCGTTTGCCTTTCGACTTCATCCCAAACAGGGAGGTACTCACCGCCGTAGTTGGCGATCGCGACCGCGATTGCCTTCGTCGCTGCCTCAGTTAGGAGGCCGGTGCCTCCCGCCAGGTCGTCCGCCGTGGCTCGGAGTCTGGCGACGTCAAACTCGGCCGCCTCTAGGTCGAGGCTTAGGAGGTCTCCGTCTACCTTGACCCGATCGGCCAGGATGGCAGGGAGATCGTGTTGGAGGTCGCTCAGGCGACCACGAAGTCGACCTCGCTGCTGCTCCGGATCGATGCCAGGAAAAGCCTCCTCAGCCAGCACCTGTCGATGAACCGAGGAGCGAGGTCGTGCCGCCGCATGGGTGAGCAGAAAGAGCCATATGAAGCAGAGCGTTGGTGCCCGCAGCAGCCGCGCTGTCAGATCTTCGCCGGCGTAGAGTAGCTGCAGATTCCCAAGAGATCGAATCGTTAACGGACCAGGCAGCTGCCGCGGGGCTGGGGCGGCAGACCCGCTCGGCCCTGCATTCCTTGAGAGAATCGTTGCCTCCCATTCGCGGCGCCAAGCCATCGGTGGCAGGACATATTGCCGCCGCACGGGTGGATGCGCTTTGGGCGCCGGTGAAAGCTGAGACTTCGTGGTCGGAGGCATCGCTAGCCGGCATCGGCGCCCACGCGCCTCTGCCCACAGGCACAGCATGTAGACCGGCAGGCCTAGCTGCGTCAGCCTGATGCCCTCACCGAGACCGCTCCTTGCGAAGCCTCGACCAAGCTCTGCCGGAGGCGCGAAGACGTAGACGCGATGGCCTTGGTCCGTCGCGCGAACACGTTCGGCCAGCGAGTTGACACCCCGCTTCGGCGCCAGCAGCACGAAAAGCACCCAGATTGCCAGCAGACTCAGCGTGATCACCCGTCGGCTCCCTGGGGCAAGAGGTCCGGAAGAAGCCTCCGAGCTGCCTGGCGGAGTTGCCGTCCCGCCGCGCTCGAATTGGCGACTGCCCATGCCATGTCGTTGTCGATGCGGTCACGAATGGCCGCGTCTTCGGGGATCTCTAGCTCAAACTGAGAGGCACCTTTGGAAAATGGTCGATCGCCAGCCCGCCGCCGGCCGACGGTCAGAACGGTCTTCCCTTCAAGACCGAGGCCCCAAAGCCGGTCCACCCAACGTTGCAGCGTTCCATCCTGACTGCCAGGAACCCACATCAAGAAGACGACATCGGCGAGCTCCACGCACGTCGTCGCGAGCCAACGATCGTCGGCGGGAATGTCCATGATGATCGCGTCGTAGTGGTCCCGAAGGACCGGGAGAAGCTGCCGAAGTTGGGAAGCGCTTGGTTTTTCACGACCCATGGCCAAGAACTCGATTCCTTCTGGATGTCGGCCCGCGAGGTCCACGACGTCGTCGTCGACCGCCGTGGATTGGGCGCGAAAATATGCCTCAAGCGCCGAGCTGTCGAGCGCCACTCCGCTCGGGACATCGTCGCTCCTTAACAGGCATAGCGGCCGGAGGCGTCGATCAGGCTCCTTGGCTATCCGTCCTTGCGTGGCCAATACGAGCGCGAGCCCGCACGCCAGCGTGCTGGCACCGGATTTTGGCCTTACCCCAAGGACGACGATGAACGGCGCATTTCGACGGATCGCAGGCACCCGCGGAGCGGCAAGAAGAGGTTCCTCCGCGGACACCGAAGGGGAAGGCGCCGTCACCGAGATATGAATAGCGACCGTGGCTGCCGCGACCACGAGCAGAATTCCCGCTGCCAAGCCGAGCGGGAGACCGCCCGCTGCCAATGCGGGGGCCAGAGAATGGCCGTTCAATCCGAGGCGCCAGAACGCGATGGACAGCAGAACGGTGACCGCCAGGGTCGCAGCCGAAGCCGCGATACTTCCGCGGTAGGGTCGCAAGGCGCTCCTACGGTCCATAAGCCAGACGTGCCGATTTCTTTGTTCTAAGACTCGCTCCGCCTAACACGAACAGCCGCACCGATAGGTTCGCAGTCACGGTGACGGTGGTTCCCTGGACCTCGATCTGCCAGGACGTCAGTCCCGGCAATCGGCTCACCGCAAGTGCTCGGTCTGTCACCTGGCGCGCCAGCGCCGGGTCAAGCTCGACCAACTGACCATGGCTGGAGCGGTACAGGTCCGCGTTCAGCATGGAGGCACCGTCTTCGGCTGCGGCCTGAACGGTCTCATTCAGTTGGGCGTAGCCAGCCTCGACCAGGCCGGTGTCGATCACGAAGACGCTGAGAGGGATGAACAGGAACGCCAGGAGCAGCGCCGCCAGAACCAAGATCTGTCCCTTCTCTTCTCTGCCGGACGTCGTGTTCATGGCGCTCTGCTCCGATAGGGCTCGACGAGGGCCGACGCTTCCCATGAGAGGTGGAATCGTTGACCAAGCAGCTGTCTGACGATGGGAAAAGGAGCCAGGCTGACGAAGGCTTCGGCGCGCGCCGTCAAGGTGCCTCCCCGTTCAAAGTTCCCGACGTCAATTTGAACGGTGAACGATTCCAGCTGGCTGCTCCCGATAGCCTCGCGGGCGGCGTTCTGACCAACTGTTAGGGCATCGGTGGCGCTTGGAGCTCGAGCGGCGGCAAACGCAGCCTGGCTCGCGGAGCTACGGACGGCCATGTACTCGCCCACGATCTGACCGATGGCCACCAGGCCGAGTGCGAAGAGGAGCAGGACGAAGGCAACCGCAGCCCATTCCACCAGCGCTTGACCCGACTGCCCGCGCCTCATGTCCCGGATCCAGGCTGGAAACGTTCGATGGTATGCGCACAGCTTGCCGTTATTGGAAGCTTCGTGAATGGAGG
>Ga0209011_1000750_pt1 | contig 11963 bp, 6 predicted proteins | sample BlaSpr_A8_OM1_M3_FD_187986 | JGI IMG/M metagenome (GOLD analysis project Ga0209011, IMG submission 187986) | Forest soil microbial communities from Thunder Bay, Ontario, Canada - Black Spruce, Ontario site 2_A8_OM1_M3 (SPAdes) (version 2) | ecosystem: Environmental > Terrestrial > Soil > Boreal... | reverse complement strand
CAATGGCGCAGAGCGTTTTCGACGGCACTTGGAAAGTGGACATGAAGACGGCCCAATTCCCGACGAAGCCCGACGTTTACGTGTTACAAAACGGCATGTACCAATGCAAGACTTGCGTTCCCGCGATTGGCATCAAAGCCGATGGCCAAGACCAGAAAGTCACGGGACATCCATACTTTGACACCATGAGCATCAAGCTTGTGGACGACCGCACGATTGAGGAAACCGACAAGAAAAATGGGAAGGTCGTCGCAACATCGAAAACGTGGGCATCGGCCGACGGAAATAAGCTGATGTTCGAGTTTAGCGACAGTAGCGACACGAATGCCGATCCCGTGACCGGCAAGGGAGAAGAAACGCGAGTGGCCAAGGGTCCGGCGGGATCCCATGCGATCTCGGGCTCCTGGCGCGCCAGCAAGATGGAGAGTGTTTCCGATAATGGGCTGGTATTCACGTATAAGGTCGCAGGCGACAGCCTGACGATGACAAATCTGACCGGGCAGAGCTACACGGCGAAATTGGACGGGACGGACGCGCCGTACAAAGGTGATCCGGGAACAACGAGCGTCTCGGTGAAGAAACTGGACACGAATAAGATGGAAGAAACTGATAAGCGCGAGGGAAAGGTAATTAGCATCGCGCGTATGACGCTTTCAGCGGACGGCAAGAGCATGACGATCGCGGTCGACGACAAGCTTCACGGAACGACCATGCAGTTTACGGCGCTGAAGCAATAGGTCACTCGGCAGGAGAGAGTGAATTCGTATGAACTGATCCGCCGGCAATCTGGAAGTCGGTGTGGCGACTGCTAGACCAATTCCTCAGCGGCTAGAGCCGTAAGGAAAGACCGCGACTTGTGTCGGGGCCCAAGCTCCTCGACCAGCTGGAGAGCGGGAGTCGCCACACCTAACTCTAGAGAGGGGGCTTTGCGGGTGGTTCCTGTGTTGCGGATGGCTCCGGCTGTGGCTTCGGTGCAGGGGCTTCAGGAGCTGGGCGGCTCGGCTTTGTAGAACGGAGTTCCTCAAATTCGGGCTTAGTCGCAAAGTGTTCGGGAAAGTTTTCCTCATATTCAGAAAGACCCGGGCAAATCAGGCGCCTGTGGGCGAACGAAAAACCGTACTTCGCCATCTCGTCCATAGCTTGCTTCGCAGTCCAGCCTTCCTCGGCCATGCGATAGGCGGCGATCATCATTCCGGTGCGGTCATCACCTACACGGCAGTGAACGAAGATTTTCTTGCCCGGGTTTTTTCGGATCAAGGTGAGGAAGTCCGCAAAAATTCTGTCCTTAGGGAATGAGCACTGCCAATGCATGGGAACGTATTGCATGCCCAAACTGGTCACTTCCGCGCGTTCGCCGTCACGATCTCCGCGCAGATCAACGACGATTTGGATGCCCATCTTGGCCAAGGCTTCAAAACCATGTTGGCGCGGCTGGGCGCCCCGGTAGAGCGCCGGAGTTATTGCGGCGAAGCCAGGGATTAGTTCTTTGCCGACCACTTCGGCGGGAGCGTCCGCGGAGGGTTGCTGGGTTTCGGTTTGTTGCTGGGCGGGTGGTGGCGGCGGGGAAGGATCCTGAGCTTTGGCTGGTGCGCACATACTGGCCAGAAGAAAAACTGGGAACAGGCAGATGTGGGTTTGTGCAGTCATAGGAGGTCTAAGCCATTATGACGCATCCGAGGAATTAGGGGTGGCTAGATTTCAGTACATCAGGCTGGTCAGATTGAGTGTCGAGTCGGATTGATGAATCGCTGCAAAGGCAAGATATATCTTGCCCCGACGCGTGAAGTACCTGTTCTTTGCCATACCTGTTCTTAACTAGGCGGATTTGATTTGGTTGGAGGCGGCGTCCCAGTTGACGGCGGCATGGCGGAAATAGGATTCGTTGGCCATGTGGCAGGCCAGGGCGGCGTTGTGGCCGAAGACGGTGTCTTCGGTGACTTGTTGATGGTTTCGCACGCCCTGAAAGAATCTCCAAAGGTGAGGTTTTTCCTCGTCCCAGGAAGCGCCGCGATAGTGGAAGCCTTCGGTGACGGGTTCTTTACCGGGCTTGGGATCGTGGTCCTGGTGCCATTTCTTGAGATAGGCATCGCGCATCGCTTGCGGATAGCCGGAAGTGTAATAGCTGGGAGATTCGTCTTCGCCGGATTGCGGCAAGTAGGCGATGGTGAATTCGGTGACTTCGAGTATGCCCTTGGAACCCTGGAAGCGATAGATTTCCGGCGTTTCGCAGCCGAGATTGAGGCGGAGATAAACGGGAGCGCGGCCGTAATCGAATAGCGTGGCGTGAACGTCGGGCATGTTGCGGCCGTCCTTGAAGCGCAGGATGTCGCCCAGAGCCATGACGCGCTTGGGTGGCTCGTTCCAGCCGAGCATGTAGTTCATGCCGCTGACCAGATGGACGAGAAGATCGCCGGCAACGCCGGTGCCGTATTCCTTCCAGCAGCGCCAGCGCGCGAAGATATTGGGATTGAAAGGAACTTTGGGCACGGTGCCTTGCCAGGTGTCCCAATCGAGATTTTCTGGAGAAAGATCGGGCGGCGGAGGATATTCCCAGGCGCCGGTAGGATCGTTGCGGCCGAGCGAGCCTTCGACGAGGGTGAGAGTGCCGATGATGCCGTTGGAGAGAAGTTCTTTGGCCTTGGCGCAGATGACGGAGCTGACGCGCTGCGAACCGATCTGCACGACGCGGCCGGTTTTTTGCGCGGCGGCGACCATGGCCACGCCGTCGGCGGCGGAATGGGACATGGGTTTTTCGCAGTAGATGTCTTTTCCGGCGCTGACGGCGTCAACGACGACTTGCTTGTGCCAATGATCGGGAACGGCGGCGATGAGGCAGTCAATCTCCTTGTTATCGAGGAGATCTTTGTAGCGGCGCGTGGTGGGAATTTTCTTGCCGACAATTTCCTGAGCGAGCGTGTGGCGGCCGTCATAGAGATCGCAAGCGGCGACGCATTCGACACCGGGCAATTGGATGGCATCACGAAGCAGACCAGAGCCTTGCATGCCGATGCCGATGATGCCGAAGCGGAGACGGTCGCTCGGTGCGGTCGATTGCAGCGGCAAAGGGATATGTTCCGGCTCGAGAAAAATTGCCGGCGAAGCGGCGAGTGCGCCAGCGGCTCCGGCGGTGCGATGGAGGAATTGGCGGCGGGATAGATCTTTTTTCATGGTGCGCTCCTCGAGAAAGTTTTCAGTTGACAGTTCTCAGTTGACAGTTAGAAACAAGACAAAGAATGAAAGCAAAACTCAAACCGAGATTGGAACGAAAGCCGAAACCGGACTTGTCTTTCTGCGATCACGAATCGAAATTCCACCAATCTCGATCAGAAATCGGGATCGGCAGAATCATGACAAGTCAAACGCAAAGGAGCCTGGCACCACACCAAAAACTAAAAACTAAAATCTAAAAACTAAAAACTAAAAACTAAAAACTAAAAACTAAAAACTATTTCAGCGGCTGGACGCTGATTTCCTTGAAAAACACAATATCGTTGTCGCTGTGATTTTGCAGGCCGATGTAGCCCTCGTTGGGGCGAGTGCCATGCTGCGGCTCGAAACTGAATTTGCGCTCGGGGACGGGTTGGCCTTCGGTGTAATCGGTGACAGTGACATCGTTGAGCACAACGATGGTGCGCGGGCCATCGAGCGTGATTACCATGGTGTTCCACTCGGGCCCGGGCTTGCCGGGCTTGGCGAGCGGCTTGGTCAGCGAATAAAGAGTGCCGGTGATGTGATATTCATCTTCGTCGGACTTTTCGGGATGGTTGTCAATCTGGACTTCGTAGCCGTAGTGGACGGGCATCCATTCCTCGCGCGGCTCGAGGGGAATTCGAATGAAGACGCCGGAATTATCGTTGAAGTCGCGCATCTTGTAGACCACGCGGATGCGGCAATTGCCGAGCTTGCCGCCGGTCCAGTAGAGAAGGCCCATGCCGCCATGCGTTCGAATGAGCCCGTCTTCTACCGTCATGTTACCTGGGCCGACGTGCTTCCAGCCGGTAAGATCTTTGCCGTTGAAGAGGGGCTTCCATGCCGGAGGTTGCGGGCGGGGGGCGGCAAATGCAAACAGCGTCGAGACGGCAGAGACCACCAGCAGGGTTATCCATTTGCGCGGAGTCATGGCGCGTTTCTCCTCGAGAAGATACATCCAAGCAGGGGCGCTCCGACGCGGTCGGAGCGCCCTTGAAAGGAACAATCAAAACTGCAAATTGTGAAGATAGTTGTAGCTGATTTTTATATCGTCGAACGCTGATTTGGGATCGTCGTTTTCCACGAAGTAATGTTTGATGCCGGCGTTGCCGGAGTGCGCGAAGAGCCTCTTCCAGTCGATGGAACCCTGACCGACGTCGGCCATGCGGCCACCAAACTTGACGGACTGGCCCATCGCACCCTGATAAGCATTCGACGAAGAAGCGTCCTTCACCCAGTCCTTTACGTGAACGAGCTGGAAACGGCCGGGATATTTGTCGAAGTATGTGCGGGGATCTTTGCCGGCGACGCTGATCCAGCAGAGATCCAGTTCCATGGCGACGAGTTTGGGATCCGTTTCGGCGAGGAGAAAATCATAAGGGAGTATTCCGCCAACCGAATCCGCGGGGTCGAATTCGAATGAGTGATTGTGGTAGCCGAACTGAATGCCGGCCTTTTTGCTGGCTTCGCCCGCGCGATTGAAGAGATCCGCGGCGCGCTTCCAGCCGCCGGGTTCGACGCGCTGTTTTTCGTCAATCCAAGGGCAAATGATGTAGTTGTGGCCTACGATTTTCGCGGCCTCCAGAGTCTCGGGCCACTTTTTTTCGACGACGTCATAGCCAACGTGGCACGAAGGCGAGGCCAAGCCATTCTTGTCGAGGACGGCGCGGATGTCTTTCGGAGAATGATCGAAGTAGCCGGCGAATTCGACTTCCTTGTACCCGATGGAGGCGACTTTCGCGAGGGTGCCTTCGAAGTCGGTCTTCATGGCGTCACGCACGGTGTATAGCTGCACGCCGACGCGGTCAATGTGATGTGCGGTGTCTGCAGCCCAGGTTGGCTTGGAAGCGGCTGCGAGAGTTGCTGCAACGGATGTGCCAATAAATGTGCGTCGATTCATGGGGGGCATTTTACTCCTTCTGAGAGGGAAGGGAAAAGGGATTCGGTGAAAAAAGAAGGGAGGCGCTTCGAAAGGTGCCGCCCTTCTTTTTAGAGCATTTTGCTAGAACAGGAACTTCAGGCCAAACTGCAACGTTCGCGCGCGGTGTGCGGCTGACGGATGAAGGAAACTGCTTCCGGCGATATCGTTGTTGATGCTTGCGCCGCTGATGCTGCTTCCTGCCCACTGAGTGTGGTTGAAGATGTTGAAGGCTTCGGTTCGAAACTCGAAGCCTGTCGTTTCGTTGATCTTAAAGTGTTTGAGAAGAGACATGTCGAAATTGGTCCGGCGCGGCATATTCAGGAAATTACGTCCGGAATCTCCAAACGTGAGGCCGCGGGGAAACGCGAACGCGCAGGGATTGAAAAGCAAGGGACCGGTTCCTCCGTACGCCGCGGCGCAGGCCGCTGATGGGGTAGCGTGGGGGTCGCCCACGACGTCCGCAAATATTGAAACTCCACCCCCCGTGCCGTTATTGACCGAGCCATTCGAGACTCCGGCATTATTGGAGAAACCGCTGTATTTCACGCTGAACGGGATTCCCGTCTGGATGGTCGTGATGCCCGAGAACTGCCAGCCTCCGAGAAGAGTATGGGAGAGTCCGGCACCATGGCGGAGGAAAGGCAAGTCGTAAACATAGCTAAGAGTCAGGACGTGCCGCTGGTCGAAGTCGGAACTCGCACGGCTCAGGCGGAAATCATAGGAATTCACAATCGAGGTGAGGTTGCCGGCTCCTCCATCCGAAGAGTCATCAATAGAGTGACTATAGGTATAGGCGACGCTCAGGGTAAGAGGAGCGATCGAACGGCGTGCCGAGAATTGTAGACCGTGATAAATCGAGTTCGCGCTGTAAGACTCGAAATTAATGCCGCTGAAACCAACGAATGGGCGGAAAGGGCTCGCGTTGAGACCGCAGGCCGCCATGCCTACATAGGTGGCTGCCAGGCCGCTAAGGGTTTGCCCATTAACGACGGGCGCGCTTGGCTTAGTGCAGTCCGTATTGGGGCTGTTCGAGGTCGTATCTATGAATTCGCCCTGGTTGTATGGATTCTGCCCTGTAAAGGGGCGAAGCTGGTTTAAGTCGCGGCGAAGGCCAAGATGCGTCCCCTTGCTTCCAACATAGGCGATACTTGCGACGACATGCTGGGGCAGTTCGTGCTGGACGTTGAGGTTCCACTGCTGAACATAGGGCCAACCAGCCTTGGTATTGATGGCATTGAAACCGAGAGGGAAGGCTTGGATGGCTCCTCCTGCTCCACCCCCGATGCTCGTATAGTTCGGTATATTCGGCTGGGATGGATTCAGCACCAGCGGCGGAGTGGCCTCCAGTGCTTCGACACTTTGTTCGTTGCCGTTCCCGTGTTCGAAGAAGATTCCGTAACCTCCGCGCACGGCCCAATTGCCATTGCCCCAGGGGTCCCAGGCAAAACCAAAGCGAGGGGCTGGGTTGAATAGATGACCCTTCACGCAGCCTGTTGGCTGGCCCGTCGCTCCGCATTGTACCATCCCGTTAAACGCTCGCGGGTCGTTGAAGGTCAGGTCGGCGCCTGTGACCGGATCAATCAGCTCTCCGTTCGAGCCGATGCCGGCGGCATTGGCGGAGTTAAAGGCGGATGGCTCAAAGTTGAAGGCCTGCTTGAGTTTTTCCCGGTAGGTACCGAACAGGCTCAATCGCAAACCGAGGTTCAGCGTCAAGCGCGGAGTGATGCGCCAGTCGTCCTGGAAGTAAGGCTCGACGATCTTGTAGCGGAAATAATATTTGGGTGCAAGACTCACCTGCTGATAGCTGGCAATCTTTCCAAGAAGGAGGTCGGCAAAAGAATTGCTGGTGGTCACCCCGCTAGTGTTGTTGAAGGTCAGGATGCCCTGGATAGAACCGAAACTGCTCTGCTCGTTCTTTTGAGCCAGGACACCATAGAACCCAAACTGCAAAGTGTGGACGCCGATGATTTTGGTTACGTTGTCCCGCAAGGTGTAGGTCGGGTTGGCGTTATTCCAGGGAATGTATGCTTGGCCATCGGCAAATCCTCCGCCGTATGGCGCACCACCTACGAGAGTGATGTCCGGCAGCTTGCCGCCCAAATTCGGAAAGAGACTCGTCATGGTCATGCTCGAAGGCCGCGGCACGACCCCAGAGCCAGAATTGGTGAGATAAATATGGTCGGCGGTGTAACTAGCGACGAATTCGTTCAGCAGCGTCGGAGAGATGGTGGCGTTGAGCCGGGAAACAAAGCTGGTGCCTGGTCCAACGAAATTGGTTTCAATGGTGGGGAAACTGCCACCAGCCCAAAGCACAGTCGGCGTCACCGTATTCCAAGAATCGTGGATATACCGAAATGTGGCGCGCAGCTTGGAGTTGAAGTTGTGATCCAAACGAACCAGTTCTTCGCGCCAATGCGTAGCCTGGGCCGGAGAAGCGTCGAAGCAAGCGATTCCGCCACACCTACCCAATGCAGCTATTGGGTCGGTAATGTTAGGCTTTGGAATCACTGCCATGATCGCCTGAGCATTCACATCGATGGGAACGGCTGCAGGATTCGCCACATTTGGGCAGTCACCTGAGAATTTGGCACTGGCACAGATATCTGTAAAATCCGCAAATCCGGCCGTACTGCCGGGGGCCTGACCGCGCTCGGCCAAGGAAGGGACAGGCACGTTGAAGACCTGGCCGGGCACCAGATCGCGGTGCCACTCCTCCGAAAAAAAGAAGAACGTCTTTTCCTTACTGGAGTTGTAGTGATTGGGAATGAAGACCGGGCCACCGACGGTGTAGCCGTAGTCGTGTTTCTTAAAGGGCGGAGCTCCCAAAGATTTTCCCGTGTCAGGGTCGGAGGCTAGATCGAAAAAATTGCGCGCGTTAAAGAAATCGTTACGCCCGAAATAGTAGACGTCGCCGTGAAAATTCCTGGTTCCGGACTTGGTTTCCACCTCAATCGTACCGGAAGCGTTACGGCCGTACTGCGCGCCGTAATTGGAGGTTAGGACTTTGAATTCTGCCAAGGCGTCGACGCTGGGGTAGACGTTCAGTGTGTGGTTACTGCCGTTATCCATGTTGTCGCCGCCATCGACTTCCCAATTGTTGTACTCGGTGCGACCACCATTGATGCTGTAGTCGGCGTTGCCGTACACACCGACCGTGCCTTCGTCCTGGCCAGTTTGGTTAGTGGCTCCCGGCGCAAGCGCGGCGAGCTGGACGAAATTGCGCCCGTTCAGTTGTAGTTGAGTGATTTGGCTTCCGAGAATGGTGCCACCGAGGTCCGAGGACTGAGTCTCCACCTGGGCCACATTCGCGCCTTCGACGACGACCTGCGTGGTCAGCTGGCCCACCATCAACTGCACATCCACGCGGATCTTCTGGGCGACGTCCAGTTTTACGCCCTTTGCTAGATAGGTCTCAAACCCTTTAGAAGTGACCTTTATGTCGTAGGTGCCTCCGGGCAGGCCGGCGACAGTGTAGGCGCCATCGGCGTTCGAAGTCGTGGTTCGGGTGAGACTGCCGCCCACACTCGCAACGGCAATTTCGGCGCCGGTGACTGCGGCGCCAGATTTGTCGGTGACGGTGCCGCTGATATAGCCGGTGTCCTGTGCGCGCGAAGCGAGGGGAAGGGTCAGCGCAAGGACCAGCGCGGCGAGCCACAACCGCGCGGCTCCCAAAATATTCTTTCGAAGATTGGAAAGGTTAGAGTTTTCCTTCATGTTAGGACCTCCAAGAAAGATTCGAATTTGGGGAGACGATGGAATGCAAGGGCCCGGCGCAAAGGGTTAGAGCGGCTACCCCGGTAGTCACCCCGCGCAGAAAGCTCCCTGATCGGATACAGCCTCCACTACTCGACGACCGCAGGAAACGCACCGAAGGTGTCTATTAAAACGAGTTAATAGTGCATTTCAGAAGCTGTGTCAAGCGGGAAATTGCGCCGGCAGTCATGGTACGCCGGTTCCCGCGCCGACTCCCGGCCGGGGCAGTCTGACGCATTCCTGGTGCTTGAAATCGCGCGCGCTGTACCGGAGACTACAAGCGCATGCAAGCGCGACTCACTATGTGGTTCTTTGGTGCACTGTCACTGGTGGTTTGGCTGGCTTGTCCGAGGATTTCTGCCCTTTCGATGCAGCACCCGGTCCTCGAAGGAGCCGCGGAGCGGCAATCCTCAACCCCGCCAACAAGCGGCCCGGCCCGGATTGGCCCGCAAGCCTGGTTTGCAAAGGGTCAGGCAGCGCTGCAGAACGGTGACCTCGATGCGGCTGAAACTGCCTTCCGTCAGGTGATCGCCGACAACCCGAATGTGGGTGCGGCGTATTCGAATCTCGGCGTCATCGCCATGCGCCGCAAAGATTGGGACAAAGCGATCACCCTGCTGCGAAAGGCGGAGAAACTCGAGCCGAAGATGGCGGGCATTCGGTTGAACATCGGCCTTGTCGAGTACCGGCGCGGCAATTATGCCGCCGCGATTGCTCCGCTCTCCTCCGTTGTTCGTGACCAGCCTGATTCAGAACAGCCCCGCTACTTGCTTGGACTCTGCCAATTTTTTACGGAACATTACGCAGAAGCGGTGTCCGTACTTGAACCGCTCTGGCCGCTGATGTCGAGCGACTTCATGTACCTCTATGTTCTGGGCAATGCCGCGCACAGCGCAGGACAAACCGAGCTGGACGAGAAAGCACTCAAGCGCTTGGTGGAAGTCGGCGGCGACACGGCTCAATTTCATCTGATTGTGGGCAAAGCCTATCTCAACCGGCAGGAACCGGAGAGAGCCCTCGCTGAGCTGGAGCGCGCCGAGAGCGCCAATCCCGACCTCCCCTTCGTCCATTTCAATCTCGGAATGGCGTCCATGCGGACACGCAATAACGAACGCGCGGTGGCGGAATTTCTCAAGGACATAACCATCGAGCCAGACCTCCCAGACAACTACGAACAGCTCGGAGTGCTCTACCAGCGCATGGAGAAGTACGAGGACGCCGAAAAGTCGTTCCGCGAGGCCCTGCAGCGTGATGCAAAGAGGCCGACATCGTACTTCGGTCTGGCCAAGATTCATCAACGGAAGGAAAAATACCGGGAAGCGTTAGGGGACATCGATGACGCCCTTCGCCTCGCACCTGACAGTCAAAGTGTGCACTACGTGCGCGCGCAAATTCTTATGAAGCTGGGGCGTCGCGAGGAAGCGCAAGTCGAATTGGCTACCGTTAAGAAGATGCTCGAGTCCAGAGACGCCAAAGACATGGAATCTTTCGGCGAAGACCGCGTGCCTAACCCCGAGTTGACCAAAGAGCCGCAGTAGCGACATTGAAGCCGTTTGCTCACGGAATTTGCAGTGGGGGCGCTAGCCACGGGCCGCGGGCCTGCTCGATGGCTTCCGCGACGGCCAGGACCAGTTCGTCTTCAAACGGCCGGCCGATCACTTGGACGCCGATGGGGAGTCCTTCGTTCGAAAAGGTGACTGGGACGGAAGCGCCGGGGAAGCCGGTCAAGTTCAGCCATTGCGAAAACCGCATGGTGTCTCGGTATCCCGTGCCGGGGAGATAATTTCCCTGGCCGTGACGAAACGCGGGACTCGTGGAAACGGGCGAGAGCAAAATGGGCGTGTCTCGCATTTGGCGCAAAATATCAGCGCGGAGAAGATCCCGGTCCGCGCAGGCCTTCGTGAACTGATCGAGGGTAATTGAATTTCCAGACGTCGCGCACGAGAGATACTCGCGCAACATTGGGCTGATTTGATCTTCGTGGCCGGCGACGCTGCGGCGGATCAAATTGCCGATCACCGGGCCAAAGAAAAACCACCACAGATCAAGCGCGCAATCGAGTCCATCCAGCCGGAAAGGTTCGACAGTGAAGCCGCGCTCGCCGAGCGATTTTGCGGCGCGCTCGACAACGGCGCGCGTCTCCGCGGTTGCCACGCCAAGCGCGTCGCTCTCCAGAATTCCGATGCGCATGCCGCACAATTCGCCCTCACGGCACGCGCGCAATGGAACGGGAGCGGAGAGGGCATCGCCTGCATCCGGTCCGGCCATCACTTCGAAGAGCGAACGCACATCGGCGACGGTGCGGGCCATGGGGCCGACAACGCCGATCCAGGAAAAAGCGCCGGCGCCCGGCGGAAAGTGTCCTGTAGCAGGAACGCGGCCGGGCGTGGGTTTCAATCCGCAGATTCCACAAAAATGCGCGGGCACGCGAACGGAGCCGCCGCCGTCGCTACCAACTCCGCCCGCCGAGCATCCTGCGGCAATCGCTGCCGCTTCACCGCCACTCGAGCCGCCCGCGGAGTGCGACAAGTTCCAAGGGTTGCTTGTCTTTCCGGCGAGCAGGTTGTCGGTTTCATAAGACATCAAAAATTCGGGAGTGTTGGTATTTCCGAGGAGGATGGCACCTGCGGTTTTCAATCGCGAAACAAGGGGAGCGTCCTGATTAGCGACATAGTCTTTGCGGAGCAGAGAACCGGCAGGGCAGGGCCAGCCGGCGACATCAATGCAGCTCTTGATTGTGAGCGGTACGCCATGGAGAGGTCCGAGTTGCGCGCCGCGCAATACCAAACTTTCCGCAGCGCGCGCCTGCTGGCGGGCGCCCTCGGCGTCCAGATGGACAAACGCATTCAGTTTCGGCTGCAGTGCCTCGATGCGCTTAAGATGGCTATCGACGATTTCGACGGGAGAAACATTCTTGGATCGAATTCCCCGCGAGATTTCCGCTAAGGTGCAGTAGGGGAAGAAGCTCATAGTTTGATGCGCGAGAGTAAACGTACATGAGGCGCAGGTCAAGCACCCGGCAAAGTGCGCAACTCGGCGGTCATAAAAACGATTGACGATGCGCAGGGCAGCCGGGAGAATTCCAATTGCGCCTGGATGG
>Ga0209011_1000749_pt1 | contig 11974 bp, 9 predicted proteins | sample BlaSpr_A8_OM1_M3_FD_187986 | JGI IMG/M metagenome (GOLD analysis project Ga0209011, IMG submission 187986) | Forest soil microbial communities from Thunder Bay, Ontario, Canada - Black Spruce, Ontario site 2_A8_OM1_M3 (SPAdes) (version 2) | ecosystem: Environmental > Terrestrial > Soil > Boreal... | reverse complement strand
CCAGTAACCACGACCTCTTGCAGCGAGTCGGTACCTGCGGTGGTCGCTGGCGCTTCCTGCGCGTAGGCTGCACCGCAAGAACCCCAAAGAATCCCGGCCACCGCGGCGGCAACGCCATTTGCGGCGCCCACTCGCAGCCACGGCCGTCGCGGGAATGATGTGGCCGCAGGTAGCGCAACTACGGGTGAAACGGGCGCTCGTCGAGCCAACCGGACACTCCTGCGGAGTGCTTTGTTGCTTTTCCCTCTCATAGACCGTCCCCCCGGGTATGCTGATGAAGCGCTGGAAACTGTAATGCGAACGATTGGCGATAACAAGCTTTGTTGCTAATTTGCAACAAACTCCGGCACCGCGTGGAGCCTGCATCGGCTGAGCTTTAGCACCGGACTGGCTCCCGGCGACGCGGAAGTGCTACATCGTGTTGTGAGTCGGCGCGTCGAGGCCGCGCTGGGTATTGCTGGAATGTACCTGTTCGAAGAAAACCAGCTCTGAGGACAGAGGCGAAGTCAGTGTCACTACGACACCCTGCTGCATCAATACCTGGCCGGTCAGCACGCGGTTGGCGGCCGCACCCTGATCCTGGAATTTGAGCGCGTAGCGGCTCCCGGGGATGAGTCCGAGCAAGCGAAATCGATGCGTGGGCTGATCAGGCGCGGAGCCACGGAACGCGTACAGCACGCCGCGGCCGAGCCCGGCCGAGTAGTATTCGATACCGTCCCAATGCACGCCGTCGGGGCGCCTTGACACGTGGTACAGATCCGCCTGGCGGATCAGCGGGCGCAGCGCTGACTTGTAGAGCGCAAACTGCACGCGCGCGTCGGCGCGCTGGCGCGGACTCCAATGACTGGTGTCGAGCATCAGTGAAAACCAGCCGAGCATGCCGCTGCGCAGCATGTAGCGAAAATTTTCGATGCGCGGTACCGCCCACATAGCCACGTAGCTTTCCAGCATCGCCGGCGGCAACACATAACTCGCGTCGTAGAAGGCGCGCCGGTTGGAGAGCGGGTCATAAGTATCGGTGATGGAGAAATAGTCCCCGTGAGCAGCGCTGCCAAAATCCACCATGCGACCACCGTCGTTGCACAGCTCCAACAACAGCTGCGGGTGACGCGCCCGTAGCCCCTCGTAGATCTGGTAGTACGCACGGGTAGCGTGATCGCTGACGTCGGTCGAGTTGGAACCGTCGACCCAGAGGTATCCGGAATCCTCGTAGACCCGTTGGGTCGACGCTTCCGGAGGCGCGGCAAGATGGTCAACGCGCGAGCTGCCTTGTGCCGCCAGGTAGCCGTCATGCTCGAGCATATCGAGGTGATAGTCGCTGACGATGCGTTCGAGTTCGTTCTCCGCCCACGCCTTGGCTGCAGGGAAACCCAAATCGATCGTGATGCCCTTGAAGGGTTCGGTATGCTTCCAGCCAACGGGCGGATCGGCGATCAGCCAGTCGCGTATGGCGGGATCGTAAGCATTGAGCGCGCCAGGCTGATTCGACGTGCCAGCCTGCGTCCAGTCGATCCACAGACCAAACCTGAGCCCGTGTCTGTGGGCAAAGTCGGCGACACTCGCGATGCCGTGCGGAAACTTTGCCGGATCCGCGTGCCAGTCACCGACGCCGCGAAACCAGCCCGCATCCAGATGAAACATCTCCAGTCCGAGCTGCGCCGAATCCACGATCATGCGACGCGCCAGCGCTTCGTCCACCGCCATGCCGCTGCCCCAGCTGTTGTTGACCATCAGCGGGTAGGACGGGTCGCTGAGCGTGCGCGGATTGTTGAGCACCCCCCGCACCCAGCGGCGCAGGTTGTTGCCGGCGCCATCCGGTCCACCTCTGAATGCGCCGATGAATATCGTCGGCGTAGCAAAAGTACCCCCGGGCAGCAGGCGGGTTCGGTAGGGTCCCGGCACGGGATTGAGACCTGCGTCGCCACGCAGTGAAGCACCGTCACGCTGCAGCGCAATCCGCGTGCGCCCGCTGAACTCAATGCCGACATACCAGCCCAGCCGGGCGCCGCCAGGCTCATCGACCAGAACATAGGGAATCATCTCCCGCGGTTGGTTGGCGATGGGGCGAGCGTAGGTGCTGGACGTGCCCTGCCAGCTATCGCCGTCGTGCAGCGCGTCGAGATGCGTGCCCTGAGCGGATGGCGCGTCGGCGCCCTTTTCCACCCAGAAGCGTTCCAGAGCGGACTGCGGGTCGATCATCCAGTCAAAACTGAAGCTGGGCTGCAGCGGCAACCATACCGTTTCGTTGCTCAGGTTTTGAATCAAGAGGGTGTGTTCGATCGGGCCATATCCGGCCCGCACGCGCCAGCGCCACACCAGGTTGAGCCGTGGCGATTCGGTGGCGTACACCAGCTGAATCTGCTGTGATTCGAAGCGGCTCGAAGCGCCATTCAACCGCCACACCAGGGGCTGCGCCGCGCCGCGAACTTCGACGTGATCGGGTAGCGCTTCGTCGGTGCGATTCTTCCAGACCATTGCGCCGCGGAGCCCCAGCGTGGTCAGTCGCGGAGCCTGTTCCCCGGCTTCGACGGCAATCACCGTGTCAGCAGTGGCCAGTTCTCCCCCTACGCTGCGCGAGTCGTACGCGTGCGCCACACGCATCATGCAAAAACCGACGATGATCGCCGACGAATAAACGAGGGTGTGGCACGCCAGTCGCCGGCTTCGGGTGCTTTGCGTTAGCGGCATGGGAGATCGAACTTACCACTGGCAGCTACGGTTTTGCGCTTCGCGACGCCCATGACCAACCTCCGCGACGGGAGTATCGTCCGGCCCAGGCGTACCGGTCCGGAACACCGGTGGCGCTCGGCAGTCGAACGGCTAGTGCAGGCAGGCAACCGCGGCGGAGGTAGACATGCGCTTCAAGAATCAGGTTGCGGCCCTCGCGGCAGTGGCCGTGTTGACAGGCGCATCCGCGTGGGCGAACCCCCAGGCGGATGAGTCTGCGGCCTCAGGCCGCGAGTCTGCCGTATGGGCGCCGAAGGAACTTACCTTCGTCTATCGTGGGTTTACCACGAAGTACTCCTGCGACGGACTGCAGGACAAGATGAGGAAGGTTCTGATCAAACTGGGAGCGCGTCACGACGTTCAGGTGCGCAACTGGGGTTGCACGCGGCTTCAGGGGCCCGACCCGTTTGCCGGTGTGAGAATCAAGATGAACGTCCTGCAGCCGGCCGGCAAACAGGGTGGGCAGGCAGTGCCAGCGCACTGGAAGATGGTCGATCTCCTGGCCGACCCCGACGACCGTGATCCGGTTGACGCGGCCGGAGACTGCGAGCTCATCGAACAGATCAGGCAGAAGGTCCTGCCGCTGTTTGCGACTCGCAATGTCGACTACAGCTCCACCTGCGAACCGCATCACTTGCTGGTCGGAGCCACGCGACTGAAGACGGAAGTACTGGTCGCCGATGAGAGCGCGGCAGCCGATTCTGCAGCCCGGTAAGGCTGCCTCCGCCTGCCGGACGAGGGTCGGCAGCCCGTCAATGCACCTGGCGCGTCAGCCGCGCCACGCTGGCGGCATCGCGCTCGATGCGGATATCCATGCGCTGGCCGCGGAAGGTCAGGCTGCGCAACGTCAGTGATTTCCAGGTGGCCGGAAGAACGGGCGCATACGCCTCGACGAGCCCCTGCTCGCGAATGCGTAGTCCGCTGAAGCCGTAAATCAGACTCTGCAGGTACCCCCCGGAGCCCGTAAGGAAATACCCGACATTGTTGCCGGCCGTTTCGGTGCGCACGTTGAACGGCGGCTTGAGCGTGCCGCCGGTGAAATTGGTGCCGAACCAGGCCGCGGCATCGGCCTCGCTGCCGATCGTGTCGGCGGCGATCGACCGCGGGGCGATGGCCATGCTGGCCGCAGCGACCCGCGCGACGGAACTCGGACGAATGCCATGCTCGTAATCATTGCGCCGTAACTCCTCCCCCATGGCGAGATCCAGCGAGGGGAGGAACAACAGCGCCATCGGGCCACCTCCAAAATCCTCGTCGCTGCGGCCGGCCACGGCGGGGTCGAAGGCCAGGTGACGCTGGCCGCCCGGGGCGAGCGGGATATACAGCCCCCGGGCGATGCGGCTCCAGAGCGGATCGGGGCGCTCACCGAGCACGCTTGCGGCGGCGGTGGCGATACTCAGGGCCTTGGCGGCCGATACATTGGTGAACGTATCGTTCGGAATGTCGGTGTTCGATTCGGCAACGGAATTGACATGCGTGATCTCGTAGCGATGCCCGCGCGCATCATAGGTGGCGCGGCTAGCCCAGAAGCGGGCCACCTCGCGGATCACCGGCCAGCCGTGCGCTCGCAACCACTCGCGGTCGTGCGTGGCCAGATAGTATTGCCACTGCGCGATCGCGACGTCCGCGTTCACGTGAATCTCGGTTTCTCCGAGGACGTAGGCCATGTGCGGGGTCTGTTCGCTGCCGTTCTCCGGGTCTGATTCCCAGGGGTACATGGCTCCGTCGAAGCCGCGCTGTCGCGCCCGTTGGCGTGCCGCATCGAGGGTGCGCTCGCGGAACCCGACAATGGGTTTCGCGCGTTCGGGGTGCAGCAGCAGCAACGCGGGGAATATCCACGTGTCGGCGTCCCAGAACGCATGACCGGCGTAACAGAGGGTCAGCCCGCAGGGACCGGGCGGCCATGCCGTACCGGCCGTCGCGCTCGCCATCAGGTAGTACAGCTCCGAATGGACAGCCTGCTGAGCCCTCGGATCACCCTCGATCAGGATGTCCGGCTGCCACAGCACGTCCCACGCCGCGCGATGCTCGTCCAACAGACGAGCGAACCCGCGGTTGCGCGCCTCTCGGGCCAGAGCGAGATCATCGGTTGCGTTGCCGCCCCATCCGGCGCGCGACATGGCGACGTACTTGGTAAAGACATACGTGCGGCCCCGCTCAACCTTCATGCTGACATCGAGGGCGAGCCGGTAGCGGTCGCGGTGGAGGGTTACTGCTTCCGGCGACACCCCCTCCGGCAAGGCTACGGCGGCGGCCATTGCCATGGGCAGGCCCTGCTCCGCCTGAGCATCGAGCCACAACGACAGTGAGCCGCTATCGCCCTCGCTCGCGCGCACCTCGGTATAGCCGGGGTACCAGATCGCCTCGCGGTCGGGTGTGGCCGGCGCTCGCGGCTCGAGTGACAGGCCATTGGCCATGACGGCCTCCTCCATCTCGGGGCCGCTCATCTGCGCGAGCGGGAATCGCGGAGCGTGGGGCGCCCACAGCGTCAGCGCAAACGACAACCGCACTATGCCGTCGTAGTCCGGCGTAATCTTGAGACGACTCGCCGCCAGATGCGGGGATGCCTGACTGACCAGAGTGGTGACCTCAACCGTGGTTTCCCGGCCGCGATCGAGGTAGCGACAGCTCGTCGTCAACGTGGCCTCATGCAGATCGAGGGTCTGCCGGTAGTCCCTGAAATTGCGCTCGTTCAGAGCTGCCTTGTTGAGCCACGCCTGATCCGCTCCGGCTGGACTCGAGCTGAAGTCGATCTCGGTCCACCCGGGAACGGCCGCGGGGCGCGAGATGTCTCCCGCAGCGTAGTCCATGAACGCTACCAGGTAGGCCCGCGTGGCCTCGGTGCCCCGCGGCGCACTCAGAGTCGAGATGTAACCGTTGGCGAGATAAGCCGGAAAATAGGCGGGCAGATCCTCGAGCCCGACGCTCAAGCGGAAGCTCGCATCGGTCTCGCCCCGGGCGGCCGCGGCGGCAACCAGGAAAAGCGCGCACAGCACCGCGCGCGCGCAGATGCGACTCATAGCTCGAACCACTTGTCCTGCAACTGCCAGGGCGCGGAGTCTGCCCGTAACAACTTCGCTCGCGTACCGGACAATGCGTTCACCGCCACCTCGGGAGGTCTCACGGCCAGGTACACCGTGCTCCAGAGCTGCGCTGCGTTGGACTCATCTGCGTCCGCGGCAGCGGCCCCGAATGGCGCCACCCGATAATGGCCCGCGGCAAACGACCACGACCACAATTCGGAATTGTTCACGGACCGCGTCGCGTTGATCGCCGACCACAGGACCTGCTGCGCCTCGACAAGGTGAGTGCGCACGGCGGGCGGAAGATCGCGGCGCTGCAGTTGCCGCTCCAGGCCGGCGGCGAACAGGGCTTGCTGCCACGACCATACGACAGTGCCGTGGTAGGCGTTGCGGTTGAATCGCGCCTGCAGCGACGGCGCGCAGAATGCGGGATTGGCGACCAGCATGCCCACGCCAGTCATCAGGCCCGCGGGAAATGGGCGCATCAGCACGCTGACGGCCCGGTCGACACGTTCCGCATCCAGTTCTTCGAATAACAGCGCAAAACCCTCATCCGAATGCATGACCGGGATCGGCATTCCCGACGCATCGAGCGCGATCGCGTGAAAGCGCAAATCGTCAGGGCCCAACGCTGCGAGGCCTGGCTGCGCCGCAATTGCCTGTGAGGCGGCATAGGTCTCGATTGCGCTGCCGGCCGCCTTGCGAGGTATGGCAACTTCGAACAATTGCGGCGCCTTCGCGCGCCAGGTCCTCGCCATCTGCGACGCGCGCCCGAACAGCGCACGATCACCTGCACCCAGATACGGTGACAGCAGACCACTGTCATTGAGCTGCGCCGCGGCCTCGAGCGCCGCCGGGACGAGCACCGCGTTGACGTCGTAGGGATATCGGCCCCGCCCGATGCCGTCCTCGCTGTCGCGCCATTCGCCCACCGAGAACCCGGGCTTCAGCCCGATGAGATGCGCCGTGTTCGGGTCTGCGGCGAACGCCGACGCGCTCTGCAACACGAACCGGAGGTTATCGACCAACGCTGCGCCGCAGGTACCGCGGCGCTCGCTTTGGTCCCCGGCGGCCGCGGCCAGGAACGCGGCGGCCCGCGGCCGTGCGCGCTCATCGTGAACCAGCCAGGCGCTGGCCACCGGGGCGAGCAGATAGTCGCCGTCGATCATCTTGTAGTCGAATACCGGCGCAGCGGAGCGGGAACCATCGCTTTTCAGGTGATCCAGCACCGCGCGCTCGCCGATGTCCTCCTCGTGCGCAACCTCCCCTTGCACTGACAGCCGCGCGAGCACCGACGAGAGTCCGGCCTCGACTGCCGTCGCGCTGAGGACGGGCATCAACAGGCGCACGGCCATCAGGGTATCCCGCCCGAAATAAGTGTCGAAGCGCCACGAGCCGGCGAGCAGCTTTTCACGGTAGGCCAGAAATGTCAGCGTGTCACGAGCCGCGGCGTCGGACCCGGCCGAGTCGTGCAACAGCTCGCGGCCGACGAGCGGAGTCAGAGGCGTCTCGCCCGTGAGGCCCGTGATCCGCAAACCGATCTTGCCGTCGGGGCCCGCGCGGATGTGCCCATCGCGCAGCTGCCCATGGGTGACTTCGAGCACCAGCCGATACCCCGCTGCCCCGTCGAGCCGGTCGCGGGACCAGCTGAGCGTGTGCCCTTGCACGGTCGGGGCCGCTGCAACGGCGGACGGCACGGTCCCGAGCAACTGATAATCGCGCAGGACACGAATACTGGAGAGCACAGCCTGGCGGATTTGCAGATCCTGGCCCTCGAGGGTGGCGTCCGCTGAGATGCCGTACAAGACGCGGCCGCTGCCGTCGGAGTCGTGGATAGCGCGTGGCCGACCGCGAAGCGTCCAGCTCGCCCCGCCAGGGTGGTGCACAAACCAGAGACCCACGCCGCTGTCGCCGGCGGGAAAAGCAATCAGGATGCGTGGGTCGGTTCCCGAGCGAAGCAGCAGATGCGCCGCGACGTTGCCCTCGCGGAGGAAGTGGTTGATGTTCAGACCTTCCTGAACCTGGAAATCGAGCCGCGGCTCCGCCGGCTGCGGCGCGGCAGCTGTCGCTGCCCCCAGCAACCACGAGGCAATGACACTGGCCGAGACAGATCGCATGACCTGGAAACTATACATGACGCTGACGAGCACATTGCGACCGGCGATGCTGCGGCCGTAGGCCGGGAAGAGGATGGCCGGCTGTCGGGTGTACCATCGGCGGCGCTCATGACCCGCATGAAGTTCTCGCGCCGCGACTTCGCCAGGCTGTCGGCGGCTGCCGGAGCCGTCGTCGCAGGATACTCACCGCTCCTCGGCGCTGCCATCCGCGGCTCCGCCGTGCCCGCGCTCACGGAATTCGGCTACGGCGACGTCACCGTCGACAGCGCCCTGCACCAGGCACAGCTGCAGAACACGCACGACGTGCTGATGAATCTGAGCGAAGACAGCCTGCTGAAGCCGTTTCGGCAGATGGTGGGGCAGCCTGCGCCGGGCGACGATCTGGGCGGCTGGTACAACTACGATCCGAATTTCAACTGGCACACGGATGATGCGGGATTCGCGCCCGGGGCCACGTTCGGACAGTGGGTATCGGCCCTGGCCCGCTATTACGCGATTACCGGATCGCAACCGGCGCGTGCGAAAGTGCTGCGCCTCAATCGACTCTACGGGCGCACGATCGGCGAGGATTTCTACGACAAGAACCGCTTCCCGGCGTACTGCTACGACAAATTACTCCTGGGACTCATCGATTCGCACCAGTTCGCCGGCGATCCGGATGCCCTCGCACTGTTGGATCGCACCACCAGGGCGGCCGTGCCGCACCTGCCGCCCGCGGCGGTCGATCGCGAACTCGCGTGGCGCCCCGGCAAGGATCAATCGTATCGATGGGACGAGTCGTATACGAATCCCGAGAATCTGTTTCTCGCTTATCGGCGCGGCGCGGGGCGCCGCTACCGCGATCTGGCCGTGCGCTATCTCGACGATGCGACGTGGTTCGATCCCCTGGCCCGCGGCGAGGACGTGCTCGCCACGAAGCATGCCTACAGCTACGTCAACTCGCTGAGCTCCGCGATGCAGGCTTACCTCACGCTCGGCAGCGAAAAGCATTTGCGCGCCGCCAGCAACGCGTTCGCCATGCTGTCGGCGCAGAGTTACCCGACCGGCGGCTGGGGTCCCGACGAGAAGCTGGTGGCCCCCGACGGCGGTGAGCTGTACGCGAGTCTCACATCCACGCACAACAGTTTCGAGACCCCCTGCGGCTCTTACGCGCACTTCAAGCTGACGCGCTACCTGCTGCGTGTGACGCGCGACGCCCGCTACGGGGACAGCATGGAGCGCGTGATGTACAACACCGTGCTGGGCGCGAATCCCATGTGTTCCGATGGGCGTGCCTTCTACTACGCGGATTATAATTTCGCGGCCAGAAAAGTGTATTCGAACCACCGGTTTCCCTGCTGCTCGGGCACCTTGCCGCAGGTCGCGGTGGATTACGGTATCAACGCCTACTTCCGTGATCCGCTCGCTGTCTATGTCAACTTGTACGTGCCATCAAGCGTCCGCTGGAGTCAGGGGGCAGTACATTGCTCACTGCAGCAGAGAGGTGAGTATCCTTTCGAAGATACGGTGGCGATGCGGGTCGGCGCGTCGCAGCCGCAGGAGTTCACGCTGTGCCTGCGGATCCCCGGCTGGGCAAGCGGCGCTCGCATCGAAGTCAACGGACAGCGCTGGAGCGGCGCGACCGAGCCCGGAAGCTTCGCCGCTGTTGCCCGCCGCTGGCGCGATGGCGACCGCCTCGAGCTCGAGTTGCCGCGCCGCCTGCGGCTGGAATCGGTCGATCGGCAGCATCCAGACACGGTAGCCTTGCTGTGCGGTCCGTTGGTCCTGTTTGCGATCAGCGCGGGCAGCGAACGGCCGCGGCCGCGGCGCAGCGAGGTATTGGCGACCCGGCAAGTGGCGCAGCGCCGCTGGGAGACGAGCGTCGCTTCCGCTCCCGTGACGTTCCTGCCTTACGTCGCGATCGACCAGGAACCGTATTCGACCTTTCTGACGCTGGCGGGGTGATCTGGCATGGACCGCAATCGACGCGCGCTGCTCGCGGCGATGCGCGTGCGGTGAGGCGGCGCGCAACGACCCCACGAAAGAAAATGGCCCGCCGGCGCGGATAACCGCGCCAGCGGACCAAGCTGAATCCGTCGAACAGTCACTCGGGAGGCGAGGATGTTCATGAGGGAGTCTTGGATTCAGGCGTCCACCTTTACCGGGCCAGCGTGAGCTAGTCCGTGCGGTAGCGCACATAGCCCCGGCAGGCCTCAAGTGCACCTCAAATCAATCGATACGCAGTCTAAATGACGTGTAACAGGCCTTCCCAGGCCGCGCGTCGACCAGAGAAAGTCCGCCCGGGGTTGGCACTTTCGCGGACTGGGTCCTGCTCTGGTAAGCGTGCGATCGAACAGACACCACTGTCGCAGCGCGTAGGGTTACCACCTGACTCAGGCAAGCCCCACCGGGGCAGGAACTAACCCATGCAAACCGAACCTCTGATCACAGAGCCAGCCTCGAACGGACACAGCGCTGGAGCCACACCCACCAAGAACCCGGCGGCCGATGCGGCACCGTCACGCGTTACTCAGGAGTTTCAAAATTTCGTCGCGGACATGGAAGACTTGATCAAAGCGGGCACCTCGCTAACCGGCGACGATTTGGCCCGTGCCAAGGCCAACCTTTCTGCCCGCGTCGCCGCCGCAAGAGCCTTCGTTGAAGAGATGCCTGGAACGATCTCCGATCGAGCCCGCAATACGGTCAAGGTTGCTGATGACTATGTGCGCGAACAGCCATGGCAGACCATAGGTATCGGCGCGGCTGTCGGACTGTTCATCGGCTTCCTGCTTGGTCGCCGCGGACCGTGAGGTGTTGCCGACCATGACGCCGGACTCCACCGCGATCAACGCGCTGAGCGCAATTCGCACACTACGTTCAGCCGGCGGAGCCCTGTTCGATCAGGTCGCTTTGCATGGGCAACTTGCTCAGGTTGAATGGGGGGAGGAGAAAAACCGCCTGTTGAAGATGCTCGTCGGTGCGCTGCTGGGCTTTGCCTGCCTCCTGTGCGTCATGCTGTCTCTCGGAGCCTTGGCGCTGGCATTGTGCTGGGAGACGGTATACCGAATCCCCGCAGCTGCGGTGCTGGTTGCTCTCTACGGACTCGGAACCGGCTTCGCGTGGCGTCGCTTTGCCGCCCTGTCGGCGCTCGGTGGCCAGAGCTTTGCGGCAACACGCATAGAGCTTGCTGCGGATCTAGCCCTGCTCAGGAGCAAGCTATGACCTCAAGCACCGACACTTCTTTCGTCGAGCAGCGCCAAAGCCTGCGCCGGCAATTGCAGGCACAGCGCCAGGTGATCGCCCAGCAGCTTGGGCAGGAATCCGGAATGAACGCCAGCTACCCCCGCAGCCGGACGATGCGCTTTCTGACTCAGCGACCTGCGCCGATCATTCGGCTGCTCGTCGGCTTGGCGACTCTGCTGAGAACGAGGTAGCCCAGGCCCAACCAATGGCTGCGCGATGTGCTGGCGCGCTATCGTGCACAAAATGAACTAGGCGCACCACGCCCCAACGCGTGGTGCGCTTGGGACCGACGCATCGGTCCAAACGGGAACCTCAGCGGTCCTTCTCGATCTTAACGTCGCTGTGAACGGTCTTCACGTGTTCCGTCTCACGCGCAATGGACGCGGCCTTGTCCGCCGCTTCCTGGGTTCTTGCGCTGCCGGTCAGCCATACGACTCCATCCCTATCCGTGTCGACGTGAATGCGCGCCATGCTGGTTAGATGCTCCGCAGCGAGCTTGGCCTTGATCGCCGTTGTGATGGCGGAATCCTTCACGAATGCCACGGGGTGTGAACGGTCCGTATCCGAATCTTCGCCGGCCCAGGCCACAGCGGACCCGAGTAACGTGCCGAAGACCAGGCAGGTGGTTGCAAATGCTACTTTCATGACTTTTCCTTTATGTGAACGGCCGTGATTGTCGCGCTCGCCGCCGTAATTCTCTGTTCGCTATCGCACCCCCTCAAAAAAGGCACGCGCTGGACGTGCCTTCGGGTGATGCGTGCGGTAGCGCCCCGACGGGTAGTCCTGCGCATGCTCTAGCCGCTTTTCGTAGCGGTCTTCGCGACAGCTCTTCGGCCGCACTGATTCGCGCACGTCGCGCTGGCGCCGGACTGTCGGCGGGCTCCA
>Ga0209011_1000748_pt1 | contig 11984 bp, 10 predicted proteins | sample BlaSpr_A8_OM1_M3_FD_187986 | JGI IMG/M metagenome (GOLD analysis project Ga0209011, IMG submission 187986) | Forest soil microbial communities from Thunder Bay, Ontario, Canada - Black Spruce, Ontario site 2_A8_OM1_M3 (SPAdes) (version 2) | ecosystem: Environmental > Terrestrial > Soil > Boreal... | reverse complement strand
GAGCCGATGACGACTGCTTTCTTTCCACGGTAGGCATCAGGGCCGGGATGTTTGGACGAATGGTGCTGTTCGCCGGTGAAGACGTCCATGCCTTCGAATTTGGGAAGGTTGGGCTTGCCCGACATGCCGGTGGCAAGTACGAGCTGCTTCGGTCGTAGTGTCATCTCGACCCCATCGCGCTCCACGACAACGCTCCACTCTTTGGCGGTCTCGTCGTACGAGGCTCTCTTACACTCGGTCGAGCTCCAGTAGTTGAGCTCCATGACTTTCGTGTACATCTCGAGCCAGTCCGCGATCTTGTCCTTCGGTGAGAAGACCGGCCAGTTCGGCGGAAATGCGATGTACGGAAGATGGTCGTACCACACCGGGTCATGTAAGGTCAGCGACTTGTAGCGATTGCGCCATGCGTCGCCGGGATGTGGATTGCGATCGACGATGATGGTGGGCACGCCAAGCTGGCGCAACCTCGCTCCGAGAGCGATGCCGCCTTGCCCCCCGCCGACGATGACCGCGTAGGGCTGGGTCATACTGCCGAGCTCTTGCGATTCGCGCATTAGATGCTCGAGCCAGGTTTGCCGATCCGGAACGGCGCCGTGCTCAGTCCCTTTCGGTCGCCGGTCGCTCGTCGGCTCCTCATAGCCCTTGAGCTCGTTGAGCGTCGTCAGCAACGTCCAGGCCTTGCCGTCTCTGAGTCGAAGATGGCCTATGCCGCGGCCGACCGAGGTCTCGAACCTGATCCAGCTTTCTGTTTCGGCGCCGGCTTCGCCCAACTCGTCCGCGACGGCGAAGCCGCTCGGCTGCACTCGATCGAGCGTCTGACCCAGCATTTGGCGAACGCCTTCGGGGCCCTCGATCGTGACGATGTTCCAGGTGAACGCGACCAGGTCGCGCCAGAAGCAGTCATCGACAAACAGGCCGGCAGCCGCATCGATGTCCCGCGCAGTCAGGACCCTCTGGAAGTCCGCCAGCCACCTCGTGACGTCGGTTCTTGCAGCCGAGGTGTCGAGCTGTCGATCCGCGATGGTATTGGTCATCGAGGCACTCCAAGTGGTGGGGTTTGGAGGTTCGGTGGTGCGACTGCACCAAGTATCTCACTGGTCAGACCCGCGGCGACGGCGAGTTACCGCACGACAGTGTCGGAACGTGACTGGCAGGTAACGACGCCTGCAGCGCCCAATCGACGTCGCCAATCGGGCCCCGATGGCGTGCCGCACAGCGAACGTGCCCGCCTATCTCCAGTGCCGGTCCAACTCCGAAGCGTAGGTGCGACCCAAGCCCTCCGCGTCCCTCAGGAGCCAGTTGTCGAATCGCCTCGTCCCGCGCGGCTTCTCCTGCGAGACCAGCAGCTCTTCCATCAGGCCATGCAGCTCCTGGTGCGTGAGTATCACGTCGTGCACATACGCGCCGACGAGCTCTCCCGCGATGAGCGCCAGCCGCGGCGGCATGTAGACGAACCGAGGGCGCCGCGCGACGGCGATGGCGATGCCCTCCGCTAGCTCGGAGTACGTGAGCGTCTCCGGACCGGCCGCGTCCAGCGTCAGGTTGTCGGTCTGCGCGGCGGCCCATGTCGCAATCTCGGCCACGTCCTCGACCGCGACAGGCTGCATGCGGTACTTCCCATCACCTGGGATGGCGAAGATCGGCATACGTCTCATCAGCCACGCGATGTTGTTCAACAGGATGTCGCCGGTGCCGAACACCAGGGTCGGCCTGATGATCGCCCACTGCATTCCGGAGCTGCGCACGATCTCCTCGGTGCGCGCCTTGCCCGCGTAGTAGTCGAGGTGCGAGTCGATCGATGGATTGCTGACCGAGATGTGCACCACCTTGCGGACACCCGCCTCGGCGGCAGCGCCCATCAACGTCCGCGTGTTGGCGACCGCGTCGCCGAAACCCACGCGCCCGTGGCGGAACCGGACCCAGTACGTGTTGTACAGCACGTCCGCGCCGCGGAGGCTTGCGACCAGCGCCGCGCGGTCGGCGAACTGCAGCGCCGCGACGTCGACCTTGATGTCCCCGTCCCGCGAGCGCTGCGGGTGGTTGGTCAGGGTGCGCACCCGCCGCTCTTCGGCAAGCAGGCGTCGACCGATCGCTCCACCCGTGAAGCTGAATGCGCCGGTGACGACGTCGAAACCCGGTTCCATGACCGGAACGTCGCTAGAAGGGAAATCGGGTGAGGTCATAGGCAAGAGAACCTGGCTTGACGTGTCCCGAGATCACGACTCGCGGCCGGTGGCGGATCGCCTCCGCGGGATGCACCTCGGGACGCAGCCCGTTGAAGATGGGGAAGCGGAGCGTTCCATCCGGTGACCATTCCGAGTAGCGAACGCTTACCACCAGCTCAGGCCGAACCCAATGGACGGGCCGGGTCATGATCGGTGGGGGGTCGAGAGGCGAATCCTCTGACGCGAGCTCCACCAGCGCCCCGCGGATCGCTGCGGTCGCGTTGTCGTCGTAACCCCCGCCGACCGTTCCGCAAGGCAGGAGCCTCTCGTCCTCGTGATAGCCGACCACCAGCGCATCGAACGGCCTCTCGCCGGTCCAGCCGATGACCACGAAGTCGTCGGACTTGACGGCCTTGACCTTGAGCCAGAACGGGCTGCGCTGTCCCGGCACGTAGGGACTCAGCTTGTGCTTCGCGACCACGCCTTCCAGGCCTCGCTCGAGGCACGCCTCGAACAGCTCGACGCCGTCCTCGTCGATGTGGTCCGGCACGAAGATGTGGCCGCCGGCCTCGACCGCCTTGCTCAAGCGCGCGCGCCGGCGGATGACCGGCTGGCGGAGCAGCGGCTTCTCGTCCAGGTACAGCGCGTCGAAGGCGAGGTAGGCCGTCGGGATCTTGTCTTTGAGCTCGGCGCCGCCCGCGAGTCGCTCGCGCAGCCGTGGGTAGTCGGGCCGGCCCTCGTTGTCGGTCGCCACCAGCTCGCCGTCGATGACGCTCCCGGGCGGTATGCGCTTCGCGGCGTGAGCCACCTCTGGGAGGTCAGCGGTGAGGTCGCGCAGGCCGCGATCCATCAGGCGCACGTGGCCGTCGCGGTCACGGAAAACGATGCAGCGCAGCCCGTCCCACTTGACCTCGAACACGTAGTCGGGCGAGCTGAACGGCGCCTCCGCCGAGGCGGCCTGCATTGGCCGCAGCTCGTCGGGAAAGCTCTCGAGGTCGATCTGGAGCTGGTCTGAGTCCTGCATCCGGACTCAGGTTAGCCCCGGATTAAGAGGCTTTGCGGCGCGCCACCTTTTTCTCGACCGGAGCCTTCTTCTGCGTCGCGCGCGATTTCTTCGCCTGCTCGACCGACGCGCGCAGCGCTTCCATGAGGTCCATGACCTTGGCCGTCTGCGGAGGTGCGGGGGCTTCGATGACCTCGCCCTCGATCTTCGCTTGCACGACCTTCATCACCGCTTCCTTGTATTCGTCCTTGTAGCGGCTCGGGTCGAATGTGTCGGCCAGGCTCTCGATCAGCGCCTTCGCCATCTCGAGCTCTTTCGGATTGATCTTCACCTCGTCCTCGAGCCCCTTGAGGCCTTCGGTCGAGCGGATCTCATCCGGCCAGTTCAGGGTGTTCATGAGGATCCCGTGGCCGTTGGGGTGGAGGGCGGCCAGGTGCTCCCGGTCGCGCAGCGCGATCTTGGCGATGGCCATGCGCCCGGTCGCCTCGAGCGCCTTGCGCAGCAGGTGGTACGGCTTCTTGCCGAGCTCCTCCGGCTCCATGTAGTACGCGCTCTTGAAGTAGAGGCCCGGCTCGATGTCGTCGCGCGGCACGAACTCCGAGATGTCGATTGCGTGCGCGGTGGCCAGCGGAAGGTTGTCGAGGTCCTTGTCGTCGATGATCACGTAGCGATCCTTGCCCACCTCATAACCCTTGAGGATCTCGCCGAAGCTGACCTCGTGTTCGCCTTCCGAGCACCATCGCTTGTACGAGACCGGTGATTTATGGTCCGGGCAGAGCTGCCGGAACGAGACTTTCGAGGTCGACTCCGTAGCGTTGTACAGGCGGATCGGGATCGAGACCATCCCGAAAGAAACGACTCCCTTCCACATAGATCGCGGCATGGCGACGAAGTCTACCTCCCTTTACCCGGGTTGGCTACTAATGGTTGCTTCCTCATTGGGGTGAACGCTCAGGCCCCGACGTCTCGGCGTTCCATGACTAGTATCGACGCTCCGAACCCCACCACGATGATCGCCAGCATGATGGCGAGCCCGCTTCGATCGAGGCCGCTCGACAGCGGCATGCCGAAGAGCTTGAACGCCGACAGGTCCTGCACCCAGTCGGGCCACTTGAAAATCGGCCCGACCTCGGCGAGCAGGTAGCTGGCGAACGCAAGCGCGCCAAGCAGCCCGACCGCCGCCCGCGGGTTCCATGCCGCCAGCACCGAACCGGCGGCGGCGAACACGAGGGCGAAGGGGACCAGCAGCAGCGAGGCTTCGGTCACCTTCTGCGTGCTGACGTCCATCGCCTGGTAGTGGGAGGCAACGAGCACCGCGACCTCGCTTACGGCTGCGATGACGAGCGCGCCCAGGGTCAGCACCAGCGCCCGTTCGACCACGACCGCGGAGCGGGACTGCGGGGTGCTGAGCATCAGCTCGAGCCGGCCGTCACCGTCCTCTGCGGACCAGCGCGCAACCTGAGCGATGGCGAAGCCCGCAAAGAGCAGCTGCGCAAAGCTGAGCCAGAAGTAGCCGAGAAATGACGTATACAGCTGGCCGCCCACGAAACCGCCGAAGAAGTGCGTGAGCGCGGGAATCGAGAGCAGAGGTTGGATGATCGTCTTGGTCAGGGACACGAAAACGGCGCCGACGGCCGCCAGCCCGGCCGCCCACATCGCCAGCCCGACTCTCCGCTCGTAAAGGCCGCGCACGAAGGCGATCCGCCACATCGGTGAGCGCGACGGTTCGTAGCTGACCGGGCGCGGACGCACCGGCAGCGTGAGAGCGGGCGATCCGAGGTCGCGGGATTCGAAGAGCACCGCGGCGGCTGCGGCAGCGACGATGGCGATGCCGACCAGGGTCAGGGTCGCCCGTTCGTGGAACTCGCCACCAGGCGCCAGCGGCTGGTTCAGCTCGTAGTAATGGAAGGGCGAGAGCTGCCGCCACGAAGACAGCCACGTGAAGGTTCGGCTCAGTGTGTTGGCGAAAAAGAGGACCAGCAGGACGGCGCCGGCGGCCGCGGTGGCGATTCGCGCGCTCGCGAGCTGCGCGATCAAGAGCGTCACCGAGTAGCAGCTGAGCCCCAGCGCGGCAAGCGCCGCGGCGACCTCGAGGATGGGGAGGAGGCCCACCGACTCGCCAGCCGTGGCGGCGCCGGCGACCAGGCCCAGGCCACCGGCCAGGGCGGCGATCAAGCTCGCGACCGCAAATCCCGCGACCCGTGAGGCGATCCACGCGAATCGAGGAAAGCCTGCCGCCAGCACCGACTCGACCAGGCCGCGCTCTTCGTCACCGCGCGCGGCGCCGCTCGCCGACACCAGGGCCCAGACGGCGAAGACGAGCGCAAGGCCTCCGAAAGACCTCCACTCCACGTATCCACCCACCGTGTCGAGCCTCGTCGGCGGGGGCAGGATGAGCGTGAGCTGTGAGGCGAGCCGAGCCATCGACTGCGCGAATGCGGCTCGCTGCTCGGGCGTGTGGCCCGCGAGCTGATAGAACCCCAGCGCCTGGACCAGGCTCGACACGAAGGCGAGGACCGAGAACCCCGCGATGCCCCAGCGGCCGAGGCGAAGGCCGAGAGCGACCGCCGTCATTGCGGCAGCGCTTTCTGGCCGGGGGCGGCCTCGCTGTAGTAGCTGAGGAAGATCTCTTCGAGGCTGGGCTCTGTGCTCACGAGGTCGGTGACCTTGGCGTTGCGGATCGCCTCAAACAGAGGCCCGAAGCTTCCGCGCACCGTGCAGCTGACCCGCTGGCCCTCGACGCTGACGTTATCCACGCCCGCCGCGGACCGGATCGCATCCTCGGGGACGGGCGTGCCCGGCGCGAACTCCAGCTCGACCCGATGCGCACGGATGTGGTGCAGCTCCTCGAGCTGCGCCACGTTGACGAGCCGGCCGGCTCGCAAGATCCCGACCCGGTCGCAGATGTGCTCGACCTCGGAGAGGATGTGCGAAGAGAGGAATGCCGCGGCGCCCGCGTCGCGGGCCTCTCTCAGCAGCGAGTAGAACTGCTGCTGGTTCAAGGGGTCGAGCCCGCTGGTCGGCTCGTCGAGGATCAGGAGGTCCGGCCTGTGCATGAAGGCGAGCAGGATCCCGAGCTTTCGCTTATTGCCTGTCGAGTACTCCCGGAACCGCCGGCTGAGGTCGAGGTCGAATCGCTCGGCGATGTCGCGGACCGCCGTCGGGTCGACCCCGCCGCGCATGCCGCCGAGATAAGCGACGACCTCCTTTCCGCGAAGGCTTCCGAACTGCGGCATGTCGCCGGGGAGGTATCCGACCTTGCGCTTGACGGCGACAGAGTCGCGGCGGCAGTCGAGCCCGAAGATGTAGGCCGCCCCGCCGGTGGGCCGGATCAAGCCCATGAGGCACCGGATGGTCGTCGTCTTGCCCGCGCCGTTGGGCCCGAGGTAGCCGAAGACCTCCCGCGGCGAGACCTCGAGGTCGAGCTCGAACAGCCCACGCCCCAACCCGTAGTCCTTGGAGAGCTTGCTGGTGCGAATCGCCGCGACGGCCATTGAGCGCAGCATATTAGGGCCATGCAGCTAGGGGACTTCGAGCTTCACCTTCTCATGTCGGGCCGGTGGAAGGCCGACGGCGGCTTGATGTTCGGCGTCGTGCCGAAGGTGCTCTGGGAGAAGCAGAAGCCCGCGGACGGAAACAACATGATCGAATGCGCTTGCGTATGCCTCATCGCGCGCATCAACGGGCGCGTCATCGTCTGCGAGACGGGGATCGGGACGAAGCTCAGCGAGAAGCGGGCGCAGCAGATCGGGCTGCGCGAGCCGGAAGGCCTGCTGCATTCGCTGCAGCGGCTGGGCATCCAGCCCGACGAGGTCGACGCGGTGGTCACGACTCATCTCCACTGGGACCATGCCGGCGGTCTCACGCGGCGCAATGAGCGCGGCGGGCTCGAGCTGACGTTCAAGCGAGCCCGACATTTCATCCAACGTTCCGAATGGGATTTTGCGGTTCACCCTGATGTTCGGAGCAAGCCCGGCTACGTACTCGACGACTTCACGCCGCTGGACGACGGCAACAAGCTCGTCGAGTACCTGGATGGAGACGCGGAGGTCATGCCCGGCGTGCACATCCGTCACGTCGGCGGCCACACTCCGGGAAGCCAGGTCCTGATCCTGCGGTCGGGCGAGCTCGCATGCGCCGTGACCGGCGATCTCGTCTGCCAGACTCCCCACCTGAAGGTGCCGTGGAACATGTCCGCCGACATCGAACCGCTGCGTGTCTTCGAGCAGAAGGCGCGGCTTTTCGAAGAGGCGCAGAACCACCGGTGGCTGCTGGTGCTGAGCCACGAACCGGACCAGCCGGCGGGCTACCTCCACGACGACGGGCACTGGCAGCCCGAACCCCGCCTGACGTGATCGGACAACGACAGGACTCCCTCTCCCCTTCACGGGAGAGGGGCGGGACAGAAGACCCGATCGGATGAAGTTCACCACCAAAGACGGTCGCAAGCTCACCTACCGGCAGATGGGCACCGGTCCGGTGCTGGTCTGTCATCCGGGAGGGCCAGGTTTCTCGTCGTCTTACTTCGCGGACCTCGCCGGGCTGTGGGAGCGGTTCACGCTCGTCATGCTCAACCCCAGGGGAACGGGGGCCTCGAGCCGGCCTTCGGATGCGCGTGCGTACCAGGTCGACGACTACGTCGCGGACCTCGAGGAGCTGCGTCAGCACCTCGGCCTCGAACGGATGCTGCTCCTCGGCCACTCCCACGGAAGCGTGGTGGCACAGGCCTACGCCGCGGCGCATCCCACCAACGTCGAACGCCTGGTGCTGGCCTCGGCGCTGGCCCGGTTCGGTCCGGAGCAGGAGGCGGCGATGCGCGCGGGGATGGAGAAGCGGTCTGGACAACCGTGGTATCCCGATGCCGTCGCCGCCCTTGACGAAGAGCAGGAGGGAAAGTTCACCACCGACCAGGAGCTGGCCAACATCTTCTTTCGCGAGTTTCCGCTCTACTTCGCGCGCTACGGCGAGGCCGAGGCCGGTTACGCCGACACGCTCCGCTCCGACACGATCAATGCGGACGCGCTGTTGCTCTTCAACCGAGAGATCATCAACACCTTCGACCTGAGCGAACGCCTTCCCAACATCAAGGCACCCACGCTGGTCATCACCGGAGACGACGACTTCATCTGCGGTCCCGTCTGCGCCGCCGAGATCAGTTCCGCGATCCCGGGCGCGAAAGAGGTGATCGTCGGCGACTCCGGCCACATGACGTTCATCGAGCAGCCGCAGGCATTCCACGACGAGGTGGCTGACTTCCTGGAGTCTTAGTGGTACGGTCGACGCGATGGTCGATCCCATCCTCGTGGTGGCCTCAGCAACGGCGGCCCTTGGCCTGTGGGTTCTCGTCACCGGGCGCACTGTCCGCGGATTGCCACAGTGGCCGCTCGAAGGCTCAACGCTTCGACTGTCGGGTGCCTATGACCTCCTTGGCAGCCTGTTTGTCGTCGGTCTGTCCATCGCCGGCCAGAGGGGACTCGCATTCGTCACCTATGCAATTCTTACCCTGACGCTAGCAGCAGTCATCGCGGTGGCATCAAAGCTCAAACGGGAGTCTTGACAGGCCGGCTTTTGGGACGCTTCTGCGTCGCCTTGGCGTTGATGGGTCTCATGACCGGCTGCGGCGGCGGGCCACGGCCTCCAGGTTGGAGCACTTGAAGACCTCTCCAGGGTGGCGCAACGTCTCGAGAGGCAGTTTGCCGGTGATGAAGGGGAGCTGGCCGGGGCTTAACAACCTGGGCTGGAAAATCGACGGGTCAGCGCTAGCGTCAGTCGTGTGCTCGCCGCGGTCGACTCTTGCACGCTTGCCGGCCTTGACGTGCGTCGCGTCGAGGTCCAGGCCGACATTGCACGTGGCCAGGTCAAGTTCCTGCTCGTGGGATTGGCGGCGACGTCCGTCAAGGAGGCGCGCGAGCGCGTTCGTTCCGCGATCAAGAACAGCGGCCTCGAGTTTCCGCAGAGCCGCCTGACCGTCAACCTCGCCCCGGCCGAGCTGCGCAAGGAAGGCAGCCGCCTGGATCTGCCGATCGCTGTCGCCATCGCGCTGGCCCGGACGGGAAAGCGGCCACCCCCGCACACCGCGTTTCTCGGCGAGCTGGCGCTCGACGGCGCGGTCTGCCACGTCGACGGAGTGCTCGTCGCCGCCCTGGGACTGCGCAATTTGGGATTCGAGCGCATCTTCGTCCCGGCCGCCAACGCGGCCGAGGCGGCGCTGGTCGACGGCCTCGCGGTCATGCCGTGCGCGAGCCTCAAGGCGCTGGTCGATCACCTGCTCGGTGTCCAGACCATCGAGCCTCATGTCCGCGGCGGTACCGGGCTCGGCGCCGGCCCGGAGGTGAACGAGCATGACCTCGCCGAGGTCCACGGCCAGGAAGAGGGACGCCGCGCGCTCGAGATCGCCGCGGCGGGCGGCCATCACCTCCTGCTCAGCGGACCGCCTGGCGCGGGCAAGACCATGCTTGCCCGCTGCCTGCCCGGGATCCTGCCTCCGCTGGAGCTCGCCGAAGCCCTGGAGGTCGCCCAGGTGAGGAGCCTGCTCGGGGAGCTGCGCGACCACTCTCCATTGGGTTGGGCGCGGCCCTTCCGCTCGCCGCACCATGGCGTGTCGTCGGCCGGCCTGATCGGAGGAGGCACCGGCCTGGCCCAGCCGGGCGAGATCTCGAGATCGCATCACGGCGTCCTGTTCCTCGACGAGCTGGCCGAGTTCCAGGCGCCGGTGTTGCAGGCGCTGCGGCAGCCACTCGAGACCGGCCGCGTCACGATCACGAGGTCGGGCGGCTCGGTCTCCTACCCGGCTCGGTTCACACTCGTGGCGGCCACCAACCCCTGCCCGTGCGGGTGGGCAGGTGACCCCGTGCGAAGCTGCCGCTGCTCGCCCGGCGCGATCGACTCCTACCAGCGCCGGCTGTCCGGCCCGCTGCTGGACCGGATCGACCTCAAGGTTGCCGTGCGTCGCATCAAGCTCGAGACGCTGGCCTCGGAACCGACCGGCGAAGGATCCGCGCCTGTCCGCGAGCGCGTGGTTGCCGCACGCGCTCGGCAAGTCGCCCGACAGGGCTGCCTCAACGCGCTGCTCAGGCCGGCCCGCCTGCGGCAGCTGGCGGCACTCGAGCCGGCTTCGCGGCGAACCCTCGAGCGCTGGGCTGAGCAGCGCGGACTCACCGCCCGCGGGTTTCATCGCGCCTGGCGCGTCGCCCGCACGTCGGCCGACCTCGATGGCGCGGACCAGATCGGCGAGCGTCACATCCTCGAGGCGCTCGGCTATCGGCTTCAGGATGTCGCAGCGTAGTCCCCACCCCCGCGAGGGGGAGGGGCTGGGGTGGGGGGCGCCGGAGCTCAGAACGCGTGGCCGCTGGCCTCCCCCTGCCGGGCCTCGCGTCGCCATCGTCGGGTCGCGACGGCCCACGCCCTACGGCGAAGCCGTCGCGGAGCAGCTGGGGGCAGACCTGGCCAGGGCCGGTGTGGTCGTGATCAGCGGGCTGGCCCTGGGCATCGACGCCGCGGCCCATCGCGGCGCCCTGGTCGGCGGCGGGGCGACAGTCGCGGTCATGGGCACCGGAGTCGACGTCGTCTACCCGGCCGCGCACAGCAGACTGGCGGAGGAGATCCTGGCGGCCGGCGGCGCGCTGGTCAGCCAGTTCCCCGACGGCACGACCCCGAGGCGGCACAACTTCCCGGCCCGCAACTGGACCATGGCGGCCCTGGCCGACCTGGTCGTGGTGGTGGAGGCGGCAGAGGGTTCCGGCGCGTTGATCACCGCCGAGGCGGCGCTGGACCTACATAAAGAGGTATTGGCCGTGCCCGGCAGCGTGTTCTCGCCGCTCTCGGTCGGCACGCACGGGCTGATCCGCGACGGGGCCGGGCTCGTGCAGAACGCGCGGGACGTGATGGCGGCGCTGGGGGCCACCCAGGAGGTGCTCGACGATCCCCTGGCGCCCCCCGCAGGGCTCGGACTTGGGGCCCTGCCGAGGCGCGATGGAATCCTTGCTCACCTCTCGGACGTTCTACCTCTGAGCGTCGCCGAGATCGCCCGAAAACTCCAGCTTCCAGTCGCTGAGGTCCTCGGCAGGCTCACCGCTCTCGAGCTGGACGGCGCTGTGCGCCGTCATCACGACGGCTACATACGGGCATTGCGCAGTGGCCAGAAACGGGCGTAGGATTGCCCGCCCAGAACCAGCCGAGGGGAAGAAACCAAGCTGGTTGGGAATAAAGAGGTGCTGTGTCAGAAGGTTTGATCATCGTCGAGTCCCCCGCCAAGGCGAGGACTTTGAAGCGGTTTCTGGGTGACCGTTTCGACGTCCTTGCCTCGATGGGCCACGTCCGCGACCTGCCTGAGAAGGAGATCGCGGTGGACGTGGAGCACGGCTTCAAGCCTCACTACGAGGTGGTCGAGAGCCGCCGCAAGACGATCAACGAGCTGAAGGCCGCGGTCAAGAAGGACGGGGGCGAAGTCATCCTGGCGTCCGACCCCGACCGCGAGGGAGAGGCGATCTCCTGGCACCTCGCGGAGGTCCTGAAGCTGCGCTCGCCCAGGCGCATCGAGTTCCATGAGATCACCGCGGATGCGGTGCGCCGGGCACTCGAATCGCCTCGCGAGATCGACATGCGGCTGGTCAACGCCCAGCAGGCGAGGCGCGTCGTCGACCGCCTGGTCGGCTTCAGGCTGAGCCCGTTCCTGTGGGCCAAGGTTCAAAAGGGCATCGGCGCAGGCAGGGTCTCGTCAGTTGCGCTGCGGCTCGTCGTCGATCGCGAGGAGGAGATCCGCAAGTTCGTTCCGATCGAGTCCTGGACGATCGACGTCGACCTTTCGAAGCTGGGTG
>Ga0209011_1000747_pt1 | contig 11984 bp, 9 predicted proteins | sample BlaSpr_A8_OM1_M3_FD_187986 | JGI IMG/M metagenome (GOLD analysis project Ga0209011, IMG submission 187986) | Forest soil microbial communities from Thunder Bay, Ontario, Canada - Black Spruce, Ontario site 2_A8_OM1_M3 (SPAdes) (version 2) | ecosystem: Environmental > Terrestrial > Soil > Boreal... | reverse complement strand
CGATCCGTTCGTCGGCCTGGTCCCCGCACAATTCCCCGCCCCCGGGTACTTGGTCTCGAAGGCCTTGGTGAGCGCGTCCTTGCCGGCCTGTGCGGTGGAATGGGGGCTCAACGGCCCGCTGGCGACGACCAGTGACCCGAGCCCATTAGGGCTCAGCAGCGCGATTGCCTGGCTGTCCTTGTGCGACACCTGCCAGCCGCGTGGCACGGGAATGGTCACGTAGTCGTTCGACGCGACGGTCGCGCCGGCGATCGGCGATGGCGATGCGAGCGGGCTGGGCGACCCGGCCGGAGTCGGGCTCGGTACGTCGGAAGTGATCCCGCCGCTGATGCTCGCTTTGTTGGTCAGAAGGGCGACCGCTGTCCCGCACCCTGCCATCAACAGGATGAGGGCGCCAACGGCCGCGAGGATCATCGCCCACGGCGTGCGATGTACCGGCGCCTGTGGCGCGGCGGCAGACGGTGAGTAGTAGGGGCTCGCGAGTCCTGGGGGCGAAGCGAATGCAATGGGGGCCGCGGCCATGGGCGGCGCCGGTGCGGCCACCACTCCCCATCCCGGGGCGGCCGGTGGAGGCGCCTGCGCTGCAGCCGGGGGCGAGGCCACGGCCCAACCCGGCGCGGAGGCCGGAGGACCTGGAGGTGCTGCTGGAGGTGCTCCTGGAGGTGCTCCTGGAGGCGCCGCGGCCGCCCATCCCGGCGGGGCGGCGGGAGGTCCGGCCGCCGCCGCGGTCAGCGGCGTGCCGCAAGACGAGCAGAACGCGTTGCCGTCGGGATTCGGGGCGCCGCAGCGCCCGCAGGCAATGGCCATCTAGCTCTTCTTCTCCGCGGCGGTCGCCGCCTCGACCCGAGGCCGGCGGGAACGCTTGACCGAGGTGGGGGCGGCGGTGAGCGCCATGCCGCAGTTAGGGCAGAAGCCTGACGCGACGATGTGCATGTGGCAGCTCGGACACACGGTCTCCGCATAGCCCATGTGCGCGGCCTCCTCGAGCAGCGCGTGGTGCAGCACGTAGCGGATGTAGATCAGCAGGGCTCCGACGATGGCCGCCTGCCAGATGAGGATGAACAGCGGGCTGACCCCGGTCTCCTTCAGCACCTGCGTTCCGCCGGAGAAAGCGATGTGAGCCAGGACGGCCGTCGCGACGCCGCCGATCTCTCGGCCACCCAGCCGGCCTCGCCGCCAGCGCCAGATGGTCGCCACGATCAGGCCGGTCGCGCTGCCCTGGAGCAGGGGCTGGAAAATCGCGAGCGTGGTGAGCTCGTAGATCCAGGTGCCAGGCTCGACGTGCACCGGCAGGCCGGTCAACACGCTGGAGAAGCCGATCAGGGCCTCGGCGAGACTGAAGCCGAGACCGGCGGCCACGCCGAAGACGAGCCCATCCACGGTCTCGGGGAAGTCCGCCCGGTTGGGCAGGAAGAAGGCGGGCAGCGGCTTCACCGCCTCTTGAACCACCGGAAGAAGCAACCCGACGATCAGCAGCCCGACGAGGTTGACGCCCGCGCTGGCGACGAAGCTGTTGCTGTACTGAAACGGGTTGTAGATCGCGCGTTCGAAGATCGTGAAGAGGATTCCGACCACGATCCCGCCGCCGATCGTGAAGCCGAGAACGATCGCGGGCGCGTCGCGGTAGACCTGCGCCTCATATAGATAGATGAGGTAGAGGACCGGGACCAGGAAGGCCGAAACGAGGATCGCGGCGGTGATCAGACCGGCGAGGTACAGGATCAGGATGCCGGCGAGGCCGGCGGTGAAAGCCCAGCGAAACTCGTGGATCTTGTGGTGGCCGAGGTGAGGGAACAGGGTGGTGAACACCGACGGCTGCGCCACATGCTCCCCGGGATGCGCCGCATAGCGGTGCTCGCGCGTCTTGGCGTCGCCGAACTCCGCGGTGGTGCCCTGGTGGGCGCCGCAGCGCGTGCAGAAGACGCCATCCGGGACGTCGTGCGCGCAATGGTCACACCGCACTGCCTACCTCCTATCTCCTCCTTCCGACCGAATTGCTGGGCGGTAAGGATAGGGCTCGGCGCCGCCGTTTAGTACCCGGTTAGCGGGCGGGCTCTTTCGCCGCTGGTTCGGTTTCGGCGGGCTGTGGCGGCACCCAACCGCGGATGAAGTGGCACGAATAATGGCCGGGGTGCTTCTCGAAATAGCGCTGGTGATAGTCCTCGGCGGGCCAGAAGTGCGGAGCCGGCACGATCTCGGTCACGATCGGGCGGTCGAAGTAGCGCTGCGCCTGCTCTTTCGAGGCCAGCGCAGCCTTCTCCTGCTCGGGGCTGTGGAAGTAGATCGCCGACCGGTACTGGTGGCCGTGGTCCGGACCCTGCCGGTTGAGCGTGGTGGGATCGTGCATGTTCCAGAAGGCGTTCAGCAGCTCGTCGTAGGTGACCTTGGCCGGGTCGTAGGTGACCTCGACAGCCTCGGCATGGCCGGTCCGGCCCGAGCAAACCTGCTCGTACGTCGGGTTGTCTCGCGACCCGCCCGTGTAACCGGAAACCGCGTCGATCACGCCGGGCATCTCGTTGAAGAGGTGCTCGACACCCCAGAAGCAGCCGCCCGCAAAAGTAGCTTTTTCCATCTCGGCTTGAGGATACGCCCTCCTTAAAATGACCCGTTCCGATGCCAACGCCTGACGCTCCGCCTCGCAAGCGCGGCTGGCTGCACCTCGCGACGGTCGACATCACTCCGTTGCGGCGCCACCGCGATTTCCGCCTGCTGTTCATCGGACGGCTCGTCTCGTTCTTCGGCAGCATGATCACGGTCGTCGCCTTTCCGTACCAGGTGTACCTGCTGACGCACAGCGTGCTGCTGGTTGGCTTGCTCGGTGTCCTGGAGTTCGCCGCGATCCTCCTCTTCGCGATGCTCGGTGGCGCGATGGCGGATGCCGCCGACCGACGATCGATGGTCCTCCTCACCGAGGCGGGCCTGATGGGGGGAAGCCTCATCCTCGCCGGCAACGCAGCACTGGCGAGCCCGCAGGTCTGGGTTCTGTTCGCCATCGCCGTCATCTGGGGCGGGCTCGACGCGATCCAGCGCCCGTCGCTCGACGCCATGCTGCCGCGCCTTGTCGATCGCGACGAGCTCGCCGCGGCGGCGGCGCTCAACAGCACGCGCTCGACCCTCGGACAGATCCTGGGACCGGCCCTGGGTGGCGTGCTCCTGGCTTCGATCGGGTTGCCGCTGACGTACATGGTCGACGTCGCCACCTTCGTGGTCGGCCTTGCCTGCCTGTGGATGATGCGAGCCGTCCCGCCGCCCGTCAACGCCGAGAGGCCGAGCCTTCGGCGCGTCGTCGAAGGGCTGCGCTACGCGCGAAGCCGGCCAGAGCTGATCGGGACCTACGCGGTCGACATCACGGCGATGTTCTTCGGCATGCCCATGGCGCTGTTTCCCGCCATCGCGCAGGGGTTGGGTGGACCTGGAGTGCTCGGGATGCTGTACGCCGCGCCCGCGGTCGGGTCATTCCTCTTCTCGGCGACGAGCGGCTGGACCAGCCGGGTGCACCGCCACGGCATGGGCGTGATCGTCGCGGCGATCGTGTGGGGTCTCGCGATCATCGGCTTCGGCTTTGCGCCCGGGCTGATCGCGGCGCTCGTCTTCCTGGCTATTGCCGGAGCCGCCGACATGATGAGCGGCGTGTTCCGGCAGGTGATCTGGAACCAGACCATCCCCGACGCTTTGCGCGGCCGGCTGGCCTCGATCGAGATGCTCAGCTACACGTCGGGCCCGGCCCTTGGCAACTTCGAGGCCGGCCTGGTCGCCTCGCTCACCAGCGTGCGGGTGTCGGTGGTGTCGGGCGGCGTGCTCTGCGTGATCGGCTGCGTGCTGTGCGCGCTGGCTCTGCCCGCATTCCGCAACTACGACGCACGGCGTTACCATGCGCCAGATCCGGGTCCCGGTGGCGTCAAGCAGGAGAAGCAGTGAGCTCAGGTGAGATCGTCGTGGCGCTCGCGGCAGCAACCGCACTACTCGCTCTGTGGGCCGCGGTGTTCGCCACGCGCGCCGACCGGGCTGCGCGCCGCGCGAGCAAACTTGCCGACGCGCGCTGGGAGGCGACCACCAGGCCGGTCCCGCGTCTCGCCTTCACCAGCCCGCCCTCGCCCAACCAGCCGATCGAGGTGGAGATTCAGAACCTCGGCGGCACGCTGGTTGCCGGCGGGGTGATCGTGCAGGCGGCCGACGACCTCTACGCCGGCGAGCTGACCATGGCCGAGAAGTCGGCGCCGAGAAGGATCCTCCTGCAGCCGGCGATGAAGGCCTGGCAGCGGGCGAGCCAGCCACGCTGCCTCCTCCTGGTGGCCCAGGACGTCAACGGCCGCTCATGGGATTGCCTTGACGGCAACAAGCTGATCAAAGACCCCGCCAAATGGCTGGCCGGCCAGCTGCGCGAGCTTCGCCTCCAGGGCGTCGTCACCTTTCCGGGACTGGCCGGCTCCGTCAAGAGCTAACTCCCTCTCCCCTTGAGGGGAGAGGGGCGATGAAAAAGTTAGTGCGCTGCGTCCAGCCGCGCGTCCAGCTTGAGCGTGACGTTGCCGTGGAGCGCTTTGGAGATCGGGCAGCCTTCCTTGGCGGCCTCAGCCTCCTTCTGAAACTCCGCCTGGTCGATGCCGTGAATGTGGCCGACCGTCGTGAGCGTGATGGTGGTGATGCCGGTCCCCGGCACGAACTCCACCTCTGCGCTGGTGTTGAGCCGTTCGACCTTGTGCCCGGCCTTGCTCAAGCCGTTGGAGAAGGCCATCGAGTAGCACGCGGCGTGCGCCGCGGCGAGGAGCTCTTCCGGGCTCGTCCCGCCATGGTGCCGCTCAGCTCGACTCGCCCACGTGACCGGGAATTCTTCGAACGTGCCGCTCGCGACCTTGACCCGGCCCTTCCCGCTGACCAGGTCGCCTTCCCAGACCGCATCCGCCCGACTCACCGCAGCCACAGCTCACCTCCTGCAAAACACACGACAACCACCAGCAAAAGTACAAGATCAGGAGACGGTAGATTCCCTACTCGTACCGGAGCGCTTCGGCCGGGGCCACCCTCGAGGCGGATCTTGCCGGCAGGTAGGTCGTCAGCAGGGTGGCCAGGTAGGCGCCGCCCAGGATCAACGCGATCTGGATCACCGGCACGTGAAAGTCGACGGTGCCAAACGTCTTGTCGACGACGAAGAAGCGGTACGACTGCCACACGCCCACGAGCGTGCCGATGATCAGGCCGAGGATGGCGATCAGGCTCGACTCCATCAAGAACGAGCGCTGCACGAGCGAACGCCGGAAGCCGACCGCACGCAGCATTCCGATCTGCTGCCACCGTTCGACCACAGCGCGCGTGCTGATCACACCGAGCCCGGCGATGCCGACAATCAGGCCGAGGGCGAGGAAGCCGGTCACCAGGTTGAGCAGGGTCAGGATGCTGCTCAGCTGCTGCGCAAGCTGGTCAGAGACGATCACAGGCTCGAGCTGGTCCTGCACCAGGACCCGGCCGAGGTCCAGGCGGGCCTTGTTCACATCGACTCCCGGCTTGAGCGTGAAGTAGTAGCCGGTCGGGGTGAGCGGCTGGGAAGGGTCCGCGAAGGTACCGGCCTGAAGAGCGGTCTGGGTCGACATGTAGACCCCTCCCCAGATATCCGACGAGCTCATGAAGCCGATCACGGTGAGCTTTGACGTTGGCGGTCCACCCTTGCCCGGGCCGCTGTTGACGCCGATGAACGTCGCCTGGACCTGGAAGGGCTGGAACGAGGTGTCGGCCGGCTTGATCCCCACGATGTCCGCGGGCCCACCGTTGCGTGTGTCGAGGCTCGAGGCGTTGATGACCACGTAGCCGGGGTGATCCCGCACCGCGTCCCACACGGCACGGTCAGAGCTGTAGCCCGCTGCGCGAGGTTGAAGGCCGTAACCCGTCGCGGAAAGATAGCCGGAGTCGACCACGCGGAGCGCGTAGCTGCTGTCCGGCTGGACCTTCGAGACGCTGCCATCGGACTTCACCTGCTGCAGCTGCATGCCGATGCTCTGGTTCTCCCAGCCCACGCCTCTGATCTCACCCGCAAGCGTCGGGTTGGCCTGCACGAGCGAGGCGACGTCGGCGGGGAACTTCGTCCTGTCCGTCTGGGTGAAGTTCTGGTCGGGAGTGCCTGCGACGATCTGCCACCGGCCGGAGACCGCATCCGTCTGCGCAAAGTTCTGGATGAGCACGTCTTTGAAAACAGACATGTAGACGATGATGAAAGTCACGATGGCGAACATCGCGACTGCCATCCCGGTCCTGAATTTCGTGGCCATCGGGTAGGACATGCTCGTCCTGGTGACCGCCGCCAGCCCGCTGAATCGACCGGTGAAGAACATCACGCCGCGGATGAGCAGGTCACTGTTGTACATGACCAGCCAGATCGCGCCCAGCAGCACCATGAGGGCCGAAAGCACGAACACCTCGGGTCCGCCGGTGAGCTGTTTGACCTGCAGCGCGCCGTCAATGTGGAGGAGCGTTTCGACGCGACCGAAGGGCCGGCCCCAGAACAGCAGCAGGCCCAGGGCCGCGAACGTGAATCCCACCCGAGCCGCCACCAGGCGGCGTACCCGAGCGAACGCGAGCAACCAGCGAAGTAGCAGGCCGGTACCGATGATGACCAGCGAAACGCCGGCCGAGTACACGACGTCGACGTGGCTGAACACATTGCTGTCACCAAGGGTTAGAGCAACGAGCACCGCGCCGAGCAGCACTGTCAGCGGGCCGCGCTTGAACAGGGCCCACCAGAACGTCCTTATCGCGCCGAGCGTGCCGAGCGTGATGCGGCCGAGGAAGACCAGCGGATGGCCGCGCCGGAGCTGCTTGAGGGCGACCCAGGCGACGCCGAACGGCGCCGTGAACATGCGCACCATGCCGGCGTCCCTCTGCTCGCTCTCGTCGAGGTCGCGGATGGCCGCAACGATGTTCAGCCGGCTGACCCTGTACGCAGAGAACGCGACGACGATGAACGTCAGCAGGATGCCCGCGCAGACCGCGATCACCAGGCTCGTCCAGTCGACGTGAAACTCGAGCGTGATGCCTTTATAGAAGCCGCTGAAAATGGTCGAGAGCACGCGGATCATGAGAGCCGCGACGCCCACTCCGAGCGCCACGCCCACCGCGCTCGCCGCGAGCGTGTAAGCCGTGCCCTCGAACAGGAACATCTGCGTCAGGTGCCTGCGCTTCAGGCCGACGGCCCGGCTCATCCCCATCTCCGCGCGACGCTCGGCGGCGAGCATCACGAAGATGAGGAAGATCAAAAGCACGCCGACCGCGATCGAGAAGAAGCTCACGCTGAGGAGCGCGGCCGTGATGAACAGGCCGCCCCGCTGCGCGAACGTGACCGCGTCGGCTTTGTAGGCGGAGTAGACGTACAGGTCGAGCCGGCCGGCGATGTCGTTGTAGCGGGCCACCTCGCCGGGCGCGATCGATCCGATCACCTGGGCCAGCTGAGCCTGAAAGGCTGGGTTGCCGGCCATCGCCTTGAAATTCGGGGTGACGCCGGGCTGGTCGAGCTCGGCGAGCGCGGGGTCCAGCGCCGTCCCCGGCGTTGAACGAGCCAGGACTCCAAGCGGCACGCGGATGGCCGGCTGTGCGAGAAGCGCTTTCAGCTCTTTCGCCGCAGGTGTGTCGACCTGCAGCACCCCGACGAGCTGAATCAGCGTGTCAGGGGGTTGGCCGGCCCCGACCACCGCGTCGCGCATGACGCTCTCGGCAAAGCGATTGCCGGCCAGCGCCTTGAACTCATCGGTCACAGCGGCCTGGTTCAGCTCGACGAGCAGGCGGCGGCTGAAGTCCTGGGTGGGGTCGAGGAACGACGCCTGGTCGTGGATCCTCTTGACCTGGGACTTGATGGCCGGCGTCCGCAGGTAGGCGAACAGGTCGGCCGCTGCCTGAGGGTCGGTGAACTCGACCCGGAAATGCTGGGTGACCTCGTCGCCGATGGTCCCCGCGGGCCCGAGGTCGTCGAAGCCGCCGGTGCCTCGGTTGTGGACGAAGACTAGGTTGTAGCCGGCCGGCTTCTGCATGACCGTGCGCATGGTGGCCAGGGGCATGAGCACCGAGTTCACGATGGGTCCGTGGTTGGCGATGCTCGGGTTGACCTCTGTGTTGAGCACGCCTCGAATGGTCGCGGTTGTCGGGTGCCCATCCACGTAGAGCTGCAGCGTGTCGCCGGCGTGGGCGTTGAGCGTGTCGCCGAGCATGTCGCCGACGAAGACGTCACCGGGACCGAGCGCGGCGACGTCGAGGTTCGTCCCGGACCTGCCCTTAAGCGTCCCCCACACCGTGCCAAAGTCCGCCGGCACCCCGAAGATGGCGACGTTCGATGACGACGACTGGCTCGTGGTCGTGTCGATCATCGAGCCCGACGCGGCGATCACACCCGTGGCCGCGACGACGTTGGTGTCCTTCTTGCTGCGCGCGATCACGTCGGCGGCCTGCGCGTCGCTGAAGAACTCCGAGTCGGCCGTCGATGCTCCCTGGATGCTCCGGTTGTCCTGGTGGCGGGTGAACGCCTCGTCGATGCCGCCGATCTGCCGGAGCTGGATCGCGGCGAGCGAGTAGTTCAGCGTGTCGCCCACGGACAGCGACGCGGTGATGATGAGCGTGGCCAGCATCAAACCGAAGAGGATCAGGACGGTCTGCGCACGCCGGCGCGGAATGTTGCGGAGCGCCATCTTCAGCAGCACGCGGTTGACGGCTGCAAACAGGAGCAGCCCCACCAGCACCACAGCCACCGCTCCAGCGGCCCATCCGGCCACCGTGGGGGCCGGGATGCCGAAGTAGATGCTCAATCGACTCCCGACGCGAGGACGGGAACGCCGCTGTGCCCTGCAAGCTCCTGCGCGGCGGCGGCATCCTTGACGTCCGAAACGATCAATCCGTCGCGCATGCGGATCAGGCGCTGCGCGAGCGCGCCGACCTCCTCCGAGTGCGTGACCCAGACGAACGTCTGCTGGTTCTGCCGGTTCAGCTGAACCATCAAGTCCATGATCCCGGCGCTCGTCTCGGTGTCGAGCGCGCCGGTCGGCTCGTCAGCCCACACGATCGACGGTTTGGTCGACAGGGCGCGCGCGATCGTAAAGCGCTGGCGCTGGCCGCCGCTCATCTCTGCGGGCCTGTGACGGGCCCATTCGCTGACGCCGACCATCTCGATGGCTTCCTGCGCACGCTTCCGCGCGGTTGACGGCTTGACTCCACCGACGAGCATCGGGAGCTCAACGTTCTCGATCCCGGTCAGCACTGGCAGGAGGTTGTACGTCTGAAACACGAATCCCATCTCGCGTGCGCGAAAGTCCGTGCGCTGGTTGTCGGTGAGATCTTTGAGGTCGTGTCCCGCGATCTTGATCGTCCCGCTGTCGATCACGTCAAGCCCGCTGAGGCAGTTGAGCAGCGTGGTCTTTCCGCAGCCGCTGGGACCCATGATGGCGACCACCTCGCCTCTCTTGACCACGAGGTCGATTCCTTTCAGTGCATCGATCTTGTGACGGCCGGCGTCGTAGCGCTTCCATACGCCCGTGGCGTCAATGATGGTTTCGATCAACTTCGTTCCTTCCTCATGCCGGTTTTAGTGCGCGTCGCAATGCATGCGTGCATGTTTGCTTCCTAAGCACCGGCGACGGCTATTTTGTGACGCATGGCCGGAACGATAAACCGGCGTTGTGTCGAAACTATGTCTTCTCGCGCAGCTCTGGCCGGAAGCGATAGCCGACACCCCAAACGGTCTCGACACAGGTTCCGAGGTCGCCTAACTTTCGTCGCAGCCGGACGATCTGAGTGTCGACCGCGCGGTCGAGCCCGTCGAAATCCGCGCCCCACAGGCGTTCGAGGAGGAAGTCTCGGGAGAAGGTGCGGCCCGGATGTTGAAGCAGCAGCTCGAGCAGGTCCATCTCTCGGCGGCTCAGGTCGAGCGCAGACCCTGCGAGCGTGGCGCGATGGCCGGCCGGGTCGAGGACCAGCGGGCCGAACGTGGTCGGCTGTGAGGAGTCGGCGTTTGCGGCCGCGCTGTCGAGCGCGACGCGCCGCAGCAGAGAGACGACCCTGGCCGCGAGCTCCACGATCGAGAAAGGCTTGCCGAGATAGTCGTCAGCTCCGACCTGGAGCCCGGTCACCCGGTCGGCCACGTCGCCTCGCGCCGTGAGCATGAGGATGGGCATGAGGTGTGTGCGTCGCAGCTCCTGGCAAACGGTGAGGCCGTCCATGCCCGGCAGCATCCAGTCCAGGATCACCAGGTCCGGGCGTGTGTGGTCGGCGGCCACCAGCGCCTGCTTTCCGTCGAACGCCTGCTCGACGGTGTGCCCGGCCTGCTCCAGGTGCGAACGAACGAGGTCGGAGAGAGCCCTTTCATCCTCGACGATGAGGATCGTCGCCATCAGCTTTCAGCGCGGCGCAGGCTGATCCAGAACGTGCTGCCAAGGCCGGGTTGCGAGGTGGCGGACAGGCTTCCCCCCATGGCTTCGAGCAGCTCGCGCGCGATCGACAGGCCCAGCCCAAAGCCGCCGGTGTTGCGCGTGCGCGACGCGTCGGCCCGGTAGAACCGCTCGAAGATGTGAGTGAGGTCCTCGGCCGAGATCCCGAGCCCGGTGTCGGAAACCGCGATCTGGACGCGGTCGGCGCCGCCGGCGCTCAGGCGGATCGAGACCACCCCGCCTTCCGGCGTGTAGTTGATCGCGTTGCGGACCAGGTTGGTCACGACCTGTACAAGGCGGTCAGGATCACCCAGCGCCCACAGTCCGGCCGGCATCTCGTCGTGGCTCACCGTGACGTGCCGCTCGGCGCGAGCGAGCGGGGCGAGCGCGAGGACGACCTGCTCGAGAATTGGCGCGACCTCGATCGCGCGGTTGCTCACCTTCAGCTCTTGAGAGTCGGCGCGGGCCAGCATGAGGAGATCCTCGATGAGGTCGGCAAGGCGGCGCGTCTCCGTTGCGGTGACTCGCAGCCGGCGTTCCGACTCCGCCGCATCCGGCCTGTCGGCGGGCGGCACCAGCAGGGAGTCGACGTGCGCCTGGATGCTCGCGACGGGCGTCCGGAGCTCGTGCGACACGTTCATGATGAGCTCGCGCCGGCTGCGATCTGCCGTCTCTGCTTTACGCCGAGCCTCCCAAACCTGGCGCTGCTCCTCGCCCACACCGAGCATGTCGGCGGCAAAGCGTCCCCACGTGCGAGCGATGGCGTTGAGCACGTGCATCGAGAACGCGAGCCCTGCGAACGCGAAGAGCCCGGGAAAGACCAGGTTTCCGATGGCTTGGGGAGTCGGACCGTCCATGTTGAATCGCACGAGCGGATAGATGATGCCGAGGATCGAGGCTCCCAGGAGCGCGCCTGACAAGAGCGTCGCGAAGATTCCGAAAGGCAGCTTGAGGAACAGATAGACGAGCGATCTCCAGGTCGCCGGCTGGCGCAGGTGGCGGACGAGCATCCGCCACGGAGAGACCAGCTCGGCGTCGGGAAGCGAGAGCGGTGGAACTTTGACGCCCAACAACCCGATCGCGAGCTCGCGCTCGAAAAGTGCGAATCCCCACGCCGCGACGATCGTGGCCAGGAGGATCAGGAGGCCGACGGCGGCGATGGAGAGAAAGGCGCCGGAGATCATTCCGGCGGTCAGCACGAGGAAGTAGGTCAGGCCGAGTGGAAAGGCGGTCAGCAGGTAGATCGCGTTGAGATACGAGCGCGGCTCGACGAGAACGTGAAGGAATCGTTTGACTCGATCGGCCGCGACCGTCGTCGGAACCGGGGTCTCGGGAACGGCTGTCTCCACTTGTGGGAGACGGTAGACCAGAGCTGTGCCAAAAGGGTGTCCGCGCCATTTCGACCGGATAACGACCCCTTAAACCCGCGCGGGTCTACCCATAACTAGCCGGACCTAACGTGCGCGGTGTCGCCGGCGGGGACGGCCGATAACCGGCCGCGTTACAGGGAGGCGTCTTATGACCCGAGCCCGTTTTCGCGTCGTGAGCTTGTTGGGAGCGGCCGGCTTGATGGCCGGGTTGCTCGTTTCTTCG
>Ga0209011_1000745_pt1 | contig 11993 bp, 5 predicted proteins | sample BlaSpr_A8_OM1_M3_FD_187986 | JGI IMG/M metagenome (GOLD analysis project Ga0209011, IMG submission 187986) | Forest soil microbial communities from Thunder Bay, Ontario, Canada - Black Spruce, Ontario site 2_A8_OM1_M3 (SPAdes) (version 2) | ecosystem: Environmental > Terrestrial > Soil > Boreal... | reverse complement strand
TGAAACCGCGGACATGGCCGTACCCACAGTTTCGGTCGTTGCGCCTAAGCGGGCCGCGCCGTTGCAGGAAATTACGCTGCCGGGCAACGTCCAACCGTTTACGCAGTCGCCGATTTTCGCGCGAACGAACGGTTATCTAAAGCGTTGGTACTTTGATATAGGGGCGCATGTTAAGAAAGGGGAACTGCTTGCCGTTATTGATAGTCCTGAAGTCGACCAGCAGCTCCAGCAAGCGCGCAGCAATCTGTTAACCGCACAAGCAAATCTCGAGCTAGCTACAATCACCAAAGACCGCTATCAAGGACTTAAGAAAACCAATGCTGTGTCCCAGCAGGACGTCGACAATGCCGTCGGTACTTATAACGCGAATAAAGCGATTGTCGAGGCAGACCAGGCAGTAGTCGAGCAGTACTCCGCGCTGGTATCTTTTGAAAAGGTTTACGCTCCGTTCGACGGCGTAATTACCGCGCGAAACACCGATATAGGGGATCTGATAAACTCGGGTAGCAATGCCAACGCAAGGACCGATCTCTTCCACATGGCGCAGCCCGGCGTGCTACGCGTGTACGTCAATGTACCTGAAGAATATTCCCAAGCAACCACGCCGGGTCTAACCGCAGATCTGACATTGGCGGAGTTTCCCGGACGTACCTTCACAGGGAAACTGGTGCGCACTGCCGAGGCCATTAACTACACAACGCGAACGCTGCTGGCTGAAGTGGACGTGAATAACCCGTCAGGGCAATTGCTTTCGGGCGCCTATGCGGAAGTCCATTTCAAGGTACCTGGGCACGCCTCCACCTACATTTTGCCGGTAGATACTCTTCTCTTTCGGAAGGAAGGCCTAAACGTCGCCATTGTCGAGAACGGGAACGCGAAGCTGGTTCCGGTAATGCCTGGTCGTGACTTCGGCAATACGATCGAAATCATTTCGGGTCTGCAGGGCAACGAATCAGTCATTTCGAGCCCTCCAGATTCCATCGTGGCTGGCGAAAAAGTGCAGATAGCACCGCCCCAGTCGCAGGCAGCCTCAGGAGGAGCGACGAAGTGAGTTCTCTCTGCGCCCCCCAACTAGAGGTCCGAGTCCGCAAGCACATCGCGGGCAGCATCTGTGTCCTGAGCATCCTCCTGCTAGCGGGTTGCACGGTTGGACCAAATTATAAGCGCCCCGCGGCGGAAGTTCCGCCAGTCTATAAAGAAGTCGGCGATTGGAAGCCTGCCCAGCCGAGCGACGAGCATCTCAGCGGCAACTGGTGGGAGATTTTTCAGGACCCGCAACTGAACGCCCTCGAACTACAGGTCAACGTCTCCAACCAAAATTTGAAAGCCGCCGAGGCCGCATATACTCAGGCTCGCGCAGTGCTCCGCTACTCCCGCGCCGATTACTTCCCAACCTTGACCGTCAATCCGTCGGTAACCCGCAACCACTACTCCACAAATCGACAACCCCGCAGCCCAACATTCAATGGCGTTACCTTCACCGACATACAAATTCCCTTCGAATGGTCTTACCAGGTCGACGCTTGGGGACGCATACGCCGCACCGTCGAATCTTATCGCGACCAGGCCCAAGCCAGCGCCGCCGACCTGGCAACCGTCAACCTGTCTATGCATACGCAGTTGGCTTTGTTCTACTATCAGGCCCGCCTCCTGGACGCCGAGGAGCAGCTTCTGAACTCCACCGTAACGCAGTATGAGCAAGCCCTGGAATTGATCGAGAGCCGATTTGGAGGAGGCATTGATTCCGAACTGCAGGTCCAGCAGGCCAGGACTCAACTCGAGACCACTCGCGCTCAGGCTATCGATGTTGGAGTTGCCCGCGCGCAGTACGAGCACGCCGTTGCAGTTCTGATGGGGAAGCCGCCAGCGTCTTTTACCCTCGCTCCCCTTCCTCTCACTATGCCCCCTCCCGCGATTCCCGCTGGTTTGCCCTCAGAGTTGCTCGAGCGCCGATCTGACATTGCAGCCGCGGAGCGGCGCATGGCCTCCGCCAACGCGCAGATTGGAGTGGCCAAGGCCGCCTATTATCCGCTCATCAATTTGGCCGCCGCGGGAGGCTTCGAAAGTGGCTTTCCTTCGATACTGATCTCTGGCCCCAGTGCTTTGTGGTCGTTTGGCCCGTCCGCAGCTTGGACCCTCTTCGACGTGGGCAGACGCCGGGCTGCTTCAGACGAGGCCATCGCTTTCTACGATCAAAGCGTCGCCAACTATCGCCAAACCGTCCTGACCGGCTTCCAACAGGTCGAAGACAACGTAGCCGCGTTGCGAATCCTCGAGCACGAAGCCCAGGTTCAGGACCAAGCCGTCATCGCAGCCCAGAAATACCTGGAACTGGCCTGGACACGTTACAAGGGCGGCGTCACGAGTTATCTGGAAGTGACCACCGCTCAAAGTGCTGCTCTCTCCGACGAACTCACTGCCGTAAATATTCTCGGCCGCCGCATGGTGGACGCAGTCACACTCGTTCAGGCTCTCGGTGGCGGCTGGGATCGCTCCGCCCTTCCCGCACGCCCTGAATGCTGCGGCAAACTGACGAGCAATTCCAAGTAATGCTGCCGTCCCTCTCGCAAGATGGAGTCCCGCTGAGAACGACTTCCCCGTCTCGAGCATTCAACGCTGAGGCTCTCGTGTTCCTCTGCCCGTCGGTGTTTGCTGCCCTCTTCCTTCCCTGGACCCTCGCGTCACAAGTCTGACACCGTGCCACGGCGGAGACTCGCGCCGGTAAAGTCGCACTTTGAGAAAAACGCGCAACCCGCTTAAGTCACTGAAATGATGTCCTTTCCGCGCGGTCGTTTTCTATGCGGTTTGGTATCAAGCATGCCTTTCTATAACACGACTGAATTCCGCGACGATATGAACTTTGAAGCGCGGTTCTCTAAGAAAGGAGATTCAACTATGTACCGTAAAATGTTTACTGGCATGATCTGCCTGATGCTCTTGGGAACCTTCTTTGTCCCAATGGGTCGGGCCGACATGGCGGATAAGAAAACGATTGTGACTGTCAATCAACCCATCCAGGTTCCCGGGAAAGTTCTTCCCGCGGGCACCTACGTATTCAAGCTGCTCGATTCCAACGATCTCACCCTCGTCGCAATTTTCAACGCTGACGAGACGCACTTGATTACAACGGTCCGGGGTATTTCGGACTCTCGCATGGAAACCCCAGACAAGGCCATCCTTCAGCTCGAAGAGCGGCCCTCCGGCCAACCAGAAGCGCTAAAGGCGTGGTTCTACCCGGGTGATAACACCGGCATTGAGTTCGTTTATCCAACTGAGAAGAAGTAAGTTACATCCAACCCAAAAGTAATAAGTAAGGCCCAGGCCCTCGCACCTGGCGCTGCATTCGGCGCCAGGCGTTCCCCGCTCCTATCCGATGAACCGCGGGCGGGTTTTGAATTTTCCTCCATCGCCTTACTGCGCCTTCTTTTCTCAAGATTTCCCGCTTCCCGCCGCGTCTTTGCAAAATAAGCTCCACTGTTCCATTTGATACACGTCATTGACAGAATCGCCACGCGAGAGGATACTTCTCCTCGACCGATGTATATCGGGGGAACATGGCAGCGAATAGAGGGATGCTTTTATTTCTCGCTGCGGGCTCATTAGTGTGCACGGCTCGCGGAACATTTGCACAATCGCACCCGGAAGTGCGCGTTGTTGCGAATGTTGAGTTAGTGCAAATACCCGTTATCGTTTTCGATGACAAGGGTGGAGTAGCTACGAACCTCAAGAAAGACGACTTTCGCGTCTTGGAAGATGGGGTTGAACAACGGCTGGTGTACTGCGAAAGGGAGCGGGAGTCGGTTTCTTTCGTAATTCTTGCCGACCAGAGCGCAAGCATGACGAAGAAGATCCCCTTCGTCCAGGAAGCGGCGCTCTCGCTTGTCGACCCCGACCTGCCAAAAGATCCGTACCGCGACGAATATTCCGTGTTCGGCATCGAATCCCGAGCCAAACGCCTTGTACCCTTCACCCGCGATCAACACGACCTTGAGCGAAGACTCCCGTTGCTTCTGACCCCCACTAAAGGGAAAACCGCGCTTTTTGATGGGATCTATTGGGGAGTAAGTGCGGCGCAGGGCGAAGCGGAGAACAAGCGCCGCGCCGTGGTCATTATCTCGGATGGCGGCGACAACCACAGTCGCTATAACTTGCGGGAGACGCAAAGGTTTTTGGAAGAGGCGGACGTGCCGGTCTTCGCGGTTATGGCTGGACCGTCTTTCGACCTTCAGAACATTTTCTCCTTATCGGAGAATAAACCCAAACTATCCCGTGGGCCGGGAGGGAACTCAAAATCACCGTTTCCTGGCTCTTCCCTTATCGGTTCCGGGGATGACTATATCGGTCCTGATGAACGTCGCGGGCCTCATAACTTGAAAGCGCTAACGGAAGTGACCGGGGGCGGTGTTTTTACCGCCCACAAATTGGAAGATCTTGCGCGGGTCGTTCGGACTATCGGGCTCGCGGTACGATATCGATACATTCTCACCTACAAGCCGACCGGCAAAGGAAAAGGAAAAGCTAGCGCGGTCCCCGCGGGCGAAAACAACTGGCATAAGATCCACGTCGAACTCCGCCCGAAAGAGAAATTTGCTGGATACGGAATTCCCTACTACAAACGCGGATACAATAGAATCAACTGAACGCCGGATTGCGCCACGCGGGTGCGCCACCATTGGTTTAAAATAGTGTGGCTTTTGACTTTTCGTTCCCAGACTCGCAACAGGGTTACCTCACGCTATCCCAGGCTCGACAGCAGGTCCTTGCACTCGCAGCCGCAGCATGAATCCACTCAATTCCGTGTCCAAATAATCCGGCGTTAAACACCTCGGTATTGGCGGAAATTGCCCGGCTCGGTTCGCGTATCAACGTTGCCGCTGCTCCTTCGACGCGGTTTGCTTTGCGTCCTGCGGGAGGATTTCACAACTTCGCTGGGAGTCCCAGTCCTGAGTGCAAAAAAACGCCGGGGCACAATCCACTGTGCCCCGGCGGTATCGAAACGCAGATTTTTAGAAGGAGAATCGCAACCCGACCTGCATCACGCGGCGGCCCTCGGCGGCGCCACCTTGAATGTCCGTAAAGTTCGACCAGTTTGTCGGCGGCGTAAAGTTGCGCACCTTGGGATCGAGCCGCAGACCGTAACCGCTTCGGGTGAGATCCATCGGGCCAAAGTGCTGCGTGTTAGTGACGTTAAAGACTTCCCAGCGGAGCTGCAGATTCTGTTTCTCGCTCCACGGCATGTTGAACGATTTACTCAAGCCCGCATCCAGGCGGAAGACGCCCGGCAACGTGAAGATATTCCTCTGTCCGCTCTCTCCCGGATATGCGTTCCGGAAGCTCTGATAGGCAGCCGTCGGATCGCATCCAAAGAGCTTCGGAGCCGTGTTGGCGTCGCCCTTTGTGACGCACGTGGCCAGGGGCTGGGTCAGTACCGCCCGGCTCTGGACGTTCCAGTTGGTGGCCCAACGCGCGTCGTCGAATGGTGCGCTGAGCGGTAGCCCCGTGCTCCAATGGAAAATCGACGAGAGCTGGTAGCCGCCAATCAGGGCATCCAGGCCGCGGCCCGCATTCTTTCCAATCCATTTGCCGCGGCCAAAGGGAAGTTCGAAGATGGCGTTGGTATTGATGATATGGCGGAGGTCGAATTCGGAGTTTGCATACCAGTCGTGCTGGCGGATCGGGTTGAGAATAAAAGAGGCACTGCCATATCCAAGGTCGGTCTGGAGTCCAGAAGCATCATCCAGCGAGTGAGAGAATGTGTAGTTGAAGTCCCAGTGCAGGCCATGAATCCGCTGCCGTAAGGAGAGGGCCAGCCCGTTGTAGTACGAGTTGCCGATCGTGCTCCACGCCGTCAGCGCCCCGTATTGCGAATTGAAGAACAGGGTGGGATCGCCGTTGCCAAATCGCTCCGAGTCGATGTCGCCCTGCAAATCCGTCCAGTCATTCCCGTAGAAATTTCGCGCAATCCAGAAAACGGCTTGCGTCGGGCTAAAGCTAGCCGGGATGCAATTCACCACCACTCCACCAGACTTGCACGAACCTTTGTAGTACGCGTTCATGCGCGACGTAAAATTGGCTGGGAGGATGTTGTCGAAATAAGGCATAGTCGCAACTGCTGTGTTTGCCGCCGGCCGCGTGGCGCGGATCTTTTCCAGTGTGGTCGCGGCCGTGTACCAGTCCATTTTGGACGCGGGATCCACCAAATTGTTCAGTGCCATTGCGTCTCGGTGCGCCAGCAGGCTCTTGCCGATCCGGCCTGCGTACGAGAGTTGGAACAACAAACCAGCCGGCAACTGCCGCTCAACCGTCAAGCTGATTGCGTAGGCCTTCGGTGTATGGAGATCCGAGTCCAACGAGGACTCAATCCTTTCACCCATGTTTTGCGATTTCAACTGCGGAAAGCTGATCGAGTTGCTAAACGACAGGTTGGGAAGACTGCGGATATCTTGGCTGAAGCCAGTGAATGCCGGCGCCGGCTTGTTCGTGACATTGTAAGTGTTGACCGGAATCTGGTCGCTGGAAGAAAACCCTAGCGTGTTGTTGAGGTCGAAAGCCGTCGCGAGCGCTTCGCCATAGTAGTCGCTGAAGATGGAGAATCCACCGCGGATGACGGTTTTGCCTGATTCTCCAAAGATTCCTTTTAGGGGCCCCTTGCTGAAGCTCGGAGTCCACGCCACACCAAGGCGCGGCTGAAAGTTCTTGTAGTCCCACGGGTACATCGGGCTCTTTCCATTCGCTGGCCCGGAGAGATCCATGGTGAGCAGTGTATCCAGGGGAATTCCCTTCGCGGCGGAAGCCACGCGTTGATTGAAGTATTGGCTCAAGGGGATATTCGGCTTCACTTCGAACCCGCCGGTCTCATAGACGGGGCGGCTCAGCCCGTATCGCAGCCCCAAGGTCAAAGTCAGGTCGCGCCGCATCTTCCACGAATCCTGAGCATAGAAATCGTAAGACTGCGTGGCGAAATTCCGGTTCGTGGGGCTCCCCGGCGCGACCAGGTTGCCTGAGTGGTTGTACGTCAGATTCACGTTGTAACCAGAAAATCGCCCGATGAGCGCAGTCGCCGCGTTCTGCGTTTCCGAAACAGAGACCATGGCCGGGAGGCCGTTGGCGGCCAGATAATTGGATACCGCATCCGAAACGACGTTTCCTCCCTGCTGGTAACCGGACGGATTGGTCTGGGCAAAATCGAACGCGTTAGTATTACTGATCCGATTGTTGCTGATCAGACGTATATTAGTGCCCACTTGTATCGTGTGCTTATTCTTGATCCACGCAACGTCATCCAGGATGTTGTGCACCGGCGTGGTCCGGGAGGTAGTAAACGTGGCAGGATTGTTGGTCACGTTATCGAAGACAAAGCGGAAGCTATATTGATTGCCGTTGTGATCCCCGATCTGGCTGAACGCCTCGCGCGTGAGGCCGTAGCGCAAATTATTCACCCAGTTGTTGCCAACGGTCCACGTATGGCCAACGACAAATCCCTCGGGATGCGACCACAATGTCGGCGAGGGCGTATCCGGAAATTGTGGTGCGGCAAGGTCTCCACTGCTGTGGTCCACAATGTAATTGAGTCGAACAAACACGTTCTGCTTGCTCGTGATATTTGCGTCGAACTTCGCCACACTCGAATTGAGCTTGGCGACAACCGGGTAGCTGAACCGGAACCCTCCCGTATTCAGCTGCCGATTGGGCGTGCTGTCGCCCACAGTGAAGTCATTCGCCACATATTTCTGCGCCGCGCTGGCAAACACCGCCACCGCCGCCGGGTTGATTCCGACCACCGAAAAAGCCTGATTGAGTTGTGCGGTCGTAAGGGTTTGGACCATTCCATTCGTGTCCACGTAACGCATCTGGCCTTGCCCCATGCTCGCCAGTGGCACGGTGCGCACGGTTGAATTTTGAGACTTATCGCGGCGTCCTTCGTAACTGTAGAAGAAGAAAAGTTTGTTCTTGACGATGGGGCCGCCAATGCCGCCGCCAAACGTGTTGCGGATTAGTGCAGGCCGCGGCTGCCCAATTCTATTTAGAAAGAAATCATTTGAGGTAAACCCCGTGCTGCGATTGAACTCGAAGCCAGCGCCATGGAAGCTATTTGTCCCGCTTTTGGTGACCAGGTTCACCTGCGCTGCGGAGGAACGCCCTTGGTTCGAGTTCGCATTCAGGGTCGTGACGCGGAATTCCTCGATGGCCTCGGAGTTGAGCCGCAATACAGGCGTATTCAACCGGCCCGTTTGCGCTTCGTTGATGTCCGCTCCGTCCAGCGTCACGTTGGACTGATCGCTCCGTGCTCCGTTGACCGAGCCGTTGGTCGTAGCGGTCGAATCGATGGCGTAGGTGACGCCCGGCTGCAAGGTCAGCAGCGACAGAACGTTTCGTGCTTCCATCGGAAGTTGTGTAATCTGTTCATTCACAAAGGTATTCCCGATCGTCGCATCTTCCGTATTAATCGACACAATGGCGGCGGTCCCCTCCACCTGCACCAGTTCGCTAACGACGCCAACCTCTAATTGCACGTCCGCGGCGGTTACAGAACCGATCAGCGCGCTTACATTCCGAACCGACTTCTTGAAGCCCTTTGCTTCGACCTCAAGCGTGTAATCACCGGGAGGAATCAATTCAAAACTGTACCCCCCAGCCGCACCAGTAGTCTGGCTGCGGCTAAATCCCACATTCGCGTTCTTCAGCGTTACTATCGCACCCGCTACCATCTTTCTCTGCGCGTCTGAGATCTCTCCACGAATCGTGGACGTGCCCGTTTGCGCCTTTGCAACCCCACCTAAAAGCTGAAGCGTGCAGAATGAGACCAAAAAGCTAATTCTTATCAAAGACCGCTTCATAGACTGCCCCTTTCGCGTACCACAATTGAACTTTGTGACTGATTTACGCGGGGAGGTGGCCAGGCACAAAAAGGCGCAGCAAATTTCCGCAGCGCTAAACTACGCCGAATTGGAAATGCACCCCGGGCAACCGTCCCCAACACTCGCTTTAGCTGCAGGTGAGATAGCTTTTAGATTAGTCGCGCAAGTATGTCAAGCAATGTTGTTTCAATTCGACGCTGCATTTTTTCAAATACTTCCCGGCGCAAGGACTAGTACTGGGGCGTGGCAGGCCCTTAGTTAAAGGCCAAAATTTGCGTGCCGCATGCCCCGACCGGGTCGGGGCGTGCGGATTTTGAATTTTTCTCCATCTTCTTGCACCACCCTTTTTTCTCAAGATCTTTCCGCTTCCCGCCGGATCCCCATTTCTTGAATACCGCTCATCAACCCCGCAACTCCGGCCTTTTCAACACTTTCCCACTCCATTCGAATGATATCGAAGTAATTACTTGACCGCCGTGGCAGTTTCGTGGTATATTTCTTTGTGTTTGCCAAGCCCCACTCTCGCCAGACCAATAAGTCCTACACCACCGGCGCCTTGCCCCTTCCGTGTTCCCTCTTCAACTCCCATCGAAGATCCGGACTGGGTCGGGGTCATCAGTAACAAAATCTCCCGTCGTCCATCCCCTTTCTGTTCAATTACTTAGAAAATGCTATTCCCGCAACTCCTTTGTTTTGAAAATGATCCATTTTGATGGGGGGTGTACCCTCCGGCCCTTTCTTCTCGCCTTCCTGGGTACGCAGAAAAGCAACTATTTTGTTTTCAATCCATTGCGAACTCTTTTGCACATTTTTGCACACACGCAAAACTCAACTGTTTTCTTTTCAATCAATTCCGCACTCTTTGGCAAAAACACCCGGGGGGTGGGCATGTGCTGAAAGAAAACAGACTGGAAGTGGTGGCGTTACGCGACGCGGCGGGACGTCTTCTCCGGAATTCATCAACCACCGATAGTTGGAACGGTCAGCTTTTTTCAGTGGAGAAATTTTTTCCTAACGCTTCAAGCACGCTGTTCATCACGGCAAGGCCCCGGCGCATGTTCCTGCTGCGAGCTATGCGCAAGGCTTCCCAGGAACCTGGCGGCTCCTTTTCTTGCGCCTTTGCTGCACCCGCAAGTGCGTCGGGAACGGCCTCGGCAAATTTCTTCAGCAATTCCGGATCGATCGCTCCAACGATCTTGGTCAAAATCAGGAGGTTGCGGATGCCGCGAATCGCTTCCGGCGTTTTCGAGGCCTCGACGACGATTTCAAGAACCTTGTTGCCGCCGTCCAGCACGCCTCGGAGCAATTCGAGCACGCCTCGGTCATGGAGACCTTGCAGCACTTCCAAACCGGCGAGTATCGCTTCGGCATGCTCGGCCGGCGCCTGCTCCAGCCGGGAACGTAGTTCTTCCCGCGGGTCGCGCTTGGGCAATTCCAGAGGAATGGGTCGAGCCATGTTTTTTCTCCTCGCGTTTAGGGCGTTTGAATCTGCACGAGCCCGTTACCAGGGATGCTATAGTCCGCGCGCTTCCACTTCCGTTCCACTTCGACGCCGTGTTGCGGCGTCGGATGGCCGAAGCGATGGTTTATGCGCGGCAGCGGACTTTCGCCGACTTCCGGCAGCACGTGGAGGTGAACAGAAGCCTCTTTGTACGCGGGCGTGTGCGTAACTGGGTCCGTGTGGCTGCTCGTTAGCCGATTTACAGGAATCTCGACAGAATTCATGGGCATGTAGAGTTCTTTGCCCTGCACCCTGTCGGTGACCAGCGCGCGCACGCGAAGCTGTCCGTAGCGCGAGGTCAGTTGCACCCAGGTGCCGCTCTGAATCCCGCGCTCTCTCGCGAGCTGGGGCGAGACTTCGACAAAAGTGTCCGGAGTCTTCTCGCGAATTCCTTCGCTTCGGTACGTCATATTGCCTTCGTGAAAATGTTCGAGCAAGCGCCCGTTGTTCAGATGCAAATCGAATTCGGCGTTGGGCTGGTCAGTAGGTTCCGTGAGCGAGAGCGGGAACAGCCTGGCTTTGCCATCCGGGAAGGCAAACTGCTTTGTATAAAGCAGCGGCTGATCTGTTCCGTCTTTTGCAACCGGCCATTGGAGAGATTTAAATCCCTCGAGCCGCTCATATGTGACGCCGGCGAACAAAGGCGTCAACGAAGCGATCTCGCGATAAATTTCGGAGGGATGCTGATACTGCCATTTCGCGCCGAGGCGATTGGCAATGTCCTGGATGATTCGCCAGTCTGGCCGGCTGCCCTCCAAAGGTTCGAACACTTCGTAGAGCCGTTGGACTCGCCGTTCCGTACTCGTAAAGGTGCCTTCTTTTTCAAGGCTTGGGCTCGCCGGCAGCACGACGTCCGCAAACTGGCATGAGGCGCTGAAAAAAATATCCTGCACGACGAAAAACTCCAGCTTTGAGAGCCCGTCGCCGACAAAGTTTGCGTTCGAGTCCACAAGGCTTATCTCTTCGCCAAACAAATACATCGCCTTGAGCTTGCCATCATGGATCGCATCGATCATCTCGTGGTTATCGAGCCCTTTTGTCGAAGGAAGTTGCACATTCCAACCGGACTGGAAACGCGATCGAACTTCAGGGTCATCGACAGGTTGGTAGCCGGGAAGAAAATTGGGCATGGCCCCGTGATCGCTGGCGCCCTGGACATTATTGTGTCCACGCAGCGGGTATGCACCCGTACCCGTCCTCATGTAGTTGCCGGTAATGAGCAGCAGGTTCGAAATCGCGGTCGAAGTGTCCGACCCCATGCTGTGCTGCGTGACACCCATGGCCCACAGGATGCAGACGCCGTCGGCTTCGGCGATCATGTGCGCGACTTTTTCCAGAGTGTCCTCGGAGAGGCCGCAAGTCCTAGCGGCAAATTCCATCGTGAACGGCGCGAGGCTCTTTTTGTATTCTGCAAGTCCATTCACCCATTGATCCAGAAACTTGGTATTGGCCATGCCGTTGTCCAACAGGTAGCGGCTGACCGCGGAGAGCCAAACCATGTCGGTTCCTGGCTTAGGGTGGAGGAAGAGGTCTGCACGCTTCGCCATTTCGTGCTCGCGTAAATCCGAAACGATGAGCTTTTGGCCGCGCAGCTTGTGAGCGCGCTTTACGCGAGTGGCCAGTACTGGGTGACT
>Ga0209011_1000744_pt1 | contig 11996 bp, 13 predicted proteins | sample BlaSpr_A8_OM1_M3_FD_187986 | JGI IMG/M metagenome (GOLD analysis project Ga0209011, IMG submission 187986) | Forest soil microbial communities from Thunder Bay, Ontario, Canada - Black Spruce, Ontario site 2_A8_OM1_M3 (SPAdes) (version 2) | ecosystem: Environmental > Terrestrial > Soil > Boreal... | reverse complement strand
CACCAGATCAGCGGATTACCCAGGTTGAAAATTTCGGCCACCAGCGTCGAGCCGCTGGTCTGGTCGGCGCCGAGTCCCTGGCCGGCGTAGTAGTAGACAACTGGCCGGAAGTCGAGAGGCCAGGACCACCAGGGGCTGTAGAAGATGTGGTCCGCCTTCAGGTTGATGTGATAGAGCCAGGTCTGCCGGTGCCACTCGGCGATTTCGGTCCAGGCCGCGCCGGGATTGAAGTGGAAGGGCGCGAACCCGAGCGCTGGCTGCGAGAGGTTCGTGATGCCGTGGGTGATCGACAGGTACCGGATGAAGCTGAGGCCGTAAAAGATCGCGGGCAGGAGCGCGAGGCTGAGCAACGCGATACCGGCGGTGGCGCTCTCATAGCGGGTCCAGCGCACGATCAGCCGGAACAGCAGGATCACGATGATGGTGCCGTAGGCCGCCAGCGTCGTCCATTTCGAGCCCAGGGCAAGGCCGAGCGTGATGCCGGTGAGGACGATCATCCAGCGCCGTCGCAACGCGGTATCGGCGTTGAGGTGCAGGTGGAACAGGAGATAGGCGAGCACCACAAACGTGATCGGGATGATGTCGATCACAGCGGTGCGCGCTTCGACGAAGGTCATGCCATCGAACGCCATCAGCACGCCGGCGGCGATCGCGAAGAACCGTACCGATAGCAACTGACGCGCCAGCAGGTACATCAACGGAATCAGTGCCGTGCCAAAGAGCGCCGGCATGAAGCGCCAGCCGAAGGAGTTGAAGCCGAAGAGCTTGATGCCGATCGCGATGATCAGCTTGGCTAGCGGCGGCTCGGGGTCGAAGTAGTCCTTGCCGAGGAGGTCGTTGTGCGCATCATTGGCGAAATACAGCTCGTCGAAGACGAAGGGCGAGTTGGGGGCGATGTCGTTCGGCTTGCCGAGTCCCGGAATCGACGGATCCTGGTAGTTGTGTCCGATCCCCCAGGCGCTGATCGGCGCCGCGGTTCCGGGGTGAGCAAAGATGTCGAGGAAGATCGGGCTGGCGAAACGAAGCATGCCCGCGACCAGGGTGAGTGCGATCAGCCAGTAGAGGTCGATGCGGTCGAGGCGCCACCACGCGGCGCGCGAGACGCGCCTGGCCGATGCGATTGGAACCGCAGAGGTTGGCTCGGCCTGCATCAGCTCGCTTGGCCGCGCAGGCGGCCCTTGATCTGCGCCACGAAGTCGTCGACGTCGACGAGCGGGACCACGATGTCTGCGCCGGCAACCATGCGGGGGCCGAGCTGCCGTTCGGCTGATTCGATCAGGTCGGACTGGCGCCGGTCGAGGCGGATGTAGGCGGCGGGCCCCCGCGCCAGGCGGCGGACGAAACGGTTGACGTAGCGACGCCGCTCCGCCGGCTGAAAGGCGACCTCCAGTGGTTGCCGCCGGACCCGCGCCAGCGCGGCGTAGGGCAGTTTGATGTGACGCAGGAGATAGCGGATCTCGAGTCCGTCATCCGACACCTCGACGTAGGAAATCCGCTGCATCAGCCAGAAGGCCGCAACGATCGCGCCGTCGAGCACGGTGACCGGGACGAAGGAAACGATCGACTGGTGCTGGAACAACTTGATGGCGATCAGCACCACGAGGATGATGAAGAAGCCGCCGTAGAACCACCTGCCGTCGGTCCAGCGCTGGACCGAGTAGAGGATCGGGTAGCGACGCCTTGGTTGTTCGCTCATCGCGCCACCCGGACGGTCCCGGTGCGCTCCATCAAGTGGTCGGCGCCCTCGAAGTAGGTGTCGAGGTTGCGCTGCTGCTGCAGCCATTGCCAGTACTCGCGGACCATCGTTTCCAGGCCCGACTGGGCCTCCCACCCGGTCGCCTTCAACCGGCTGACATCGGGAACCACGTGTCTCGGATCGCCCACACGGTAGCGGCCCGGCGTCTCTGGGACGAGATCGCGTTCGGCAACCCGCAGCAGGGTGCGCGCGAGGTCGATCACGGCGTGGGCCCGGCCGCTGGCCACGTTGTAGGCGCCGGGCGGGAGCCCGGTGATGGCCGCCAGGTTGGCGCGCGCGACATCCTCGACATCGATGAAATCGCGCAGCTGGTTTCCGTCCTCGAGCAGCGCCGGAGCCTGGCCGTGGGCCAGGCGAAGCGCAAAGATTCGCAGCGCGCCATAGTACGCGTTCTGAAATGGCTGGCCCTTACCCTGGACGGCGCCATAACGGAGGATGACCCACTCGATACCATGCCGATCGCCGAGCAGCCGAACCAACTCTTCCTGCGCCAGCTTGCTGAGACCGTACGCGCTGGTCGGCCGCGTAACCGACTCATCGGTGACCATCGGTGTGACCGCGCCGCCGCAAACCGGGCAAGGCGGATCCCACACGCCACGCTCCAGGACGTCCACGCGACGTGGCAGTGGGTAGACGTCGCCGTCCTTGCCGCATCGATACTTGCCCTCGCCGTACACCGCGGTCGTCGATCCCAGCACGATCCGTCGCACGGATGTCTTCCCCTCGAGCAGCAGCTCGAACAGGATGGCCGTGCCAACGGCGTTGATGTGAAACAACTTGCTGAACGAGGGCAGATAGTCGTGGTGGTCGGCCAGGTGCAGCACGATCTCGTTCTCCTTCAACGCCTTGACCCAATCCTCACGTTTGCGGATGTCACCCTCGACCAGCTCCATCCCGGCCGGCAGTGCAGGCGGGCCGTCGTGGGCGGGTGGCGAGAGGTTGTCGAGGACCGTGACCTGGTGCGATTGCTTGAGCAGCAGCTGGCCGGTTCGCTGACCAATGAAACCGGCCCCGCCGGTGATCAGCACCTTCATTGCTGGGGACTATAGCTGACGCTCGATCGGCCCCCGATCCATTCCCGTGACAGCGCCGTTACCGGCTCTTCACCGGTCCTTAACCGCCCCACAGATATCGTGATCCCCGCTTCCCCTTCCTTGAAGGCCGAGACCCCAATCTCGGCCTTTCTTCTTTTTTCTGGGTCACATCCGGGCGCCTTCGAGCGACCGCTGACAGTTGCAGCTCGCGGTCTCCGGGATCGTTGGAATCAATGTGGCGAGGAGGCCACGAACCCGGCCGATGTTGTCGGCCAGCAGCCGCATCACGTCGTGCGCCTGGACCGCGGCCACCTCGGGCGCCTCCTCGAGGCCGGCGTCATAGTCCGTTACCAGCGAGAGGTTGAGGTAGCACATCTCCAGCTCGCGGGCCAGGATCACCTCGGGATATTGGGTCATCCCAACGATGTCCCAACCCATCCGGCTGAACCAACGGCTCTCCGCTCGCGTTGAAAAGCGGGGCCCCTGCACCACAACCACGGTCCCTGCGGGCTGAAAGCGCAGCGATTGCTGCTCCGCGATGCGACCCGACAGCTCGCGTAATTCCGGACAGTACGGATCCGCGGCGCTGACGTGAACAACTTCCGGCCCCGGGTAGTAAGTAACCTCCCGGCCGGTGGTGCGATCGAAGAACTGATCGCAGATCACCAGGTCTCCGGGATGCAGATCCGGCTTCAGGCTCCCGACCGCGGATGGGCCGATGATCCGCTTAACGCCAAGCTCATGCATCGCCCAGACATTGGCGCGGTAGTTGACGAAGGGCGCGGAGACCTCGTGATTGGGTCCGTGGCGCGGCAGAAACGCCACGCTGCGGCCGCCAACCTCGGCCAGCGCGATCGATCCGCTGGGTGGGCCATAGGGAGTCTCGATCTCGACCTCGTCCTGAGCGTCCAGCCACTCGTAGAACCCGGACCCGCCGAAAATACCGATCTCCGCCGCGATGGCCATCAGGTAAGGACGTGACCGCGAGGCGCGACCTGCTCCGCGTAGCGCTGGAGGTCGGTGATGCGCGCCCGCGGCGAGCACGCCGCGCAATCCGGATCTTTGGGAAATGCCGTGACCCGAGTCTCACCCTGCAAGCCGTCGTGTTGAAAGATGCGGCCGCTGAGCAGCGTCCCCACGCCGAGCAGTACCTTCAGGGCTTCCTCGGTCTGCACGCTGCCGACGACGCCCGTCGCGGCGCCGATGATGCCGGCCTCCTCGCAGGTCAGAACGCTCTCGGGGTCGGGCGGCTCGGAAAAGAGGCAACGCAGGCAGGGACCGCCCGGCACGATGGTCGTCACCTGTCCACCCCACTGCAAAACCGCGCCGTACACGAGCGGCTTGCCCGCAAGGACGGCCGCGTCGTTGAGGAGAAACTTCGTCTCGAAGGCGTCGCTGCCGTCGACCACGAGGTCGTACTCGGCAAACAGCTCAGCCACGTTCGAGGCGCGGATGTTCTCGTGGCGGGCATCGATGCGGAGCGCCGGATCGAGCTGGAGAAGGTGCCCGGCGGCCGCTTCGACTTTGGACCGGCCGACGTCGCACTCCTCATAGATGACCTGGCGGTTGAGGTTCGAGAGTTCCACCCGCTGGTCGTCGACCAGCCCCAGGTGGCCGACCCCCGCGGCGGCCAGGTAGAGAGCAACCGGTGATCCCAATCCGCCGACGCCGACAATCGCGACTGAAGCGCGTGCGAGCCGTTGCTGCCCCTCCTCGCCCACCTCGCTGAGGATTCGCTGACGGTGATGCCGTTCGGCGGTCATCGGCGTCCCTCCTCCGCGCCGACCACGGCGCGGTAATCGGCGAGCGAGTGAATGGTGGGGCGGTCGCCGCAGAGGGGGCAAGTGGGATTGCGACGATAGCGCACCTCGCGAAACGTCATCGCCATCGTGTCGTGCAACAGCACGCGATTCACCAGCGGGTCGCCGGTGCGCGTGATCTGTTTGATGGTCTCGGCGGCCTGGATGGTGCCGATGATGCCGGGGAGCGCCGCCAGGACCCCAACATGCTCGGACTCTTCAATCGCGCCCGCCGGCGGTGGCTCGGGATAGAGGCAACGGTAACAACCACGACCCGGTAAAAAGACCGTCACCTGCCCCTCGATCCGAAAGATGCTGCCGTGCACCAGCGGTTTGCGCAGCAGGTAGGCCGCGTCGCTGAGCAGGTAGCGCGCACGAAACGTGTCCGTGCCATCGACGATCACGTCGTAGCGTTGGAGCAACTCCATGGCATTGTGTTCGTCGACGGTGGCCTCGATCGCGTCGACCTTGACGTCAGGGTTCAACGCGCCCACGGTCCGAGCCGCGCCGTCGACCTTCGAACGGTTCAGTCCCGCCATCGAATGGATCACCTGCCGTTGTAGGTTCGAGAGCCGCACGTGGTCGTGGTCGGCGAGGCCAATGGTGCCTACCCCCGCGGCGGCCAGGTAGAGCGCCACCGGCGAGCCGAGCGCGCCGACACCCACGATCAGGACGCTCGAGCGCAGCAGTCGCCGCTGGCCGACGGATCCGATTTCGGCAAGCGCGAGATGGCGTGCGTAACGCTGTCGCTGCTCGGCGCTGAGCGATGCCTCGGGCATCAGGCCCCTTTAGGCTTGGCCGGCACGGTGTGAAAAATGCCGTGGAAGACCTGCGGCTGCGCCCGGCGCAAACGAAGGCAGTCGGCCAGGGTATGCGAGGCGAAGACATCGCGTGCGGCCTGCTCCGCTTTCTCGGTGACGTGCGCCAGCACGCGGCTATCACCGGTCGAAGCCCCGTCAGGCTGGCGGCTCTTCACGCCATCGCCCTCGAGGCAGGCGACCACCTCGTCGAGACGGATGTCTTCGGGGTTGCGGGCCAGCACGTGCCCGCCATGCGGGCCACGGGTGGACTGCACCAGGCCGGCGCGGCGCAGCGTCATCAGGACCTGGTCAAGGAACGGCCCCGGAATCACCTGCCGCCGCGCGATTTCGCCGCTTTGCAACGCGCCCCGCCCGGCATTGGCCGCCAGTTCCACGATGGCCCTGACTCCGTATTCCGTCTTCATCGACAGGCGCATTCGCAACTCAGGTTCCCCTCAATAGTTGATCGGACCAGTCAAGTATAGGGGAAATTAGAGCGAAATTCGGAGCGCCAGGACGGCGAAGAGCAGACCCAGGACGACCAGCGGCACGGTGGTCGCGATCAGGCTCAGGCTACGCAACCCGATCGCGCGGCGCTCTTCGTTCGAATTGCGAACCCGGCTGCGCAGCACGAAGCCTTCGAACGCCAGCAGCAACGACGACCCGCCGAGGCCCAGCGCAACCATGACGATCGCCCAGTTGGTGCTGGGCGTTCCCTCCTGCTGGTTGAAGGCGTTGAAGCTGGCAGCCAGCACCCCCACCAGCGCAACGAGCACGCCGAGCGGGACCAGCGTGAGGTTGATGAAGCGCATCGTCCGGCCGGGCTCCGGCCGGCGTGAAAACTGCCAGGCCGACACCAGCACGAAGGCCATGTAGGCGATGATCACGACGTAAAAAAATAGCGGCGTCAAAATCTGGCCGAAGCTCAGTGCTGCCGGGATCACCCGAACAATTTAGTCCAGCGGCCCTCGGGCGGCCCTCGACGTTGCTAATTCAGGATGCGATAGACGTTGTTGATCACGGCGAAGGTCGTGATCCAGGCCGCGATCAAGTAGGCGTTCCAGATGCTCGTGCGGCGACGGCCGTACATGAGCAGGAAGGCGACCAGTCCAGCGACGAGGCCGAGCTTGATCGCGTAGACGGCAAGCTCGCCATTGTGCGCGATGATCCAGGCCGCCACGCCATTGAGCTCCTGCCGCCCCTGCGAGAGACCGATGTGGGTGGTGGTTACGTCGAGCAGCTGGGCGGTGCAAAACCCGCCAAGGATGAACGCTTTCTTGCGATCGGAGAGCTCATTCTTGCCGAGGCTTCTCACCCTCTGGCTCACGGCGGTGCCCACGTCCCCAATCCCCAGCATGGAAACGACTCTACAGCGGCGTTATCAGAAAAGCAACGTCCAAGTTGGCGCTTTCTGAATACCGCCCGCTTCCCTTCATCGAACTGCCCGAATTATATGGGCAGTCTTACGACTCGTCCAGAGCCAAGTTTCCCGACTTTGGGTCAGGCGGCTTTGTTTGTTCCGCCAAGGATCTCGCGGCGCCGCGAGAACAGATAGGGAACCCCGACTAGCAAGCCACCGACGGCCACGGCCCCCGCTCCGTAACGCAGGTAGAGGGTCCAGTCCGACTGGGGGTCGAGCGCCGGGTCGTAGACGGTCCGGGCATTCAGCTTGAAGCTCACCGCGCCCACCGTCCCGTTGAGGCTCCAGGCGCGCACGGTGGTCTCCGCGCGGTTCCATTGCTGGTCCTCGGTGACCCCCGGCAGGGTGGCGCATGGCCAAACCCCGGCGGCGGGCAGGTGAACGGCAACGGGAGGCTTCGCGTTGGGGGCCTTGGGTTGGGCGGCAAACTTGAAGGGCTTCGGTGGCTTGCTCATGTCGAAGAGGACCACCTCCTGGCCGGTCTGGTTCTGAACGGACAGGTCGCAGCCGCCGATGGATCCCTCGATGCTCAAGCCGGGTGTCTTGGGCACGATGGTGTCGACGACCGTCTTGAACGGCTCATCGGAGGCGAGGGCGGTTGCCGAGAAGGCGAGCAGCGCACCCAGCGGGGCGAGCGCCGCGAGCAGCCGCTTCACGAGCCTATAACGCCGATTCGGCCGATGGCTGGCACCCGTCGCCCGGTGGGTTGCCCGGCTAGACTTGGCCCGCAGGAGGGAGTAATGCCCTACGAGTTCGTGATCACGGAGACCGACGAGGCCGTCGGGATCGTCAGGATCAACCGGCCGCAGGTCCGCAATGCCCTCAACCAGAAGACGATCGCGGAGCTGGTCGACGCGCTTACGGCATTCGATCGAGACGATGCGATCCGCTGCCTGATCCTGACCGGCGACGACCGGGCCTTCGCCGCCGGCGCCGACATCACCCAGATGGTGGAGGCCAGCGCGGTCGACGTACTCAACGATGACAACTTCGCGGCCTGGACGCGCTTTCGGGCCATCCACAAACCGGTGATCGCCGCCGTCAGCGGGTACGCGCTCGGCGGCGGCTGCGAGCTGGCCCTGATGTGCGACCTGGTGGTGGCCTCGGAGACCGCCCAGTTCGGACAGCCGGAAGTGAAGATTGGAATCATTCCGGGGGCGGGCGGCACACAACGCTGGGCTCGGTCCGCCGGAAAAGTCCGTGCCATGGAAGCGGTCTTGACGGGCGAGCCGGTCGGTGCAGCCGAGGCGCAACGGCTCGGGCTGGTCAATCGCGTCGTTCCGGCGAGTGCCTACATGGACGAGGCGCTGCGGCTGGCCAAGATGATCGCGCAGCGACCTCCGCTCGCGGTGCGCCTTGGAAAAGAAGCCGTCAATCATGCGGTGGAGGTCGGACTGACCGCCGGCCTCGAGTTCGAGCGCAAGCTCTTCTATCTTCTCTTTGCTTCCGACGACAAGCGCGAAGGAATGCGCGCCTTCCTCGAGAAACGACCGGGTCGGTTCACGGGACGATGAGCGAGGTCGTTCTCAGCGCGCTTGACGCCGGCGTCCTGACGCTTACGCTCAACCGGCCGGAGGCCCTCAACGCTCTCAATCGCGACATGACCGGCGCGCTCCGCGAGAGTGTGGTCGCGGCTGCTCACGATCGCGGGGTCGGTGCGGTGATCATCACCGGAACCGGCCGCGCGTTTTGCGCCGGCGCCGACCTGAAGGACGTCGTCGCCCGACGTGACGCCGGTGAGCGCGACCTCGGTGATGACCTGCGGACGAACTACGCCCCCATGATCCGAGCCATCCGGGCCTGTCCCAAGCCGGTGATCGCGGCCCTCAACGGCACCGCCGCGGGCGCGGGCCTTAGCCTGGCGCTCGCATGCGACCTGCGTATCGCCGCGGCCGGCGCGGCGCTGATCGTGGTCTTCGTCCGCGTCGGCCTGGTCCCGGATGCCGGCAGCCTCTTCTTCCTCACCCGCATGCTCGGCCTGAGCAAGGCGACCGAGCTGGCGATATCAGGGGATCCGTTGTCGGTTGAGGATGCCCACAAGCTCGGCCTGGTTGCGGCGGTCGTCCCACCCGAGCAGTTGACGACGGTGGCGATGGAGCGCGCGCGCCGCCTGGCCGATGGTCCACGCCAGACCTACGCGCTGATCAAGCACGGACTGGAGCGCGCGCTGAACCTCGACCTCGAACAAGCCATGGAGCTCGAGGCACAGCTGCAGTCGGTGGCGGCGGAAACACCGGACGCGAACGAGGCGATCCAGGCGTTCATCGAGAAGCGAGAGCCGCAGTTCGGCGGCGGCGCGGTGGCTCCAGGGCCCTAAAAAGAAAGAGCGGCGGTGTTACCCGCCGCTCTCACCTAAATCAACTAATGCCATGGGCACCACCTCCCAGTTCTTAGGCCGACATTGTATCAATTCCCGGCCCGGACCCGGTCCTCGATCAGCTCCCTGGAGATGAAGATCTGCTTGGCCCCCTCGATGGTGCGCAGCTGGCGCAGCAGCTCGGACGTGGTCCGCTCGGCAGGCATGCCGACGTCGATCTCCAACCGGTCCTCCGTCTCACTGAGCTCGTGAATCCGCACCGACATCGGGTAGGCGCCGATGCCTCGCAGCGCCGCCCGCACGCGATCGATCTCGCCCTCGCCGCGGGGCACGACCATGCTGACCTGCGCCTCGTTGGGCCGCTTGAAGAAGCGCTTTTCGATTGGTTTCAAGACCATCAGCACGGCCAGGATCAGGAGGGTGGAGAAGAAGGCCTCGAAATATCGGGTGGTCCCTGCCGCCATGCCAATCGCGGCCACGGCCCAGATGGTGGCGGCCGTGGTCAGCCCGCGGACCAGGTCCTTGCGCAAGAAGATGGTGCCGGCCCCGAGGAAGCCGATGCCGGTGACGATCTGCGCCGCCACCCGGGATGGATCGGTGTTGGGGAAACCGTAGGCACCCACGATCGTGAAGAGGCACGACCCGATCGACACCATGGTCACGGTCCGCAGCCCCGCCGCCCGTTCCTGCCGCTCGCGCTCGAGTCCAACGATCGCACCCAGGACCAACGCCACGAGCAAGCGCAGCATGAGATCGAGCGCGTTCGGCCCGTTCGGCACGGCGCTATGGTACTGCCCCGCGCCTGTCCGTGACGCGAAAAGGTCTTACGCGGCGGTGTAGAGGCTGTTGTCGAAGGTCTGGGCGTCGGCGTCGACCGACGGGCCGTGACGCTCGGTGAAAAGCGCCTCCTCAACCGCGAACAGGGCGTCCATCAGCTTGGTGATGCCGACCTTGACCTTGATGTTGGCGAGGTCTTCCGCCAGCGACTGGACCGGCCCCACCAGCCGAAGGATCTCCTCCAGCCGTGGCTCATAGGACATGGGCACCCGCTTGAAGCCCTTGAGGTTCAGCTCCTCGAGCTCCTGCAGCAGCCGGTCGATCAGCTGGACGGGCCGCCGGACCTCGTCCTGGCGAGCCTTGAGATCCCGGTGCTGCCGCTCGGCATCCCGGATGGACGCATTGGTCTGGGCAAGTATTCCTGTCATCGCTGACCCCTCAATTTCATGGCCTGAAAATGCTCTACGTTTTCGCAAACCGAATTGGTCCATCGTTTATTCCCGGAAATCGAACGAAGTTCGAAGTGGCGTGGGGGAGGCAGCCGTAGACTTTCGGTGATATGCCACTCTTGCGCGTCGATCGGCTGGCCGTGTTGTACGGCGCCACCGAGGCTCTTTCCGACCTGAGCTTCCAGGTCGAGCCGCGGCAGCGGGTCGGGATCGTGGGCGCCAATGGCAGCGGGAAGTCCAGCCTGCTCAGGGCCATCTTCGGCGACCTCATCCCAACACGCGGCTCGTTGACGCTGGCACCGCGCGCGAGGACTGCCTACCTCGCGCAGGAGATCGAGGCGAGTCCACACGAGAGTGTTTACGAGGACGCGCTACACAGCCGGCCCGACATCATGGGCCTGCGCAGCCGGCTGGCGGAGCTCGAGACGGCGATGGCACGCGGCGGCGGCACCGAGCTGACTGCGCTCGTCGAGAACTATGGCGACGTCCAGCACGAGTACGAGCGCCTCGACGGCTACGCCTACGACAACCGGGTCGCCGAGGTCCTCCATGGGGTTGGGCTTACGGAGGCGGACCAGGCGCTGCCGCCGAGCGCGCTGAGCGGCGGACAGCGACGCCGCCTGGCGCTCGCCCGCCTGCTGCTCCAGGAGGCCGACCTCCTGCTGCTGGACGAACCGACCAACCACCTGGACCTTGAAGCGATCGAATGGCTGGAGGAGTTCCTCAGGCTCTCCCACGCTGGCATGCTGATCGTCTCCCACGACCGCCGCTTCCTCGAGCACACCGCCGATGACATCCTCGAGCTGCAGGCCGGATCGGGTGAGTGGTATCCGGGCAACTACCGGCAGTACTTGCGGCTGCGACGCGAGCGCCGCGCCGTCCGGCAGAAGGAGTACGAGGCGCAGCAGGACTACATCGCGCGAACCGAGGAGTTCATCCGCCGCTACAAGGCGGGCCAACGGGCCCGCGAGGCGCGCGGCCGGCAAACCAAGCTCGATCGGTTGGAGCGGGTCGCGCCACCCTCCGACGACCAGCAGATCCGGATCCGCCTGCGTGCCTCGAGCACCAGCGACCTCATCTTTCAGAGCGACGGCCTGACGCTTTCATATGGCTCGTCGGGGTGGGGGCTTATGGTCCCTGCCTTCACGATTAGCGCCGGAGAACGCGTCGCCATCGTCGGGCCCAACGGCTCCGGCAAGACCAGCCTGCTCAAGGCGTTGCTCGGCGAGCTTCGCCCCCTGAAGGGCCGGGTGAAGACGGGGCCGCGCGTCACGATGCGCTATTACGACCAGCACCTCGCCGACCTCGATCCCGATAAGACCGTGGTGGCCGAGCTGCAGGATGCCTTCGGCCTTCCCGAAGAAACGCTGCGCACCTTCCTCGGCCGCTTGCTCTTCAGTGGTGACGACGCATTCAAGGTAATTCGGTCCTTGAGTGGTGGCGAGAAAAGCCGGGTCGCGCTGGCGAAACTGATGCTCGACGACGCCGGCCTGCTGCTGCTGGACGAGCCGACCAACCATCTGGACATCCCGGCTCAGGAAATGCTCGAAGAAGCGCTCCAGGACTACGAGGGCACCATCGTCTTCGTCTCCCACGACCGCTACTTCATCGACGCCATCGCCACCCGGCTCTGGGTCGCCGATC
>Ga0209011_1000743_pt1 | contig 12009 bp, 11 predicted proteins | sample BlaSpr_A8_OM1_M3_FD_187986 | JGI IMG/M metagenome (GOLD analysis project Ga0209011, IMG submission 187986) | Forest soil microbial communities from Thunder Bay, Ontario, Canada - Black Spruce, Ontario site 2_A8_OM1_M3 (SPAdes) (version 2) | ecosystem: Environmental > Terrestrial > Soil > Boreal... | reverse complement strand
CCCGCCGTAAAGGAATCGTCTCGCGTGGTGCCAAAGCGGATCGAGACGCCGATCGCAAATGTAGAGGGCCCCTGGGACATCAGCTTTCCAGAAAACCACGGGGCGCCAGCAAAAATCGTGTTAGACAAGCTGAGCTCGTGGAGTGACAACCGAGAGGGCGGAGTGAGGTATTTCTCCGGTACCGCCACCTACACCAAAACGGTTCAGGCTGCGCCTGATTGGTTCAAGGCCGGCACTCAATTGTGGATCGATCTTGGCGATGTTAAGAATCTTGCGGAAGTCTCGGTCAATGGCCAATCTCTAGGGATCGTCTGGAAGATGCCCTTTCGCATGGACGTCTCGCAAGCAATGAAGCCTGGCGGGAATACCATCGAAATCAAAGTGACCAACCTTTGGGTAAACCGGATGATTGGCGACCGTCAGCCGGATGCAGCCAAGCAATACACATTCACCTCTCCTACTTTTTATAAAGCTGATTCGTCGCTCTTGCCCTCGGGACTCTTAGGTCCAGTGCAGATCCTTCGATTTCAGTAGCGATAGCCGAGCCCAACAAGGGTTGTGGAATCGGCGGTCCGTCAGGAGCGCCTGTCGTTACTAAAAACCTCATCCACGTTGAATTTGTGAGTTAATGGATTTCACCGGAGATTCGAGCAACCATCGAGCTTTTATCCCGTGGACGAATTATCTTCTTCGATGCCGAGACCGGGGCACCACGGTCATTGTCAGCTGAGGATGGGAAATTCCCCGAGCTGTCCCTCACCGAAATGATGAACGACTTTGAAATCATTTATCGCGCGTGACGATACCATTTTCAGGAACGACAGAGGCTACTGCGGTACCGCTTCCCACAACCAATGCATCGCTCGGCATCTTCGCACCTCTGTAAGAACGTCGATCCTCGAGGCGCGAAATCGACATGACAGGGGCCAGATTTCCTGCTTAAAAATCGCTGTCCATGATGTCGAGAATTCCTTGCCTGCTCCGACTACCCTATGAAAAGGCAGAGTCAGCGCTAAAACGGGAGGAGACGAACACATGAAATACATTTTGCTGATGGCTGGCACAAAAGCAGGTGTCGACACCTATCATGCATGGTCCAAGAAGGACATCGATGCGCACATGGCAGTCCTGAAGAGCATCCATAAGGAGCTGACCGAATCCGGAGAGTTTGTGGGTACAGAAGGCTTGGCGGGCCCGGACCAGGCCAAAGTCGTGCGCGGGCAGAAAGACGGCATGCCGGTCACTGACGGCATCTTCCCCGAATCCAAGGAGTTTCTACTCGGCTACTGGATCGTTGACGTCCAGACTCCCGAGCGCGCCTACGCCATCGCCGCCCGGATTGCGGTGGCGCCGGGACCCGGCGGAGTGCCGACGAACATGCCAATCGAAGTGCGGCAGGTAATGAGCCATTCCCCGAAATCGTCGTAACGGCATGAAGAGAATGCCTCGCGTGCTCGGACTACGTATGGAAGCGCGGAGTCAGCGCAAAAATGAAAGGAGCAAAAGGACATATGAAATACATTCTGATGATGAATGCTACGAAGGTTAATTTTGACGCGTACGCCAAATGGTCGAAAAAGGACCTCGAGGCCAATGTTGCCTTCATGCGGGCCTTCAGTAAGGAACTCAAGGAGGAGGGAGTGTTTGTTGCAACTGAGGGCCTGGGGTGGCCGGAGCAAGCGAAGATGGTCCGAGCGGGAAAAGACGGTGAACCGGTGACCGATGGAGTCTTCCCGGAATCCAAAGAGTTTCTCGCCGGATACTGGATCATCGACGTTGAAAGCTCGGAGCAAGCGTATCGGATCGCCGCGCGAGCCTCGGCAGCACCCGCACCCGGAGGGATTCGGGGCAGCATGCCCATCGAAGTGCGGCAAGTGCTGAGCAGTTTTGCTGATTTAGGGCTTTGACACCCTGGACCGGAAGAATTGCAGTGACAGAACGACCCATGGACGTTCCCATCGAGCGCCTGCTGCGCGAACTCACACCGCAGGTGCTCGGGATCGTCGTGCGAAGATTTCGCGACTTCGCGGCGGCCGAGGATGCCGTTCAGGAGGCGTCGATTGCCGCAGCTATGCAATGGCCGCGCGATGGCGTTCCGGACAATCCCCGCGCATGGCTGACGCAGGTCGCCTTCCGAAGGATGGCCGACCATATTCGCAGCGAATCTGCCCGCCGCCGTCGCGAAAGCGAAGTGGCCCTGGAGGCGGCCCACATATCGGAATCGGCACTTATCGAGGCTGCGCGGCAGGAAGACGATACGCTGGTCCTTCTCTTCATGTGCTGCCATCCTGCGCTGACCCAGGCTTCGGCGATTGTGCTGACCTTGCGGGCGGTGGGGGGGTTGACCACAGCGGAAATCGCCAACGCGTTTCTTGTGCCCGAAGCGACCATAGCGCAACGGACCAGCCGGGCCAAGGAAAGCATCAAGAACTCCGGCATACCCTTCCAGCTGCCGACTGCCGAGGAGTACGCCCGGCGCCTGCGCGCAGTGCTACACGTGCTCTACCTGATCTTCAATGAGGGCTACACAAGCAGCGCCGGACCCCATCTGCGGCGGGACGATCTGTCACGTGAGGCGATGCGGCTGACGCGGATCGTCTACAATCTGCAACCGGACGACGCCGAGGTCGCAGGATTGCTCGCGCTCATGTTGTTGACCGATGCTCGCAGCCTTGCGCGAACCGGCGCCGGAGGCGAGTTGATCCCGCTCGCGCAGCAAGACCGGGCGCTATGGGATAGGCAACAGATCGCAGAGGGGGTCGCGCTCATCTCCGCCACGTTACCGAAAGGCTCGGTCGGCCCATACCAATTGCAAGCCGCCATCGCCGCCGTTCACGACGAAGCTGCGCGAGCCGAGGAGACGGACTGGTCGCAGATTCTGGCGCTCTACGATCTGCTCACGCGCATGTCCGACAACCCCATGGTCATGTTGAATCACGCAATCGCGGCGGCGATGGTGCACGGCCCGACCAAGGGCTTGAAACTACTGGACGCCCTCACCTCTGATGCCCACCTCGCGGATCACCACCGCTTGGACGCTGTTCGAGCACACCTGCTGGAACGCGCTGGAGACCGCGAGGGCGCTGTCAGGCACTACCGCGCCGCGGCAGGTAAGACAGGGAGTCTGCCGGAGCGCAACTACCTTCTCACGCAGGCCGCGCGACTCTCCAGCAAACTGGAACTAAAGGAACAGGAATAAACTAAACCGCCCTCCCCCGGCCATCGCTCCCGCCTACCGGCGCAGTGCTGACCGAACTGGTCAACTCCCTAGTGTCGCGTCTGGCAGCCTTGCGGGCCATCCCGGAAGCTGAATTCGGTCGATCGCGGTCTCTCTGCGAAGGGCTATTCGTATCTCAACGCTGCTATTGGATTCGACGCGCATGGCTGACGATTTGTTAACGCCGTTGATTGTTCTCACGAACTGGAGCGAAGCAGCTCGAATCCCTTCGGTAGTTGCGGGCGGATCGCCGTGTGCATTTCAGTCGGCGCGAAGAGCCTGCATGACGTTGATGCGCGCGGCGCGCGCCGCCGGCAGCATCGACGCGACGACCGCGGCCGCCAGCAGCACAAACGCAGAGAGGACCACCGGCAAGGCACCCGGCATCTTCACGTCCAGGAAATAGCTGCCCGCCAAACGCGCCACCACGAACCCGAATGCCGCGCCTGCGAGGACGCCCGCGGCAGCCATCACCGCACCTTCGGCGATGACACCTCTCAGGAGATGCCCCGGCTGCGATCCAAGCGCCAGTCGGATGCCGAATTCGCGCGTTCGCGCGCTGACCGAAAACGCCAGCACGCCTGCGACGCCAACCAACGCAATCGCCAACGCGACAGCCGCGAACACGCCGAACACCAGCGAGTTCAAACGGTTCGGCGTGAGCACCTGCGCGCGGACGTCTTCGAGAGTGGCCGCGTGCTCAATGGGCTGATCGGCGGACATGTCGCGGATAACGCGCGTGACCGGCGTGACGAGCGAATAAGGATTTGCACCGGTGTGGATGAAAAGGCGACCGCCAAAGATTGGGCCCTCTTCAAAGGGGCTATAGATGGTGAGGATGGGCTCAGGAACAACGTGTTCGTCGTCAATGTTGGCGGTGACGCCGATAATGCGGTGCGGCGCGGCGCTAATCCCCAGGGCGAATTTCAGCACGGGATCGGTCCAATAGACATGCCGATTGACGGCATCCTGATTGGGGAACATGCGCCGTGCGAGAGTCTCACTGACGATAACGACGGGCTCTTTACTTTGGCCGTCGAGATCGTTGAAATCACGGCCGGTGATGATGGGAACGCCGAGCGCGGCAAAGAATCCGGGAGAGATGACGCGCAACTGCGCGCGAGGATCCTCTTCGCCGGGGGCATGAACATGACCGTCGGCGGAGAATTGGAGGCCGGAACCGAAGCCGCGATCGCGCCAGGGAACAACTATGCCGAAAGCGGTCTTGCTCACGCCGGGTAGCGCATCAATGCGACGAATCGATTCCTTGTAGAAATCGACCACTTGCTGAGGCGTTTTTCCGTAGGACATAGCGGGAACGTTGATGGCCAGGACGTGGCGCGTGTCGAAACCCGTCTGCGCCGTTTGCAGTCCGATCAGCGTAGTGATCAACATACTTGCGCCAGCCAGCAGCACGAAGGATGCAGCGATTTGTGTCACCGCGAAGATCCGCTGGCGGCGGCTCGTGCTGCCGGTGATCCGTGCGCCGCCGCTCGATAGGCTAAGGCCATTGGACGTGTCGCCCGACGGCAGGCGTGGGACAAACGCCAAAATCACCGCGGCGACGATGGCCAGCGCCGCTCCTACCCAGAGCAGGCTGGAATCGACCGTCAAATCGAGCGCGCGGACCGAGAAGCGCGAGGCGTAGCGGGCCAGGACGGCCACCATCGACTGCGCACTTATTACCCCGAGCGCAGCGCCAGCGACGCAGAGCAGAAGGCTCTCGGCCAGCAGCATGCGGCGCAGCGCGCCTGTGCTTGCGCCGAGCGCCGCACGGATCGCCAGCTCACCTTCGCGGCGAACCGTCCGTGTGAGAATCAGGTTGGCGACGTTGGAACACGCGATGACGAAGACCAGCGCTGACGCTGCGAGCAGCACCAGCAGCACAGTCCGGGCGCCCGAGGTGACCTGGTCGCGAAGCAGCTTGGCCCCGATCTGGAAGCCCGCTTTGTGCGAATATGCTTCGGGATGTTCTTTGGTCATGGCCCCGTAGACGGAGCGCAACTCGGCGCGAGCTTGATCGAGGGTGACGCCGGGAGCGAGACGGCCAAAGAGCTCAGTCATGCGATGGACGCGGCCGGTGACCATGGTTGCATCGAGGTGGTGCGGGCTGGTGACGACGTTGGCGATAATTTCGGTATCATGGGGATATGGGACCGACGGTTCGAGGACGCCGATGATCGTGGCAGACCGATCGCCAAAGCTACCAAGGCGAACGGTTTTGCCGATGATGGAAGGATCTTTCTTAACAGTGGTCGTCCAGAAACGATACGTGAGAACGACGACGCCCGCAGCGCTGGGACCGTCGTCTTGAGGTCCGATGAGACGACCGAGGACAGGGCGGAGGCCCATGACTTCGAAGTAGGTGCCGCCGACGACGCCAGCTTGAATTTCGCGAGGCTCACCCAGGCCGATCATGGTGAAACCGATGGTCGAGAAATCACCGAACGCGCTCAGGGTTTTAACGCTGGCGCGCAAATCCTGGATTTCGGGCACGGAGAACGTTGTGTTGTCGTCGCCGATGCCCGGGGCGCTCTGGCGGATGTAAATCAGCCGGTCCTCGTCGCGGTTGACGAGAGGCTTGAGGAGCACGCCGCGCACCAGCGTGAAGATGGCGGCGTTGGCGCCGATGCCCAGCGCCAGCGTCAGCACCACCGTGACCGCAAGTCCTTTGGTTCGAGCGAGCGAGCGGACCGCAACTCTCAGATCGTTAACGAATGACATCATTTTACTCTTCTTCCCCCCAAGCGATAGAAGCACCCACTAGCTTTGCATCCGTTTTGCCTCATGGCAGCGAACCGATGTTGCAGATGCAATTAGTAACCCACCGTACCGATCAATCTAAGCTCTTTCTTTTGATCGTGTTACTCCAATACGCCCAGGCTGTCTTGTGCCTCGCATTGCGCGGTTTTGGGATGCTTTGTCCAGATTCGGACAGCCTCCGTCGTGCAAGAGCCGGGCATGTGCTCCGAAGATTCAGGCCTTCGCCAGGCAATCGGCGAGCTGGTCCAGCGTTCCGGTAAAGCCTTGCCGGATGGCCGATTCTCGACGGGTGGTCAACCGGAACTAATGGCGCGAATCGGGCCTGCTGAGATTACTTCCGGCTTTGCCCGTCGCTCGTCCACAAATGGAGCAACGGGCACACCACTCATGATTTCTGACTTAATTAGACCGTCGTGACTTTAGCCGGCCACTGGCGACTTGCCGGCCGGGTCATATAGGAGATGGCCAGGAGCAGCAGTAATATCAGCGGCATGAATGCTCTCGGGCCATCTTTCGCAAGATAGTGCGCAACGAATGCCGCGATCCACGCGAATGTGAATCCGGCATAGGCCCACTCCTTGAGTTTGGCCAAGCCGGGGACGACGAGGGTGATCGCGCCAAGGAGTTTGGCGATCCCAAGAATAATGCGCAGTTGCTGCGGATATCCCACGTGGGCAAATCCTTGAACCACCTGCGGACTGCCCGATAAGTAAGCAAATGCAGCAAAGACCGACAGCGCGGCCAGCAGACCGGTGGTCACCCAATAAGTTATTTTGCGTGTCATGCGGCTGTGTTCTCCTCCGTTGGCTAGAGTAAAAAGCGAGCGCCGTTTTCTTGAACGACACTGCGCGACATGCAAGCTCTCGATGTTTGACGGGACACCCCGAACGGCACGTGCCGGCGGCTATTTTAGTGTCGGCGAGCTTTGACTTTACCCGAATTCGCCCCTCAGCGGGTGGTCGATATTGATGGCCCGGCCGTCCGTGAGGGCCTTAACTGAGTGGGGAACGTTGCTCGGTACAATCGCCACCATACCTGCTCGGGCAATCTGGGTAACGCCGTCGATGGTTACCTCGAGCTGGCCCTCGATTACCTCATACACTTCTTCCTGAGGATGGGCGTGCTCATGAATGGACGAGCCCCGCACAAAATCGTAGTGCGCGAATGTCATGCCCGGCGACTGGAAATAGCGTCCGTGCCAACCGGGCAAGCGCTCGATGACGCGAAGGTTGCTAGTGTCGACAAACGGCATGGAGCACTCCTCCTTGGAGGAATCCTAGCACGGCCGCCTGCCGGTTTTGGTTGAATCCTCGGGAACACGGCAATGACACCATGAGTGAGGTTGGTCGATGTCTCTTGGAATGAAGAGTGGAATGGCACCGAGCAGAGGCGCCATTTTAGGATCGAAGGCGACAAGCTCTTCATCGAATCGGCCCCAGCGCCCAGTATATTTTTCCATGGTAAAACCGATTTCCGCAGAATCGTTTGGGAGCGAGAGAAATAGTCAGGGGTCCGGTCAATGAAGTTTCAATACCGGCGAACTGTTTAGCAACCTAGCGTGGAGCGTCTCGTCCTGTAGGTTTAGGTTGCCACAATTCGATCGGATTTCCCTCAGGGTCATGCAGGCGGGCGAACCGGCCGTTGGGATAAGACTGCGGGTCAATCTCGACCGTGATTCCTGCGGCTCGTAGCTGGGCTGCCATTTTGTCGAGATCCCGGACTCGAAAGTTCACCATCCAGACCTTGTGAGTATCCCCGAAATAGTTGCTCGTCTCCGCGAAAGGAGTAAAAACGGTGGGTCCGGCCTCTTGCTGCCAAACCGATTCCCCGTAGCTCGATGGCGTGAGCGAGACCCCCAGGTGTTGCTGGTACCAACGCCCCAACGCTGTCGGATCGTGCGCTCGGAAGAACAGTCCTCCGATTCCCGTAACTTTTTCCATTTCCGTTCCTCCAGCGAACCCATGCCTGACAGCTGCCCCCGCAGGGGGAGGAGAGATCATTGGCTGTATGGCTGTCTGCGCGGCTATGCCGAGTTGGTTCCGGCTCAAGATGAAGTTTGACCCGAAAGCAAATGACAGGATTCGAAGCAGTTGGCGTCTTTGAAAACGCATCCCATCCTCCTTCCGAGAGGAGCGCAACTCGATCTACGATACCTGCGCAAACGCGGTTCTGGGAAGCGTAAAAGATGAGGTTCTCGGCGAGTAGCAACCCGGAAGTTACGATCGAGTTCAAGCTATTACCCCCGTCGCTGCTTAACTTGTGAGCGGCCCTCTGGATCTTGCGGGTTCTTCGCCTTTGGCGCGAGCATGCCCAGCCTACGCCCTTTCTCTGAATCGCCAATCAGCGTGGCCAGTCGCCGTTGACGAGTCTCTTCTTGTTTAGCACTCACGACCCAAAAAGTGGATGTCCGCTGGTACCAGGGCGCCTGTGCCCGGAAGAATTCCCACGCCGCGCGATTAGCTTTGAACTGCTCCGCGTAAGCGGGAGCCAATTTTTTCTGTCGGGACTCGAAAGAATACTTGCCCGAGTCGCTCGTGCGTCGCTCGAACGCTTTCACTCCCGAAGGCGCGACTCGGCCAAGCTCTGCTAGCCCACCCACGCGCCTGATGTTGACTGCACTCCAATAGCTCTTAGCCTTTCGCGGAGTGAAGCGCTGTTTATAGGTGGTCTTGTTGATGCTCTTGCGCACTCCATCGATCCATCCGAAACACAGAGCTTCGTCCAACGCCTCACGGTAAGTGATACTTTTCTTGTCGGTGCGTTTGTTGTAGAAACCTAACCACAGTTCCGCGACACGGTCGTGATTTTTCTCGAGCCATCCTCGGAATTCGGCAGACGAATTGAAGATCTTGATTTGCACGCTTCCCTCGCGGTTGCAGAGACGCCATAGGATACTCGATCTCGCAGACGAGAAAAACGAATCTGCCCACCAACGTCAGTGCCCCTCAGTTCGAGGTCCTTCCGGCATCCAGGTGATCCTGCGGCAGATTAGAGATTCGATCAGCCGTAAGCCTCGTTGAGGAGGCGGGCGATGCGGCACGGCAGTCCAGAGACGAATCGCCATTATCAACTGGGAATGGCTGACCAAGTTCGTGAGGGCATCGAACAAGCCAACGAACGGGCCTAGCAAGACGAAAAAGTACTAGGTTCTTACTACGGCAAGCCCGAGTCAGAGAAAACGTTTGTAAGTGATCACATCCCCATAGCCCCAATCGAGGAACCTTGCATCACGTTTTGGTGTCTATACTTTGCGGCTCGGGAGCGACACAGATGCAATCCCGCAGAAGGCGCCCGATTCGAATAATCCTTGCGAGCATGGTTGTGGCTCTGCTGACGTTCCTCGTCGCTGGTTTCATCTATGAGGCACTAGGGCGGCGGCAGGATCGCAAGCGTTTCCTTCAAATAGGACGTTCGGTGGACATCGGGGGGCGCTCGCTCAACATCTACTGCTCAGGAGAGGGCAGTCCCGCCGTAATTCTCGACACGGGTGGAGGCAGTCCAGGCTACAGCAATTTTCCCCTTCAGTCCCGAATTGCCAGGTTCACGCGGGCTTGCTGGTTCGATCGCGCGGGCTTAGGTTGGAGCGATCCCAGTTCGGTTGTGCAGAACAGCGCAGCCATGGCCGATGATCTGCACGCATTACTGCACGCGGCGGGCATTGCCCCTCCCTACGTGCGCGTCGGGCAGTCTTTCAGTGGCTTCAATGTACGCGTTTTCACCGCTAAATATCCGAGGGAAGTCGCAGGCATTGTGCTCGTGGATTCGGTGCACGAGGACCAGCGGCGTTACGAGCCCCCAGCCGCAAAGGCCCCTGTGCTTCGGCTACCGGCGCCCGTGCGCACCCTGCTCTGCACGGCGGTTCCTTGGGCGGCGCGCGTCGGGCTAATCCGTTTTCTGCTCAACAGATCCGGTGCGCGGCGAGATGTTCCGCCGGAGTTCACGCCGTACGAAGCGGCAACACTTCACGGGCTCGAACGTCAACCCAAAGCCCTTGTGGCGCAAGCCGGATGTCATACTTGGGAGCAGAGCGCAGAACAAGCGCGAGCGGCGGGAGATTTCGGAGATCGTCCGCTCATCGTCCTTACCGCTGGGTATCCAATTAAGGTGGGAGATCCGCACATGGATCGGGAACTCGCGGCCTTCGATCAGATTTGGATTCACCAGTTGCAGCCGCAATTGGCCCGGCTCTCGACGCGAGGCCGTCAGGTGATTGTGCAGGGTAGCGGTCACGGAATAGCGCAAGAAGCGCCGAATGAGGTTGTTGGCGCAATCCGTGAAGTTGTTTCCACTGTGAAAAAGTAGCCGAAGTCGACCATAGATCACGCCGCCGGTTGGGCTTGGCCGGTCGAGACGATTGGTGCCTGACCTACTCCATCCCGAAAATAGAGGGTTGTGGCGATCTACAAGCTTGTAGTATTGAGGAGTCAAAGATTGGGTTCCGACCGGAGGACCCCGATGAGCTCCTATCGCATCTCGGGATTCAGCACGAGAACAGCAATGATGGCCTTGGGCTTGGCATTCGCGGGCAGCGTGACGGCGAGTGCGCAAACGCCTTGTCTCGGCTCAGGGAGCGAGGCAGATATCAATGCCGCGCTGCTAGGTTCAGGCGCCGCCGCAGTGCTCTGCCCGGGTGCGGTATTCAGCTTGAACAGCCCAGTTAGTTTCACGGCCGCGAATCAGCAACTGTATACGCAGGGACTGCCCACCGACGAAACCCGAGCTCTGCTGCGCATCAGCAATGGCGCGCTCACCAACGCCATCGCCGGCAACAATCAGCCAGGGATCGTAATTCAAAACATTCAAGTGGACGGCAACCGCGGCGAGTTCGGACATCTCAATGGGACGGCGCTGATCGAAATCGGTGGTGCCGGCTCCAACCCGACGGTGTCCAACATTGTGGCGTACGGGACTCGGAGCTGGTCGACCATCCACATCTTCGAGGGCCGGGTCACAGATGGCGTGCCGCAATGCCAAAACGCGAACATCAGCGACAACACAATCGGGCCAGCCGGAACTCCCGACGGAAACTGGGCAGACGGCATCTCTCTCGCGTGCGGCAACAGCATAGTGGCGAACAACCAAATCACCGATGCCACCGACGGTGCCATCGTGGTTTTTGGAGCGCCTGGATCAGTCATCCAGGACAACACGGTCATTGCCGCCACACAGACCCTTCTGGGCGGAATCAACATGGTGGATTACCGACCCACGAATGGCAACTATACCGGTACGCAGGTGATCAATAACACAATCGATGCAAACAGCGCATTCATTAAGGTGGGCATCGCCATGGGCCCCGCCGTCTGGACTTGTGCGGCCGATATCAATTTCGGGGGCACGGTCGCGAACAATGTCCTGCAAGGCATCAATTTTGGATACGGATACGCAGTCAACGGTGTGGCGAATTGGACCGTTACCGGCAATACGGATTTTTCCAGGCATGTGGGCGCGGTGGGCAGCGGATGCGGAGGAACTCCGTCTCAGCCCGCCGGATATCAATATCAATCAGCAACGTCGAGCACGCTGCAATCTGAGTTTGTTCCCGCCAGCCTGACCTATGTACTCGGTGTGAGCGAGCCTGAGATTCTCCGTGTGATCCAGCTGCCGACAGGCTGCGGCTATATCGGAGCCAGCCAGGGGCTGATTCCGGGACAGACGTTCTCCTCCTGCGACGGCCGCTTTACCCTCAACATGCAGTATGACGGCGACCTGGTTCTCTACCAGGAAGGTGCAGCGCTGTGGTCCACGAACACAGTCGGCAGAAATACCGCCGAGGTCATCATGCAAGGGGACGGCAATCTAGTACTGTACGGCACGGCGGGCCAACCGATCTGGGCGAGCGGCACCGCAGATCATGCCGGCGCCTTTCTCGTCGTCGAGGATGGCGGGAACCTGGTCATCTACGACTCCTCAGGTCCTATTTGGGCCTCGGACACATGCTGCCATTGATAGGGCTGCATCGGACGCATGCCCCTATCTCCCCCCTAACTAAGAAATGGTTTTATTCGAAGTCGGACGGAGTCGATTCG
>Ga0209011_1000742_pt1 | contig 12015 bp, 16 predicted proteins | sample BlaSpr_A8_OM1_M3_FD_187986 | JGI IMG/M metagenome (GOLD analysis project Ga0209011, IMG submission 187986) | Forest soil microbial communities from Thunder Bay, Ontario, Canada - Black Spruce, Ontario site 2_A8_OM1_M3 (SPAdes) (version 2) | ecosystem: Environmental > Terrestrial > Soil > Boreal... | reverse complement strand
GGCGGGCGGCGTCGGGCCTGCCTACGACGGGGGCTACCCGCCTCCTATGCCCCCGCCGGCGACCTACAACGATCCCAACGCCGGCCTGGCGGAGATCAAAGCCAATGATCCCGGCTTTAACGAGCAGAGTTTTCTCGACCGTGCCCAGGCGGCCTTCTTCCAACTACAGAAGGCCTGGCAGGATCGCAACGTCGACGAGGGTCGCGCTTACATGAGCCCGGGCCTCTACCAGAGCTGGAAGGCGCAGGTCGACGAGATGACCTCCCAGCACAAGAAGAACGTCCTCGAGAACCTCTTCATCCAGGGCATGCACATCGCCAGGGCAACCCACGACGCCAACTTCGACCAGATCACGGTGCGCATCGACGCCAGCGCCATGGACTACGAGGTCGATGACCAGACCGGCAAGGAGGTCTTCGCGGTGGGCGGCCGCAAGGCCGACCGGCCCTTCACCGAGTACTGGACCTTCCAGCGCTCAGCGGGAGCCAAGACCCTGGTCACAGGTGGCGTCACCGAGAAGAAATGCCCCAATTGCGGAGCGCCCCTGGATGTCAACGAGACCGGCGATTGCAAGTTCTGCGGCGCCGCTGTCACGAGCGGCAAGTTCGATTGGGTTCTGAGCAAGATTGACCAGGCCAACGAGTGGGAGGGCTGAGATGAGCGATCAACCCGGCGGCACAAACGACGCCAGCAGCACGGAAAGGGCCCCGTCGTACACGCCACCTCCGGCCGGCGAGCAGCCCCAGGCTCCGCCCCCGCCTGCGGTCGGCGAGCAGCCCCAGGCTCCGCCCCCGCCACCGGCTGAGGAGCAGCAGCAGGCTCAGCCCCCGGCCGCCGAGCAGCTGGAGCCCGGCCGAGGCGCGCCGTTGGTCGCGGGTCCGCCTCGGTCGGTCAGCGAGCCCATCGATGCACGCAAGGTCAACACCGTCTTCGGCATCGGCGGAGTGCTGGGGCTCGTGGCCATCATCATCGTCGTGATCCTCGTGGGGCTCCTCCTGATCTCCCTTCTCACCCACCGCTGAAGCCAGAGCAGGCCGGATGAGCGAGCGCCGGCGCAGTCGTAGATCGGCCTCCCAGCCCAGGACGGCTCCGCCGCTTCGCCGCCAGCCGGAACGGGCTCGCGATGAGCCCGCCGGCGCTTGGGCTGGACCCGCGCCGGATGCGCTGACCTCGCCGATGGCCCAGCACGACCATCGCTTTACCGACGTCGTGACACTGCTCGAGTTGGCCCCCCCGGAAGAGGGCGGCGCCCGCGAGATACCTCTGCCCGGGGATCGGTCGATGAGCCCGCCGTCTCCGCCACCCGCGCGCCGGAGCTGGGAGCATTCGGTCGCCCGTAGGGCAACTTCCTTTCTGGTGGTGGTCGCGCTCATCTTCATTCTTGTGGTCATCCTCATCGATGTCTTTCGCCATAGTTAGGTAGGCGCAAAACCACCAACAGGTAGAATCTCCGGGTGGCGGTTCATCCCGGTCTCAGGTCCAGGCTGTTCTCGGGCCAACCCCAGCCGAACCTGAGCGAGGCGCTCGCCGGCATCCTCGACCTGGACGCGCCGGACGCGCGGCTGGGGGCCGCGGAGCAGGCATTGGCGGTGGGGCTGCTGTCATGGGCGGGGGAGAGCACTGATGCGCGCGCCCTGGCGCTGGGCCTGAGCCGCCGGCAGGCGGTGCGCCTTCGCCTATGCGCCACGATGCTGGCTGAGATGGAACGTCAGTCGTGGGCCATGCCGGCTCCGATCACGGGTCCGGCCGACGTCCTGGCCCACCTGGTCGACATCCGTAACGCTTCCCAGGAGCGGGTCGTCGCCATCTACCTTGACTCGCGCAATCGCCCGCTCCATCGTGAGACCGTGGCGATCGGGGGGCTTCGGGCCAGCGTCATCCAGCCTCGCGACATCCTGCGTCCGGCGATGCAGCTGCCGGTGGCGGGCCTGATCCTAGCGCACAACCATCCGTCGGGTGACACCCGACCCAGCGCCGACGACCTCGAAGTGACTCGGCAGCTGGACGCCGCCGCCCGCCTTTTCGGCATCCAGTTGCTCGACCACATCGTGGTGTCTCGGAGCGGCTGCACCAGCATCAAAGAGATGGGCGGCCTCTGAGGGCCGATTTCGGGGCCCCACAAACCCGTTTAGATGTAACAGAAAACCACGAATTGGTTATGGCCGCCGTTATATTGCCGAGATCGGGCTGTCTCAGTCTCGTTTCAGGTTCGTTGCAACAGCCCGTTCTGGGCCAAAGCCGCCCCTATACTGACGCCGATGGCTCAACTCACATCGCAGCAGAGCGTGGTCGGCCTACTGGGGCAGCTTGGGGGCGTGTTCACGTCCTCGTTGAACCTGAAGGAGAACATCGACTTCATGCTCCAGGCCATCAGCGGCATGGTGCAGTTCGATGCCGCCAGCGTCTTCCTCCTGAACGAGGACCGCACCGAGCTCCACGCCTTCGCCACCTACCCCTTTTCGGAGCAGGTCAACAACATCAACAAGTTCCGCGTGGGTGAGGGCATCGTCGGCTGGACGGTCCAGACCAACGAGATGGTCAACATCCCCGACGCCATCGAAGACCCTCGCTTCAAAATCGTCGACCCGGCAAGGGCGCCGCGCTCCATGCTTTTGATCCCACTGAGCTCGCCGCAACGGGCGATCGGGGCCATGACGATGGCCCGGCGCGAGGTCCAGCACTTCACCGACGTCGAAGCGGCGCTGGTCCAGGTGATCGTCACGCAGGCAGCGATCAGCATCGAAAACGCGCAGCTCTACACCAAGATGCAGGGGCAGATGGGGCAGATCGCCGACCAGAACGCCGAGCTGGAGGACGCCAACACCCAGGTCCAGGAGATCAGCCGCCTCAAGAGCGAGTTTCTCGCCAACATGAGCCACGAGCTCCGCACTCCCCTCAACTCAATCCTCGGCTTCAGCGAGATCCTCAAGGACAACCTTGCGGGGACGCTTTCGGAGGAGCAGCGGGTGGAGTGCCTGGAGGCCATCCATGCCTCGGGGGAGCACCTGCTCCAGCTCATCAACGACGTCCTCGACATGTCCAAGATCGAGGCGGGCCGGATGGACCTGATCCTCGGGGAGTACGTTGTCGACGCCGCCATCCGCGAGGTGGTGACTGTCGTCAAGTCTCTGGCAGGCCGGAAGGGCATCGAGCTGAGCGTGGTGGTCCAGCCCGAGGACCTGGTCGTCTACGCCGACAAGGGCAAGTTCAAGCAGGTGATCTACAACCTGCTCTCGAACGCCATCAAGTTCACTCCCGACAACGGCTCTGTCTTTGTCGACGCCAAGATCCTCGGGGAGCACTCCGACCTGCTTGTCACGGTGACGGACAGCGGCGTGGGGATCCCCGCCGAACATATCGACAAGATCTGGACGGAGTTCTACATGATCCAGGGCGAACACCAGAAGCAAAAAGGCACCGGCCTGGGCCTGGCCCTGGTGCGGAAGCTGGTCGAGCTGCATGGCGGCAAGATCGAAGTCTTCAGCCAGGAGGGTAAGGGGAGCACGTTCACGTTCACGATGCCCATGCAGGCCGCCAGGCTCAGGGAGGAGCAGCAGCTGCTGTCCAAGATGATCCTGGTGGTGGACGACAACCCCAGCAACCTGGAGCTGACCCGAATGGTCCTGAGTGGCGGCGGCTACCGGGTCGAGGTGGCCACCGACGGGCAGGAGGGCATGCTCAAAGCCAAGGAGCTGCAGCCTGCCCTGGTCCTGATGGACATCCAGCTACCAGGTATCGACGGCCTGGCCGCCACGCGGGCGCTCAAAGCCGACCCCGACACCGCCGGCATCAAGATCGTGGCGCTGACCGCCAACGCCATGAAGGGAGCCAAGGAAGAGGCGCTGCTTGCCGGCTGTGCCGGTTATATTGCCAAACCGATCGACGTAAGACGATTTGTTCGCGACGTCACCGAACTGCTGAGACAGTAAACTCGAATCCGAATGACCGGGACCAAGAACATCCTCATCATCGAGGACGACGAGCAAAGCCGACAGATGGTCCGCATGGCGATGCAGACCCAGTCCTTCCAGCTACAAGAAGCGAAAACGGGCGACGAGGGCCTGGAGATCGCCCGCGCCGGCGAGCCTGACCTGATCCTGCTGGACGTCAACATGCCCGGAATGTCAGGGCTCGACGTGTGCCGCAAACTGCGTGCTGAGGGCTTGCTGGTTCCGATCATCATGCTCACCGCGAAGAGCGACACCATCGACAAGGTCGTTGGCCTCGAGGTGGGTGCCGACGACTACATCACCAAGCCGTTTGAGGTACGCGAGCTCATGGCCCGCATCGGCGCCCACCTGCGGCGAAGCGAGGCTTCGCCCAGCGAGCCCGCGAACAAGGCCCGTCGCGAGTTCCCGGGCCTGGTCGTCGACACCTCTAGGCGGCAGGTATGGCGCGACGACCGGGAGGTTCCCCTGACGGTGACGGAGTTCAACGTGCTGGCCCTGCTCAGCTCACGGCCGGGGCAGGTGTTCAGCCGGGCCGAGCTCCTCCGCGACGTGTGGGGCTACGACATTGAAATCGAGACCCGCACCGTGGACGCCCACGTGTACCGGTTACGTAAGAAGATCGAGATCGACTCGGAGAACCCTCAATTCATTCACTCCGTCCCCGGTATCGGCTACCGCTTCTCCGTCGACTAAAGCCATGACCGAGAAGAAGCGATCCTCACCCGCCAAGGCAGAGGGATCACTGCGCCGGGCCGAGCACCGCCTGGAAGAGGCGGTCAAGGACGCGGTCGCCGAGGTTGAGAACCGGGTCATCATCGCCGGACAGGCGGCTGATGAGTCCACGTCCTCGGAGGTGAACCTGTTGAGCGCCGTGGAAGTCGCCATCAACCCACCGCACGAAAAAACCAGGGCCAAGCCTGCCGCCAAGCGCCGCGGAGGCCGACAGTCTAGCTGACTATTCCCCACTCAACCGGGATGGCAGCCTCGGTCTGTGGGGTCTCAGGTCAGCTAATAGACGAAGCCGATCAGGGGCACCTGGCCGGGGCAGATCTGGCGATAGTCGACGATGCCGAATCCCGTGTAGTTCATCTCTGAGACCGTCCAGCAGGACCCGCTGACGGACTCCACGTACGCGACGTGGCCCCACCAGCTCTCCCAGGTCACCATGATCGCGCCCGGGCGCGGCGCCCGTCCGGTCGGATAACCGTACGCCTGGGCGTTGCCGAACCAGGAGTGCGCGTCCCCATTCCAGGGGACGGCGCGCCGGCTGCCTACATACCAGGTGCACCAACCCCACGGGAAGTGGACCGAGATGCCGCCGCCGGAGCGGTTGCCTACGGGCGCGCTCCCGGACTGCTCAGAAGCCGGCGCGGAGGAGGCAGGTGCGGCCGACGGGGGGGCCGGCTCCCCGACGCCGTCGGGCAGCATCAGCTGTGTCCCTGCTGCCAGGTGACTCGGGTCATGGACGAGGTTGAAATCGATGATCGTGCCGTCCTGGATCCCGTACTTGGCGGCCAGGGATCCCACCGTGTCGCCGGCCTTGACGGTGACCAGGACCCCGCTCACCGGTGGTACCAGGAGCTTCTGGCCCAGGCTCAGGGTGTCAGCGTCGCTGAGGTTGTTCGCCCACCGGATGGTGTCGACGGTAACGCCGAATCTTTCGCCAATACCCGATACGGTGTCGCCGTCCTGCACGACATACGTCTGCGTCTCGCGCTTCCTGGGCGTCACGTTGGCCGCCGCGGGTTTGATGATGAAGGCGCGATCCGGGCTCTCGATGCGCCCGGCCGCCAACGTGCCCACGATCGGAGCCGTGGTGTGCGCTCTCATGCCTCCGGCGACGACTGTCGGGACCGCGATTGCGGTAAGCAGGATCAGCGTGTGGGTCAGGTAACGGCTTGCGGTCTGCAGTCGTATACCCCATGAAGTGGTGTGGTTTGCTTCCGCTGCCGGACTCTCCCGTTGGTCCGACTTCGCTGGCGCCGACCCCTTCCCTAGCGTCGGGCTTAGTCGCCGACGAGTATATGTGCGCCTGCTCCGGCTGTCAAAAAGTCCGGGGTAAGGCCGCTCCTGGCCGCGATTTCCTCACGGCATACCAACACCAGGAATGGATGCTGCTACCCGAATGATCGGGGTGCATCTCGCATACGTATCTGTGAAAGCAGATGCCGATTGAAGAGACCGCCAGGGCCATCCGGGAGGCCGAAGAGCGACGCCGCCTTCTCCTCGAGGAACAGCGTCGTCTTCGCCATCCCGTGGAGCAGGTCGACCGCATTCTGCAGCAGCTGGAGGAAATTCATCTCCGGGGTGGCATCAAGGTCCCCGCGGCCATGATCGAGCGAATCGAACACCTGCTGCAGGAGCTCCCGGCCGACTGCCGGATGGAGTTCCCGCTGCGCACGACCATCGTGCGGGTGATGGACAACCTCTATGCGATCCAGGATCGTCTCCTTTCCCGCAAGGACAGCAACCGCAGGCGGCTCCAGGACGAAGACCACGAGCTGGATCGGGGCGATTCCTCGGCGGCGTAGCCGCAGGTCAGGCACAAAGCGACGGATCAGGGGTAGATGCCCCGGACCAATGTGGCCCGCGCCACCTTGTCGACAGCCAGGCTGTAGGCGGACTGGCGAAGCGTGATCCCCCTGGCTTCGGCCACGCCCTGGATGGTGTCGTAGGCGCGCCGCATCAAGGTCTCGAGGCGGCGGTTGATGTCGGCCTCCTCCCAGAAAAAAGCCTGGAGGTCCTGCACCCATTCGAAGTAGGAGACGACGACGCCCCCGGCGTTGGCAAGGATGTCGGGAACCAGCATGATGCCGCGGTCCCGAAGCACCGTGTCGGCATCGGGGGTGGTGGGCCCGTTGGCGCCCTCCACCACCAGGCGGCAGCGCATGCGCTCGGCCACCTCGGGCGTGATCTGGCCCTCCAGCGCCGCGGGGACGAGGACGGTGGCGTCGCCGGTGAGAAGATCTTCATTGCTGATCTCGGCGGCGCCGGGATACCCCAGCACACTGCCGCTGGTGTGGATGTGGTCGAGCACCGAGGCGACGTTGAAGCCGGCCGGGTTCCAGCAGGCGCCGTGGACGTCGCTGATGCCCACGATGCGACAGCCGGCCCGCTCCAGGAGGAGGGCCGAGATCGAGCCCACGTTTCCGAACCCCTGGACCGCCACCGTGGCATCGGACGGGTCGACGCCCAGCTGGCTCAGGGCCTTGAGGGTCACCGTCGCCACCCCGCGCCCGGTCGCCTCGGCGCGACCTTGTGAGCCGCCAACGGAGATGGGTTTGCCCGTGATGACCGCCGGCATCGAGTAGCCCTGGTGCATGCTCACCGTATCCATGAACCAGGCCATGGTCTGGGCGTTGGTGCCGAGGTCGGGTGCGGGGATGTCGCTGTGGGACCCCACGAGCAGCGAGATCTCGGTGGCGAAACGGCGCGTGAGGTGCTCCAGCTCGAGCTGCGAGAGGCTGTGAGGATCGCAGACCACACCCCCCTTGGCGCCGCCGAAAGGGATGCCCATAAGGGCGGTCTTCCAGCTCATCCACATCGCCAGTGCCTTGACCTCGTCAAGGTTGACTGCGGGGTGATAGCGGAGGCCGCCCTTGGCGGGGCCCCGGGTGATGTTGTGCTGGACGCGGAACCCGGTGAAAACGCGCACCGTGCCGTTGTCCATGCGGACGGGGAAATTCACGATCAGCTCTCGCTGGGGGACACGCAGGACCTCTCGCATCGCCGGGTCCAGCCCCATGGCCTCGGCGGCTTCGTCGAACTGACGCTGGGCAACCTCGAACGCGGTTAGGGCCATGCAGTCGGGACGTTAGGCTCTCAGGGACAAGTGGTCAAGCGATAATGCGGGAGCAGGGTGAACAGACAAACGCAGGACGCCGTTGCCATCAGGCTTGAGGGGCCACCGGTATGACCCTTCTCAGGGTTTCTGAGTCGGGCCAGGTCTACGACATCGACCTGCCCGAGCTGAAGATCACGCCCGACCAGGACGGCGGCTTCTACCTCCACGGGAGAGGCCACTGGCTGTACTTCGAGACCTACGAGCAGGCCGATGAGAAGCGCAAGGAGATCCAGTACCTCCGCGGGGCGTTTTGAACAAAGTCGAAGCGACGATCACTATCAAGGCCGACGCTCGCAGCTGCTTTGACTTCATCGCCGAACCGAGCAACATCCCCCGGTTCATGGCCGGGGTCAAGCGTTACGAGCCGCAGGGCAAGAAAGACAGGGGGAAAGGCGCCCGGTTCGACTCCGTGGCCGTGGTAGCAGGGCGCGACATCAAGGCGGTGCTCGAGATAATCGACTGGAGAGACTGCGAGCGGATGACGGCCGTCTCCCACGGGAGCGTCAAGCTCAAAGCCAGCTGGATCTTCGAGGAGTACGACGACGGGACCACCGACGTCACCCTGGCCAACGAATACGAGGCACCGGGTGTCTTCAAGCTGATGGGAGGCCTCGTTCGCCCAACCGTCGACCGGGGCATCAACCAGTCCCTGACCAGGCTGAAGCGCCTCGTGGAAGCCGAAACCGGGAAGGGTGGGGGAGTTTGACTTTCCCGCGACGGCGAGCTTATTCTGCCGAGGTGACGGGACTGTCAGTTCGGAGGGCGGGTGCCCTGGTCCCCAATAGGAGGAACCTGCGTGGCCACCATTGATGAAGTCTTCACTGAGATGGAGAGCCGTCTCAAGGCCGACTCGTCCAAGATCCAGGGGATGAACGCGGTGTACCAGTTCGATCTGGCCGGGGACGGCGGCGGCGAGAAGTGGGTCAAGCTTGCCGACGGCAACGCCGAGTTCGGCGGTGGCCAGGCGGAGAACCCCAATATCACGATCGCCATGGCCGCCAGCGACTTTCTCGACCTGGTGGATGGCAAGCTCGACGGGACGATGGCATTCATGAGCGGCAAACTCAAAGTGAAGGGCGACATGGGGCTGGCGATGAAGCTCCAGAACGTCCTGCGCTGACTCCCATCGCACTCGACAGCTCCCTAATCGGCGAGAGCTCGGGACCGGTCGCCATCACGATCGATCCCGCCAGAGTCCACGCCTACGTCCAGGCGATCGGCGAGACCAACGCGGCCTACCCCAGCTCGCCGGCCGACGCCGAGGGTAAGATCGCGCCGCCCACCTTTGCGGCGGTGTACGCGCTGGGCGCGGGATCAGGTAGTCTCTCGCGCCTCGGCATTGCCAGCGCGAGGCTGATCCATGGCGAGCAGGAGTTCAGCTGGCAACGACCCCTCCGCATTGGCGAGACCGTCACCGCCCAGGGCCGCATCGCCGACGTCTACCAAAAGCGCCAGCTCCAGTTCGTCGTGGCCGAGGCCGTGGTCACCGACGAAGGGGACAAGGAGGTCGCCCGGTCCCGCTCGACCATCCTCGTCCTCCCGGAGCCCGACAACAGTGGCGCGCCATGACCTCTAGCACCCAGCTGCATGTCGGCCAGGAGGTCTTCAGCCTCAGCCAGGAGGTCACCCGCGAACGGATCAAGGCCTATGCCGACGCCAGCGGCGACCAGAACCCCATCCACCAGGACGACACCGTGGCCAGGGCCGTCGGCCTGCCGGGAGTGATTGCCCACGGCATGCTCAGCTTTGGACTGCTGTCCCGTGCCGTCACCGACTGGCTGGGGGACCCGGGAAGGCTGCGCCGCCTCGGCGTGAGGTTCTCGACCATGGTGCGCCCCGGCGACGTGGTGACCTGCAAGGGCGCGGTGGCCGCCGTCGACGAGGCGGCCGGTACAGCGATGCTGGATGTCTGGGTCGAGAACCAGAGCGGCGAACGTGTCCTCAGCCACGGTGAGGCGGAGATCGCACTCTAAAAAACGCGTTTCGTCCCTGGAGGTGATCGGATGGCTTTTTGTGACCTTACTGGAAAGGTGGCGCTCGTCACCGGCGGATCCCGCGGCCTGGGCCGGCAGGACTGCCTGACCCTTGCCAGCCTCGGTGCCGACGTAGTCGTCACCGACATCCTGGTGGAGTCGGACCCGGACCTGGAGCAGACGGCGCAGAAGTCGATGTCGGCCCTGGCCAACTTCATGCAGCAATCCGGTGCGGTTTACTCCGAGAAGACCAGCAGCGACATCCGCGACATGGGTCGCAAGTCAGCCGCCATCAAGATGGACGTCACCAACCGCGAGCAGGTCCACGAGGTCGTCGAGAAGGTGGTCGCCGAGTTCGGCAAGATCGACATCCTGATTAACAACGCCGCCACCCTCGACCACGTCGCCCCCCTCGAGAGGCAGATCGACGAGCTCTGGGACCGCGATGTCAAGGTCAACCTCACGGGCGCCTACAACGTCACCAAGGCGGTCTTCCCGCACATGAAGGAAAACAAGTGGGGCCGGGTGATATTCATGGCCTCAGTCGCCGGGACCCTGGGCGGTTTTGGGCAGGCCAGCTACTCGTCCACCAAAGCGGCGGTGGTGGGGCTGGGCAAGACCGTGGCCCTCGAAGGTGGGCGCCACAACGTCACCTCGAACGTCATCGCACCGGGCGTCATCGGCACCGAGGCGTACCAGATGGGGAACCCGGAGATGAACGAACGGATCGTCAAGCGCACAGTGTTCAGGGAGCCGGGCAAGCCAGAGGACATCTCCAACACGATCGCCTTCCTGTGCTCGGAGGAGGCTCGCTACATCACGGGCCAGGTCGTCCACGTCGCCGGCGGCGTGGATCTATTTACGTTTTAGGAGAAAGCTGGGATGACGGAGCAGGCTACGGAGACCGTTGCGACAGCGTCCAAAGCGGGACGGATCGGCAGCATCACGCTGGCCCGCAAGGGCAACAACTCGATTGCTGACGATCTTGGCAGGGACCTGGTAAAGGCCCTCGAGGAGCTGGAAGCCGACCCCGAGGTGCGGGTTGTCGTGATCCGCAGCGCTTACGAGAAATACTTCTCGGTGGGGGCCGACCTGACCGCGATGGGTAGCGCCGATCGGTCGGATCGTGAGGCGATGGGAAAGGCGCTGCGGGATACGGTCGGCTACCTACAGGAGTGCTTCACGCGCCTGGAAAAGTCTCCCAAGATCATCATCGCCGCCATCAACGGCCACGCCCTGGGCGGGGGCTGCGAGCTGGCCCTCTCTTGCGATTACCGGATCATGGTGGATGACGGCCGGGCGACCATCGGCCAGACCGAGGTCAACCTGGGCATCATCCCCGGCGCCGGGGGCACCCAGAGGCTGCCCCGGCTGGTCGGCAGGGGCGTGGCCCTGGAGATGATGCTGGAGGGGACCCGTCTCAAGGCTCCCGATGCGCTTCGGATCGGGCTCGTCAGCCAGGCCGTCCCGGCGGAGGAGTTCGAGAGTGCCGTCCAGGCCAAGGCCGAGCAGCTCGCCGCCGGCGCGCCCGTGGCCCAGAAGTTGATCAAGCAGGCCGTCAACCAGGGCATCGGCAAGGAGAAGATCGAGGACGCTCTCGAGGTCGAGATGAACGGGTTCGTAGAGTCGGCGCTCACCGAAGACGCGGTCATCGGGATCATGTCCTTCCTCAGCAAGCAACAGCCGGAGTTCACCGGGAAGTAATCGCCGGGTGACCTGGGAGCCAGAGCTCGAGGAGCTGCGGCGGCGCCAGCGGTTGGCGGGGGCCATGGGCGGCGCTGAGAAGGTCAAGCGCCAACACGACGCCGGCAGGCTCACTGTTCGCGAACGGATCGCAGCCTTCCTCGACGCCGGCAGCTTCCACGAGGTCGGCGAGCTGACGGGCCAGGCGGAGTACGAGGGGCCCGAGTTGAAGAGCATCATCCCCACCAACTTCGTAATGGGCCGCGGCCGCGTCGACGGCCGGCCGGTCGTGGTTGGCGGCGACGACTTCACCGTCCGCGGCGGCGCGGCTGACGCCTCCATCTTCCAGAAGCAGGTGTACGCCGAGCAGATGGCTGGCGAGCTGCGCATCCCCATCGTCCGTTTCGTCGACGGTACCGGCGGTGGAGGGTCGGTGAAATCACTGGGTTCGATGGGCCGGACGTACGTGCCCTTCAACCCCGGCTGGGACGTCATCGTGGGCAACCTGGCCACCGTTCCCGTGGTTGGCCTGGCCCTGGGACCGGTGGCCGGGCTGGGCGCGGCC
>Ga0209011_1000741_pt1 | contig 12016 bp, 12 predicted proteins | sample BlaSpr_A8_OM1_M3_FD_187986 | JGI IMG/M metagenome (GOLD analysis project Ga0209011, IMG submission 187986) | Forest soil microbial communities from Thunder Bay, Ontario, Canada - Black Spruce, Ontario site 2_A8_OM1_M3 (SPAdes) (version 2) | ecosystem: Environmental > Terrestrial > Soil > Boreal... | reverse complement strand
TCCACTTCCAGCTCTTCCTTGGAGGCGAAGTGATTGTAGAAGCCGCCGTGCGTGAAGCCCGCCCCCTTCATCAGGCCGTCGACGCCCACCCCATCGAATCCGCGCTCGCGAAAGAGCCTCCCCGCCGCCTCGACGATCTGTTTCCGGTTCCGCTCACTCTCTGCCTGGGTCAAGCGCATGGTCGAAAGCCTAGCCGCGGCGCGGGTCTCCCGCAACTTTGATGACGATCGTCAGCGCACTGCGAATCTCAATGATGACGATCGACATCGTAGGTTCCAGAAGAAGCACTCCCAAGCCCCGCCTGTTCGGCTTGACTCACCCGAGGAGCAGACAAATGAAGATCAATTCGATGCGCTTCGCCGCCCGGCTTGTGGCGGCGATCTCCAGCTTGATGGCCGGTTCGCCCCCCGCTCTGGCTTCTGCGCCACAGATCCATGTTCAGGCGCCGGGCTTTTTCCGACTGAAGGCCGGCGATCTCGAAGTGACGGCCCTGTACGATGCGGCCGCCGTATTCGAGCTGCCCTGGCTGAAGGGAAAGAAAGCGACCATAGATGGTGTCGCAAAGGCAGTGAACCAGGATCCGCACCTGCTGGATGCCGCCGATCTGGGCTTCCTGGTCAACACCGGCAAGCAGTTGATCCTCGTCGATGCTGGCGCTGGCACCTGGTATGGTGGGGGAGCGTTCGGGCGCCTGGCGGGCAGCCTCCGCGGCGCGGGCTACACGCCGGAACAAGTCGACCTCGTTTTGATCACGCACCTCCACGCCGATCATGTCGGCGGCCTGACCAGTCACGATGGAGATCGCGTCTTCCCAAATGCGGAGGTTTACGTCGCGAAGGCTGAGAGCGACTTTTGGCTGTCGCCAGAGATCGCAGCCAAGGCGCCGAAGGATGCGCAACCGTTCTTCCAGAGCGCCCAAGCCATCGCAGCGCCGTACATCAAGGCCGGCAAGTGGCACACGTTCAGCGGTTCCGAGTCGATCGTGGACGGCATGCAGCTCGTCCCGCTGCCTGGTCATACCCCCGGGCATACCGGCTACGAATTTTCGTCGAAGGGAAAGAAGATCCTGTTTTGGGGCGACACCGTCCATGCACAGCGCGTCCAGCTGCCGCATCCCGAGGTCACGGTGGTGTTCGACATCGACCCGATCGCGGCTGCAGCGACACGGAGTCAATTGCTGCCCAAGCTCGCGGGCGAGGATGTCGTGATCGCGGCGCCGCATCTGTTGTTTCCTGGCCTGGGTCGCCTGCACCAAGAGGGTAGAGCCTATAGCTGGGCGCCCGTAGCATTTACCGAGCAGTGGGCTGAGAAGTAGTCGATCGGCGGACTCGGCCATGGGGTCGAGTCCGCCGGCTGTCACGGCGGAGAAGACGATGAGCAAGTTGCGAGGAAAAGTGGCGGTAATTACTGGAGGGACCGAGGGGATAGGACTGGCCATCGCAAAGCTTTTCGTCAAAGAAGGCGCCTATGTCTTCATCACCGGACGCCGCCAAAGAGAACTCGACGAGGCAGTGAAAGCGATCGGCGACAACGTCACTGGCATCCAGGGCGACGTTACCAAAATGGCCGACCTCGATCGCCTGTACGAGACCGTTGGTCGAGCAAAGGGGAGAATCAATATTGTAGTCGCCAATGCGGGCGTCGGGGAGTTCGTCACCTTCGGCAAGATAACCGAGGAGCATTTCGACAAGCTGTTCGACACCAATGTAAAGGGAGCGCTTTTCACCGTGCAAGGAGCCTTGCCGTTATTGGTCGACGGCGGCTCTGTCATTCTGATCGGTTCGGTCGCGAGCGTGAAGGGTACTTCCAGTTTCGGCGTCTACGGCGCGACCAAGGCTGCGCTGCGCTCGTTCGCGCGGACTTGGACCAACGACCTGAAGGACCGCAGCATCCGTTCAAACGTCTTGAGTCCCGGTCCCGTCAAGACTCCCCTGACGGACCGACAATCCCCGGACGCGATCGCCCGGATTGCATCCACTGTCCCGATGGGTCGCATGGGAGAGCCTGAGGAAATTGCAAAAGCCGCGCTGTTCCTGGCATCCGATGATTCCAGTTTCGTCACCGGTATCGAACTGTTCGCCGATGGCGGCAGAGGACAGGTATAAAATGAGGATTGCGATCCTGGACGACTATCAGGAAATCGCGATGAAGGTGGCGGATTGGTCATCCATTCCAGGTCGCTCCGAAATCACAGTCTTCACGGATCATCTCGTCGATCTCGAGACGCTGGCGGAACGACTTCGTCCATACGACATCCTTTGCGTCATGCGGGAGAGGACGCCGATGACGGCGGCTCTCATCGAGCGGCTGCCGAACTTGAAGCTCATCGCGTCAACGGGCGCCAGAAATGCCGCGATCGATCTCGAGGCCGCTCGAACGCATCACGTTGACGTCGTCCACACTGGTTACTCTTCGACTCCGACGATTGAGTTTACCTGGGCCATGATCCTGGCGGTCGCTCGACAGATTACTGCCGAGAACACTTCGTTGCGCAGCGGCGGCTGGCAAAGAGGGGTCGGGAGCGATCTGAGGGGGAAAACCCTCGCGGTGCTGGGACTCGGGAATGTCGGAGGGCCGGTTGCGGGAATCGGAAAAGCCTTCGGCATGCGTGTCATCGCCTGGAGCCCGAATCTGACGAGAGAAAAAGCCGAGTCCTCAGGGGCACAGCTGGTGTCGAAAGCCACTCTGTTTCGAGAGGCTGATTTTCTCACGGTGCATTTGGTTCTTAGCCACAAGACCCGCGGAATCGTCGGAGGGTCCGAGCTCGCATGGATGAAACCTTCCTCGTACCTGATCAACACCTCTCGCGGGCCGCTGATCGATGAGACGTCTTTGATCAATGCGCTCGAGGAGAAGAAGATTGCTGGTTTTGCAGTCGATGTATTCGAGCAAGAGCCGCTTCCCGCAAATCATCCGTTTCGCCGGCTGACGAACGTATTGGCAACTCCTCACATCGGTTTCGGATCGCAATCTCTATACGAGACGTTCTATCGGGACTCGGTCAAGAACATCACGAACTGGATACTCAACAGCAAAGGGAGAACTCCAAAATGAAGCGTATCTTGTTGTTGGGGCTCGCATTGGTCGTGGCCCTGCCATCATCTGCAAAAGATCACCCGGCATTGTCAATGAAGGTGTTCACGTCCCCTGACGACCAATTCTGGGTGAACTCGACGATCATCGAGGGAGCACACGAAGTGATGCTGGTGGACGCGCAGCTGACCAAAACCAGCGCTGAGAAAGTGCTGCGGCAAATCAAAGACACCAGGAAGCCGCTGTCTTTGATCTACCTCACCCATGAGCATGCCGACCATTTCCTCGGCCTCGAGGTCTTCAGGGATGCCTATCCTGACGCGAGAATCATCGCGAATTCTGCCGTGGTGGATCGGATCAACACAGCCTACCCGGAGAAAATAGAGAAATGGAAAAAGATTTTGGGATCGGGCGCGACGTCCCGTGTCGTTGCGATCAGCAAGTACGACGCTGACTTCATTGAATTTGAGCACTCCAGAATCGAGATCCTCAAGAAGGTCCAGGGAGACACGGACGAAAACACCATACTCTGGCTTCCTGAGCAGAGAGCTCTCATTGCCGGTGACACCGTTTTCAACGACATGCACATCTACACCGCAGAGACGGACAGCAATGCCAGAAAGAACTGGTCGAACACGCTCAAGAAGATCAGGGAGCTCAAACCGTCAGTTGTCATCCCGGGACATAGCAAAGTGGGTGCCCCGCTGGACGCGACCACCGCCGTGGACTTTACGGAAAAATACTTGCTCGTGTTTGAAGAGGAACTCAAGAAGGCCAAAGATCCGGAGAGCCTGGTCAAGGCGATGAAAGATGACTTCCCGTCTGCCGATTTGATCCTGGCAGTTGAACGGGGCGCGAAGGCGAACGTCAAGCACTGAGTGATAGCCCAATCACTGGATTGGAGGATTCCATGTGTGCGATCGAAGCGGAGACTTTCTCGGGATATGGCGGCGTCCTGGCTACAAATTCCATCCGCACGTGGACGGTGTAAGACTCGACCCGTGATCGATCTTCTTCGGTTCGTTTCCGGGCTGGGTGCGGATCTCGTTCGCCGTCGCATTGAACTGGTTGCGGAGAATGCGCTTCTTCGACAGCAGCTCATCGCCGCGGAGCGGAAGGTTGCCGGCCGCGTCCGCTGGACGCCCTGGCAGCGCTTCACGATTGTTCTCGCCGCGCGAGTCGCGCCAGCTTGGCGTGAAGCAACCCTGCTCATCCAGCCCGCGACCATTCTCCGCTGGCATCGCGCAGGATTCCGCGCGTTCTGGCGACGTCGCTCTCGGCGATCCGGTCGACCACCGACGAAGCGGGTCGCGCTCATCCGCGAGATGGCGGGGCGCAACCCACGCTGGGGAGCCGAGCGCATCCGTGGTGAGCTGCTCAAGCTGGGCATCCACGTCTGCAAGCGAACGATTCAGCGGTACATGCGCCGCTCTCGACCCCCAGGCGATGGGCAGAACTGGTCGACGTTCCTGCGAAACCACGTGACGTGGGCGTGTGACTTCGTGCAGACGTTCGACATGCGGTTCCGCGAGGTGTTCGTACTCTTCTTCCTGGACCCGCGTCGCCGAACGATCCTCCATGCCGCGGTGACGTATGCGCCGAGCGACGAGTGGTGCGCGCAGCAGGCCAGGAACGCCACGATGGACCGCGCGCCACACCTTGTCGTCTGCGACCACGACACGAAGCTCGGCGCTCGGTTCGCTGGCGTATTCAGATCGTCTGGGGTGCGCGTCGTGCGCACGGCGATACGCGCGCCGGATGAATGCCTTCGCTGAACGCTTCGCCGGCACGCTCCGAAGAGAGGTGCTCGACCACGTCCTCATCCTCAGTGAGAATCACCTCCGGCGCGTCGTCACCGAGTACGCCCGCTTCTACAACGAAGCGCGTCCGCACCAAGCTCTCGGGCACCAGCAGCCGATTTCACGGCCTGTGGCGACAGAGGGGCGCGTCCACGCAGTCCCCGTACTCGGTGGCCTCCATCACGACTACCGGCGTGTCGCTTGACGAGAATTGCGCCAGACGCTCTTCGTGCGGACGGGATTTGTAGCCAGCACGGGTAGCCGGGACGATGCGATAGTCGCGCTGGAAGACCAGGTTGTGCAAGTCGGCGGCGGCGATCGCCCGCAGCGTGGGGAGCTCGGCCGTGGCGTCGGCGTCGCTGAAGACGTTGAGGGGCCAGTCGCCCACGGTCCCGCCGCGAAGGTGAGGGTAGTGGAAGCCCTGCCCGTAGAAGGCCTGCAGGGTGATTGGCTGAATGGCTGCCTGCTGCTGCTCTGGCCAGCCGAGGGTCCAGGTCGCCGCGACGTCGCCCAACTGCGATGTGGTGACGCCGGTAGCGGTGATGGTGCCGGTGCCCAGCAGCAGGGCGTCGTTCATCTCGGCGAGGGTCTGCCGGGCGTAGGGGTCGAGGCAGTCGACTGCGGAGGCGAAGAGGCGCTCCTTGTCGGCCCGGGTGACCGCGCCGTCCCCGTGTGTGCCGTCGCGCAGGTCGGCGAAGTGCCGCAGCAGCCCTCTCAGGTGTGCCGGCGCCTGGTCGATCTCGCTGTGAACTGCGGTGGTCGTGATCTTCACCTCATAACCCGAGTCTAGCGAACTCGCCGCCTGCCGGCGGTTTCGCCCTGACCTCGTTTCGCGGGGAGCCTCGCGGTGGTGGCGCTCGAGATGATGGCAGAGCAGCGCGCCGTGGCCTGACGGCGACGACCAGCGGAGCATCTCTCTCGCGTCGGGCGCTCCGACCGGTTATCCATGCAGCCAGCCAGTGCCGGCGCACCGCGCGCTTGCGCCGGGACAAGGGCCGATATGAACAGAAAGCAAACCGGTTTCAACCTCGGCTACGTGCTCATCGCCGTGATGGGCGTACTGGTCCTGCAGGACTTCTGGATGCGCCGCCAGGCTGTCGCGACCATTCCGTACAGCGAGTTCCAGAAGCTCGTCCGCGAGGACAAGATTGCGAACGTCGTGGTCGGACAGGACCAGCTCTCCGGCGAGTTCAAGGAGGCAATCGGCGGTAAGAAGCGGTTCATCGCCGTCCGGGTAGACGCGGACATCGCCAAGGAGCTCGACCAGCATGGGGTCGAATACCGCGGCCAGTTCGAGTCGAATTTCGTCTCGCTGCTCCTCTCCTGGATGGTGCCGATTGCGATCTTCGGCGGCCTCTGGATCTTTCTCGGCCGCCGCATGGCGAAGCAGCTCGGCGGGCCGGGCGGGCTGATGGCGATCGGCAAGTCCAAGGCGAAGGTGTACGTCGAGACCGACACCAAGGTGACGTTCGCCGATGTGGCGGGCGTGGACGAGGCCAAGACCGAGCTGCAGGAGGTGGTCGCCTTCCTCAAAGATCCGAAGCAGCACGGCCGGCTCGGCGCGCGCATGCCGAAGGGCGTCCTCCTGGTCGGCCCTCCTGGCACCGGCAAGACGCTCCTCGCCAAGGCGGTCGCGGGCGAAGCTGCCGTGCCGTTTTTCTCCATCTCCGGCTCGGAGTTCGTGGAGATGTTCGTCGGCGTGGGCGCCGCCCGCGTGCGGGACTTGTTCGAGCAGGCCCGCGCCAAGGCGCCCTGCATCATTTTCATCGACGAGTTGGACGCGCTCGGCCGCGCCCGAGGCACCATGCCGGGGTTTGGCGGCCACGACGAGAAGGAGCAGACGCTGAACCAGCTCCTGGTCGAGATGGACGGGTTCGACCCGGCCTCTGGTATCGTGCTGCTCGCTGCCACCAACCGGCCCGAGATCCTCGATACGGCGCTGCTGCGGGCCGGCCGCTTCGACCGGCAAGTGTTGGTCGATCGACCCGACCGCAGCGGACGCGAGCAGATCCTGAAGGTCCACACCCGCAGGGTCCTCCTCGGCGTGGACGTGAAGCTCGAGGACGTCGCCGCGCTCACGCCGGGATTCACCGGCGCGGATCTCGCGAACCTGGTCAACGAGGCGGCGCTGGTCGCGACCCGCCGCGGCGCCGATCAGATCGCCATGAACGACTTCAACCTGGCCATCGAGCGGATCGTCGCCGGGCTGGAGAAGAAGAACCGGCTGCTCAATCCGCGTGAGCGCGAGATCGTGGCGCGCCACGAGATGGGGCACGCGTTCGTCGCCGCCGCGCTTCCCGGCAGCGACGCAGTCCACAAGATCTCCATCATCCCGCGCGGCATCGGCGCGCTCGGGTACACGATCCAGCGCCCGACCGAGGACCGTTATCTCATGACCCGCGAGGAGCTGGAGAACAAGATGGCGGTCCTGCTCGGAGGGCGCGCCGCGGAGCACCTCGCCTTCGGCCACCTTTCCACCGGCGCAGCGGACGATCTCTCCAAGGCGACCGACATCGCCCGCAGCATGGTGACCCGTTTCGGTATGGGCGGGGAACTCGGCCCGGTGACTTACGAGACCGAGCCCACTTCTTTCCTCGGCCAGGCGTACGGTTCGCGGCGGCTCTACGGCGAGGAGACAGCGCGAGAGATCGACGTGGCGGTGCGTGGCATCGTCGAGGCGCAATTTCAGCGCGCGCGCGCGATCCTGGCGGCGAATCGCACGTTCCTCGACGAGGCCGCGGGGACGCTGCTCGCGAAAGAGACTCTCGCGGGAGCACAGCTCGATGGCATTTTGGGGCGCGTCATCAAAGAGCCCCGCCCGCGCCTCGTGGAGAATGCCACGGCCTAAGTTTGACCGTGGCGCCGACTGACCGGCGCCTTTAAGCGCGAGCGAGCTCAGGATCGCCCTATGACCGTCCAGGCCTTGAGGTCGCGGCCTTCGACCTGCCCGACTCCCTCGAACTTCAGGTATCGAAGATGGCCGTGGTCGCAGGCTGAGTAGACATCGGACTTGCGGATCTTCAGCAGCGTCGAGATCTCTGCAACCGTAAACAGGCGGTCGTCGAGGACTGCCTCAACCAGAGGTGCGAGCGGAGACGGCGTCAGTCCGGCGTCAGTAGCACCGTTGATTCCGGCTGCATCGGCTTGCACAACTGCCGTGCTCGCGGGCTCGGCGACCGTCTCAGATTCCAGCGGGTTGACTCGCGTTGCATCTCCCTCCACATCCTCGTCGGCGCCTTGCCAAGGCGAAGGTCGCCGGTTCGAACCCGGTGTTCCGCTCCACTTTAAATGGCGTTCTGGCCGGATCCAGCAGGAGTTCTGCGTTGGGTCCGGCCTCAGCCAGCACGGGGCAGACGTGCATGGGGCCCGTCCTCAGGGAACCTCGAGCTTCGCGTTCGCCAGGCGCACCGCCGACGCGCTCGCCAGCGATCGGTAGTACGAGACGAATCGCCGCGACTCGGGTTGCGGGTAATCCACGTGGTTCATGGCCCAGCGGAAGCCGATCGGCTGGTACCAGAGCTCGACCTCGACGCGGAGCGGCCGGGGCGCATCACCTCTCTGCACGACATAGATGACGTGGTCGCCGCCGCCGGTGAAATCCGGGTCGTCGAGCGCGCTGCCGACCACCGCGAAGTCCGCGCCCGCCGTCCGCTTGTCGAACCCGCGCGGAAGGAGGCGATTGTCCTTCGCGTAATGCGTGGCCGTGAGCAGGCCTGTGGTGACCGCGCCCTCCACCGAGGCGAGGATGGGCTCGTAGATCTGCACCTGGTCGGGCTGCTCGATCCGGCGGTAGTGGGGCTCGTAAGCGCGGGCGTCGGCGTCGTTGTCGTTCCCGGAGATCGAGCCGTCGTCGAGGAGCCGCCCCGACTCGAAGAGGACGCGTCCCCTCGCGTCGGTCGCGGTGAAGTGGATCCACACTCGCCGCGACGGGTACGCCGTGGGCAGCTTGTGGCCGGTGAGGTTCTCGACGGCCACGTCGATCTCGACGCTCCCCTTGGCGCTTCCGCTGCTGGTCAGGTGCACGGTCGCTGTCTTGCCCTGGAGGAACTCCAGGGTGCCGCGGCGCATCCGATCGAGCTCCTGCGGCAGCGCCTCGACTGCGAGCTCGTCGCGATAGCGATTGAGGATGGCGAGCAGCAGGAAGTTTCCGCCGAAGAAGGTGTGCTGCGCGAAGTCGGCGCGCTCGAAGCCCAGGACGCTGGCGATGGGCGCGGGCGAGTCGGGGACGGGCATGTGGCACGACTGGCAGCTGGCCTTCTCGCGGTACGCGCTGTGCTGCCATTCGAGGTACGGCACCTGCTCGGGGAAACGCGCGATGACTTCCCCGCCGCGATAGGAGTCCGTGTAGAGCGTGTGACAGGTGGCGCACAGCTCGGATTGCCGGACGTGGGACGACTCGGCCGGCACGAACTGAGTGGCGGACTCCATGATGCGCGCCAATCCGGGGCGCACCTCGAACGGCCCGTACTCGGGCCGCTGCCCGGGAGGATGGGCCACGTCGATGGCGAAGCCGCCGTTGTAGCTCTCCTTTTGTCCGAACGCCTTGTTCTCGATCTGGTGGCAGAGGCTGCAGGAAACGCCGTCCGCCGCGAGCGGATCGGGCTCTTGCGCGCCGCCCCCGAACGGCAAGTGGGCGAAGATCTGTCCCTTCGCGCCTCTGGCGTGCGCAGCGAAGCGCGACATCGGCATGTGGCAGGTGGAGCAGGTGTCCTCGATCTCGGGGCGCACCTCCGGGTGATCCGCGACCTCGCGCGACACCGCCGCCTGCCAGTACGGGTCGCGCGAAGAGTTCGCCATCACACCGGCGCGCCAGTCGACGGCGATCGAGACGTCGGCCCCGGATCGGGTCAGCAGGCCGTTGTGGCACGCGGAGCACCGATCCGAAGTCGCGAACAGTCCGGGTGACGGCCCGGCTGCATCCGCGGCGGCAGCGAGCAGCAGGACCGCGGCCAGCAGGGGAACGCGTCGAGCTGCAGTCGCCATGGCCCTCACCAGCCCTCCAGGAAACCACCATCGAAGAAATCCCAGAGCAGATAGACGTAGAGGGCGGTGGATGCCCCTGGGTCGTTGACAGGCACGCGGAGGCCGGCGCTCGCCATGATGTGTTGGCGGCGGCTGAGCGTGACCTGGCACTGGGGGACGAGGTCCCAATGGACGCCGGCGCCGGAGGAGAGGGCGCGCGTCGAGACCACTTCCAGCATGGGCGTCCAGCCGCGGCCGAATCCCGGCTCCCTGAACGTCCTCCCCACCGCCGCCCGGGCGAAGGCTTCCTTTTCGGCCATATGGAAGGGCAGGTCGACCCCCGCCTGTGCCTGGAGGAACCCGACCGCCGGCCAGAGCTGCCCGAACATGAGGATCGGCGCGAAGAGGGCGGTGCCGAGGCCGAAGCCCCGTCGCACGTCGCCGGTGGGCAGCGCAAGCTCGGCCGAGACGCTCAGGATCGAGCCGGTCCGCAAGCTCTGCAGCAGCACCCGCTTCACGGAGAACGCGACGTCGCCGAGCCCGAGATCCCAACCGGCAGGGCTCGGGCCGTTCTGATACGCGAACGGGACCGCGACCTCGATCTGCGTCAACGCGCCGATCCGCTTCTCGAAGACGAGATTGTTGGTGATCGCGCCGGCGCCCTCGAGCGCGACGCCTGTGGTGAGGACGGCCTCGTCTTCGGGGTACGCCTTCTCCGTGAACATGGCGCGCGGGAGGTTGAGCTCGCCGCGGGGCCAGGAATCGTCGCGGCAGAAGGTGCGCACGTGCGCCACCAACGCGTCGACCTGCTCCGGCGTCAACGCCTCCGAGAACGAGGGCATCATCCGGTCGAAGCCGCGGGCCGGTCCTCCCTGGAGGATGACGGCGAACCAGTCGGTGTTGGGCTCGCGCGCGTAAGCGTTGCAGTCGGTAAAATCGGGCAGCGGGAGATCGAAGCCGACCAGCGCGCGCGGCGCGCCCTTCCCGTCGACCCCGTGACAGGCGGTGCAGGCCTGCTGGAAGATCTGCGCCCCGCCTGCCGCCGGCGTCGGTGCGGGCGCGGCCCACGCCGGCGCGGCCCAATACAGACACGCCAGAGCCACGCCCCACCAGCGGCGCTCGAATTCGCGGCGGCATCCGGTGGAGTCCGTTTCGCTCATCCCAAGCAGCGGCATCGGCAGCGCCATCGTCGCTCCTCATCTCAAATTTACGCCGATCTCGCCTGTTGATCGAGCTCGAACACTCGTCCGAGACGTGAGCAGCGCTGGCGCTCCTCGGCATGCCCGCCGCTCGTCGTCCTTTCCGGTGTGCCCCTGGATCGACCCACCGAAAAAATATTTCTGGCATGTCGATCTAGCCCAGGCTCGTTCGTCGCATGATCGGAACCCCGAGGAGGAGCCATGAAATACCTGACGTTCATTCGCCATTCCGAGTCGTATCGCGAGACCCCGCCGCCGCCCGCCTTGATGGAGGCGATGGGCAAGTTCGTCGAGAAATCCCTCAAGAAGGGTACCCTCGTCGACACGGGCGGTCTGCTGCCGAGCAAGGACGGCGTCCGCGTGCGGCTCGCCAAGGGCAAGATCACCGTGACCGACGGCCCGTTCTCCGAAAGCAAGGAGATCATCGGCGGCTGGGCGATCGTGAAAGCGGACTCGAAGGCCGAGGCGATCGAGATCGCCACCGAGTTCATGGAGTTGCACCGAAAGTACTGGCCGGGCTTCGAGGGCGAGTCCGAGGTGCGGCCGATGTTCGACCCGGGCATGGGCCCGTAGTGGACTTTGCCCGAATCGGGATACACCGTGACGTCGACGCCTTTCGAGGACATCGCCAAGTACACGAGGCACTTCGTATCCGCGACAGGCTAGATCGCGGTGCGGCCGCCATCCGCCGCGACGACCGCGCCGGTGACGTAGCTCGCGCGTGGCGAGGCGAGAAAGGCGACCACTTCGGCGATCTCCTCGGGAGACGCGGGGCGCTTGACGGCCGTGGTCGACCCGAGTTGCGCGATGAGTTCCCGGACGGGTCCTCCGGCATGCACCGGACCCGCTGCAACCGCGTTCACCCGGACTCCGCTGGCGCTGAATTCCGCGGCCCAGGCCCGCGTCATCGAGGCGAGCGCCGCCTTCGTCGCTCCGTACGCCGCGCCTCCCGCGAGACCGATGACGCCGGCCATGCTGGCGATGTTGACGATGCTGCCCTTGCCTCTGGCCGCCATCCCCGGA
>Ga0209011_1000740_pt1 | contig 12016 bp, 9 predicted proteins | sample BlaSpr_A8_OM1_M3_FD_187986 | JGI IMG/M metagenome (GOLD analysis project Ga0209011, IMG submission 187986) | Forest soil microbial communities from Thunder Bay, Ontario, Canada - Black Spruce, Ontario site 2_A8_OM1_M3 (SPAdes) (version 2) | ecosystem: Environmental > Terrestrial > Soil > Boreal... | reverse complement strand
GAAAGCCGAAGTCTGCCGCCAGCACGGCCACGCCATTGGCCAGCTGGCCGGCGCGAAAGCGGATGAGTTGCTCGGCGAATGCGCCCCCGGAACGCAGCTGCTCGGCCGCGCGCGCCTCCACGGTCCGCCGGGTGCTCGCCAGCACTGCGGCCAGCGTCACAGTTTGAGTGACGATCACCAGCCCGATGATCAGCACGAGAAGTCGTTTGCGGAAACTGCCCATTAAATCAGCTCGAATATGTCGTGCATCCTAAGAGCTGTGCGGTGCTTACTGCGAGGATCCGAGTACGGGAATGAGACCTCCGGCACGACTCAGTGGCACCGCGTGCGCTGCACGGCGGGCTGCCGGCGCCCTGGCGCTGCTGGCCGCGCTCGGCCGGGCGGGCCCCGTCCTGGCCGCGACACTCGTCATCCACGTTCAGACGCCCGACGGCCATGCGCTCTCGGGCGCCGTGGTCACCGCGCGACCCCTCGATGGGCAGGGCAAGCGGCCCGCGCCGGCGCACGCCGTGATGGACCAGGTGAATCGCGCCTTCGCTCCGGATCTGCTGGTCGTCCCGGTCGGCTCCACGGTGGCGTTCCCGAACAGCGATTCCGTCAGTCACCAGATCTACTCGTTCTCCGCGGCCAAGCGCTTCCAGCTGCCCCTGTACCACGGCAAGCCGTACCCGCCGGTGCAGTTCGATCAGACCGGAGTGATCACTCTCGGCTGCAACATTCACGACGAGATGCTGGCGTATCTGCTGGTGACCGATGCGCCGTACTTCGGCCGCACCGATGCACAGGGAGCCTGGTCGGCGGATGTTCTGCGCGGCCGCTACCAGGTCGCCATCTGGCACCCGCGACTGCGCGAGAGCGCAGCGGACCTGGAGCGCGAACTCACCGTCGGCGACGCCGACCGTGCCGACCTGACGCTGCATCTGCTGAAATCACTGCAGCCGGCGCCGATCGCGGACCGTCCGCATTCGTGGGACTACTGAGGCGCGCGGTGCCGAGCTTGCCGCACCTTCAACGACCGAGGCGACAGCGCTGCCGGAGCGCGGCGACGCTCACATTGCTGGCCCTCGTGGCGACCGGCCGGGCCGCCGACTGGCAGATGGGCCTCGACACACGTCTGGTGACCTCGGATGCCGGACGCTCCTTCATGGACGGAGGTCTCGGCACCACCCGCTTCGACCGCAACGACTCCGGAGTGCAGCTCGGGCGGGCGCGGCTCGCGCTGAGCGCACCGCTCGGGGAGCTGTGGAGCGTGCACCTCGACGCCTCCGTATGGGACGACAAGGACCGCAGCCCGGTGGGAGTGACGGAGGCGTATCTGCAGTTCCGTCCGTACCCGCGCGCGGGTTACCGGCTGCGTGTCAAGGCGGGCGCGTTCTATGCGCCGATCTCGCTCGAGAACCGCGCCGCCGGCTGGGAGTCCCCGTACACCCTGTCGTACTCGGCCATCAACACCTGGCTCGCAGTCGAAGTGCGCACCATCGGTCTCGAGGCACAGCTCGACTGGCTCGGCACACGCACCGGCCACGACTTCGACCTCGGATTGACCGCAGGCGCATTCCGCTGGAATGAGGGCGCGGGCGTGGTGCTCGCCAGCAATGGCTTCATGCTGCACGACCGCCAGACGCCGGTGTTCGCACGTGTGGGACCGCCGGGCGGCGCGGAGCCGTTCCAGCAATTCGACCGGCGTACCGGCGTGTACGCGGGCGTGGAAGGGCGCTATCTCGATCGTGTGGTGCTGCGCGTGCTGCGCTACGACAACCGCGCCGACCCGACCCAGATAGACACCGTCTCCGGTGCCATCGCCTGGGCCACGCGCTTCAACAGCGCCGGGCTGCGGGTCGAGAGCAGCACGGGCTGGACCGGGATCCTGCAATGGCTCGATGGCGAGACCATCATCGCCCCGCCCGGGGTGCAGCTGGTGTGGCCGTTCCGGGCGCAGTTCGCCCTGCTGTCAAAGCGCTTCGGCCGGCAGACGCTGAGCGCGCGCTATGACCGGTTTAAAGTCGACAGCAGCGTGGATGGTAGCTACCAGAGTGGCCACGCCTGGACCGCGGCCTGGCTGTTCGATGCCGATGCGCACTGGCGCGTGGCGCTCGAGTGGCTGCGGGTGCGGAGCAACTCCTACTACCGTGCAGAGCTGGGCGGTCCACCTGTGGCGACGGAAACGCAGCTGCAGCTCGCCGTGCGCTACGCGTTCGGTTCCGGGGTTCGCTGAAGCGGTAGTCTCTAGCGGTAGCGCGCCAGCACCTTCTCCAGGGCCTGCGCGCCCGGCGACAGCACTTCGAAGGCTAAGCTGTTGAGCGGCGCGTCGGGCGTGGCATTCAGCTGGTGGAACTCATTCTCCGAGCGCTCCACGAACAGCAGTCCGGTCAGGTACTCGCCGACTTTCATGCGCTCGTGGATCTGCGCGGCAGCCAGGGTGCGGTTGGTCGGGTCGTAGGCGGTGTCGAGCTTGCGCAGCACGATGCGGCTGCCGTCGTGCATGACCAGCGGCAAGGTCTCGCCTTCCTTGTAGTCCGCGATGATCTCGCGCTCCAGCGGCACGAAATCCGCGTGCACCGCGGGTTCGTAGTGCTCGCGCGTGTAAGCGTAGCTCTTGGTGGAACCTTCGTGGTCATTGAAAGTCACGCAGGGCGAGAGCACGTCGATGAGGGCGAAGCCCTGATGCCTGAGCCCCGCCTGGATGAGCGGCACCAGCTGCTGCCTGTCGCCGGAGAAGCTGCGCGCCACGAACGACGCGCCGAGCGTCATCGCCAGCAGCACCGGGTCGATCGGCGGCTGGAAGTTGGTTTCGCCCTTCTTGGCCCTGCTGCCGACGTCCGCGGATGCGGAAAACTGCCCCTTGGTGAGCCCATAGACGCCGTTGTTCTCGATGATGTACAGCATGTTGAGGTTGCGGCGGATCGCATGGCAGAACTGCCCGAGACCTATGGAGAGGGTATCGCCGTCGCCCGAAACGCCAATGTACTGAAGCGCGCGGTTGGCGGCGTTCGCGCCCATGGCGATCGAGGGCATGCGGCCGTGCACCGAATTGAAGCCGTGGGCGCCGCTCACGAAGTAGGCGGTGGTTTTGGACGAGCAGCCGATGCCCGACAGCTTCACCATGTTCTGCGGCTCGAGCGCCAGAGCCCAGCTCGCCTCGACGATCGCGGCGGTGATCGAGTCATGCCCGCAGCCCGCGCACAGCGTCGACAGCGCCCCTTCGTAGTCGCGGCGGGTGAAGCCGAGCGCGTTTTTCGGCAGCGACGGGTGCGCGACCTTGGGTTTGGCAATGAAGGTCATGTCGGCCTCCGGCGCGTGCTGCGCGCGGTCAGAGAGTTCGCAAGGCTAGCCACGCAGCGCGCCTTTCGGTTGCACCTGCTGGCGCGGTTGCAGTTCCGCGAGCACCCCCTCGACGATGAACGCCGAGGAGATCGGCAGCCCGTTGTAGTGCAGCAGCGATCGCAGCCTGGATTTTTCCACGGCGGTCTCGAGCGTCAGCAGCGCGCGGAACTGCGCGTCACGGTTCTGCTCCACGACGAACAGCAGCTGGTGCGCCGCCAGGAAGCGCTCGACGTCCTCGCTGAACGGGAATGAGCGCACCCGCATGTAGTCCACGCCCACGCCGCGGCTCTTCAGCACATCGATGGCCTCGCGAATCGCGCCGTCGCAGCTGCCGAGGGACACCAGACCTACCGGCGCGCCCGCGGTGGCGTCGATCACCGCGCGCGGCACCAGCTTTTTCGCCGTCGCCCACTTCTTCAGCAGGCGGTCGAGCACCATCTGGTAATCGGCGGCGTCCTCGGTGTAGGCGCCGTACTGCGTGTGCCCCGAGCCGCGCGCGAAGTAGGCGGCCTTCGGATGCACGCCGGGCAGGGTTCGCGCCGTGATGCCGTCGCCATCCTTGTCGATGAAGCGATAGAACTTCTCGAGCTTCAGAATCTCCTCCTTGCCCAGCACCTTGCCGCGATCGGGACGGTAGTTGTCGTCCCACTTGAGGTCGCGGCACATCCAGTCGTTCATGCCGATGTCCAGATCCGACAGCACCAGCACCGGAGTCTGCAGGCGCTCGGCGAGATCGAAGGCCTGCACCGCCATGTAGAAGCATTCCTCAGGGTTCGCCGGATACAGGCACACGTGGCGGGTATCGCCGTGGGAGGCGTACGCGCATTCCATCAGATCGCCCTGCTGGGTGCGGGTCGGCATGCCGGTGGAGGGACCCACGCGCTGGATGTCGAAAATCACCGCCGGCACTTCCGCGTAGTACGCCAGTCCCAGGAACTCGTTCATGAGCGAGATGCCGGGGCCTGAGGTCGCGGTGAAGGCGCGGGCGCCGTTCCACATCGCGCCGATCACCATGCCGATCGCCGCCAGCTCGTCCTCGGCCTGGATGAAGGCGAAGTTCCTGCGCCCGCTGTCGCGGTCGACGCGCATGCGGTCGGCGAACATCTTGAACGCGTCCATCAACGAGGTGGACGGCGTGATCGGGTACCACGCAGCCACCGTGGCCCCGGCGAACACGCACCCCAGCGCCGCGGCGGTGTTGCCATCGATCATGATGTGGCCGGCGGTCCCGGTCATCTGCTCAACGCGCAGCGGCAGAGGACAAGGGAAGGTGGCGCGCGCGTAATCGTAGCCGAGCTGGATGGCCTTCATGTTGCTGTCGACCAGCTGCGGCTTCTTGGCGTAAGTCTCCGCCAGCAGTTCGCGGATCCGCGCCAGATCCAGATCGAGCAGCGCCGCCAGCACCCCGGCGTAGCAGATGTTCTTCATCAGGATGCGGGTGCGCACGCCGTTGAAGTTCTCGTTGCACAGCCGCGCCAGCGGCACCCCGAACACCGTGATGTCCTCGCGCTTGAGCAGCGCGGGGCGCGGCCAGGTGGAGTCGTACACCAGGTAGCCGCCGGTAGCGATTTCCTTCACGTCGCGCGCATAGGTCTCGGCGTTCATGGCGACCATGATGTCGACCTGGCCGGAGCGGGCCACGTGGCCGTCGCGGGTGATGCGGATTTCGTACCAGGTGGGCAGGCCCTGGATGTTGGACGGAAAGTAGTTCTTGCCCATCACCGGAATGCCGCTGCGGAAGATCGACTTCATCAGCAGCGTGTTGGCACTCGCCGAACCGGTGCCGTTCACCGTGGCGATCTTGATGGTGAAGTCGTTGACGCGCGTGGTGTTCGCTGGGGACATAGGTGGTTTCTAGGCAATCTTGGCTTTGCGCGCTTCGAGCATCCGGGCTTCGTCCACGGCCAGCGGCCAGTGCAGTTCCGACTTCTGCATGTCCCACGCCGCGGTCGGGCAGCGCTCCGCGCACAGGCCGCAGTGCACGCACAGATCCTCGTCCTTCACCATGACGCGGCCGGTCTGCGGCAGGCCCGCGGACACGTACAGCGGCTGCTCGAGGTTCTTCGCCGGTGCCTTCAGGCGCGTGCGCAGCTCCGCTTCCGCGCCGTTGTGGGTGATGGTGAGGCAGTCGACCGGGCAGATGTCCAGGCACGCGTCGCACTCGATGCACAGTTTGGCGGTAAACACGGTCTGGACGTCGCAGTTGAGGCAGCGCTGCACTTCCTGCTCCACCTGCTCCGCGGTGAAGCCGAGCTCGACTTCGATGTTGAGCTTCTTGAAGCGCTCCTTGAGCGACACGTGCGGCATCAGCCGCCGCTCGACCGGCGAGTAGTCGTTCGCGTACGACCACTCGTGCATGCCCATCTTGCGGCTCTGCAGGTTTATGCCGGGAGCCAGACGCTCGCTCACCGCCTCTCCGTGGCAGTGACGGTGAATGGAGATGGCGGCCTGGTGGCCCTGCTCGACCGCCCAGATGATGTTCTTCGGCCCAAACGCGGCGTCGCCGCCGAAGAACACCCCGGGCCGTGTCGATTGAAACGTCGTCTTGTCGACCACCGGCACTTCCCATTTGTCGAACTCGACCCCCAGATCTCGCTCGATCCAGGGGAAGGCGTTCTCCTGGCCGATGGCGAGGATCACATCGTCCGCGGGCAGGAACTCCTCGCCGGCGCTGCGCTCGGCGAGGATGCGCCCTTGAGCGTCGAGCTCATACTCCATCTTGTCGAACCGCATTCCCGTCAATCTGCCGTTCTCGATCACGAACGAGCGCGGAGCGCGGTTGATGATGATCCCGACGCTCTCCTCTTCGGCGTCCTCGAGCTCCCATTCCGAGGCCTTGAAGAAACCACGCGGCTTGCGCGCCATGACTTTCACGCTCTCGGCCCCGAGCCGCAGGCTGGTGCGGCAGCAGTCCATGGCCGTGTTGCCCACGCCGATGATGAGCACGCGCTTGCCGATCCTCTCGATGTGACCGAAGGCCACCGATTCCAGCCAGGCGATGCCGATGTGGGTATTGGCGGCCGCCGCCTCGCGCCCCGGGAGCTTCAGCTCCTTGCCTTTCGGCGCGCCGGACCCCACGAACACGGCGTCGAACCCGCCGTCCTTCAGGAGCTGGCGCAGACTCCCCACCGGGGAATTGAGCTTCAGCTCCACTCCCATCCCCGTGATCATCGCGATCTCCTCGTTGAGCACCGTCTGCGGCAGCCGGAACGAGGGAATGTTGGTGCGCATCAGCCCGCCGGGCTCGCCAAACTGCTCGAAGATCGTCACCTGGTAGCCGAGCGGCATGAGGTCGTTGGCCACGGTGAGGGAAGCGCAGCCGGCGCCGATGCAGGCGATGCGCTTGCCGTTCTTCGCCTTCGGAATCTTCGGCAGCAGGCCCGCGACCTCGTCGCGGTGGTCGGCGGCGACGCGCTTCAGGCGGCAGATCGCCACCGGCTTTTGCTGCTCGATGCGGCCGCGGCGGCAGGCGGGTTCGCACGGCCGGTCGCACACGCGCCCGAGGATTCCGGGAAACACGTTGGAGTGCCGGTTCACCATGTAGGCGTCGGTGAAGCGGCCCTGCGCGATCAATCGGATGTATTCAGGAACATCGGTGTGGGCCGGGCAGGCCCACTGGCAATCCACAACTCGATGGTAGTAGTCCGGATGGGAGGTATCGGTCGGTTCCATTCACTGCTCGGGCCTGGTGCCTAAGCCCTCGTCGGCAAAAAAGAGGACCGTGAGTATAGAGATGCGCGGCGGATTGTCATCGTCGTCAAACACAGACTCCGCAACCGATGTCGCGCCACGCGGACAGCAGCCAGATCACCCTATATTGCGCTGCAGCAATCCGGGCGTCCAGCCGTCATTGCCTATACTGCGTCTGCTTATGTCCGATCCCGTTGCCACCGAAATCCGCCTGCGCCGCACCTCGCGCATGCTCGAAGTGAGCTTCGCCGACGGCAGCCGCTTCGAGTTGCCGTTCGAGTATCTGCGGGTGCACTCCCCGTCCGCCGAAGTGAAAGGGCACGGACCCGGGCAGGAGGTCCTGGTGCTCGGCAAGGAGAACGTCGGCATCAACGCCGTGGAGCCGGTCGGGCAGTACGCCGTGAAGCTGGTGTTCGACGACGGGCACGACACCGGGCTCTACACCTGGAAGTACCTGCACGAGCTCGGCCGTGACCGGGCAGCGAAGTGGGCGCGGTACCTCGAGCGCAAGGCGCGCGAGCGGCCGCACCCTTAGGCGGGCGCCTTAAACGCGCGGCCTGGCGCCCCAAAAAAAGCGGGCCGGACAGTGATGCCGGCCCGCTTCGTGCGCAAGACCCCCTTAACGGCGGCAATTCTGCGCACCGCTGCCGTCAAAATGCAACCACGATCGCACCGTCAGGCACACGGTGCCCGATCGACTAGAATGCGTCTCATCCGTTTTTTTCGCGCACCGCCATGACCGACGAGCGCTCCACCGACTTCGGCTTTGAACGCGTACCGCGTGAGGACAAGGCGCGCCGCGTGCGCGGCGTGTTCGATTCGGTCGCCGACAACTACGACCTGATGAACGATCTGATGTCCGCGGGCGCACATCGGGTCTGGAAGCGTTTCACGCTGGCGCTGGCGAATCTGCGCCCCGGTCAGCGCGCGCTCGACGTCGCCGGCGGCACCGGCGACCTCGCGGCCGGACTCGCCCGCCAGGTGGGTGAGCGCGGCCTCGTCGTGCTCACCGACATCAACGCCGCCATGCTCCGGCGCGGCCGCGACCGATTGATCGATGCGGGCTGCGTCGGCAACGTCGAGTACGTGCAGGCCAATGCCGAGCGTCTGCCGTTTCCTGACGGTACCTTCGACTGCATCACCATCGGCTTCGGACTGCGCAATGTCACCGACAAGAGCGCAGCCCTCGCCTCCATGCGCCACGCCCTCAAACCCGGCGGGCAGCTGCTCGTGCTCGAGTTCTCGCACCCGAACGTAGCGGGACTTAAGCCGCTCTACGACGCCTACTCGTTTCGCATTCTGCCGCTGCTCGGCAAGCTGGTGGCGCGCGACGCGGCGAGTTACCGCTATCTCGCCGAATCGATCCGCGTGCATCCGGACCAGGAGAGGCTGCTGAAGATGATGCAGGACGCGGGACTCGAAGGCTGCCGCTACCACAATCTCTCCGGCGGCATCGTCGCCGTACACCGCGGTTACAGGTACTAGCGCTGACGCGCCCCGGAATGCCGCGATGCTGAGCGCGACCCTCGACAACCTGCTGAACCGCGGCCTGCCGCGCTCACCGCGCGCGCGGCAGCTATGCGCGGAGCTCGAGGGCAAGAGTGTGGCGATCGAGATTCGTGATATCACGCGCCTGCGGGTGACATCGACCGGTCGAACGCTCACCGTGACGCGCGACGAGGCGCCTGCGGACGCCACGCTTGCGGGCGGACCCTTAAGCCTGCTGGCGCTCGCGGGCGAGTCACCCGATGCCGTGCTGCAGCGTGGCGAGGTCGCGATCGGCGGCGATGCGGAGCTGGCGCAGAAGTTCCGCGAGCTCGCGCGGCTCCTGCGGCCCGACCTGGAGGAAGAACTGTCGCTGCTGCTCGGGGATGTGCCGGCCCATCAGCTCGGGCGGCTGGCGCGCCTGGGGCTGGATTGGAGCCGTAAGGCCGCCAGCACCACGCTGACGAACCTTGCTGAGTACCTCGGCCACGAACGGGCCGATCTGGTGCCGCGCAACGAGGGCGAGCAGTTCCTGCGCGGTGTCGATGCGCTGCGTGAGGGTGTCGATCGCTTGGCTGCGAGCATCGAGCTGCTCGCGCGCCGGCGCGGCGCGCCGTGACGCGGCTCGCATACCCGTGAAGCTGCGGGTGCTCGTGCGGCTGGTCGAGATCCAGCGGGTGCTGCTGCGGCACGGTCTGGATGACTACGTGCGCGCCACTCATCTATATCGGCCGCTGCGCTTCCTGTTCTTTCTCTCTCCCGGCGTGTGGTTCGAACGCCGGCGCGGTGCGAGCCGCGCCGAGCGCCTGAGGCTCGCGCTGCAGGAGCTCGGGCCTATCTTCGTGAAGTTCGGGCAGGCGGTCTCCACGCGCCGCGACCTGCTGCCGGCGGATATCGCCGATGAACTCGCCAAACTGCAGGATCGCGTGCCGCCGTTTCCGGGCTCGATCGCCCGCGAGTCGCTCGAGCACAGCTACGGTCGAGCCCTGGCGCAGGTGTTCGACGCCTTCGATGAGACGCCGCTCGCCGCCGCCTCCATCGCGCAGGTGCATGCCGCGCGCCTGCCCGGCGGCGCGGAGGTCGTGGTCAAGGTGCTGCGGCCGGGCATGCGCGCGGTGATCGAGCGGGACCTGGAGGTGCTGCATGCGCTCGCCGATCTCGCGCACCGCTACTGGGCGGAGGGCCGGCGGCTACGGCCGCGCGAGGTGGTCGCGGAATACCAGAGGACCATACTCGATGAGCTCGACCTGATGCGCGAGGCGGCCAACGCCTCGCAGCTGAAGCGCAACTTCGCCGGCTCCGAGCTGCTGTACGTGCCGGAGGTGCACTGGGATTACTGCCGCACCGACGTCATGGTCATGGAGCGCATCCACGGCGTGCCGATCAGCGAGCGGGAGCGCCTCAAGGCCGCCGGCACCAACATTGCGCAGCTCGCCGAGAACGGCGTGCGCATCTTTTTCACGCAGGTGTTCCGCCACAACTTCTTCCACGCCGACATGCACCCCGGGAACATCTTCGTGCTGGTCGATGACCCGCAGCGGCCGCGCTACGCGGCCGTGGATTTCGGCATCGTCGGCACACTCGATCCGGGCGATCAGCACTACCTGGCGGAAAACTTCCTCGCGGTGTTCGATCGTGACTACCGGCGCGTCGCGCAGCTGCATCTGCAGTCCGGCTGGGTGCCCCCGGGCACGCGAGTCGATGAGATGGAGTCCGCGGTGCGCACGGTGTGCGAACCGATCTTCGACCGCCCGCTCAAGGACATCTCCTTCGGACGGATCCTGCTGCGCCTGTTCGAGATCTCGCGGCGCTTCAACATGCAGATCCAGCCGCAGCTCATCCTGCTGCAGAAGACGCTCCTGAACGTGGAGGGCCTGGGTCGCGAGCTGTATCCGGACCTCGATATCTGGAGCACCGCGAGCCCGATCCTGCGCGAGTGGATGCGTGAGCGCACCAGCGTGCGCGCCCTGGTGCACGAGCTGCGCACCCACGCACCGCAGCTCATCGCGGCGGCGCGCGGCCTGCCCGCGCTGCTGCAGGGCCTGGTGCAGCGCCAAGCCGGCGTGGCGCGTGCGCAGACTCCCGCTGCTGAGATCAGCGAGCTGCGCGCCGAGCTGCGTGCGGCCCGCAGACGCGACACAATCACCCTCGGCGTGGCCTATCTCGGCGGCGGGCTGTTCTGGCTGGCGCTGAGCCGCGGCCAGGAGTGGCCGGGCTGGGTGCTGCTGGCTGCCGGTGTCGGTATCATCGCCTACGGCCTGAGGCGCAAAGACTAAGTGCAACGCTCCCTCACGGAGGGCTCGATCCGGGTCGGGCTGTTCAACTTCTCGCTGCCGATCCTGTTCGCCAACATACTGCAATCGCTCAACGGCTCGGTGAACTCCATCTGGGTCGGCCGCTTCCTGGGCGAGGCGGCGCTGACCGCGACCTCGAACGCCAACATCGTGATGTTCCTCCTGATCGGCGCGGCCTTCGGCGTGGCGCTGGCGGCGACCATCCTCATCGGCCAATACATCGGCGCGCACAACCTGCCCGAGGCCAAGCGCGTGGTCGGCACCAGTGCGACCTTCTTCGCCGGCATCTCGGTGGCGATGGCCGTCACCGGACTCGCGCTGTGCCGGCCGCTGCTCATCGCCATGAACACGCCCGCAGACTCGCTGCCGCTCGCGGTGGCCTACATGCGCGTGATCTTCCTCGCGCTGCCCTGTCTCTATATGTATGCCTTCGTGGGGGCGGTGCTGCGCGGCGCCGGCGACTCGAAGACGCCGTTCTACTTCATGCTGCTGTCGGTCGGGATCGACATTGCGCTGAACCCGGTGCTCATCTTCGGTGTGGGTCCCATTCCAAGGCTGGGTATCGCGGGCTCGGCGCTCGCGACCTTCGTCGCCCAGAGCGTGAGTCTCGCCGCGCTCATCCGCCATCTGTATCGCCGGCATCACATCCTGTGCCTGCGCCAGCGTGAGCTGGCGCTGCTGAAGGTCGACTGGTCCGTGGTCGCAACGCTGGTGAAAAAAGGCGTGCCGATGAGCGCCCAGATGCTGGTGCTGTCGCTCAGCGGCGTGCTCATGATCACGCTCGTGAACCGCTTCGGCGTCGACACGGCCGCGGCGTTCGGCGCCGCGCTGCAGATCTGGAACTACATCCAGATGCCGGCCTTCGCCGTCGGCATGGGCATCTCGGCGATGACGGCGCAGAACGTGGGCGCCGGCAAGTGGGACCGGGTCACGCGCATCGCCCGGGTGGGTGTGCTCTACAGCGTACTGCTGACCGGCTCGATCGTGCTGCTGATCGAGCTTCTCGACACCGCTGTGTTCGGACTGTTCCTGCCGGCGGGATCCGCCGCGCTCAGCATCGCGAGCCACCTGAACCGCATCGTCACGGGCTCGTTCATCTTCTTCGGAATTTCCGTGGCGCTGTTTGGCGTGGTACGCGCAACCGGCGCGGTGATGGCGCCGTTCGTCATCCTCGCCGTGTCGCTGCTGGTGGTGCGCTTCCCGCTCGCGCAGCTGTTTCTCGA
>Ga0209011_1000739_pt1 | contig 12033 bp, 11 predicted proteins | sample BlaSpr_A8_OM1_M3_FD_187986 | JGI IMG/M metagenome (GOLD analysis project Ga0209011, IMG submission 187986) | Forest soil microbial communities from Thunder Bay, Ontario, Canada - Black Spruce, Ontario site 2_A8_OM1_M3 (SPAdes) (version 2) | ecosystem: Environmental > Terrestrial > Soil > Boreal... | reverse complement strand
GAAGAGCTGGATTCGGTCGTCGCGGACGAGCCGTTTCCAGTCCGTCGTGTAGCTCTCGTAGCCGAAGCGCCGCGCCGCCTCCGACACCGCCGCCTCATCGCGCCCGCAGATCGCCACCAGCCTCGGCATCAAGGGCGGCGGCCACGTCATGTACTGGATCTTCCGGTACGCGTTGGAGTGAGCCTTGCCCATGAAGGCGTAGCCCAGCATGCCGACGCCGATGTCCTTGATCTTCTTGCCGCCCGAGGCGGCGCCCATCGTGACGAAGCCGACCTGCTTTTGCTTGCCCATCGCCCTATCCCTTCTTGAATGCGGCGTCGAACGCCACGCTGGAAGGGGCGAAGTCTGTCCGTCTGACCATGGCCAGTGCGTCCGGCGCGCCCCAGTCGCGGTCCATGCCCGAGTCCTCCCACTCGATCGAGAGCGGGCCGTCGTATCCGATTCGGTTCAGAGCGCGGATGAGCGACTCGAAGTCGACGTCGCCGTGGCCAGGCGAGACGAAGGTCCAGCCCCGGTCCGGCTCGCCGAAGTCGATGTGGGAGCCGAGGATCGACCGGCGGCCGTCGAGCATCTTCTTCGAGTCCTTGACGTGGACGTGGTAGATGCGATCCCCGAACTCCTGTACGAAGGCGGCCGAGTCCAGGAACTGGTGGGCGAAGTGGCTGGGGTCGAAGTTGATGCCGAAGCCAGGACGCCGGCCGATCGCGTCGAGCGTCTTGCGCGTGGTCACGAAGTCGTAGGCGATCTCCGTCGGGTGAACCTCGAGCCCGAAGCGGACGCCTTCCTTGTCGTAGACGTCGATGATCGGGTTCCAGCGCTTCGCAAAGTCTGCATACCCGCGCTCGACCTCCGCCCAGTCGTTGGGCGGAAAGGAATAGAGCATGTGCCAGGTCGCCGACCCGGTGAACCCGTTGACCAGCGTCACGCCGAGCCTGGCGGCGGCCCGACCCGTGTCCATCATCTTCCTGGCCGCACGCTGCCGCACGCCCTCCGGATCGCCGTCGCCCCACACGTCGGCCGGCAGGATGGATTTGTGGCGGCCGTCGATCGGGTCGCACACGGCCTGGCCCACCAGGTGGTTGGAGATGGCCCAGCAGTTGAGGCCATGCTTCTTGAGGATCTCCCAACGTCCTTTGACGTAAGCAGGATCCGCCAGCGCTTTGTCGACTTCGAAGTGATCGCCCCAGCAGGCGAGCTCCAGCCCGTCGAAGCCCCACCTGGCTGCCCTGGCCGCGACCGCGTCGAGGGTGAGGTCGGCCCACTGGCCGGTGAAGAGGGTTACAGGACGTCCCACGGGCGCACCTCCTTACGTGCTGTTACTGGACGGCAACTGGGTTCGACTGCGCCACGACCAGGTTGACGCCGGCGCCCGTGTACTCGGCCAGGACCGCCGGCGTGACCCCGTCGTCCGTGATGATCTCCTCGGGCTCCTGGGCGGTGAAAATCCTCAGCAGGGAGTCGCGACCGACCTTGGTGGAATCGATCAGGGCCACCGTGCGCGCCGATGCCGCCCGCGCTGCCCGCAACGTCCCCGCCAGCGATTGACGCGTCGTCGTGAGCCCGCGGTCGAGGCTCAGGCCGGCGGCCGAGATGAAAGCCACCTGGAAGTGCAGGCGGCTCAAGAAGTCCTCCGTCCACCCGCCGCTGATCAGGCGCATGACCTGGTCCACCTCTCCGGGCGTCACCACCAGGTGGATGGTGCTCTCGTGGAGCTCGTAGGCGATGGCGGGTGAGTTGGTGACGAGGGTGAGGGTCTTCGGCGGGTGGCGCTCGAGCTGGCGGGCCAGCGCAAGGGAGCTGGTCGAATGATCGACGAAGATCGTCGAGCCGTCCGCGATCTCACGCATCGCATGGGCGGCGATCACGTACTTGCCCGCCGGGTTCTGCCGCGACCGCTTCATGAAGTCCGTCTCCACCCCGCGGGTGTCGCCCTCGATCGCCCGTGCTCCGCCGCGGATGCGGGTGATCAAGCCTTCCGTGGCCAGCACCTCGAGGTCGCGGTGGACCGTGACCGGCGAGATGGAGTGTTCGCGCGCGAGCTGGCTGATCGAAGCACCGCCGTTGCGGCGCACGTGCGCGAGGATCTGGATGCGTCGCAGCTCTGGTGGCGGCTGGTCGGTCATGCGCGGCGCATCGCTCAAACCCGGTCCACGTAGGCCCGGTTCTTGATCTCGAACTTCAGCGGCCGGAAGGCGTCGATCGCCTGCACGAGATGCTGGGCGAACCGGTTGAATGCTTCGTCGCCCTTCTGCGAGGTGGCGCGAAACGGGTTGCCGATCACACCGGTCTCGGTGAACTCTCCGTGGTCCATCGGAAAGTTGAAGTACTGGTAGCCGCCGAATTCGATGTCAGGGGCGCCGTCGGCCTTGTCGAATCCCTTGGGCAGCCACGCGGGGGCGTGGGCGCGCGTGTCCACCGCCCTGTCCATGTGCACCAGGGCGGCATCGTGCGCCATCACCTGCGACGTCTCGAGCTCGCTGGCGTGCCATCCGGGTGTCTCCGCCGGGGGGTTCTCGAGCACGTCTTTGAGCAGGCCGATGTAGCGTTCGGCGTACGGCTTGTACAGCGCCACCATGGCCCCGGTCTCGTAGCGGATGCGGCGCAGCACGGGGTCGATCACCTTCACGTTGGAGCCGTGTCCGTTGACGAAGATCAGCTTGTTCCATCCGTGATGGATCAGGCTCCGCGCGATGTCATAGAGGACATCGTTGAGGGTGGATGCGCGCAGCGTGATGGTGCCGGTGCCGGTGCCCGGCTCCCGCAGATGCTGCGGCGAGTAGCCCGCCCAGAGCGGGGGAGCGTACGGAACGTCCGCCAGCTCGGCCGCGCGCCTGCTCACCTCGAGCGCCGTGATGGTGTCCGTGCCCAGGGGCAGATGAGGTCCGTGTTGCTCGAGGCTTCCAATCGGCACGAGCACGATGTCCGAGCGCGCCAGGAACCACTGCAGATCAGGCGGCGCGAGGTCGAACAGGTTGTGCGAGGTGGGCCGCGTCGATTGCGGATCAGGCATGAGCATGCTCCTTGGTGATTGTGAGATAGCGTTCCGCGACGACGTCGGCGAAGGCAGGATCGTTGACGGTTGCGTCGACACGCTCAAACGCGATACCCGGCCGCAGGCTCGCCTCGAGCGAATTCAGGAAAGCTGCGTCCGCCTCCGGGTACCACAGCGCGCTGCCCTCGGTGTCTGAGAGTGAGAAGCCGCGAGTCGGAGCGACGACGGAGACCGGCCCGCGCGCCCCGTTGAGGCGCTTGGCGACCAGGCGCCCGAGCTCTGTCATCTCGTCCGGTTCGAGCCGGACGAGGGTGGCCACCGGGTTGTGATAGTAGCTGCGCCTCTGCCGGTATCTCTCAGGCAGGGTGTCAGGCGCTCCCTGGTTGAAAAAGTCCACGCACCCAGGCACCACGACCTGGGGCAGTCCCATCTCCCCGACCACGGTGAGCCTGTCAGCCGCGGTGGCATGGATACCGTCCATCAGCGAGTTGGCCAGCTCGGAGAGCGTGTAGTCCACGACCCCGCCAAGCGCGCCCTGCCTGGCCAGCGCCTCCATGGCCGGTCCGCCCACTCCGTTCGCATGGAAGACCACGGTCTCCCAGCCGGCGCGCTCGAGCGCGTCGCGAAGGTGCATGACACCCGGCGTCGTCTGGCCCAGCATCGTGACACCCACGCTGCGACCGCCGAGACCGGAGGGCGACCGCCCGGCGTGGGTCGCCATTCCCATCACAGCCGCCGCGGCGTTGTCGAACACAGAGATTGCGATCGGGTTCAGGCCCAGGATATCCACCACGGAATGCATCACGACCACATCGCTCAAGCCAACGAATGGCCCAAACGGGCGGCGGCCGGAAGCACTCGGCGACACGATGACCTTCGGCACCCCGAGCGGGAGTGCCTGCATGGCATACCCTCCCAGCAGGGCACCCTCTGCCCCTCCCAGGCAGAGAGCGCCCTGCAAGCGGCCTTCGGAATGGAGTCGCAAGCAGACGGCTCTCACTCCCTCACGCATCATCTCGACGGCGTGGCCTCGGCTGCCCGCTCGGCGAACGTCGTTCAGGCGGTAGCCGGCCGCCGCGGCGACCTGCTCTCGTGTCACGTCGGCGGTGGTGCCAGACGCCTCGCCGAGAATCCCAGAGTCGATCACGATCGGCTCGCCGCCGAGGGCGCGGATCTGCTGGCGCACGTAGTCGATTTCGGCGCCCTTGGTGTCAAGGGTGCCGATCAACGCGATCCGCGGAGCGACGGCGCTCACCCGGGTGACCGCGCCCGGTTCAGGCCTTCGCGGACTGCAGCTGCTTGTCGCTCGCGCGCAGGTGGTTCGCGGAGTCCTTCACGTACTGGTCGTAGTACTGCTCCGGCACCGCGCCCGTGCCGTGGTCGCGCAGGAACTTGATCAGGCCCTCGGAGGCATCGGCCTCGGTCGCGTCGCCGATCTCCTTGCGCGTCGACCGTGGCGTGCGGTCGACGGGGACCACGAACTCGACCGTCAGGTAATCGCTGTAGCCCGCGGCGTGCACGGCCTCGACCGCGCGCTTCCAGTCGATCGACCCTTCACCTGGCGGCATGCGGTTGTTGTCGGCGACGTGAACGTCGTAGAGCTTGCCGGCGTCGCCAGTCGTCTTGAGCGCCTTGGCCCAGTCGTCCTCTTCGATGTTCATGTGGAAGAAGTCGAGGCACACGCCGCAGTTGCCGCCCACCTGGTGGGCGAGCTCCAGGGCCTGGTCGTGGCGGTTGATGAAGTACGTCTCGAACCGATTGAGGGGTTCGATGGCGATCTTCACGCCAACCTTCTCGGCGTGCTCCTGGCACTCCTTGATGCCGTCGACCGCCCATTTCCATTCCTGCTCCACCGAGGCCATCGGCGCGGTCTTGCCGACCGTCGAGGGGATGAGCGTCACGATCTTCCCGCCGAGCTTCGAAGCCAGGGTGAGGCAGTCCTTCGCGTACTGGATGGAGCCGAGCCGGACGTAGTGGTCTTCGTGGATGAGGTCCCGGCCGTTGACCATGAGGGTGACGGAGCCCCAGCACTTGAGGTTGTGCTTCGCGAGCAGCTCCTTGACCTCGCCCGGGTCGTACGTCGCCGGCTCTCCGGAGATCTCGATGCCGTCGTAGCCGAACCGCGCCAGCCGCGCGAGCGTCGTCTCGATCGGCTCCGGCCGCATCCAGTTGTGCATCGCCAGCTTCAGTGCCATCTCACGCCCTCCAAATAAGTGTCCGATTCACAAGCAGCCTCACAGTCCGAGCTTCCCCGGATTCATCACGCCGTTCGGGTCGAGCGCCACCTTGATCCGACGCAGGACTTCGAGGCCCGCGCCGTGCTGGGCCGCCATGTAGGGCGCCAGCTTGAGACCCACGCCGTGATGGTCGTTGATGACCGCGCCGGCGCCGAGTGCCGCCGTGACGCCGTCTTTCCAGATGCGGTCGTGCAGCGTGACCGCATCCGGGCCGCCGTCCGGCAGCACGAACCGCCCGTAGATCATCGCTCCCCACGGATACCAGTGGCTGAGGTGCGACCGCAGCTTCAGCCCGCGCGCCGCGTACGGTTTCGCGACCGCCTCCTGCAGCGCGTTGTAGGTGCGCAGGAGCCGGTCGTACGTGGCGACCACGTCGATCGTGCCCCACACGGCGGGCAGCTCGGGGGAATGGGGCGGTGCGTAAAAGTCGTACCGGTGGTTCCACCAGACCTCGCCGAGGCCGCCATCGAGCACCTCTGCCTTGTGGGCGCGCACGACCTTGAGCATCGCTTCGCGCTCGGCCGCGACGACGCCAGGATCCCCTTCGAAACAGATCACCGTGGCCACCCCAGGCAGGTCGCTCCCCACGACAGGGCTGAGCGTGATGCGCGTCGCGACCTCGTCATACAGGCGCACCACCGAGGGCCGCAGCCCGGACTGCAGGCTCTTACGGACGCCTTCGATGCCATCCTCGACCGTCGGAAACGACACCACCTCGAAGTGGCGCGCGGCGGGCAGCGGCGCCAGCTGCAGGCGCGCGCGCGTGATCACGCCGAGGCTGCCCTCCGAGCCGATGAAGAGCGGCGCAATGTCCGGGCCGACCGCGTGACGCGGAACCGGCAACGTGTCCACGATCTCGCCCGTCGGCGTGACCACGCGGAGAGAGACCACGAGGTCCTCGATCTTGCCATAGCGGGTCGACAGCACCCCTGAGCCCCTGGCCGCCACGTAGCCGCCGACTGTCGCAAACTCGGCGGAGGCGGGATAGTGGGGCAGCATGTAGCCCATCTTGTTCAGCTCGGTCTCGAGGCGCTTTCCGTTCACTCCGGCCTCGGCCGTCACCGTCATCGAGCGCTCGTCGACCTCGACGATGCGGTCCATCCCAGTGAGGTCGATGACCACGCCGCCTCGAGTAGGAATCGCCGCGCCCTGTGTCCCCGAACCGCCGCCCCACGGCGTCACCGGCACCCGATAGTGGTTGCCGAGGCGAACCACCGCGGCCACCTCTTCGTCGCTGCGCGGCTTCGCCACCACGTCCGGTCTGCCCAGTGGCGCGCCCGACGCGCGAGCCGACAGCGCCTTCCAGTAGGTGTCCGCCGTGTACCGGTCGAGCGCTTCAGGTTCGATCGAAACCTGGCCCGCCGGCATCGCCTGGCGTAGGTCTGCGATCAGCTTCGCATCGGCTCCGGCCGATATGTTCGAGCTTCCAGGATATTTCACGGAACCCACCACCTAAGTGCAGAAGCCTTCACAAATCGTTCCGCCAAGACTAAGCGTGCTTGCACTTCCTGTCAACGGAAGTTGAAGGATTGCGCGTTCAGGCTCGCTCAAGGCCGGCTGTCTTGCCTGGCGCCACCTCTTTGAAGTCGGGCAGGCCCCGCAGCGCGTCTTCGGCTCCCGCCGGCCCGTAGATGGCGAGGAGGGAGAGCGGTTCCCAGCCAGTGTTGATCGTCGAGTGGAAGGCACCGGTGGGGATGAAGACGGCCTGGCCGGCCGCGACCGGAAAAGGCTTGCCGTCGTCCACCATCTGATCCCCGTGACCGGCGAGGACGTAGAGGATCTCGTCCGCGTCCGGGTGGTTGTGGCGCGTGTGCCCCTTGCCCGGCAGAAGCACCACGTGCAGCATGCTCATGGCGGGGTTGTCGGTGTTCGCCTTCGCGACCAGGGGCTTGATCAGGCCCCAGTCAAAGGTCTGGGTTGGGATCGCCTTCGGGTCGACCAGCTTCGACGGCACGTCTTCCTCCTCAGGTGTGGGAGCCGCGTGGCTCGGTGTGGGTTCCGCGCTTCAGCGCCTTGAAGCGCCGCACTGTCTCCGTGATCGCGACCTCGGTGGGGAGCCGCTCCATGCTGGATGCCCCGAAGAACCCGACCACGCCGTGCGTCCTCTCCAGCACATAGGCCGCATCTGATGGCTCGGCGATCGGGCCCCCATGACAGAGCACCATCACCTTCGGGTTGATCGCCACCGCCGCGTCGCGCATCTCCTGGATGAGCGGCACGCAGTCGTCCAGCGTCCTCGCCGTGTGCGCGCCGATCGATCCTTTCGTCGTCAGCCCCATATGCGGGACCAGCACGTCCGCCCCCGCGCGCGTCATCGCCTCCGCCGAGGGCACATCGAACACATAAGGAGCTGTGACCAGGCCGCGTTTGGCGGCGAGGCCGATCATCTTCACCTCGAGGTCGTAGCCCATGCCCGTCTCCTCGAGGTTGGCGCGAAACGTCCCGTCAAAGAGGCCGACGGTCGGGAAGTTCTGGACCCCGGCGAAGCCCGCCGCCTCGACGTCGCGCAGGAAGTTGTCCATGAGGCGGAACGGGTCGGTCCCGCACACACCCGCCAGGACGGGCGTGTGGTCGACCACAGGCAGGACCTCGCCGGCCATCTCCATGACGATCGCGTTGGCGTCGCCGTAGGGGAGGAGGCCCGCCAGAGACCCGCGGCCCGCCATCCGGTAGCGACCGGAGTTGTAGATGATGATCAGGTCCGCGCCGCCGCCCTCCGCGCACTTGGCGGACAGGCCGGTGCCCGCGCCGGCGCCGATCAGGACTCCGCCCGAGTCGACCGTGGCCCGCAGCTTGCGCCTCGCCTCGTCGCTCTTCATCGCCTGGCCACCATGAGCTCGTCGAGCCGCGCCGCCATGGCGTGGGCAAACTCCGGGTCGTTTATGTGCGCGTCGATCTCATGCATCTCGACGTTGCCGCCCATGTTCGCTCGAAGGGCGCCGAACAGAGCCTGGTCGGCGGCGGGGTCGTAGAAAGGTCCGCCCTCGCCGGAGATCGCCGAGACCCCGCGCAGGGGGATGTAAAAGGCGACCGGCCCGCGCGCGGCGGACAGCTTGCGCGCGACCTGGCGCCCGAGCTCCGCACTCTCTTCCGGCGTCGTCCGCATGAGCGTGACCGATGGATTGTGGACGTAGAGGTTGCGTGACTCGAACTGCGCCGGCACCGTGTCACGCGCTCCGAAGTTGACCATGTCGAGGGCGCCGACCGACACCACCTGGGGCACTCCCATCTTGCCGGCCATCTCGAGGCGATCCGGGCCGGCGGAGAGCACCCCTCCCACCAGCTCGTCGCACAGCTCGGTGGTGGTGAGGTCGAGCACCCCGGTGAAGAAGCCCGCCTCGACCAGCGCCTCCATCGCACGCCCGCCGGTGCCGGTGGCGTGGAACGTCAGCACCTCGTATCCGCGCTGCTCGAGCTCTTCGCGCGCCGCGGTCACGGCCGGCGTGGTGACCCCGAACATCGTGGCGGCGACCAGCGGCCGCTGCTTGCCCAGCTCGACCGGTGGGGCGTTGACCATCCCGGCCATGGCGGCCGCGGCGTTGGCGAGGATGCGGCCCGAGATCGAGTTGATCCCGGCCACGTCCGTCACCGAAGCCATGAGCGCGATGTCGCTGGCGCCGATGTAGTCGCGAGTATCGCCGGCGGCCATGGTCGAGACCATCAGCTTGGGGACACCGACCGGCAGGGCGCGCATCGCTTTCGTGGCGATCGCGGTGTTCCCCGATCCGCCGGCGGCGAGCACGCCGTCACACCGGCCTTCGTCGTAAAGCTTCCGGACGACGATCGCAGCGGCGTCCGCCATCGCCGAGACAGCTCGGCCCCGATCGCGCGCGGCGGTCAGCGCGTCGAGGTCCAGGCCGGCCGCCGCCGCGACTTCCTGACGCGTGATGTCGGGCCTGGCAAGGGGCTTGTCGAGAGTCCCGACGTCGACGAGGACCGAGCTCACCCCGGCCAGCGCGAGCCGGTCGCGCAGGTACTGGTACTCCGTGCCTTTGGTGTCCAGAGTGCCCACGAGAACAACGGTCTTCTCGCTCATCGCCTCTCCTCTATCAAGAGGGGAGCTCCCCCCTTACGCGCGCCGGGCTATGCCGTGCCAACATAACAGAGTCCGCGAACAACTCTTCAGCTTCTTTCACCATGGGGGCAAGGTCTTGACGAGTTTGCCGGTGGGATGTAACGTCGCCTGACAGGTTTTGATAGACCGGCAAGGAGCACGCGTGACACGTTGATGCCCAGTCGAGTTGACCTGCGGATGGCGCCACGCATCCTGCTCGGCTTGCTGGGTCTTGTCGTCGTGGCCTGGATCGCCTACAAGGCCGGTCAGAACACGAGGCTCTTCTGGGTTGTCACCCTCAATGGGATCACGCTCGCCGCGCTCTTCTTCGTGGTCGCGGCGGGGTTCACCCTCATCTTCGGGTTGATGCGTGTCGTCAACATGGCCCACGGGTCGCTCTACCTTCTGGCCGGCTACATCGCCTTCACGCTCCAGGCCAACTGGTACGGGGTCAGCAGCAATCTGTTGAGCGGAAAGCCGGCGACGGTGACCTCCTGGTTGGTGCCGCTGGTGGTCGCCACCGTCGTCATCGGTCTCGTCGGCGTGCTCATGCAGCAGGTGTTCTTGCGCTGGAACCAGGGCCAGGACCTGCGCCAGGCGCTGATCACGATCGCCATCTCGGTGATCCTGGCGGACCAGATGGTCGCCCACTTCGGCGGAATCGCAGAGTCCATCCAGGCGCCGGCCTCGTGGCCTGACAGCGTGACCATCTTCGGCGTGCGCTACGGGTTTTTCCGGCTTGTGGTCGTCGGCGGGGCGGCCCTGCTCATCGGCGCCCTGCTCTTCCTCGTGATCAAGCGCACGAGGTTCGGGATGATCATCCGCGCCGGCGTGGACGACCGGTCGATGGTCTCAGCCCTCGGAGTGAACATCCAGGTCGTCTTCGCAGGTGCGTTCTTCATCGGCGCGCTGCTGGCCGGCCTGGCCGGGGTCCTGGGTGGGACGATGCTGGCCGTTCAGCCAGGAAACGACTCGGCGTTCCTGCTGGACTCGTTGATCGTGGTGATCATCGGCGGCATGGGCAGCCTCGGAGGGGCCGCGATCGGCTCGCTCGCGCTCGGGCTGGTCAGCTCTTACTCGAACGTCTACCTCACCTTCGGCACGACCGACCTGACCAACTACTCCATCCTGCTCACGTTCATCCTGGTCGTGGCGATGCTCGCCGTCCGGCCGCTCGGTCTGTTCGGACGACCGGCTTGAGCGTCGCGAACGTGGCTGCCAGCCGCCGTGCAAGGCTTCCGCAGTGGATCGCCCTCGGTGTGCTGGTGCTGTTTCTCGCGGGGGCGCCTTCCGTCTTCGACAGCTTCACGCTCAGCCAGATCCTGACGAAGGCGCTGTGGCTGGGCATCGCCGCCGCGAGCCTCATCTTCCTCTCCAGCTACGGCGGGATGATCTCGCTCGGTCAGACCGGGATCTATGCCGTCGCCGGCTTCACGATGGCGAACCTGGTCCATGCGGCAGGCGGCAGAAACCTCGGCTGGGACCCACTTGCCGCGACGGCCGCGGGAATTGCCGTCGCCACACTCTTCGGTCTTCTGTGCGGAGCCATCGCCGCGCGCAGCTACGGCATCTACTTTCTGATGATCACGCTGGCGATCTCGGTGATCGTGTTCTATTTCTTCGCCCAGGTGACCACGCTTTCCGGCTACGGGGGCATCCGCAGCGTGACCCCGCCGTCGGTGATCGGAAACCCGGTCGTCAATCCGCTCCCGCTCTACTACACCGCGCTGGTGGCCTCCGTCCTCGTGTATGCCGGCATCCGCTATCTGGCGCGAACGCCGTTCGGTCTGGCGCTCCAGGGCATCCGAGACGACCCGGCGCGCATGCAGGCTCTCGGCTTCAACGTGACGCTCCACCGCACCTTCGCGTTCGGTGTGGGAGCGTTCATCGCCTCGATCGCGGGCATCCTGTCGGTCTGGTACACGACCCAGATCTCGCCCGGCGGGATCAACGTGGCGCAGACCATCAACGTCCTAGTGATCGCGGTCATCGGTGGCCTCTACCGGCTCGAGGGTGCGTGGATAGGCGCCGTGGTGTTCTCCACCATCGACAACTACTCGCGACTCTGGATGCCAAACGTGGGCGACTGGCTGGGGCCGGACCGATTCGAGACTGTCATCGGCTTGATCTTCCTGGTGATCGTCCTCGCGTCTCCAGGTGGATTGGTCGGCATATGGGAGAGCGTCTGGGCAAGAAGGAATCGCGCCAGGCGCGGGCCAACGGAGAGTTCCGGGATGCCGGCGGCCGTAGCGGACGACGACGTCGTCGATCATCCCGAAGCGGTGTAGTCAAGGAGGTGGATGGAGATATCAAGAGTGAGCAGCAGCGGTGTCGAGTCACGTGTCGCTCGTATTCGTGTTGTAAAGGAGAGGAATTTGCTCAGACCCCAACGTAATGTCGGATTCCGGCGGCTGTTCGCCACCGCCGCCCTCGGGCTGATGGCGGTGACCGCGTGCAGCGGCAACTCGACAGGCTCGAGCACGTCGAACGTGATCAAGATCGGGATCCTGTCCGACTGCCAGGGAGACTTTGGCTCGTTCTACAACGACGACATCGGCGGTGCCCTTTCGGTGCTGGCCGCCCACTATGGCGGCAAGGCCACAGGGACGCTTCCCAAGGACGGGATGACCGGCGCCAAGATCGCCGGCAAGGACATCAACATCGTCGGTTTCGGCTGCTCGGACTCCACCGCGAACAAAGCGATCGAAGAGACGCGGCGGTTGGTCGAACAGCTTGGCGCCGACATCATG
>Ga0209011_1000737_pt1 | contig 12048 bp, 13 predicted proteins | sample BlaSpr_A8_OM1_M3_FD_187986 | JGI IMG/M metagenome (GOLD analysis project Ga0209011, IMG submission 187986) | Forest soil microbial communities from Thunder Bay, Ontario, Canada - Black Spruce, Ontario site 2_A8_OM1_M3 (SPAdes) (version 2) | ecosystem: Environmental > Terrestrial > Soil > Boreal... | reverse complement strand
CGCTAGCGACAAAGGCTTCGTGAAGCCAGGATGCCGCATGCGCGGGGAAGGCGAGATTCAGGGTCAAAGCAAAACTGAGCAAAATCAGCGTCGCTAGCGACCCGCACCATAAGCCAGCGATCACCGCCAACATGTTAGATCGCGTGCGCTGCCATGCCGCCGAACCCGCAGCGCCGAGCAAGGCCAGCATCAGCAACACCGAACCGGCCCCGCGAACAAGCTGTGCAGTTCTGCTTTCGAACAGCGCGAACCACTCGATCGCATGGCTCGTGACGAGTACCACGGCCAATATGAGCGCGGTCTGCGCTCCTACGGTCAGGGCATCCCGCGACTCGGGGCGTCGCTGACGCCACACCCAAATCGCGAAGGCGCCGTAGCCAGACAATAATGCTAGGTCGGTGATCAGCAAGCCGGCTCCGAGACTCGCGGAATGACGAAGAACGCTGACGACTATGAGTAGAATCACCAGCAAAAATCCTAGGATTGCTGATCCTCCGAGCGTACGGTCCTTCGCGAAGGACACCACGATTGCCAACAGCGCTTGCCGCCAGTACCACGCTGCGGAACGTCCTTGCTGATACTGCTCGGTGAGGTCACCCGCAACGGCGTCGCCGTGCGGACCCGAAGCAAGCCATTGCAATAGCTTCGTTGGCAGGACTGGTGGTTGTGACGATTTCATCGCGTTTCTCCTTGCAGCGCAGGAATGCCTTGCCACAGCTTAATCAGCGCACTTCGCGTGTGGCGAACCTGACGCAGGCCCTTTTCCGTAATGCGGAAGTACCGCTTGGCACGCCCGCCCCGCTCGGGTGTTGGCTCACCCACTTCTGACGCCACAAAGCCCTTTTCCTCCAGGCGCTCCAGAGCAGCGTAGACGCTGCCCACCAACACTTCACGGCGCGTGCTCTCCTCAATGGCTTTAGAAATAGGAACTCCATACGCTGCGTCGCCCAAACGGATCAGGGCCAGCATGACCATCAGCTCAAAGTTTCCGAGGATCTCGCGCGACATATATTCAAGTATAAATAAGAAACCCCCCGGCGTCAAGCACTGAGGCTTTCACGCGGTCCTTTGTGCGAGGCGACGACTGGCCGAGATTGTCAAAATTAGGTTATTAAACTGCGGTCTCTCTCTCTTCCGAAATAACGAGTCGGCGTTGTGCCGAGTTGTTTTCTAAACATGGATATGAACGCACTGGGGCTTCTATACCCTGCAGCTAAAGCAGCTCCCGTCACTTTCTCCCCAGAAGCGACCAGCTGCATGGCGTGAAGCAGCCGGAGTTGCTGACGCCATTTGCCGAAAGTCATCTTAGTTTCCGCGATGAAAAGACGCTGGATGGTTCTCTTACTTGCGCCGCAATCTTTGCAGAGCCTTTGCAGCGTCCGTTGTTCTCCGGGATCGACGCGCAAGGCTTGCACGATTCTCACGGCCCGAGAGTCCGATGGATGAGGCAACTGGAGGGGAATGGAACGAGCCGCCTCCAATTGATCGACGACGATTTCAATGATGCGCCTTTGCACCGGAACTCTCTTGTTCAATCTCGGAGACTTGCAGGCATGGAGAATCAGTTCGGTGAGAAGCGACGATACATTCATAACAAAACACTTCCCGGGAAGGGCTCGAACAAGCCCGGGAAGGAAATAGAGCGTCCTCATGGAAACCGGTCCCGACATGGCGACCCAGTGTGGCGTACCGGCCGGAATCCAAACGGCTCGCAAAGGGGGCACAACCCATATGCCCTCCTTCGTGTGGATGGTCATGACTCCTTTCGAAGCAAAGATCAGTTGATCTTCAGGATGGAAGTGCTGGGGAATTACGTGCGCGTTGTCAAAGTCATGGGAGACGCTGGCGATTTGGGCCAATGCCTTGCCTTTTCGATTGAAAATGATGCTCTGGCACTTTTGCGACATTTTTTGTCACAGTAGCGAAAGAAAATAGACAAGTCAACTGATACTCTTTAGGACCGAAGAGCTCTTATGGGAGGGCTAGATGCTGGCAACCGCGAAACTCGTTGGATTCCTTTTGACCAAAGATTACGACCAAGCCAGAGCCTTTTTCGAGAGCAAACTGGGGTTTCAATTTGTCAGTGTTGATCAGTATGCGCTAGTGATGAGGGCCGGTGGAACTTCCATCCGAATTACAAAAAATCCGAATTTTACTCCAGTCCAGGGGACTGTCCTTGGCTGGGAAGTTCAGAATATTGAGGCCGTCGTGACGCGGCTCATAGGACGAAGTGTTGTATTGGAGAAATATCCATTCGTTCAAGACAGGGAGCTTGGCATTTGGACAACGCCCACAGGCGACAAGGTTGCCTGGTTCAAGGATCCGGACGGCAACATACTCTCTGTAAGTCAACACGTTTCGTAGCAATGGAAAATCGGAATTCAGGAGGAAAGAGATGAACGAGCATAAGAACCTAAGAGTGTCGGCAGCCGCGCCCACGAGGCGACAAGTGATCGGCGGCGCCGCTTTCGCCTTGACTGCTCTGGCAGTTGGTTCGGACTGCGCCTGGACGCAGCAGTCAATGCCCGAAGCGCGCAGACAAACCGCCAGTCAAGGAGGAGGTTCTATGGGATCAATCTCAGTTGCATGTTATAAGCCACGGCCGGGTTTCGAACAAGCGCTCCTCGAACTGGTTCGGAACCATCTTCCGCCGTTGCGCGCCCAGGGTCTCGTCACCGAACGCGTACCGATCGTGATGCGCACAGCAGACGGAACAATCGTGGAGATCTTCGAGTGGGTTTCTCAGGAGGCAATCGCTGGTGCTCACAAAAACCCAGCCGTTGTCGATTTGTGGAAACGATTCGAGTTGGTGTGCTCGTACGAGACACCGTCGAACATCGCTGAATTCCATAATATGTTTGCGCACTTCGAACCACTTTGAGTGAGCGCCAAGTTCTGCAATACGACTGCGCAGTTCAAGCGGAATCCATTTGGCGTCCCGATTCCAGGAGATAGCTCCCGCATTGTCGGCAACTCGGAAACCATCCGGAAATGGGGTTCGCGGAGATCAGAAGTGCGAACAGTCCTCCGTAGCCTGACCTTTCCTCCAACGGGACTTCTGGACCGGAATCGTGTCCGAGTACGTCACTCGGGCATAATTGTCCAGCATCGGCAATGGCCACATCTCCGGTTTACCGGAAAAGTGATCCGAGCTACTGAAACGTGATTGTGGAGGTAAATCCCAGATCAATCCCCAAAGGTCTCGAACGGTTTAGCGCACAAAATGTATAGGAGAGAAATCATGGAAAATTGGCGTCGCATGCTTATGGGAGTGCTGTTCACGACTTTACTTTTGTTCGTTGCCGCTGGGACGGTTTTGGCGCAAGACGTGGTGAAAGTGTCGCCGGAGACGCACAGAGTCCTACTCGAAAATGCACAAGTTCGCGTGCTGGGCGTCCAAGTCAAACCCGGAGAGAAGGTAGCCATGCATTCGCATCCCGCTGGCGTCCTCTATTACTTGAGCGATGCCAAGCTAAAGATCACGTACCTGGACGGAAAAACCGAAGAACGTGAAGTCAAAGCGGGTACGGCAGTCTGGAGCGAAGCCGTGACGCACGCCGTGGAAAACGTCGGCGCTACCGAGCTTCATGAAGTGCACACCGAACTAAAGGAAACAGCTAAGAAACCCGGACCTGCGAAAAAAGAGAAACCGTCGATGTGAGCTAAAGCCGAGGAATCCCGGGTAAAGCCGTGGTCTGGGATAACTTCCTTTTCCCAACTTCGGGATTGCCGACCATCCGGGAGTTATCGCGCGTTGGACAGAGTGGTAGTCGCCGAGGGATTGAGAGAGCGTCAGGTACTGTCGGACTAATGTGATCTTCTTCGGAGCTAGGTGTTGGATTGCGCAGGAGGTTCTTCCTTTGACCTCTCAGCATGTTCTTGGTACGAGCCCGCCTCGTACAAGAGCTCGCCGTTGTCATCGTAGACGTAGATCCAGAGGTACGACTCCCCACTGCGGTCAGCCAAATCTTTCGCTTCGTCGAAAGTTTCGCAGTCTTTCCATAGCGGGCCTTCCGGTGAGCTGAGGGTGTCGATTCGACCATTCCCTATTACCCGATACTGACCCTTCGGTGCCTGTACTTGCATGACTTTCCCTCTTTTGCTCTTTAACTATCGCAATGGCGGTACAAATGCAAGCATAAACACCCAACAAACCTGATCGACTATCCGCATAAATATTTTCTTGCTTTTCCCTTTCGGATGTTTCCTTAACAAAGCGGCGGTTCGGTCTCCTCATCGCAACTCAACTACATAGGAACTCTCTTGAGACCCATTTCTTGTCAGTTGCAAAACACACTGCCCAGGGGAACGGGAGGACAAATCCACCGATATCTGAATCACAGCAACGCCGTCTGTCAATTTCGCGTCCGCTTTCGTCGACAAGAGTAATTCTCCTGAGACCGCCAATAGACGAATGTCGTACCGACCGGCGTCGCTGCCAAAAGGGAGAAAGATGTTCCAATGCGCGGCGGCGCGATTGACCTCCAGCGGCGGCTCCGCGGGATTTGGTTCTGTCCCGCGCGGAATGGAGCGATTCCTTAGGTCGAGCATGGCAGTTTCAGTCACCAGCGGTTTCTTTTGTTTTGGAAAGAAGGCCCAACCCGCGAGGCAGGCGACAATCAATATGCTCGCGGCGATGGCGAGAAGACTTCGCATGCGCCGGCGTTTGTAGGCAGCTTGGAATTGAGTAAAATCGCTATAACATGGACTGCAGGAGCCGAGGTGATCCAGCCACTTCTCCGCTTCCGAAAGTGGCATCTCATGAGAGGCGATTTTCTTGAGAACGTCGGAGCCCGGGCACCCGGCACGGCTGGGATTCGGGAACTCCTTGAGCAGACCACGGCCCAAGGCATCGAGGATGCGCCTTTCGTCCTTCGCGGAATATCCTTTTGCGTTCAGGCTTGCCTCTCTTTGTCGGTTAAACAGCGAATATACATCTAGTTGACCTCAGCCTGACTTCTTCAGCATTCCTCTTTTAAGCAATCGAACAATCTTCTGCCGAATCTTTTCCAAGTTGTACTGGAATTTCATTTTTGCCTGCTGTTCGGTGACACCTAGCCACGTGGAAATGTGTTTCCACGAATAGCCGTATTGGCGAGCTTGCCAAACCTTGTTTGTCCAAGTATCCATGCGGTCAGTTATCTGTCTAACGGCAATAGCGCGTTCGAGCTGTTCAGCCCATCCTGTATCCAGAGCAGCCTCGAACCGCTCAAGATCCAGGACTGACGAAACCAACTCGATTGTTTCAGCCCTCCTCTGTTCTTTCCTGAGCAGCTTATTGAAACGGTGGTGGAAGACTCCAATAAGGTAGGATTGCAGGTCGGAAATGGGTGGCCGGTGGTCTTTGTTCCGTTGGCGCGTCTTTGCAACCGACCGGAGCACACGGTCCCAGATGTCTGCTGCCAGAGCCGTCCTCTCTGGGCCCAATTCTTTGTCGAACAATTCGCCGCGGACGTGCGCCAGAACGCGCGGCCAAGCTGCTCGGGCCGCAGCCAACAATTCTTGGTCAACAGGAAGCGGCGGTCCGCCGGGCCTCTGGTTGGTCCCCAATAGCACCCATTCGCCGTACGGGTCGGGTTTATCCATTGAGTCCATTGGGTTTATGAGCCGCCGCTTCGAACTGGCTCAAAAAAAGCCTGCCATTAGGTTGCGGGGTACGTCAATGGTACGGGACATCACCTCTCTATACCTTGAAGATTTTTTCTTACTTTTCTCCTCTTCGAGGTTCCCTAGTAAGTGAGGGGCGTTGTCGCCGAATTTTCCCCCGGGAGCTTGGCGGACCCGAATCACCGGGTCAACCGCCAAGCGTCGTGGACGGCCGAGAGATGACGCGCCGGACCCGAAAGTAGAAACCCCCAGTGTGGGGCAGAGGAAGCGTTTCATGTATCCAGGTGTGGAGCTTCGACTCTACCGCTACGTTGCCGCCCTCGCGGAAGTGTTGAACTTTACTCATGCAGCTTCACGACTACATGTTTCACAGCCCACGCTCAGCACACAGATCCGGGAACTCGAACAGGATCTCGGCGTCAAGCTATTCAGCCGGACCAAGGGTGGACAGCACGTAGCGCTGACGGCGGCAGGAGAAGCGTTTGCAGCGCAAGCTCGACTTACGCTCTTCCATGCGGAACGCGCAGTGGAAGGAGCGCGCGCGGCAAAGGGCCAGCATGCAGGGGTCTGGAGTCTAGGGTATTCGCCACTTATGGACCTTCGCATTCTATCCAAAGTGAGACAGCATCTATCGGAGGCCCATCCCACCGCCAACCTCCGCCTTGTAAGCGCCCACAGCTCCGAACAAGCGGACGGACTCATGCGGGGAAAGTTGCAGGCCGGTTTGGTTATTTTGCCGGTACAACAACCAGGGTTAACGTGCGAAAGACTCTATCGCGAGGGCCTGGTTCTGGCGCTCTCCGAGCGTCACCCGCTCGCCAATAAGCGTGAAGTGGAAATCGCGGATTTGCACGAACTGCCGATCATAATCATAAGGGGCGATATCGAGCCTCGTTTTGGCGAAGACTTGAATCGGATCTTTGCAGTAGCGCGGATCAAGCCATGCACATTTCAAGAGGCCACAACGCAAGCTGAGGCATTGCAATTCGTGTCGGACGGCTGCGTTGCGGCTTTGACCATGCCCTCAGCTCAGCTCCAAGTTCGAGATAGAATCGTCTTCCGCAGCTTTGTTGATGAATTTCTGACCGCTCAGATTGGGCTAGCGTATTTCGGGGAAAGTGAGTCACCCATTTTGACCTCCTTGAAGAAATTCCTATGCGGGATTTTCCAGCCCCTCCGTATTGGCACATTTCGAGACGGGCACACGAGTCAGTTGAAGCTGTTTTGATTAGGCAGCGATCACTGGCTCCTCTGCAGACCCTGCCCCTGGTATCGAATGCTCCCACTCTTCCCCGAGTCCCGCGCACCTGCGGCATTCTTTTCACTGCTTTACCGGCAAACCGCCGTCCTCACTTCAATAGTTTCCATTGCCGCAAATGTTTGAAACAGATTTTGGCTACGAACCGCTTCTTCGGAGACACCAAAGCAGACACCACAACGCCCAATTGTGCCTCGCCGCTATCAACGCCGCGCCGGTAGTGGGTCACTCTGAGTTCCCGCCGAGGCGATGCTGTTTCCCAGATTCCCGTTTCTGGATAACTGTCGCCCGATTCTGGCAACAGTTAGTGGTGGGGGTGTTGGGGCAGCGCTGAGTGGCCGCCGTTTTCCAGATTCTTTTTTTTTGTGGACAATTTCCAAGTATCCTCGGGTAGCCAAGACAACGGGCGCTCGAACGCGGTTATGGGCGATCTGGTACCGCTGGAAGATGAAGTCAATCATGTCCTTATCTGCCCTGCTCGACAATGGCGTGGATGCGGTCGCGTACGGGACGCCCGCGGCTGTTCCAAAAAGGTCGCGCATAACAGGGCACCAAGGCGAGTCTCTAGTTGTGAAGGACGTTGATGAGTTCCGGACCGAGTCCAATCATTCTAAGTAATCAAGACAGGCGCATGGAAGTTCACGGGTTGGTGCTGACGGAAACGTTTCGACCGCCAGGCCTCGTCTTGCCGCCTCACTTCCATGAGCACGCAAATATTGCCCTCACTATCGAAGGGTTTTTCACTGAGACGGTCGGTAGAGTGCCTTACGACGTGAATCCCTCCAGCGTTATCTTCAGACCGGCCGGCGAGAAACATTCAAATCGATACGGAAAGACAGCAGCCCGTTGCTTGATCATTGAGGTAGGACCGCAACGGCTTGTGGAGATACGCCAAGCCACGCGAATCCTCGACCGCGCCTCTTATGTTGAAGGAGGACTGATTTCCAGTTTGGCTCTCAGGATATTGCGAGAGTTTCGGACGTTGGATGCGGTTGGTCCACTTTCGATTGAGGCACTCACGCTCGAGATGTTGGTTCAGGCCACGCGGCTTGACGTTATGCGGGACCGCAATCCGCCGCGGTGGCTCCAGGAAGCAAGGGAGGTTATTCACGAACAATTCCTGGAGGCGCCGAGCCTATCAAGCGTTGCCGAACTGGTAGGAGTGCATGCAGCACATTTGGCGAAGATGTTCCGTAGGCACTATGGATGCACGATCGGGGGTTACGTTCGAATGCTGCGATTAGACTATTCGGCGAAACTCTTGGCCCAGTTCGACAAAAGCCTCAGCACCATTGCGCTCATGGCAGGATTCTACGATCAGAGCCACTTTACCTACCTATTCAAGCTCCGATTTGGCATCACGCCGGGCGACTTCAGAGTGGATCTAAGAAGGAAACAGATTCCCATCGCGGTGAAGAAACAAGGCGCGCCACCAGACTAAGCACGTACAAAAAAGCAACGATTCTCCAAGACATCACCTCGCCCCTGCCGTTGAATAACGGCTCGGAGGACGTGATGCGTAGAAACGCCTTCCTCGCCAGGCTATTACTCAGCACAGCAAGCCTAAGTGCTTCGACTCCTTTAGCTGCCCAATCCGCCTATGAATTGACGGTACCCTCACCAGCCGGATTTGATCGAACGCAGGCGCAAAGCAACACGCAGACGTATCTCGTCAAACTCATCGGCATTGACACCCAAAATCCTCCAGGCAATGAGCTGCGTGCCGCGAAGTATCTCGAGTCGGTCCTCTCCGGCGTTTCTGGAATAGAGATGCAGGTCATCGAAATGACTCCGGGAAGAGCCAACTTCATCGCACATCTCCACGCTTCTCACCCGAGCAAGAAGGCTGTTCTCATCATGGCTCACCTGGATGTAGTTGGTGTGGATTTGAAGAAGTGGCAAACACCACCTTTCGAACCCACTGTGCGCGACGGCTACTTGTACGGTCGCGGCGCAATCGATGACAAGGGCATGTTGGCCGCAAGCATGACGGCACTCTTGTGCCTGGCCAAGCAAAGGGATTCTCTCGACCGTGACATCATTCTCCTGGCTACCGCAGCGGAAGAGAGCGGAGGCGAGGGGATTCGATGGATCTTGGAACACGAGTTCAGTCGAATTGAGGGCGCGGAGTTCGCACTAAACGAAGGTGGACGTATTCGTGCAGAAAATGGGCGCATACCACTCGTCAACATCCAGACGACCGAGAAGATCCCTTGTAACATTCTCGTGACCGCTAGCGGTCCTAGCGGCCACGCTTCCATTCCGCTTCCGGACAATGCCCTGGCTGCACTGGCGCGTGCTGTTGTCAAGGTTCACGAGTGGAAGACGCCGGTGAGGCTAAACGAGACCACACGTTCCTATTTCTCTGGCTTGGCCCGCCTGGAGCGCGACCCGGCCATGAAGCGGGCAATGGAGACGCTGGCTTCTTCTCGAGACTCAAGCGCGATCGATCGAGCCGCGGACGTGCTATCCCTGGAACCTCGCTACAACGCACTGCTCCGCACCGGCGTTTCCCTGACGCTTCTAAATGGCGGCATTCGAAGCAACGTCATTCCTTCGCAAGGTACGGCGAATTTGAATGTGCGCGTGCTTCCCGGCGAGGACATCCGAGAGGTTGTGACTGAGATGAACCGCGTCGCAGGAGAGAGTCGAGTCATTTTCTCGCTCGTGGGTGAGTCCCACTCATCGCCCCCCATTTCATCCACAACCACGGCCCTGTACGGAGCGTTGGCAGAAGCGGCTGGAGTGATGGCACCTGAGGCCGTTGTCACACCGACAATGTCCACTGGCGGGACCGACGGCGCTGCCCTGCGAGCAAAGGGGATACCCACTTACGGCATCCTTCCTCTGCCGATGGCAGTGGAGGATGAACTCCGCATGCACGGCGACAACGAGCGGGTTCCTGTCGCGGCGCTTGTCTGGGGCGCGGAGTACCTTTATCGGGTCTTGTTCATCGTCGCGAGTCGGTGAGTTGGGAGGAAGTCTCGCGACAAATTGGAGAAGCGATAGAGATGGATCGACGGGATTTCTTGCGAAAAATGTCGAGTGCCGCGGCACTCGCGGGGTCGGCGTCCGTTCTCAGCGGCGACGCAGGAGCGGTGGCGAGCCTGTATTCGGTTTCGGTAGGAACGCAGGCGACTTCGTATCTGGAATCCTTGCGCGCGCAATTCCCAGTGCTGGGAGAACGGGTCAATGGCCACACTTTGGTCTACCTCGACAGTGCAGCCACGACCCAGCGGCCTCGCGCGGTCATTGACGCCCTCGGGAACTTCTACCTGCACGACAATGCGAATCCAGGGAAATCACTCCACACGCTCGCCCGTCGATCCTCCGCCTTGTATGAGAAGGCCAGAGGCACGGTTGCAAGATTCTTGAATGCACGCGGGCCCGAGGAGATCGTGTGGACCCGTGGAACGACGGAAGCGATCAATCTCGTTGCTTCATCCTGGGGCGGCGCAAACCTCCGGCCTGGAGATGAAATCATACTGACCGTGTCGGAGCACTGCTCCGGTCTGGTGCCGTGGCAGATTGCCGCCCAGCGTGCCAATGCGCGCGTGCGGATAGTGAATGTGGAGGATGACGGTCGCCTGCGCCTCGACCAGCTCGACGCCCTTCTCTCCGAACGTACCAAGCTCGTGGCGTTTACCCATGTATCGAACGTTCTGGGTTTGATCAATCCAGCTAAGGAAATCTGCGCCCGTGCGCACCGCGTCGGCGCACTCGTGCTTGTGGACGGCGCGCAATCTGTCCCCCATGTCCCCGTCGACGTGCAGGAGCTCGGCTGCGATTTCTTTCCGTTCTCCGCGCACAAGATGCTGGGTCCAATGGGAACCGGTGTCCTGTGGGCACGCCGCGAGATTCTCGAAAACATGCCGCCGTATCAGGCGGGCGGCAATATGGCTCACGACGTGGAGTTAGAGTCCGGTCCAACTCATTTTGCCGAGAGAGCATGGAAATTCGAAGCTGGGACGCCGAACGTTCCCGGGTCGGTAGGGCTCGCCGCGGCCATTGAATTTCTTGAATCCTTGGATCGCCAGGCGCTCTGGAGGCGTGAGCAGGAACTCACGCGATACGCCTTGTCTCAGTTGCAGGAAGTGAAGGGCCTGAGAATTCTCGGTCCAACAGATCCAAAAGATCGAGTCTCGATCTTTTCGTTCGTGGTGGAGGATAGACAAGCGCTGGATGTTGTCCAGGCTCTCGACGCGATGGGCATCGCTGTTCGCGGCGGAGATCTGGCTTCGCTTCCTGTCTTGAGACGGATGGGGGTAACTGCGGCGGTTCGCGCTTCCTGTTATGCTTACACTACAGCCGAAGAAATTGACCTACTCGTCGCAGCACTGCAAACAGAACGCCGAGGATTTTCATGATGGTCAGCGAGTCGCTCTCGCGCCCAGCCGTCCTAGAGATTCTTCAAGAACTGATTCGGACTCCATCCGTGAACCCCAGCCTTTCACCGGACGAAGCGTACGGGGAAGAGGCGATTGCCAAAGTTGCACAAAATTGGCTGACAGCGAACGGAGTAAAGAGCTGGCTGGAAGAAGTCGCTCCGGGACGCTCTAACGCCGTGGCTGAAGTGGGAAAAGGGAGTGGTCCGACGCTCGTCTTTTGCGCCCACCTCGACACCGTGGGTACGAAAGGTATGACGATCGCGCCCTTTGTACCAAAAGTTGAGGGCAATCGCGTCTACGGGCGGGGCAGCTATGACATGAAGGGCAGCGCGGCCGCCGTCATGTCTGCGGTCGCCGCACTCGGGCACGATAACCTTTCAGGTCGGGTGCTTATCGCCCTGGTCGCCGATGAGGAATATGCCAGCATCGGCGCCCAAGATTTTGTGAAACGCCACATTGCAGATGCTTGTGTCCTGACCGAACCGAGCGAAGGGCGCCTAATTCTTGGACACAAAGGATTCGTCTGGGCGGAGATCGTGACCACGGGCCGCGCCGCGCACGGCAGCAGATGGGACTTGGGCGTCAGCGCCATTGCCAAAATGGGGCGGATAATTTCTGCGCTCGAAAACTTTGACCAAGTAGAACTGCGGCGCCGAGTTCATCCGTTGGTTGGCCCTGCGTCGCAGCACTGTTCCCTAATCGAGGGAGGATCAGGTCTTTCAACGTATGCGGAGGAGTGCAGATTGAAGGTTGAGCGGCGGACGCTGCCAGGCGAATTGCCGTATCGTGTGATGG